>Ga0335069_10004317_pt1 | contig 21143 bp, 22 predicted proteins | sample Lox_Sample_11_FD_206714 | JGI IMG/M metagenome (GOLD analysis project Ga0335069, IMG submission 206714) | Soil microbial communities from Loxahatchee National Wildlife Refuge, Florida, United States - Lox_Sample_1.1 | ecosystem: Environmental > Terrestrial > Soil > Wetlands | place: USA...
TTTCGATGCGGGTGGGGCTCTTTTTCTCCCCGTCGTAGTTGCAGGTGATGGTGCCCGCACCGATGTTCACCCCCGGCCCGATGGTGGCGTCCCCGAGGTAGCTCAGATGCTGCGCCTTGGCGCCCTCACCAAGGTGCGTCTTCTTCAGCTCGACGAAGTTGCCGACCCTGGCGCCCCGGCCGACGCGGCTGCCGGGGCGCAGCTGGGCGAAGGGCCCGACGCTGGCGCCGGCCTCCACCACGCTCTCGCGCAGCAGGCAGTGGTCGAGCACCTGCGCGCCCTCCTGCACTTCCATGTCCACCAGGCGCACGAAGGGGCCGACCGAGGCCCCTCGGCGGACGATGGTGCGGCCCTCCAGGATGGTGAAGGCCCGCAGCTCCGCCTCCGGCTCGACCACCACCTCGGGGCCGACCAGGGTGCTGGCCGGGTCCTCGAGCTTCACTCCGGAGCGGACGAGCGCTGCCAGGCGCCGTTCCCGCTCGGCAGCGGGCCCGCTCACGGCTGCATGGGCGCCACCAGCGCCCGGAACTCCTCGGCACCACGCAGAACCGCGAAGTCCTCGTCGTGGCGGGCCTGCGCGCGGGAGGCAGGGTTTCTGGCGATGGCCGAGCGCAGCGCCTCGAGCGCGGCGGCGGCCGAGCCGGCCCTCGCCTGTGCCGCCGCCAGGCAGTAGAGGGCGCCGTCGTTGCGTGGCTCGATCTCCAGGGCCAGGCTCAGGTACTTCACGGCCTGGGCGAAGTCGCCGCGGTTGTGGAGCACCACCCCGTAGTTGAGCAGCTCTTCGAAGGTTCGCGGTCGCCCCGTCCGCCGGCCACGCTCGCACATGGCCCGGTACGCGCGCGCCCGCTCGGCGAGCTCGCGGGGCAGCCCGTCTGCTCCCAGCAGCTCGTCCAGGGCGGCGCGCGCCCGCTCGAAGTCCTTCTTCCCCAGTGCCTTGACGGCGCGCTCGAAGAGGGCCAGCGCATGGGTGTGCTCACGGCCGTTGGTCGGGGCGGGCTTGATCTTGCGGGTGAGCTTCGTCTTCATGGGCGAGGTGCAGGGACGAGCGAGTCAAGTTAGCACGCCGCGCCGGCGCGCGGCAACGGCACACGTCACCGCAGCAACGCCGCAGGGAACGGGATAAGATTACCTCTTTGGCTGGAGTCAGAACGGCGGGAACGTGAGCGAGCGAGCCGCAGACGAGCCCATCCGCATCCGGGGCGCCCGGGTCCACAACCTCAGGTCGCTCGACTGCGACATCCCGCGGCGGCAGCTGGTGGTGATCACCGGGCCCTCCGGCTCGGGCAAGAGCAGCCTCGCCTTCGACACCCTCTACGCAGAGGGACAGCGGCGCTACGTGGAGAGCCTCTCGCCCTGGGCCCGGCAGTTCCTGGAGCAGATGGACCGCCCCGAGGTCGAGTCGGTGAGCGGGCTGTCGCCGGCGATCGCCATCGAGCAGCGCACGACCGTCGCTCACCCCCGCTCGACCGTGGGCACCGTGAGCGAGGTCTACGACCACCTGCGCATCCTGTTCGCCAGCCTGGGCCGCCTGCACTGCCCCCGCTGCGGCGAGCCCGTCACCGCCCAGACCGGCGAGGAGATGGCCGAGCGCCTGCTGCGCCAGGCGCAGGGCGCGGTGGCGGTCATTGCCGCTCCGGTCGCCCGCGGCAGGAAGGGCGGCTACCGCAAGGAGCTCCAGGCGGCGCGGGCCGCCGGTCTGCAGCGGGCGCGGGTGGACGGCCGGGCCGTGAGCCTGCACGAGCCACTGCCGCTCGACCCCCGCCGTGGCCACCGCATCGACGTGCTGGTCGACCGCCTGGCGCTGCGCCCCGGCGCCGAGGACCGCCTGCGCTCGAGCCTGGAGAAGGCGCTCGAGCTGGCCCACGGCGTGGTGCTGGTCTCGGTCGAGGGCCGGGGCGAGCGGCTGCTCTCGCGCCACCTCGCCTGCGCGCGCTGCGACGTGTCCCTTCCCGAGCTGTCGCCGCGCGCATTCTCCTTCAACAGCGCGCAGGGCGCCTGCCCCGCCTGCGACGGGCTGGGCCAGCGCTGGGCAGTCGACGCCTCGCGGGTGATCCCCGACGAGACGAAGAGCCTGCTGGAGGGCGCCATCCGTCCCTGGCACCGCCACGGCCCTCGCCTGCTGCGCGAGGCCCTCTTCGAGGTGGCGGAGCGGCACGGCTTCTCGCTGGAGGCGCCGGTCGGCACCCTGCCGCCGGAGGCCCGCGAGGTGCTGCTGCACGGCGACTCCGCCGGCTTCCCCGGGGTCGTCCCCTACCTGCGCCGCCGCCTGCAGGACCTGCTGCGGCTGGACGCGACCCCGGGCGACGACGAGACGAGCGACGGCGGCGAAGCCTTCGAGGACGTGCGCCCCTACCTCACCGAGGAGCCGTGCCGGGCCTGTCGCGGCACCCGCCTGCGCCCGGAGAGCCTGGCGGTGCGGCTGGCCGGCCACTCGGTGGCGGACATCGTGCGCCTGCCGCTCTCTCTCGCCCGCGAGACTCTCGCCGCGCTCGAGTTCCCCGAGCGCGAGCGGCAGGTGGCGGAGCGGATCACGGGCGAGATCCTCTCGCGGCTGGAGGTGCTGCTCTCGCTGGGCCTCGGCTACCTGACGCTGGACCGCGCCACCACCACGCTCTCGGGCGGCGAGGCCCACCGCCTGCGCCTCGCCACCCAGATCGGCGCCCGCATGCAGGGGCTGCTCTACGTGCTGGACGAGCCCTCGGTGGGGCTGCACCAGAAGGACAACGCGCGGCTCATCGAGACGCTGCGCAGCATCCGCGACGCCGGCAACACGGTGGTGGTGGTCGAGCACGACGAAGAGACGATCCGCGCCTCCGACTGGGTCATCGACCTCGGCGAGGGCGCCGGTGCCGCCGGGGGACGGCTCATGTACCAGGGGCCGCCCGCCACCCTCGACGGCAGCCTGACCGGGCGCTACCTGCGGGGCGAGCTCGAGGTGCCGCTTCCGCTCAGCCGCCGGTCCGCCAGGGGCTGGCTGCGGGTGCTGGGCGCCCGCGCCCACAACCTGCGCGACGTCGACGTGGACATCCCGCTGGGCGCGCTGACCGCGGTCACCGGCGTGTCCGGCGCGGGCAAGTCCACGCTGGTCGAGGAGGTGCTGCACCGGGCGCTGGCGCGGAGGCTGTACCGCTCCAGCGCCGAGCCCGGCCGCCACCGCGCCATCGAGGGCGCCGAGGCGGTCGACAAGGTGATCGCCATCGACCAGAGCCCGATCGGGCGCACACCCCGCTCGAACCCCGCCACCTACACCGGCGCCTTCGCCCTCATCCGCGAGGTCTACAGCCTGCTGCCCGAGGCGCGGGCGCGCGGCTTCAAGCCGGGCCGCTTCTCCTTCAACGTCAAGGGCGGCCGCTGCGAGGCGTGCCAGGGGGACGGCGTGCGGCGGGTGGAGATGCACTTCCTGCCCGACGTGTTCGTCCAGTGCGAGGCCTGCCAGGGCCGCCGCTACAACCGCGAGACTCTGGAGGTGCGCTACCAGGGCCTGAGCATCGCCGACATGCTCGACCTCAGCGTCGATGCCGCCCGTGAGCGGCTGTGCGCCCACCCGCGGCTCGCCAGGCTGCTGGGGACGCTCGGCGAGGTCGGGCTCGGCTACCTGCGGCTGGGCCAGAGCGCGACCACGCTGTCCGGCGGCGAGGCGCAGCGGGTGCGCCTCGCGCGCGAGCTGGGCCGCCGCGAGACGGGACGCACCCTGTACCTCCTCGACGAACCGACCACCGGCCTGCACTTCGACGACGTGCGCCGGCTGCTCGAGGTGCTCGGCCGGCTGGTCGACGGCGGCAACACGGTGGTCGTCATCGAGCACAACCTCGACGTCGTCAAGAGCGCCGACTGGGTGATCGACCTCGGCCCCGACGCTGGCGAGCGCGGCGGGCGCGTGGTGAGCCAAGGGACGCCCGAGGCGGTGGCCCGCTCGCGCAAGAGCCACACCGGACGGTATCTGCGCCCTCTTCTTGCGCGGCCGCGCCGCCGCTGAGCGTGGCCCCCTGGCCACACGCCTCGTGGTCGACAGGCCACACGGCGCCCCGGCCGAGCGGAGCAGCCGAGGTAAGTCACTGAACGTGAAACCCCCCGCCCTCCCCCTCCGCCGGCATCCGGCTTGCTGGATCCCGCCCGGGCGTCCGGCGTCCGCCCGCGAGGGCCGAGCAGCATGATCTACCGACGAACACTGAGACGCGAGGTCGCCTGCACGGGAATCGGGCTGCACTCGGGCCGTCCCGTGCGCCTGCGCCTGCGGCCGGCGCCCGCCGAGCACGGCGTGCGCTTCCTGCGCAGCGACGTGGGGGTCGCCATCCCCGCCACCCTCGCCCACATCGGCGGGCAGGACCACGCCACCACCCTGCATCGCGAGGGCGTCTCCGTGGGCACCGTCGAGCACCTGCTGGCCGCGCTCTCCGCGCTCGGCGTCGACGACGTGCTGGTGGAGGTGGACGGCCCCGAGGTGCCGGTCCTCGACGGCAGCGCGGCACCCTTCGTGATGCTGCTGCACGAGGCCGGGCTGCGGCCGCTGGCGGTGCCCCGCCACTACCTGCGGGTGCTGCAGCCGGTGGAGGTGGTGCACGGGCAGAAGTCGGCGCGGCTGGTGCCGGCCGAGCACTTCGAGGTGCGCTACACCATCGGCTTCGACCACCCGCTCCTGCGCCACCAGGCCCTCTCCCTGCGCCTGTCAGGCCGCGCCTTCACCGACTCCATCGCCCCCGCCCGCACCTTCGGCTTCCTGCGGGAGGTGGAGCTGCTGCGCAAGAGCGGCCTGGCTCTGGGCGGCAGCCTGGACAACGCGGTGGTGATCGGCGAGACCGGTGTCCTCAACAACAAGCTGCGCTTCGCCGACGAGTTCGTGCGCCACAAGATCCTCGACGCCATCGGCGACCTCGCCCTGCTCGGCCACCCGCTGCTGGGCCGGCTGGAGGCGGTGAGGGCGGGCCACGCGCTGCACGCGGCGGTGGCGCACAAGCTGCTGGCGACGGCGGGCGCGTTCGAGCTGGTGCCGGCCACCGCGGCCCTGGTCACCGAGGCGGCGCTGGTCACCGAGGCGGCGACCCTGCACCCGGCCGCCGCCTGTTGACGGAGTCTCGAGGAGCCTAGCGGCCGGCCGGCGGCTCCACGGTGGCCCTGACCCTGACCTCCAGCAGCGGCGTCTTGGGGTCGTTGCTGCGCACCAGCACCCGTCTCTCCACCGGCCCGCGGTAGTCGCGGGTCTGCAGGGTGACGCTGAGCGAGGTGGAGCGCCCCGGCGGCAGACGGGTGGCGCCGGCGATGGCGGCGGTGCAGCCGCAGGTGGTGGAGACGCCCTCGATGACCAGCGTCGCCTCGCCCGCGTTCTTCAGCACGAACTCCTTCTTCAGCGTCCGGCCGGGCAGTGCCTTGCCGAAGTCGAAGCTGGCCGGCTCCACCCTCGCCTCCGGCTGGGGCGGCGCGGTCTTGGGCTGGGCGGCGGCGGCCAGGGCGGAGCCGAGAAGGACGGCGCCCAGGAGGCCGAGCGCCCTCACCGCGAGCCTCCCGCCTTCTGGCCGCGAGCCCGCTTGCGGGCCGTGAGCCGTCGGGCGTAGGCGTCGAGCATCTCGCTCTCGAAGGTGTTGTAGTTGAGGAACAGGCTCTCCACCAGGTAGCGCCTGCGGTCCTCCGGGCCCATCTGCTCCACCAGCGCCTCGATCTCCCGCATCATGTCCGCGAAGGAGCCCTTGAACTGATGCTTGAGCGTGACCTCGTGGTAGAGCGCCTCCAGCACGGCCAACAGGTCGCCGTCGAGCGGGATCTCGAAGCCGGTCGACAGCCGCAGCCTGTTCATCGCGCGCTCCGGCGCACCCCGAACTCGGCGAGGGCCTGGGCCTCCTCGCGGTGCAGCGGCACGATCTTGTGGACGCCGGTCATGGAGATCATGGTCTCCACCCGCGGTTGCAGGCCGGAGAGGCGCAGCGCGCCGCCCTTCTCCTGCAGCAGGCGGTGCACGTCCATCAGGCAGCCGATGGAGGCGCTGTCCAGGTAGCTGACCGCCTGCAGGTCGATCAGCACCTTGCGCGCACCCGACTCCACCCGCTGCTTGACCTCGGAGAAGAAGGCCGCCAGCACCGGGTAGGTCAGCCGCGTCTCCTGCACGCGGACGATGGTCACGTCGCCCTGCTCGTCGAACGCGAGCTGCATCACCTCACCTCCTGCCGCCCCTGACCCCGGCGCCCGCTCGCCGCGGCTGCTGCGCGCGCAGCAGCAGCCGGGCGAGCTCCTCGCGCCCGCGGTTGATGCGGCTCTTGACCGTGCCCTCGGGCAGCGCCAGGCGCACGGCCATCTCCTGGTAGCTCATCCCCTGCAGGTCGCGCAGGATCACCGCCTCGCGCAGCTTGCCCGGCAGCTGCTGCAGGCCCCGGCGCACCAGGCTGCGGCGGTCCTGGTCCTCGAGCGCGCGGTACGGGTTGCCCGAGGCGGCCGGGGCCAGGTCGTAGGCGAGCGCGTCCTCTACCAGGATCTCCTTCTCCCGCTTGCTGGCGCGGTAACGGTCGATGCAGTAGTTGCGCGCCACGCTCGACAGCCAGGTCCCGAAGTCGGCGTCCCGGTGGAACTTGTCCAGGCTGCGGAAGACCTTCAGGAAGATCTCCTGGGTGAGGTCTTCGGCCTGGTCGTGCTTGCCGGTGAACTTGTAGGAGATGTGGAAGACCTTGCGGCGGAAGCGGGCGATCACCTGCTCCCACGCCGCGTTGTCCTTGCGCAGGCAGCGCTCGATGAGCTCCGCTTCACTGGGGGAGAGCTTCCCGTCGTCCAAAGGCTCGCTTCCCGGGGCCGGGACGCACTGCGGGGTGGCCGCCAGAGTCCCGATCATATGGGCCGGTCGCGCGGGCGGTCAATCACTGTGCTACTTCAGCTCGGGCCGGCCGGCGACGCTCCAGGCGGTGTACCAGTAGCTGCCGACGTCCTCGGCCGCCCGCGAGAGCCGGTCCTTGAGGATGGGCCCGACCCGTTTGGCGAAGTCCTCGAAGTAGATCTCCCCGTAGCCGCTCTTGCCGCGCTTGGCGAGGTCGTCGAGGTAGAGCACGTTGTCGAGCCAGACGTAGGTGGAACCCAGCATGGAGAAGACGTACTCCTTGGGCTCGTCGAGGTAGCGGGCCGCCTCCGGCGAGAGCTTGAGGTCGCGGTCGTACTGCAGCACCTTCTCCACGTAGCGCACGTAGAGCCCGGGCTGGCCGCTATTCTGCCCGTCGTAGTTCTCGCTGAGGTTGACCACGGTGTGGATGTCGACCACCAGGCCGGCCAGGGTGTCGGACTCGGTGAGGATCCTCCCCTTGTCCTGCTGCTTCATGGCTTCCACCAGCCGCGCGTAGGACTCCTGGATCAGCCAGGGCAGGCGGCCGACCCCGTTCGCCTTGTCCCCGTACTTGGCCTTGAGCGCCGCCTCGGAGCGTGGCAGATCGGTGAAGGGGAACGGCAGCAACCGGTCGACCAGGAAGCGCCGCTCCGGCGAGCGGGGCGGGAACTCCGGCTCGACCGCCAGCGCCGGCATCTCGGCCCGGTGCGCCCTGTAGAAGGCCTTGAGCTGCTTGGGCAGCGTGTCGATGGCCGCCTCCTGCGCCTTCTGCTGGGCGATCTCGAGCGCCGCGGTGCGGGGCTTCCCCCGCGGCTGCGCCGCCCGCGCCTCTCCCGCGCTGGCCGCCAGCAGCCCGGCCAGCAGCCCCAGCCGCAGGATCGCCACGCCTCTCGTCATGGCTCGCCTCACTCTCCGTTCCGCGGCACCCTCAGGCTCGCGCCGCGGTGAGCAGCCGCAGCTCGGCCGCTCCCGCCTCCGCCAGCGCGCGGGCGCAGGCCTGCGCGGTGGCACCCGTGGTGACCACGTCGTCCACCAGGGTGACGACGCGACCGCAGATGCAGGCGCGGCGCCGCACCACGAAGGCGTCGCGCACGTTGCGCCGCCGCTCGGCCGCCTTCAGCCCCGCCTGCGGCACGGTGTCGCGCCGGCGCACCAGTGCGTCAGGGCAGAAGAGGCGGCCGCAGCGCCGCGCCAGCTCCTCGGCGATCAGGGCCGACTGGTTGAAGCCGCGCTCCCGCAGCCGTCGCGGGTGCAGCGGGACCGGCACCAGCACCTCGCTCGTCCGCAGCAGCCGGCGCACCCGCTCCTCCTCCAGCAGCAGTGCGGCCAGGCGGGCGGCGGCGCGGCGCCGCCCCGCGTACTTCAGCTGGTGCAGCAGCACGCGCAGCGAGCCCTCGTAAGGGCCGAGGCTGGCGCCGGCGGTGAAGGGCTGGCGGCCGCGACGGCAGCGGCCGCAGAGGGCGGCCCCGGGCAGCAGCGGCAGCCCACAGCCGCAGGCGGCGCCGCGGTGGCGCGGCAGCGCCCGCCAGCAGGCTTCGCACAGCGGCCCCTGGCCGGGGTGGGCGAGCAGGGCTCCGCAGCCGGGGCAGGCGGAGGGGAACACCACCGCCAGCAGCGGGTCCACCAGCCGACGCGCGGCATGCTGCGCCCGGTCCAGGTTCACGGGTCTCGTCTCAGAGCTGGCCCGACTCCTGCTTCTGCTGGCAGGAGAGACACAGCCTGGCCCAGGGTACCGCCTCCAGCCGTTTGAGGTTCATCTCCTCCTCGCACACGGCGCACACCCCGAAGCGCCGCTCGTCGATGCGCAGCAGCGCTTGGTCCACCATCTGCAGCAGGTCGCGCTCGGTGCTGGAGAGGCTGAACAGGAACTCCTTGGTGTACGAGTTGGCCGCCTTGTCGGCGATGTCCTGGGTGGCCTCCCCGTCGGCCTCCATGCCGTCGTTCTTGTTCTTCCGAAACGCCTCCAGGATCTCCCGCTTCTTCAGCAGCAGGCGTTCCCGGAAGGCCTTGAGCTTCTTCTGATCCATGGCTGTGCGTCCCTTCCCGCTTAAGCTATCCCAAAGCGGCGCCGCTTCTGCCACAGCGCCTTGCGCGAGATGCCCAGCACGGCTGCGGCCCGTGTCTGGCTGCCCTCCGTCAGCTCCAGGACCTGACGGATGTAGGCCTGCTCCACTTCCCGCAGGGTCGGCCGGCGCTCCCGCCCCGCCCACAGGGCCTGGGGGTGGGCGAGCAGCTCCGCAGGCAGCGCGGAGCGCTCCACCAGCCCGGCCGGGGTGACGAGCGCCGCCCGCTCCACCGCGCCGCGCAGCTCGCGGACGTTGCCCGGCCAGGGGTAGCCCCGCAGCAGCTGCTCCGCCTCCGCCGAGAACCCACCGGCCCGGGTGGTGCCCCGCTCGCGCTCGCGGGCGAGGAACGCGCGGGCGAGCGGCAGGATGTCCTCCCGGCGGGAGCGCAGCGGCTCGAGGACCAGGCGCACCACGTTGAGCCGGTGGTAGAGGTCCTCGCGGAAGCGTCCGCCGCGCACCGCCTCGGCGAGGCCGCGGCTGGCCGAAGCCACGAAGCGCACGTCGACCTCGATGGTGCGGGTGCCGCCCAGCCGCTCGAAGCGCCGCTCCTCCACCACCCGCAGCAGCTTGGCCTGCAGCGCCGGCGCCAGGTCCTCCACCTGGTCGAAGTAGAGGGTGCCGGCGGCAGCCATCTCGATCTTGCCCGCCTTCGCCGCGCGGGCGTCCGTGAAGGCACCCTTCTCGTGGCCGAACAGCTCCGACTCCAGCAGCTCGGCCGGGATGGAGGGGCAGTGCACCTTCACGAAGGGCCCCTCGCGGCGCGCGCCGGCGTAATGCAGCCAGTAGGCGAGGAGGTCCTTGCCGCTTCCGCTCTCGCCCTCCACCAGCACCGGGCTGCGGGCGGAGGCGACGCGCAGCACCAGCGCCAGCAGCTCGCGCATGGCCTTCGACTCGGCGACCACGCCGGCCGGTGCCGCGGCCACGGCGGTGCTCACCCGCGGACCTCCAGCCGGCGGGCGCCGCCCCACAGGCGCTCGAGGTCGTAGAAGCCGCGCGTGCGGGGCGTGAACACGTGGACCACGAAGCTCCCGTAGTCGAGCAGGATCCACTCACCGCGCGGGTAGCCCTCCACGTGCGAGGGTCGACGGCCGGAGGCGCGCAGCGTCTCCAGCACCGCGTCCGCGATCGCCACCAGCTGGCGCTGGTTGCCGCCCGAGAGCAGGACGAAGTAGTCGGCGAAGTCCGCGGCGGGCCGCAGGTCGAGCACCACCACGTCGTCCGCCTTCTTGTCCAGGGCGATGCGGGTGACGGTCTCGACGGTCGGCGGCAGCTTCACGAGTAGAGCCTCCGCCGGGCGATGTAGTCGGCCACGGCGTCGGGGACCAGGAAGCGGATGCTGTGGCCGGCACGCACCCGCTCGCGGATGGCCGTCGCGGAGATACCGAGGACCGGCCCGACCACCCGGCTCACGCCGCGGGAGCCCGGGAAGGGCGCCGCCAGCTCCTGCGCCTCGGTACCGGGCCGGGCGGTGACCGCGACCTCCACCAGCGAGAACAGCCGCCGCGGATCGCGCCAGGACGACATCTCCGGCCAGGTGTCCGCGCCCACGATCAGCACGAACTCGTCGCCGGGCCGCCCGGCCACCAGGGCGGTCACCGTGTCGACGGTGTAGCTGGGGCCGGGCCGCCGCAGCTCCAGGTCCCAGGTCTCGAAGCCGGGGTGCGCCGCGGTGGCCAGCCGGCACATGGCCAGACGGTCCTCCGCCGGGGACAGCGGCCGCGGCCGGTGTGGCGGCTGGGCGCTCGGCACGAAGGCCACCCGCTCCAGCCCCAGCGCCTCGCGGGCGCTCTCGGCAGCACGCAGGTGGCCCAGGTGCACAGGATCGAATGTACCGCCGAACAGGCCGATCCTCACGCGCCATCACCGGCGGCGAGCGGTGTGCCCGCCTGCAGCAGCGCGAGCAGACGGCGCTTGAGCGGCTGCAGCCCCTCGCCGCTCACGGCGGAGACGGCCAACACCTCCAGGCCGTCTCGGGCGGCGGCGTCCGCGAGCGCCGGCAGCGGGTCGGGGGCGACCACGGCGTCGCGCTTGGTGGCCGCCACCAGCTGCGGGCGGTCGAGCAGCCCGGGCTCGAACCGGCGGACCTCCTCGCGCACCAAGCGCAGGTCCTGCACCGGGTCGCGGCCGCTGGTGCCGGAGGCGTCGACCACGTGGAGCAGGGCACGCGTGCGCTCGACGTGGCGGAGGAACTGCAGCCCCAGCCCGGCACCCTGGTGCGCCCCCTCGATGATCCCGGGGATGTCGGCCGCGACGAAGCCGCTGCCGTCCACCTCGACGACCCCCAGTACGGGCGTGAGCGTGGTGAACGGGTACTCCGCCACCTTGGGCCGCGCCGCCGAGAGCCTCGAGAGCAGGGTCGACTTGCCGGCGTTCGGCAACCCCAGCAGCCCCACGTCAGCGATCAGGCGCAGGTCGAGCCGCAGCCGGCGCTCCTCGCCCGGCACCCCCGGCTCCGCCTCCCGCGGCGCCCGGTTGCGGTTCGAGAGGAACGACCGGTTGCCGCGCCCGCCGCCCCCGCCGCGCGCCACCACCAGGCGGTCGCCCTCGTGCAGCACCTCGCCCAGGAGCTCGCCGCTCGCCTCGTCGAAGGCGCTCGTCCCCGGTGGGACCGGGATCACCAGGTCGGGCGCCTCGGCGCCGGTCCGGTTGCCGGGGCCGCCGTGCCGGCCCCGCTCCGCGCGGTGCTCGGCGTGGTAGCGCAGGGGCAGCAGGGTGTTCTGGTGGGAGACGGCGAGCAGCACCACGTCGCCGCCCTTGCCGCCGTTGCCTCCGTCGGGGCCGCCCCGGGGCACGTGGGCCTCGCGGCGGAAGCTCACCAGCCCGTTGCCGCCGTCGCCGGCCTTGACGAAGATCCTGACCTGGTCGACGAACATCAGCGACCGCCCACCAGGCGGCCCGCCGCTAGCTCGCGGCCGGAAGCACGCTCACCAGCTGACCGCGCCCGCCGTGGTCCTCGAACCGGACGAAGCCGTCCACCAGCGCGAACAGCGAGTGGTCGCGCGCCAGCGCCACGTTGCGACCCGGCTTGAAGCGGGTGCCGTGCTGGCGCAGGATGATCGCGCCGCCGCGCACGGCCTGGCCCCCGAAAACCTTGACGCCCAGCCGCTGCGATTGGCTGTCGCGGCCGTTGCGGCTCGAACCCTGGCCCTTCTTGTGCGCCATGCCCTCGTTCTCCGTCAGGCCTGGACGGCGTCGATCCGCACGGCCGTGAACGCCTGCCGGTGCCCGCGCGTCCGCCGGTAATGCTTGCGCTTCTTGTACTTGAAGACGCGGACCTTGGCGGAGCGCTCCTGCTCGACCACCGTGCCCCGCACCGCGACGCCGGCGAGGAGCGGGTTGCCGACGCGCGGCTCGCCCTCTCCGGCGAGGAGCAGGACGTCACCCAGGGTGACGCTCTGTCCCACCTCGCCCTCGAGGCGCTCGACCCGGACCACGTCGCCCGGCTGCACCCGGTACTGCTTGCCGCCCGTCCTGATGATCGCGTACACGGTCGTCTCCTTCGAGCCTCGATCCACGAAACCGCCATTCTAGCGAGGTCTTCGCGGCGACGTCAAACGGCGGTGCGCCGGCCGCGGGTGCGGAGCGCAACGCAACTCACTCGCGCGGTGCGAAGGGGGTCTGGGGCGGCGGCGCCGCACCCCCAGCTAGAAGTCGTAACCCAGCCAGAAGGCGAAGTCCCAGCCCTGGCTGGTGGTGGCGAAGTCCGTGTACTTGACCCAGTCGAAGTGCAGCGGGTAGCCCAGGAAGATCAGCTGCAGCCCGAAGCCCCAGGAAGCGCGCCCGTCCTTGAGCCGCCAGCCGGTGACCGGCTCGCCGAAGATCGGGTCGTGCACGTAGGAGTACCCCGGCTGGCTGGTGGAGAAGCTCCAGCACGACTGCGCCTGGGCCGGCGTCTCGCTGCCCGTGCACTCCTGCCCCTTGAAGACCGCGCCGCCGATGCCGAAGAACACCGTCCCCCGCAGCGGGCCCAGGATGCCGATGGGCGTCGCGGCGAGGTTGATGAGCGGCGTGCGGAACTCGGCGTTGGCGAAGAAGCCCTTGTTGCCGGCGAAGCCCAGGTAGGGGTAGCCGCGCAGCTCCATGTTGCCGCCGAAGTAGAAGTAGTCGGGGTTGTCGCCGTTCGAGTAGAAGCCCTTGGCGCGCAGGGCGAGCAGCGCGCTGGTGTGGGCGAGGCGCAGGTACTTGCGCAGGTCGGCGTCGACGGTCTGCCGCTGCAGGAAGCTGCCGATCTTGGGGGCGTAGGTGAAGCCGACGCTGAAGGTGCTGCCGTCGAGCGGCCCGAACTCGGCGAAGCGCGTGGTCTCCTGCACCAGCCGCACCGAAAGCGGCGCCTGCCAGCCGTTGTTGAGGAAGCAGGGCAGGCCGTAGACGGCGTTCTGCTGGCAGATCTGCTGCTCGACCGACGCGTCGCCGAAGGCCTCGTTCACCCGGATGAGCCCGGCGCCGATCTCCACGCGGCGGAAGATGTCGAGCGGGTACTCGGCGAAGAGCTGTCCGCCCGAGAAGCGCTGGGTGGCGATGGCGAGGTCGCGGGTGTTGAGGCCGTAGTAGGGCGCGTATTGCGCATAGTACGGGTAGAAGAAGTAGGTCTGGTCGAAGAGGTTGACCCCGTAGTGCAGCCGCCGCGAGAGGTTCGCGTACTGGCCCTCGTAGATGCGATAGGAGGCGACCGAGAGGAAGGTGGCGCTGAAGAGCTGGTCGCCCAGGGTATCGGTGAGGGCGATGGCGGAGCCCCCGTAGAAGTCGCCGCTGGAGGTGACCCCCACGTTGATGGGCGGACGGCCCTCCAGGTACAGTCCCTCGAACAGCTTCTTGCGCCGCTTGTTCTCTGGCACCACCTCGTGGGTGATGTCCGGCTGGAAGTCCGCCAGCCCCTCGGAGGCGGCGCGCACGTCCTGCTCGACCTCCTTCATGGGCTCCGCCGTGTCGTGGGCGTGCAGGCGGTACTCCCCCTTGTAGTAGGTGAGGAAGGCGAGGCGTTCCCCGTGGGCGGTATTCAGCGGCGTCGGCGCCATGGCCCCGCCGAAGACGTCCGTGTACTGCTGGATGGCTCCCGTCTGCAGGTCGAGGCTGCGCAGGTTGGGGATGTCGTCGTCCTCGTCCGAGGCGTAGTAGAGCTTGGTGCCGTCGGCGGAGAAGTAGGGAGCCTGGTCGTCGAAGGGCCCGAAGGTGAGCTGCACCTTGTGGGTGGGGTTGTCGAGCGGAAAGGAATAGAGCTTCAGGTGCCCGCTCACCCGGCGCTCGTAGACGACCAGCTTGCCGTCCGGCGAGACCTCGGGGTTGTTGTCGGCGAAGGGGTCGTTGGTGAGGTTGGTCAGCTTGCCGCTGTCGAGGTCCAGCCGCCAGATGTCGGAGACGCCCTCCTTCAGCGCGGCGAAGAGGAGGCTGCGGCCGTCGGGCAGCAGGCAGGGCGCCTGCACCTCGTCGAGCGGCACCTTCACCTTGCGCTTGATGCGGCCGTCGAGCACGGAGACCAGGAAGAAGCTGCGGCCCTTGCCGGTGCGGGCGAAGAAGCCGACGTAGTCGCCGCGCGGGTCGAAGCTCAGCATGCGGCCGGCCACGAACTCGTTGTTGATGGTGAGGCCCTGGAACTCGTTGCCGAAGCCGCCGGTGAGGTTGCGGATGACGGCGCCGTCCTTGGTCGAGACCAGCACGACGTCCGCCTCGCCCTCGCTGCGGTTGGCGGTGATGATGGCGCCCACCTCGCCTGAGGGCGCGGGGGCGAAGGCGAAGGCCTGGACGAAGCTGGTCTTCTCCTCGTTGGGCGAGAGGTCGCGGCCGAAGTCGTCGGGCCGCTGGCGGTCGCGGAAGGGCTTGAAGCGCTCCTTCAGCCACTTGTCGAAGGCGGCGTCGAACTCCTGGGGGGTGGTGCGGAAGGCCTGCTTGTACAGCTCCGCCGGCCCCCCGCCCAGGATCCCCTTGCGCAGCGTGTAGAGGAACTGGCGGATGCCCTCCTTGCCGTAGCGCGCCTCCATGAACTCGAAGCAGGCGTGGCCCATGTTGTAGACCAGCCGCCCGGAGAAGGCCTCGAACTCGGCCCTGGACAGCTTGGGGACCCTGTCGGTGAGCGCCGCGTCGCGGATCATCATCAGGTCGAGCGGGTCCCACATGCCGCGGAAGTAGTCGGCCAACCCCTCGTCGACCCAGAGCGGGATCGCCTGCTGCTGGATGTTGTAGCCGAGGCCCCGGGGGATGAGGTCGAACTCGAAGGCGTGGGTCATCTCGTGGGTGATCAGCCCCTGCAGCCGGTCGGGCGGCTCGTCGATCGGCAGCACCATCCGGTTCTTCACCGGCTCGGTGAAGGCCTCCACCCCCTCGGGGACGAAGGAGGGGAAGAGGTTCGTCTCCTCGAACTCGGAGTGGGTCTTGTAGAAGATGACCGGGATCGGCTGCGGCATCTCGTGCTTGAGGCCGGTGGAGATCTTCAGGTACCCGCTCTCCAGGTAGGAGACGAGCCGGGCCAGCTGCGGCTCGAACTCGGGGTAGTAGAAGACCTCGAAGTGGGGGCTCTTGTAGACCCGCCAGGCGAAGTTGTCGTACTTGATCTTGTTCTTGCCGTAGTAGGGGATGAACTGGGCGGCCGCCGGCGCTGGCAGCAGCGCTGCGGAGAGCACGAGGGCGGCGGGAAGGAGCCGGCGGACGTGGCGCATGGGGACGGTCCCTTCTAGCGGAGCAGCACGCGGGTCCCGCGGATCTTCTGCGGGGTGATGACGCCGAGGAAGTTGGGCAGCAGCCGGTCCATCAGCTCGAAGTAGGAGGACAGCGGCGAGATGCGCTGGTCCTCCGAGTAGAGGACCTCCTCGGTGAAGCGCTCCTTGTGCAGCAGCTCGCCGGTCCTGGTGTCGATGAAGTAGAAGTCGGCGCTCAGGCTGTAGCCCTTGCGCTCCATGTAGCGGCTGCCCTGCCGCAGCATCGGCGTGCCGGTACTGGGCGAGCGCACCACCCGCTCCTCCGGCTGGAAGCCGGAGCGGTTCTGGCTCTCGAAGCCGAGCTTGCCCGTCACCACCAGCGGCTGCTGGTACTCCTCGCCCAGCTTGCGCCAGTACTCGGGGTCCTGCAGCAGCTTGTCCGCCTCCAGGCGGAACTGCTCCTTCTCCTCCTTGCGGTAGTGGCCCTGCTCGCCCAGCTTGTCGAGCACCTTGGTCAGCTCTTCCTGCAGCGGCGGGCGGTCGGGCTCCAGCACCTGCAGCCGGGTGTTCGAGCGCAGCTGGTTCTGCAGCAGCCGCGCGGTCTCGGCGGAGAGGTCGATGTCCGAAGTCTCGAGGTCGGTGACGAAGCCGGCGATCAGGATGCGGCGGAAGCGCGAGACGTCGATCTTGCTCTGCAGCGGCGTCTCCACCGGGACCTCGATGACCCCGCCGCAGCCGAGCGCCACCAGGGCGGCCAGCAGCGCCACGGCACTTGCGCCGCGCATCGCTATTTCTTCCTCCGGCTCTTGCGGTTCCTCTTGTCGTCGGCCTCACGGAAGAGATCGAAGTTCTGCTGGATGTAGAGGTCGCCCGGCTTCAGCTTGAGCGCCTTCTCGTAGCACTGGCGGGCCTTGTCGAACTCGCCCATCTGCTCGAGCGCAACCGCGAGATCGTTGAGGGCGGCCGCGTTCTGGGGATCGATCGCCACCGCCCGCTCGAAGCGGAAGCGGGCCTCCTGCCAGAGGCCCTTCTGGGCGACGCTCAGCCCGAAAGCGACCTGTTCGTGCGCAGTGTTCTCCCCCGCCAGCAGGGGTCCGGGGCCGAGGAAGAACAGGAGCAGCAACGCCCGCCTCACGGTGCCTCCTCGCGAAGGGGGTTCGGGCTCGATGGTAGCCGCGCGGTCGGGCGCTGCGCAACCACCGTCGACCGCCGTCGGGCCGCGGAACTCCTTTTCACACGATCGCCCTCGCGGACCCGCGCCGACCCGGGAAGGGGCGACACTCGACCCCTCTCCCGGACAGGAGCCGCTCATGGACCAAGATGGCCTCACCGGCGCCTGCGGGATACGGGTGGTCTGCCGCGAGGACGAGGACTACCCCGCGTGGCTGCGCCGCATCTACGAGCCACCGCCCCTGCTGTGGGCGGCGGGCCGCCTGCGCGCCGAGGAAGGCGCCTTCTCGGTCGCCGTCGTCGGTGCGCGGGCCGCCACCCCCCGCGGGCTCGCCTTCGCGCGCATGCTCGCCTCCGAGCTGGCGGCGGCGGGCCTGACCGTCGTCTCGGGGCTCGCCCGCGGCATCGACACCGCCGCCCACCAGGGGGCGCTCGAGGCCGGCGGCCGCACGGTGGCGGTGCTGGGCTGCGGCCTGGACCAGGTCTACCCGAAGGAGAACGCGGCGCTCGCCCGGAGGATCGCGCAGGAAGGGGCGGTGGTGAGCGAGTTTCCTCCGGGCACGGGCCCGTGGAAGCAGAACTTCCCGCGCCGCAACCGCACCATCGCCGGCTGGGCGCGGGCGACAGTGGTGGTGGAGGCGGGCGTCAAGAGCGGTGCCCTGCACACGGCCCGTGCCGCGCTGGAGGAGGGCCGCGAGGTGATGGCGGTCCCCGGCCACCCCAGCGAGCCCAACGCCGGGGGCACCAACGCCCTGCTGCGCGACGGTGCCGGCCTGGTGCGCGACGCCGCGGACGTGCTGGCCGAGCTCGGCCTCCCCGCGCCCGCGCGCCCGGCCCCCGCGGCCGAAGACGAGGTGCTGCGGGCCGTGCGCCGGGGGTCGGCAGCGGCGGTCGACGAGATCGCGGGCCGCTGCCGGCTGGCGCTGCCCGAGCTGCTGGCCCGGCTCTCGGAACTCGAGCTGTCCGGCGTCGTGCGGCGACTGCCGGGCGGTCTCTTCGTGAGAAGCTAGCCCGCCGTGCCGCGCCACCTGGTCATCGTCGAGTCGCCGGCCAAGGCCCGCACCCTCGGCCGCCTGCTGGGGCGCGAGTACACGGTCCTGGCTTCGTTCGGCCACGTCCGCGACCTGCCGTCGAGCCGCCTGGCCGTCGACCCGGCGCGCGGCTTCTCGGCGGAGTACGAGGTGCTGCCCGCGCGGCGGCGGGTGCTCACGCAGCTGCGGGCGGCCGCGCGCGAGGCGCAGGCCGTGTATCTGGCCGCGGACCCCGACCGCGAGGGCGAGGCTATCTGCTGGCACCTCTCGGAGGAGCTCGCCGCCTTCGCCCCCGCCGCGCCCTTCCACAGGGTGTCCTTCCACGAGATCACGGCGCAGGCGGTGGCGGCCGCCTTCCGGGCCCCTGGCGAGATCGACCGTCGACGCGTCGACGCTCAGCAGACCCGGCGCATCCTCGACCGGCTGGTCGGGTACAGCCTGAGCCCGCTGCTGTGGGAGCGGGTGCAGGACGGCCTTTCCGCCGGCCGGGTGCAGTCGGCGGCCTTGCGGCTGGTCTGCGACCGTGAGCGTGCGATCGCCGGCTTCGTCCCGGAGGAGTCGTGGACGGTGGCGGCGAGGCTGCGGGCCGGGTCCCCGCCGGAGTTCGTGGCGACGTTGGTGAGCGGGGAGGAGGGACCGCTGCGCTGCGCCGCCCAGGCGGAGGGGCCGCGGCGCGAGCTGGAGCAGGCGGAGCTCTCCGTGCGCTCGGTGACCGCGCGCGAGCGCCGTCGCCCTGCCCCCCCGCCCTTCGTCACCTCCACGCTGCAGCAGGAGGCGTTCCGCCGCCTGCGCTTCGCGGTGAAGAAGACCATGCAGCTCGCCCAGCGGCTCTACGAGGGGGTCGAGCTCGGCGACGAGGGACCGGTGGGCCTCATCACCTACATGCGCACCGACTCGACGCACGTCTCGGCGCAGGCGGCCGCCGCCGCCCGCGAGGCGATCGCGTCCACGTTCGGGCGCGAGTTCCTGCCGGCCCGGCCGAACGCGTTTCCCGCCGCTCCCGCGGCCCAGGAGGCGCACGAGGCGATCCGCCCCAGCGATGTCGCGCGCACGCCGGACTCGCTCGTCGGCTGGCTCGGCCGCGACGAGCTGGCCCTCTACACCCTCGTCTTCGAGCGCTTCCTCGCCTCGCAGATGGCCCCCGCTCTCTACGACGACACGGTCGTGGAGATCGCGGCGTGCCCCCCTCCGCCCGAAGCCGGCGCGCCCCGGCTGCTGCGGGCCCGGGGGAGCCGTCTGCGCTCCCCCGGCTTCCTCGCCCTGCAGGCGGCGGCCGCCGCCGAGCCCGACGGCGCTTCCCAGGGGCCAGAGCCGGCCGCCGCGCTGCCGCCGCTCGCGGTCGGCGAGCCGCTGGTGATGGTGGCGGTGCAGGCGCGGCAGCGCCTCAGCGAGCCGCCCCCGCGCTTCGACGAGGCGAGCCTGGTGAAGGAGCTGGAGCGGCGGGCGATCGGCCGGCCCTCGACCTACGGCACCATCCTGGAGACGCTGCTCGGCCGCGACTACGTGGAGCGGGACAAGGGCAAGCTGCGTCCCACTCCGCTGGGAGCGGAGGTGACCGAGCTGCTCGTCGCCCGCTTCCCCGAGCTGCTGAGCGTGGGCTACACCGCCGCCATGGAGGAGAAGCTCGACGCCATCGCCGAGGGGCGGGCCACCCTCCTCGCCACCCTCGACGAGTTCTGGCGGCGGCTGCAGGCGGCGCTGCAGGCGGCGCGGGTCGCGGCCGAGGCACCGGTCGCGCAGCGTCGGGGCCCGCAGCCCACGGGCCTCCTGTCCTGCCCGCGGTGTCACAGCGGGCGGGTGGTGGAGCGAACGGCGGAGGAGCGGGTCTTCTTCGGCTGCAGCCGCTACCCGGCCTGCCGTTTCACCTCCAGCCACCGGCCGCTGGCCGAGAGCTGCCCGGAGTGCGGCAGCGCCTGCCTCTACGAGAAGCACACCCGCCGGGAGGGGCGGGTCGTCTACTGCGGCAACCAGGGCTGCCACTACCACCGCTGAGCCTGCCATACTCCGCCGATGACCCCGCGGGTGACGGTCGTCGGGGGCGGGCTGGCCGGCTGCGAAGCCGCCTGGCAGCTGGCCCGGCGCGGCGTGGGGGTGGACCTCTACGAGATGCGGCCGGCGGTCCGCACGCCGGTCCACCAGACCGCCGAGCTGGCGGAGCTGGTGTGCTCGAACAGCCTGCGGGGCAACGCCCTCGACCAGGCGGCGGGGCTGCTGAAGGAGGAGATGCGCCGGCTCGACTCGCTGGTCGTCCGCACCGCCGACTCGGCGCAGGTCCCCGCCGGCAGCGCGCTCGCCGTCGACCGGCTGCTGTTCGCGCGGCGGATGACCGCGGCGATGGCTGCGCTGCCCCAGGTGAGGCTGGTGCGCGAGGAGCGCCAGCGCATCCCCCGGGAGGCGGTCACCATCCTGGCCACCGGGCCGCTCACCTCCGAGCCGCTGGCGCAGGACATCGCCGCCTTCGTTGGCCAGGAGCACCTGCACTTCTTCGACGCGGTGAGCCCGGTGGTGGAGGCCGAGACCATCGACTTCACCCGCGTCTTCCGGGCCTCGCGCTACGGCAAGGGCGGCGGCGACTACCTCAACTGCCCGCTCGACGAGGCGCAGTACACGGCCTTCGTCGAGGCGCTGAGCGGCGCCGAGGGCGCGACCCTGCACGATTTCGAGAAGGAGCTCTTCTTCGAGGGCTGCCTGCCGGTGGAGGTGATCGCCTCGCGCGGACACGACACCCTCCGCTTCGGGCCCATGAAGCCGGTGGGGCTGGTGGACCCGCGCTGCGGCCAGCGCCCGCACGCGGTGGTGCAGCTGCGACAGGACGACCTGGCGGCCAGCCACTGGTCGATCGTCGGCTTCCAGACACAGCTCAAGTGGGGCGAGCAGAAGCGGGTGTTCCGCCTGATCCCCGGGCTCGAGCGGGCCGAGTTCGTGCGCTACGGGATGATCCACCGCAACACCTTCGTCAACGCGCCGCTGGTGCTCGAGCCCACCTTCGAGACACGTCGCCGCCCCGGCCTCTTCTTCGCCGGGCAGATGTCGGGGGTGGAGGGCTACGTGGAGTCGGCGGCGTCCGGCCTGGTCGCCGGCATCGCCGCCGCCTACCGCCTGCGCGGGCAGGAGCCGCCGTGCTTCCCCGAGGACACCGCGCTCGGCGCCCTCGGCCGCTACATCGCCCGCAGCGACCCCCGCCACTACCAGCCCACCAACATCGCCTTCGGGCTGTTGCCGGAGCTGCCCCGCCGCGTGCGCGACCGGGCGCAGAAGCGGCTCGGGATCTCGGAGCGCGCCCTCGCCAGCCTGGCGCGCTTCGAGCAGCGGCTGGCGGCCGAGGGACCACTGGCCGAGGCGGGCGCCGGACGCTGATGCGCGCCGCGACCGAGGCGTTCCTCGAGCACCTGGAGCGCGAGCGCAACGCCTCGCCGAGGACCGTCCGCAGCTACGGCGACGACCTGCGGCAGTT
>Ga0335069_10004318_pt1 | contig 21143 bp, 16 predicted proteins | sample Lox_Sample_11_FD_206714 | JGI IMG/M metagenome (GOLD analysis project Ga0335069, IMG submission 206714) | Soil microbial communities from Loxahatchee National Wildlife Refuge, Florida, United States - Lox_Sample_1.1 | ecosystem: Environmental > Terrestrial > Soil > Wetlands | place: USA...
CGCCGGCACGTTACCGATGTCAATCTGCCCGAAGAACCCGGGCTCGCCGACGCGCACCGACACCGCGACGTCGCCGGCGAACGCCGGCGCCGACACCACAACGAACATTCCGGCGATCAGTAACCTGGACATGCTGCGCACTCCCCATGGCGAATGGAGAGCACGCTAAAGAGCGCTGGCTGAACAACGCCTGAACGATGGCCAGCAGGGGAATCGGTGCGGCGAGGCCCGGCTACGGCCGAATCCGCCCGATTGTCGGTGAGTGGCGACAACCGCGGGCGATGAAGCCGCGCGTTGCAGCGCACTGTTGTTCCCGATGGAACTTGACTAGAGTCGCAGCTGACCCGTGGTGCCAGGGAGGGTAGGCCGACGCGAGTCGGGCAGTGAACCAGACGTCGAGGAGCCCCGCGCCGATGGACGATGTCGTCAGTCTCGTGGCCGGCGCATTGCGCCACAAGCTGACGACGCACGGCGCCGGGTCCTTGTCCCGCGTTGAATGGCAGCTGCTGCGGGTCAGCTCACTGCTGCACGCGCTCAACGACGGGCGGCTCGAGTCGCTCCTGGGCGGAGCGCCGGTGGCGGAAATCACCGGCATCGCGGATGGTCTCGACGCGATCGGCGCAGCGGAGGCCTCGACCTTGCTGCACTACACTGTGCGCGAAATCAACGCCGCGAATGCGCCTGGTCACGGCCGCGAACGCGTCGACAGAATGCGAGTCATCGCCGAACGGCTCGGCGCGACGCTCGCGCCCATGCGCGCCGGGATCGAACAGCAATTACTCGACTTCGCGTTCCGGCAGCCGGAACTGATGGCGGACGCGCCCGGCCCGGCTTCCGGGCCGTCAAAGGCTGAGTAGAGTCGGATCGCACCGCCGTGTCGGGCCGAGCAACACCTGATTGTCGTCAGCCGCTGCGTTCTCGCCCGGGAAGGCCTCTGATGATTCAGTGGGAGCGCCGCGCGAGGCCCGGTGCGACGGTGAATCCGATCGGCCACCGTCCATCGGCGCATGCTCGGCGAAGGCCGTGAAGGATAATTACCACCTGCAACGATTCATCGACGCGCAGGCGAGCGTGTATGAAGCCGTTGTCGCCGAGCTGCGTGCAGGTCACAAGCGCACCCACTGGATGTGGTTTGTGTTTCCGCAGCTGCGCGGCCTCGGCGCCAGTGCGACGGCGCAGCACTTTGCGATCTCGTGCCTGGACGAAGCGCGTGCGTATCTCAACGACCCGCTGCTCGGCACGCGCCTCAGGGACTGCACGCGCCTCGCGATCGAAGCGCACGCCAAGACCATCGAGTCGCTGTTCCCGTACCCGGACGACCTGAAGTTCCGCTCCTCGATGACGTTGTTCGCGCACGCCGACCCGTCCGAGCCGCTGTTCCGGCAAGCATTGCGCCAGTATTTTGCAGGCGCCGACGATCCGCTGACCGTCGTGCGACTCTGAGGCCGGGATCCGTCGCCCCCAGTCCCTCAGGGCGCGAGACGCTCGCGCACCCAGTCCTGCCCTGCGCGGCGATACCGCAGACGATCGTGCAATCGCGACGGTCGTCCCTGCCAGAACTCGTACTCCTGCGCCGCGACACGATAGCCGCCCCAGTGGGGCGGGCGCGGCGGCAGCAACGCGAATCGGGCCGCATATTTCGCGGCCTGCGCAACCAGCGTGGCGCGCGAAGCGATCACCTCGCTCTGTGGCGACGCCCAGGCACCGATACGCGAGTCAAGCGGCCGCGACCGGTAGTACTCGTCCGACTCCGCCACGGTGGTGCGCGTCGCGCGCCCTTCGATGCGCACGACGCGCTCGAGCTCCGGCCAATGGAATTGCAGTGCCGTCCACGGATTGGCATCAAGCTCGCGTCCCTTGCGGCTGTGGTAGTTCGTGTACCAGACAAAGCCCGACTCGTCGCAGCCCTTGAGCAGGACCACTCGCGTCGAGGGACGCCCGTCCGCGCTGACCGTCGCCACGGTCATCGCCGTCGGGTCCGGCAGCTGCGCGGCGATCGCCTCGTCGAGCCAGCGCCGGAACTGCTCGAGCGGGTTCGCCGCACAGTGATTCTCGTCGAGCGCGTCGCGCTCGTAGGAGCGGCGCAGATCAGCGATCGGGTCCATGTCGCCTCGTGAGGAACGTCGTGCTTGGCCCGGGCATATGACCTGAAATCCGCGGCCCCGATGCACCACTATACTGGCGGCGCGTGCGTTTTGGCGTGCCGTGCAAACGGCGAGCGTAGCTCTGCCGTTCGCCGATCGATTGCTGAGCACAGACCGACAGCGGCGAGATGCTGACCGAGGCTGCACGGGCCCGCGGCAGGAGCGTTCATCACGGTCGCGGCGCACGCGCTGCGCCCGCGGCGTCCCGACCGCGCAGTTGGCGAGCCGCGTCGCGAAAGGGAGCGGGTCGCGGGAGCGGCGGCCGTCGCCTGGTACGCAGCCACGAGGAGCCCGAACGCCCGCTGATGCCGGTGCTCCGAGCGAGCGCCTTCAGGCGCGGCGCGCGCGCAGGAACGCCATGGTGCGCGCGGCCTCACCGCGCAGTTCTTCTTCGAGGCGCGCGACGCGTTCGCCATCCTCGGCCCTTGCGGCCTCCTCGAGGCGCGCCGCCGCAGCGCTAGCCGGTTGTGCGCGGATGCTCGCGCTCGAACCCTTTAACCGATGTGCTGCCTTGCGAACGGCGACGAAGTCGTTGCGCGCGACCGCAGCCCGGATGTCCGCGAGCGCCTCGTCACCCGAATCAATGAACAGCTGGACGAGCTCGGCCTCGAGCGCCATGTCGTTGTCGGTGATGAGTCGAAGTCCCGGCAGGTCGACCGGGTCCGGGCGGTCGTCCGAGCATGGTGCGGTTGCTGCCGCGGCCCGCGGCGATTCCGGCGCAAGGACCGTCACCGTCGTTCCGAGGTGGCGCGCAAGCACTGCCGCAAGGCGCCCACGGTCGAATGGTTTGGTCAGATAGTCGTCCATGCCGGCGTCGTAGCAGAGGCGGTCCGCACCCTGCATCGCATCCGCGGTCAGCGCCACGATCGGCGTCCGGCCGCGACCTGCCTCGCGGCGTCGGATCTCCCGGGTCGCCTGGTAGCCGTCCATGACCGGCATCTGGCAATCCATCAGGATCAGCTGGTAACGACCGGTCTGCCATGCCTCGACAGCGTCAGCCCCATTGCTCACGACATCGACGCGGTAGCCGAGCTTCTCGAGCGCGCCGCACGCGACCTTCTGATTGACCGGATTGTCCTCGGCCAGCAGCAGCTGCCGACCCGCAGCGGGATCGCGAAGGCTGGTGCCGACGATCATCGGCTGCGTGCGCAAGTGCCAGTGCGCGGCTTCCACCGAAATGACACCACCGAGACAACGCGCGAGCGCCCGACGCGAAACTGGCTTCAACAGGTAGGCAGCAAATCCGAGCGCCGCGAAGTCCTCGAGGCCGCGCACCCCGTGGGCCGAGGAGAGCAGCACAAGTCGCGTGGCGGTGAAGCGTCGGTCGGCTGAAATTCGCCGGCCAAGCTCGAAACCATCGCAGCCCGGCATCATGAAGTCGAGCACCGCGATATCGTAGGGCGCCTCGGCACCGACGGCGGCCTCCAGGGCAGCGAATGCGGCGTCGGCGCCGTCGACGGCCGTCGACTGCATGCCGAGCTGGGCCAGCTGGCCGCTGAGAACGGCCCGGCTGGTCGCGTTGTCGTCGACGATCAGCACGCGTCGTCCGGCCAGCATCGCGTCCGACGGCGGTGGGACGGCGACCGGGTGCTCCGTGGCGCCGAGCCGCGCCGTAAACCAGAACGTCGATCCGTTCCCTTCGATACTCTCCACCCCGGCCTCGCCGCCCATCAGCTCGACGAGTTTTTTCACGATCGAGAGCCCGAGCCCGGTTCCGCCGTAGTGGCGGGTCGTCGAGGCATCGATCTGGGAGAACGGCTGGAACAGCATCGCGACGCGCGCCGGCGGGATCCCGATGCCCGTGTCACGCACCTCGCCGCGGATCACGACCTCGGACGCTTCGGCCGCGACCAGCCGCAGGTCAATCGCGATTTCGCCTTGCGGCGTGAACTTGAGCGCGTTGCTGCCGAGGTTCAGCAGGACCTGGCGCAAGCGCCCGGGATCGCCGACGACCCGGTCCGGAATACGCGGATCGACACTGACGATCAGCTCGAGCTGCTTCTGCTCGGCCTGTACCGCGAGCACGTGCGCAACATCGTCGACCGTACCGCGCAGGTCCATGACGATGCGCTCGAGGTCGAGCTTGCCGGCCTCGATCTTCGAAAAGTCCAGGATGTCGTTGATGACAGTCAGCAGTGCCGCAGCGCTCGTGCGGATCGTCTCGGTGTAGTCGCGCTGCTTGGGATCGAGCGCCGTGTCGCGCAGCAGCTCGGCCATGCCGATGACGCCGTTCATCGGCGTTCGGATCTCGTGGCTCATGTTGGCGAGGAACTGGGACTTGGCCTGGGCGGCGAACTCCGCGCGCTCCTTGGCCTGCAGAAGCTCGCGGTTGGCGGTCTCGAGGTCGCGCGTTCGCTCGGTGATCTGTCTACTAAGCGCGGTTGCGAGGCCCCGCAGGTGGCCGACCCGCCACCGGTACCACGCGAAGATCGCGAGCAGCAGCGCCGCAATGCACAGCACGATGAACCACGTCGTCTGGTAGAAGTGAGGCACGACCGTGAAGCGAAAGCTGGCGCCGGGCGTACTCCAGACGCCGTCATTGTTGCTGGCGATGACGCGGAACGTATAGGTACCGGGAGGGAGCTGCGTGTAGTAGGCGGTGCGCCGGGTTCCGGCATCGATCCAGCCTCGGTCGAATCCCTCGAGCTGGTAACGGAACAGCGAATGCTTTGGCGCGAGCAGGCTCAGTCCTGCGTAGTGAAACTCCCACTGTTGTTGCGTCGGCCCGATCTGCATGCCTTGAATCAGAGTCAGCGACGTGCGGTCCACCGCGACCTGTTCGATCTGCACTGGCGGCGGAATCGGGTTCAGCCGAATGTGTGCCGGGTCTACGCGGACGACGCCGCGGATGCTCGGGAACCAGAGCAGGCCGTCGGAAGTGCCGCAGCCGGGCGACGTGTTGCCTCCATCGAACTCGACGCTGCGCAAACCGTCGCTGATGCCGTAGACGTGCGCATCGGTGATTGCCCGTCCGTGGTCCGCCGCGGCGTCGAGCGACGCGCGCGGGACGGAGACGAGACCCTTGTTGGTCGACATCCAGAACTGGCGCGCGCCATCTTCGAGGATCTGCAGTATCGTCTCGCGCAGTGGAGCTGGCTGGTGCGCAAACGGCACGATCCGACCGTCTTGCCAGCGCGCAAGCCCGTCCAGGGTGCCGAGCCAGACGACGCCGCGCTCATCTTCGTGTATCGCGATGACCCAATCGCTGGGTAGGCCATCCGCGACCGCATAACGCCGCGTCTCGCCGTTTGAGATTACAAAGAGGCCATTTGCTTCCGTCGCGACCCAGAGACGACCGGCGCGATCCTCGTACAACAGGTTCGGGCTGACCGGCGCCGGCAGGTGCAGCGCCGCCAGCATCGAGGTGGGCTGGCCATGCTCGATGACGTCAACACCCGCATTCGTGCCCGCCCAGATGCGTCCGGCGTGGTCCTCGATGATCGCCATCACGGTGTCGCCCGAGAGCCCGTGATGACGGTCGAATGTGGAGATCCCGCTCGGCGAGACACGCATAAGTCCGGCGCCGTCAGTGCCGACCCAGAGGTTGCCGGTGCGGTCCTCGAGGACGGATCGCACGCGCACGTGCTCGTGTCCTTTCGTGAGCGGCACCGCCCGGACGACACTGCCCGCGTAACTCGCAAGACCCGCGTCGGTACCCACCCAGATGCCGCCGGCGGCGCGCGGCGCAGTCGTCCAGGCGCCGTCGCTCGGCAATCCTTCGGACTCACCGATCGATACAAACTTTCCGTCGCGCAGCCGCAGCAGGCCGGCGCCTGAGCTGCCGACCCACAGGCTCCCTTCCTCATCCTCGAAGATCGCGCGAATGTCAGCCTCGGCAAAGAGCCCCGTGTTCAGGATCTGAAGTCGCCCATCGCGCCAACGAGCGAGACCGCCGCTGCGCGTCCCGATCCAGACGTTCCCGTTGCTGTCCTGTCGGATGACGCGCACTCCGGATCCCAGTTGCCCGTGCGCGGCGATGATTTCGGTGGCATCGCTGCCGCGTCGATGTAGCGCGCCGGACGCCGTACCAAACCAAAGTGCGCCGCTCGTCTCGACTCCGATCGCCGTCACCGGGTCGCTGGCGTCGGCGATCGGCGCGCCCGCCGCGACGAAGTGTTCGCCGACCCTGCGATGCAAGGCGCCATTGCCGCTCGCGACCCACAGCTGTCCGGTGCTATCGACCTGGAGCGCGCGTACCGCACCGTCCACCAATCCGCTCGCTGAATCGAAGCCCTGCACGCGATTGCCGTCGATCAGGTAGAGCCCCGATTCGGCGCCGACCCAGATGCGCCCGACTGAGTCCTCCACGATCGCGCGCACGTACACGTCGATCGGTACTCCGGACTTGTCGAAACGCCGGAAGCGTCCGCCTTCCATGATGGCGAGTCCCGCGCGGGTGCCGATCCAGAGCCGCCCCCGGTGGTCCACATATAAGGAAGAGATGTGCTTGCTCGGTATCGCCGGCTCGCTGGTGCTGTCGAACACCGCGAAACGGACGCCGTCAAATCGCGCGAGGCCTTCCTGCGTGCCCACCCACAGGTAACCGTCGAGCGTGCGGGCAATCGCCTGAGCGGTTGACTGCGGAAGACCGTCCGGGATCTGCCAGTTGTCGAGCACGTACTGGCTTGGCTGCAACCCTGGATCGAGCGCTCGCGCCTGCGGTGCAAGCACGAGCGCGAGCAGCGCCACCAGCATGCGGACTGCCGTCACCATCGCTCGCGCTTGGTTGCATGAGGCTCGGTACACAAGGGCTCCACCGATTTCAGCCAGCCACTCGGCCCGACCCCGTATCCGCGCGGGGACCAGACACAGGTCTCGACGAGGGCCGGCTGATCTCCCGGGTTAGCGGCTCCGATGGCCCTTGCTGAAGGGTGCTTCTCCCCGCAATCGTCTTGCGCTGTCCGGTCCGTCGGGCGTCGAGACCAGCGGGGCGGGATGCCCGTGCGCGAACCAGCGGTGCCGCGTCCGTGGACGACAACTGTAAGCTATTGTTCTAGAAGTCTTTTCCGCGAGCGACGCCAGCAGGTCATCCGAGTCTGCGTCGGACATGCGAATCGACACGGTTCGAGCGTTTTTCCGTGGCCTCGCGCACGACCGCTAAACGCTCCGCGCGTAGAATCCGGGCGCCGGGAGCGCTGCACACGACCCGCCCACAGAGGCGGGACCCCGGGGCCGCAGATGGATCGCAGGCCGGTTCTTCGGGAGGGATCGAACATCGCGGCACTCGGATGAGCGCCGTTTCGAAAGCGCGTGCGATGACGGCCTTGGTTCGCGGGGGTAGCGTTGGATGGCGTTCGCAAAAGACGATCTCAAGTTGCGTGAATTGCTGTCGCGTGCACTGCGCGGCGAGGGCATTCCGGTCGCGGGCTGGATGCGCTACCTGCTTGCGGTCATCTTGGTCGGAATCGGCCTCGCGGCGCGCTTCCTTTTGTTGCCTGTCGACGCCGGGCTCGGATTCATCACGTTCTATCCGGCCGTCATCGCCGTTGCGCTGCTGGTCGGCACGGGTCCTGCCGTGCTCGCGATCGTGTTGAGCGCCGCGTGCGCCGACTACTTCTTCCTGCCGCCGCTCGCGGCCTTCGGCGTCGCGGGCCGGCAGGCGCTCGCCGTGACGATCTTCGGACTGACCGGCACGCTGACCTGCCTGCTGTCCCACCAGATTCGCAGCGCCACCAGGGCGCTGCGCGAGAGCGAGCAGCGCCTGCGCGGCCTGTACGAGGCGCCGCACATTGGCATTGCGCTCACGGACATGAATGGACGCTACATCCAGTTCAACGACGCGTTCCGCAAGATCTGCGGCTACTCGGACGAGGAGCTGAAGGCACTCGACTACTGGGCATTGACGCCGGATAAGTACCGGCAGGCGGAAGAGCAGCAGCTGGCGGCCCTGCTGACCACCGGGCACTACGGGCCCTATGAAAAGGAGTACATCCGCAAGGACGGGCACCGCGTTCCACTGCAGCTGAACGGCGCGCTGCTCAAGGGCCCGGACGGGGCCAACTACATCTGGTCGATCGTCGAGGACATCACGGAGCGCAAGGCACTCGAGCGCCAGCTCGCGACCGAGTCCGCGCGCAATCGACTGTTTCTGCGGACCGCGAGCGATGGCGTGCACATTCTCAATTGCCAGGGGCGCATCGTCGAGGCGAGCGACACGTTCTGCATGATGCTCGGCTACACCCGCGACGAAGTCATCGGCATGCACCCATCGCAATGGGATGCGAGGTTCCCAGCTGATGAGACCGATCGCACGCTCGCCAATCTTATGGCGGGCGGCATGCGGCGATTCGAAACGCTGTTCCGTCGCAAGCACGGCTCGACGTTCGAGGTCGAGATCCTCGCCGACGGATTCGCGCTCGACAACGAAGCCTACGTTTTCTGCTCGGCGCGCGACATCACGGAGCAACGGCGCCTCGAGAGGGCCGTACTCGAGGCGACCGACCGAGAGCAACGCCGGCTAGGGCACGACTTGCACGACGGGCTCGGCCAGGAACTAACCGGCATTTCAATCCTGGCTTCGGCGGCCGCCGCCGCCGAGCGCAAGGCGGCGCGACCCGGAGCGGACGCGATCGCGCAGATCGCCGAGCTCACCGGACACGCCATTTCGAGCTGCCGATCGATTGCGCGCGGCTTGTCGCCGCTCGGTTACACGAACGGCAACCTGATCGAAGCGCTGCAGGAGATGGTGAACGTCCAGCGCGAGACGTTCGGCGCGGACATGCGGTTCGAGACGATTCTCGGTGGCGAACTGAAGCTGCCCGCGGATGCCTGTGACCACCTGTACCGGATCGCGCAGGAGTCGGTGACGAACGCACGGCGCCACGCCCATGCCACGCTGATCCAGGTGACGCTCGACATTTCGCCATCGATCGTGCGTCTGGAGATTCTGGACAATGGCGACGGCTACGTTCCACCGCCTGCCGATGCGCCAGGCATTGGGTTGCGGATCATGCGCTACCGAGCGCGCATGATGGGCGCACAGTTCTCCATCGGCGCCGGCGACCATGGTGGCACCGCCGTCGCCTGCGAAACGCCGCAACCGCCGTGAACGGTGCGGCGACGCCGGGCTGATCAGGTCTCCTTGCACCTGCTGCGCCTCGCCTCGTAGGCGGCAAGGTGTAGGTACGCGATCCGCAGCAACGCCGGCGAGAGTCCGGCGTCTGAAGCCCGGCGCAGCAGATCGCCGACGACATGCTCGGCCTCGGTCGCGCCCCCGCGTTCAACGTCGCGCAGCATCGACGCGGACAGCGTCGAGTTTGCGGCCGTCAGCATCGTCGCATTGCGGCGCAGCGAGGCGTCGCGCGGCGCGTGGCCATGGGCGGCCGCAACAGCGCCGCATTCGTCGAGCAGCCGCGCCGTGAGGTCGGCGCCGCCGGCAGCGACGATGTCACCGACCGACGCCCGCATCAGGCAGGTAATGCCTGCGAGCGCGGCGATGAACGCCCACTTCTCCCACATCTCCTGCACGATCGACTCGCTCAGGCGCAAATCAAACCGCGCACCGCCAAGCGCCTCGGCCAGTCGCGTTGCGCGCGCCGATCGCGAACCATCGCGCTCGCCGAACGACAGTCCGTGCAACTGATTGAGGTGCACGATGCGCCCGTCGTCGTCGACCGTGGCGGATATCACGCATTGTCCTCCGAGCACGGCTGCGGCGCCGAACCGGGCTTCGAGTGTGTCGAGATGGCGCATACCGTTCAGGAGCGGCAGGATCGCCGTCGCCGGTCCGACCGCCGGCGCGAAGGACTGGATCGCGGTCTCGAGGTCGTAGGCCTTGCAGCTCAGCAGCACGAGGTCGTGGTGCTCTCGCAACGTCTCGGCACTGACGGTGGGTGGGCGCGGTGCGTGAAAATCGCCCGCCGGGCTTCGGATCCCTAGCCCGTGCGCCCCGAGCTGCGCGGCACGGCCGGCGCGCACCAGAAACGTCACGTCGCGACCTGCCTCGAGCAGGCGCCCCCCGAAATATCCGCCGATCGCGCCGGCTCCAACCACCAATATTTTCATCATTGCCCTCCGGACCGCCGCTCACGCCGCAGCCTCCTGGCGCTAGCTTTCACCGACCGCGGCATCAGCGGCAGGCGGGCGCCCAGAGTGTCGACCGCTGTGGTCGGGTGTTCTGGCGGCGGCAACGGGGTCGCTGCGGTGGGGTCGCAGGGCTCTCGCGCGGCGCTGTGTTCATGGTCGGTCCGCAATCGCTCTTCGAAGCCCCGGCTGGGAAAGACCGTATGGTCCGCGGCCGGCCGGCGGCGGATAAGGGTCCCGTCGGTGGGATTGCACCGCGCATCTGACCGGCGACGCCATGGCGAGCGCGCGGCAACCTAGAGCGTTGGCGATTCAGACCCGGCCCGGGCTTGGAGGGTGTCATGAGACGCATATTGGCATTGCTGCTGGCTTTCATGTGGTTGCCGGCCTGCGCGCCTGACACAGTGACTTCGGCAGTTGCGTTTCGCCTGCCTGACGGCGACGCTGAAGTAGGCCGCAAGACGTTCGTCGAATTGCGCTGCTACGTCTGCCATGAAGTCAAGGGCGTGGACGCTCGCTTCGAAGGCACCGCCGCGGCGCACGTTGTCCTCGGGGGCAAGGTTTCACGCGTGAAGACCTACGCGGAACTTGTGACTGCGATCATCAATCCAACTCACAAGCTCCCGCCGGATCGGCCGGGCGCGGAGCCGGTTACGACGCCGTCGGTGATGAGCGTCGCCGGGCTCAACGACGTGATGACCGTGACGCAGCTCGTCAATCTGGTCGCATTCCTGCAGCCGCAGTACAAGGTCGAGGTCCCAAAGTACGACCCATACGCCTACCGCTATCACTACTACTATCACTGACCGCCGCGGCGCGGCGCAGTTCGGCTTGCCTCTGCTGAGCCCGGCGGGCTAGGGTACGTGCGGGTCGGCGGGCTTCACGCAATACCGACAGCACTTCTGGAGGAGTCGTCCGATGGCAAGAAGCGTAGCGATTCGTTCTGCAGTGGCCGTGGCGCTGGGGTCGTGCCTGTTCGCGCTCGTTGCGATCGCCGCCGACACGTCGACCGAGAGTCGGGACAGCGGGTCGTTCAAGCAGGACGCAAAGGCGGTCGGCTCCGACGTCAAGGATGCGGCGAAGCACGTCGGCCACGCCACTGCGCGCGGCGCCAAGAAGGCGGCAAAGGCAACCGCGAAGGGTGTAAAGAAGGCTGGACACGCCGTCGAACACGCCGCCGAGAAGACCGAGGATAAGCTCAAAAAGTCCGAGTGATCTCCGATCAGTGCCGGACCGGCTGGCCCCGTCGGCGCGTCGCATTCCTAAAGCAAGCGTAACCGGCAGCTGACGCATCGCGACAGCCGATGCGCTAGGATTACCAGGCACACTCACGGAATGACGGTGCTGCCATGAAGTCACTAGTCGCGTTTCTTGGCGCGTTGCTGGTCGCGACCGGTGCGCTGGCGCAACATCGCAACGAGGGAGCGGAGCCGCCGCACGGCGCCGCACGCGAGTTCGGCGGCGGGCACATTCCGGCGCACGGCCCGCCGCCGGCGCGCGCACCGCGCGCCCCGGTACCCGCGACGCCGCGCGCCGCCCCGGCGCGCGTCGAACCGTCCGTTCCCGAGACGCAGCGTCCGACGTTTCGCGACCGTCCCGAGCACCCCGAGGCCCCGCACGTCCACTCGCGCAACGACGAATGGGTGGGCCACACCACGGGCCGCGCGGACCCTCACTACCGTCTCGATCGGCCATGGGCGCACGGACGATTCCCGGGGCGCGTCGGTCCGCGCCACGTGTGGCGACTGCACGGCGGAGGCCGCGATCGCTTCGAGATCGACGGCTGGTTCTTCAGCGTCGCGGAGTGGGATTGGGGGTACTGCGCCGACTGGCTATGGGATAGCGACGACATCGTGATCTACGATGATGTCGACCACGTCGGTTGGTACCTCGCATACAACGTGCGTCTCGGCACGTACGTCCACGTGCTCTATCTCGGCGGCTAGGCGCGCTCTAGCGCCTCACTGGTCGCGTCGCGATCTCGTCGCGGCGTGCCTCGCGCGACCATTGCGAGCCCCGCCCGCAGCGCGTCATCCGTCGCAGTTCGGCCGAGAACGCGGTCACGGTTCCGGCCACGCTGCCGATTGCGCGTGGTCGCTGACCGAAAATTGTGAACTGCCGCGCGGTTGGCGTCGGTATCCCATGGAAACTGGCGTCGGACCAGGACATGGATGGAACGATGGCTTGGCTCGTCCTGCTCGCGGTGCTTGTGACGGTCGTGATCGCCATCAAGGCGCACGACCGCAAGACGCCTGCGTCCGAATGGCCGGTCCGGGCCCAGGCGCCGCTGTCTCGCCCCGAACAGGTCCTCTACTGGCGGCTTCGCGATGCCTGCCCGGGACACGTTGTGCTCGCCCAGGTCGCGATCGCCCAGCTGCTCGAGGTCGAGAACGTCCTCAACCGCCAGGCGGTCTTCAATCGGTATCGGCAGCTGGTCGCGGACTTCGTGGTGTGTACACCGAGCTTCAGCGTGCTTGCCGTGATCGAGCTCGACGATCGCTCGCACACGACGCCTGGCCGCGCCGACGCAGATCAACGCAAGTCCGGGGTGCTGGGCGCCGCGGGCATCCCGCTGCTGCGCTTTCAAGTCCGCGACCTCCCGAGCACCGGCGAGCTGCGAAGCCTTCTCGTAATGGCCGACGCCGCGGGGGCGGATGCGGCCTCAGCCGAGACGTCGCAGCGTCGCGCAATTGCCTGACCGGCTGGCGATCCGTTCCCGTTGCAAAAAAACGGGACGGCTGACTCAGCCGTCCCGCGAACAGACCGGGGTCGCTAGGGGGAGAGAGGCGCGACCCGGCTGATGTCGATATGGTGATGCGCGCGGCGATTGCAAGTCGTTCAGCGCCGGCGCCAGTAACCCTCGCGCAGACGCCAGCCGCCGCCGACGCGCACCCAGGTATGCGGAACCCACGCGTAGCCCGGGTGCGGGTGTTCCCAGTAGCCGGGGACCCATTCGTGATGGCCGCCGGCCCAGCCCCAATAGCCGCTGATCCAGACGAAGCCGGGTCCGGGTGCAACCCCGACCGTCTCAACGCGGACGGCCGGCGGCGCTTCGTACACGGTCTCGCCGACGTAGCGCTCCGGCACGACGACACATGCACTGGCGAGGACGGCCGCGGCAACGACTGCCAGCGCAGCGCGGGGGGACCTGAATCGAGCATTTGCGGCTGACATATTGTCTCCTCGACCGTTAACGACCGGCCGCCGTGTCGGTGGCGACGCACTTATGAAGTATCAACGGCGCTTTCGGCACTGCGTTGACGCATCGCCGACCAGCATGAACGACGTGTAACCTCGGCCATCGCTCCGATTGGTTCAAGGCACGCGCAATCGCTACGCAAACGTCATCGACGCCAGCACCGTTGGCATACCGGCCGCCGCGTTGCGCACAGAGGCGCGTCGTCACGGTTCATCCACCTGGAAGCCGCGCGCGCGCAGGGTTGCGAGCATGCCGTCTGGCGCCAGCAACTGGTCGACCGGGACCAGCACCAGCGACTGCCGGTGCGCCGACACTGCCTCCTCGATGGTCGCCGCGCGGTGCGCGCGCGCGGCATTGGCAAGTCCACGCAGCCGTGACGACATCTCGACGGCTTCCCAGCAGGCGATCCGCCGCGTCGCAGACGGCAGTTCGCGAAGCGCAGCCACGTCGCCGACCGCCCAGGCCACGGCGCGCTGGCGCAGTGCCGGCAGGTCCGTTTCGAGGCGTGCGACGGTGGCCTCCAGGCAACGCAATTCCGAATCCAGAGGGATCGTCCTCAGTTCAGCGAGCAGCCCTTTTGGATCCTCGATGCGGATCTGGTCCTCGCGGATCGGAACGTGGTGACGTCGCGCGAGTCGCAGCACCGCCTTCTCGACCTCGTCGTCGGACACGAGGCCGGACGCTGATACGGCGAGCTCGAACAGCTTCTGCGCCGCCGCGATCGGACGAAGGTTTTCAAGGCTCGAATCGTCCGGCGCATAGGCCTGCCGCAGGCTCTCGAAGCGCTGGTACAGGGGTTCCGGCACCTGCTCGCGCAGCGTCGCACCACCGGGGGCGTGCGCGGTTCGTCGCCAGTCGAAGTACAGACCAATCATTGCGAACGGACCGACGCCAAGGCTGATCGAGGGTCGCGACGGCAAGACCAACTCGGATTGCGCGACGACGGCCTCGACCTGCGCCGAGTGCCAGCGCATGCGCTTCGGCAGCGGTTGAAGGATTCCCAGCAGCCATAAGACGTGGTCGTCCTTCGTCGCGCGCCACAATCCCGGGCCGGGGCGCTCGCCGGTCACGGTGATGTCGTCGATCGTGCCTTGCGAACGCTGCGAATTCGACGGCAGCGCAACGAACAAGGCGCATGCCGCGGCGATCCAGGCACCCGGGACCATTCGCATCGTCACGTCCGTTCGCTCGCACACGAAGGCGGCTCGCTCCGTATCGGCACTTCCGAAGCATCGCGTCGGAGCGGACGGCTCGCGCTGGACTCGCAATTACTTCGACCGACGACAGTTCTTTGCATAGCGCTAACGCAGCATTGCGTCAACGTGACGCGCAAGGGCCACGTTCAGCGGCATAGTAGTTCAGTGCTCGCACTTTCATGAGGATCGCACCCATGCGTTACGTACGTCAGCTTGTCCCGGCCGCGCTGGTGGCCGCGATGTTCGCCACCGCAGCGTACGCGGAGAATCCGCCGGCGACCGAGGCCGCCGCCGGGCCTGCCGCCGGCGCGCACCTTCACGGCCGTCACGCCGCGTTCGGCCACGTGCTCCATCAGCTGAACCTGACGCCCGAGCAGAAGACCCAGATCCAGTCGATCCTTGCCCAGGCAAAGCCACAGCTGCAGGCCTTGCGCTCGAACAGCCGTTCCAATCACGAGCAACTGGCAACGGTCTCGCCGAACGACCCCGGCTACGCGGCACTCGTCGCGAGTGAACAGTCGGCGGCGGCCGCACGCGTCAAGATGCGCGCGGACCTCTGGGGCCAGATCTATGCAGTGCTGACGCCGGCACAGCAGGCGGCGGTGCCGGGCATCGTCGCTGCCGAGAAGGCCAAGTGGGCCGCTCGCCGCGCGGCGTGGCAACAGCAGCACACAGCGTCTTGATCTCGGGCGCTGAAGTTGCAAGCAGTTGATCCTGACCGAATCGCCCGGCGCTGCCTCGCGACGTTCGCGCTCGGCACGTTGGCGCCGCTGGTACTCGCCCCGTTCGGGTTTATCACCGGCAGCGCGCATGACCGCACCGACATCGGCGACGCGGCGCTCGAACCACCGTGCCACGCAGCCGCGGACATCCGGAGTGGTGAGTCGCGCCGCTCCGGATGGACCATCGTCGCTGCCTGCATCGAATGCGACGCTCGGACAGCCGCACTCCATCACTGACGGGCTACCCTTTCCGAAGGGCCCGGTGGCCCGTATCCCCTAACTCAGTCGCGATAGCCGGGGTCGTCTCGATCGAGCAGGCGTTTCAGGTCCCTGAAGTGCGCGAAGGCAGCGCCTTGGTAGTTGTCCCACGAGCGTGCAGTGCGCTCGGCCACCTCGTCGGAAAGTACGTTGAGCGGTTGTCCGGTCGAATAGGCGAGCACGAGCGTCCTGGCCGCGCGCTCGAGGAAATACAGGTCGTCAAACGTTTCGGCGACCGTCGCTCCAGTCACCAGCACGCCGTGGTTTCCCATGATGAGCCGACGATGTTCTCCGAGGACGTTGGCCAGCCGCTCGCCCTCGGCGTGCTCGTCGGCGATGCCGCCATAGTCGCGATCGATCGCGATGCGACGGAAGAAACGCGCCGTATTCTGGTCGATGGGCCTGAGCTCCGGGTCGGCCAGCGTCGCGAGCGCGGTCCCGTAGGGCGGATGCACGTGCAGGACGCACCGCGCGTGCGGCAAGCGTGCATGGATGCGGCCGTGGATGCACCAGGCGGAAGGGTCAGGCGCATCCGGCCGCGACATCGTCGCGGCGTCCTCGCTGTCGAGCAGCAGCAGATCGCTCGCACGGATCAGCGAAAAGTGCATCCAGCGAGGATTCATCAAGAACTGCTTGCCGTCCGGCGATACGGCGAGGCTGAAGTGGTTTCCGACCGACTCGTGCCAGTCCATCTCGGCGGCGAGCCGAAAGGCCGCGGCGAGGTCCACCCTGAGCTCCGCGACGTCGGCGTCGCGGGGACCGCGGGATCTGATGTCGGCGACGGTGCTCATGCAGCCTCCACGAACGTGCAGCGGCGCGAGCCGGCCGCGTTGATCCTGTCGCAAGTGTCGCGGGCGATCAAGGCAAATCCCGCCGAGCCGCTCAGTGCAACGGGTTCCCCGCCGGATCGACCCGGATCATTTCGCTCGGTCCGACGCCGACGATCTGCAGTTCCACTTCCTCGGCCTTTGCGCCGTCGTAATGGATGTGCTTGGCGTGGTGTACGACGAAGGTGCCGGCCGGCAACGGCGTGGTCGCATCGCGGTCCCACCTCGGGCCGGCGCCTACCCACCAAGTCCCACGCAACACCATGATGTAGCGCGTTTCCGGGTGGAAGTGCGGCGGGCTCATCGTGCCTGGGGCGAATTTGACCCGAATGACGTACGGCTGACCCGCGATCTTCGGGTCGCCCGCGACGACCGCGGTCTGCAACCCCGGAATCGACGATTCCTGCGTCCACTTCACGTCGGACTTGCGCACAATCGTCATCACGTCCGCCGGCGGGTCGGCCGCAGTGAGCGCGACACCGAGCAATCCGGCGGTACCGGCGAGCCATTGGATCCATCGATTCATACAAGTACCTCCGGCATCGCCACGCCGACTGGCGGCCACCCCAGTCTCTCGCCGATCAGCGCTTCCCGCTACCAGGGCGAGTCCGCAAACCAGTCGTCCTCACCGATCGCGCCGATCGGCATTCCCGGCGGCGGCCGCGGCCGGCCGGCCTCCTTGTCAAGCAGCGACTTGAGCCGCTCGGGCGTCGGTGAGCGCAGGAGATCCGCGAAGTGTCGCGCGAGCGCGAGCTCCTGGGGATCGCCTTCCTTGATGGCGGCGAGCCGACGACCAAGGTCCGCTAAGGCCTTCTCGATCATGGCCGCTGCGAGTGGTGAAAGCGCGGGATCCGACAGCGCGCTCGCGAGGTGCGCAACGAGCCGCGCCTTCACGACGCGCGCCAGCGCCGCGCCATGCACTGTCCCCCCGCGACGGGCTGCAAAGACCGAGTCAATCGTCGTCGCGAGCAACTCGGGTAGTCCGAACTGGCCGGGCCCACGGGCACCCTGCTCGAGGACGCGATTGAGCCGCGTCGGTTCGAGCAGGTTGCGCAGCGCAATGTCCGTTGCCGAGGACACTGCGGCCTCCAAGCTGAACGCCGGCGCGTGGAGGTTGCCAAAGAGTTCGATCTCAGTCTGGCGATCCACCGGCAACGGCCCACCCGCCGACAGCAGGTCGAGCAGCGAATCGGGCAGATCGAGCGTCGCAGGCGCCAACGTACCGAGCAGCGCCTTCAGTGCCCGCCGCTGCTCGTCTGCGCCAACCGGTATCGACGCCCCGAGGCCGTCTCCACGGGTCCCGTAGGAAAAGTCGGCGCCGCCGATCAGCTTCGCGACCGCGTCGAGCTGGTAGCGGTGGAAGAGGTAGACCGGCACGAGCACCCGGCGCAGGTCGGCGAGTGGCGCGCCGCGTGGCAGATTTGCGATCCCGAAACGCGTGAGCGCGATGCGCCGGATTTCGAGCACGTGGGCAAGCTCGGCGACCGGGTCGCTGCCGTCGTCCCACAGCGCGCCGTGCGGATGCGATGAGCCGGTTGGCCGCGCGTCGTCGTCGGCGACGTAGCGCTGGCCGTGCGCGTAGGCATCCGTGACGATTGCATCGAGCGCCGGCTTCTCGGCCACCCCGGGCGGCGCCTGGAAGTACAGCCAATGGATCGCGAACCGGTCCCAGCTTCCGATGCCGACCTTGTAGGCGTCGGTGAAATCGAGCCGTCCGTCGCGAATGACGATGCGCGGGGCGGGGTAATCCATTACCGAGGCCCGATCGTCGTAGCTGCTGCCGGCGAAATTGTGTTCCAGTCCGAGCGCGTGCCCGGTCTCGTGCACCGCAAGCTGGCGCAGCCGCGAAAGAGCGACTCTCACCGGGTCGTCGGCCGCCCCGCTGTCGGTGCGATCGGCTCCAACGAGGCCTTCGAAGATCAATCGATCCTGGCGCACCCGCAGTGATCCGAGCAGCACCGCGCCCTTGACGATCTCGCCGGTCCGCGGATCGATCACGCCCATTCCGTATGACCAGCCGCGCGTCTGGCGGTGCACCCAGTTGATGACGTTGTAGCGTGAATCGAGCGGATTCACGCCCTCCGGCAGCACCTCGACTCGGAACGCGTCGACGAAGCCGGCCGCGTCGAAGGCGTCGGCCCACCAGCGCGCACCCTCGACCAATGCAGCGCGGACCGGCTCGGGTGCAGCACGGTCGACGTAGAACACAATCGGCTTGACGACCGGCGAGCGCGCGGCACCCGGGTCGGTCTTCTGGAGCCGGAAGCGGTGTGCGAGGCGATAGATCGTCGGTTCGCCAAGCGCGGTCGAGTAATCGGCGATGGTCGTCGCGATGGCGCCGGTGCGCGGATCTGCAATACGCGGCTGGTAACCCGGCTCCGGCAACTTGATCAACGAGTGGTGCGCGATGAAGGACACGAGGTGCGGCTGCGGAACGATCGCGCGCACCTCGGGTCCGGGCCTGTCGGCCGAGTACGTCTGGTGTGCCTCGAATTCGAGATTCTCCGGGAAAGCTGCGCTCGCTCGGACGTCCGGGTAGCTCAGCGCGCCGTCGAGGTGGAAGTCACCTTGCTTGGCCTCGGCGAGCGCATCGACCACGCCGAGCGAATCGCGCGTCAGGAAGCCCGACAGGTCGATGAGCACGCTGCCGTCGCCTTCCTCCGCGAGGATCGCGGTCGACCAGATCAGCGAAGGCGCAAATGATTCACGAACCGCTGCACGTTCCGCGGGACTGCCACGCACGGCGCGAAATGCGGTGTTCTCGAGCTCGGCATACACCGTGCGCCCGGCGCGCCGGAAAGCGATGATCTGGGTTTCGGCCCCGGCGGAGCGATCGAGCCCGACCGGGGCCGATCCGAGGCCGGTGCGCAGGTACACCTGGTAGATGAACTCGCCGAGCCCGTCGGGCTCGCCATCGGGTCGGAGCACGAGCAGTACGCGTCCTCCCCGCGGATCGAGATACACCGGCAGAAGGCCGGCCCGACGCTCGAGACCACCGACCAGCTCAGTGACCGATTTCGGTGCCGTCGCGGCCGAATCGGCTGCCGCGGCGTTCTCGTCGGCAACGATCAACGACGCGGCGAACAGAAGGGAGGCCAGCACGGCGCGATGGCCGCAGCTAGCCAGACGGCGGCGCTTCCGGGGCGTCCGGGCGGTTCGGAATAGGCTCATGCCGGTCTCTCGCGTTGATCGGATCCAGAGGCCTTCGGGTTGCGAGCGGGCGCGCGGACCCGGGGGGCGACGTTCAGCCCGCCACCCGTATTACATAACGAGGGAGCCGATGGGCGCCACGCCGACGCTTTCTCGGGGGCCCGTCACCAGATAGCGACCGGCGTCACCCTACCATTTGGCGCGGTTCGACAGAATCGGTCTCAATCGGCCTCTTATGGAATGCAGGACTTGCCCCCTGTGACCCAAGACGACGGCAGCCCTGACCTCTGGGAGCTGTCGCTCGACGACCTATTCACAAAATCGGACCCGGAACCGGAGTCCGAGGTCGAGTCGCGCGGGCCATTTGTCATCGACCTCAGCACCGCGGTCGAGCCGTTTGGCCAACTCGCCGCGTGCCTGCGGGACTTCGAACACCTGCACGCTTACCAGGTCACCGACTGGCAAGACGACAAACTGGTATTTCGCCTGCGTCTCGGCCCGATCGAATCCGAACTCGAGGCCGACGCAATCGCCGCGATCGTGCAGGATGACTATCCCCACGCGAAAACGCTCGTAGCGGGCGATGACGACGTGCGTCTGATCGCGTCCGTGACGACGATCGGCGAGTACAACGAGTCGGTCAACGCTGCGGCGAGTACCCCGAAGCCCGCACTCGCGAGCAACGCACCGCGTCCGAAGGCGCCACCACTCGATCCGGCCGACGGCGAGGAAGTGTCGCTGCACGATCTTGCCGCCGAGATCCTGGCAACGCACATTTCCGAGCCGTTGTCGAAGCGCGCCGGCAAACTGCCGGCACACGGCAGCGCTCCGCAGCGGGCGCCCAAAGAGGCGGCGAACGTTGCGCCACCGGCGCGCACGCCGCATCCCGCACCGGAGCCCGCGAGCCTGCCCGGGCCACAACCCAGCACGCCCGAGCGCGGCTTGAACGGCGCCGCAAAGCTCCCTTCGATCGACACGCACGCGAAGGCATCTCCGAAGCCGTCCGTGAGCACGGCAGCGCCGCGCCCGACGCCGGAGACCGGCTCCGCGCAGTCCGACAAGCCATCGCTACCGGCCCGCCCATCCGAGTCGGCGCCGGTCCAGGAGATAAGGGAGGCGCCTCAGGCCGTCGCACCTGCGGCGATCACGAAGCAAGCGCCGAAGGCAACGGCACCAGCTCGCGCAAGGGAGCCGCCGCCGAAGGCATCCGATGCGCCACCGCAACCGATCGGCGCGTCACCGCCGAACACGAGGCGCGCGCCAACGGCCACGCCAGAGCCAGGCACACAAGAACCCCCCCGGATCGGCGGCCAGCCCGCAACTTCGCGCATCGATGTGCCCGAGCCGGCGCAAAAGCAGGCGGCAAAGGCATCGCCATCTACGAGCGTGCCGGACGCCGCTGCAAAGCCTCCCGCCGCTTCAACCGTGGGTGCGCGCGAACACGCGCTGCCGGCCGCGGCGGATTCATCGCGGCGACGCGGAGGATCGGAGCCGCCGATGCTGACGGCCGCGTTGCCGAGGAAGTCGGGTTCCGCTTCAACCGCTGCGGCATCGACCGCGGGCGCCGCAGCTGCAGCGCCAGTCCTGACGGCGGACGCGATCGCTCGTCCGGGACGCAAGCGGAC
>Ga0335069_10004319_pt1 | contig 21141 bp, 16 predicted proteins | sample Lox_Sample_11_FD_206714 | JGI IMG/M metagenome (GOLD analysis project Ga0335069, IMG submission 206714) | Soil microbial communities from Loxahatchee National Wildlife Refuge, Florida, United States - Lox_Sample_1.1 | ecosystem: Environmental > Terrestrial > Soil > Wetlands | place: USA...
AGGCTCGCCTGGTATTCGCCGAGGAGGACCTGTTTCCGCTCGGCAGCCAGGTATGCGACGAGCGAATACGAAAGATAAGGACTGGAGTGGCGATCGAGGAACAAGGGAGAGGTCGGCTCCGGCGTTCGAAGGGAGACGTAGGGATCGGTTGGCCAGGAACGCGCCTGCGAGAAGAACGCGCGCACCTTGGTGTCGTAACGCTGGTAGTAGATCCAGTTGGAAGCGCCCATGCCGATGGCCAGGAGCAGAGCGAATCCGACGAATGCGGGGGAGACAGGGATCGGTCTCCAATCGAGGCTGACGAGCCAAACGCAGACCCAAATCACCGGGAAGTAAATGAGTCGAGGCGTCAGCATCGTGCCTCCTCCGGCGGAGGTGGGCGCGAGGAAGATCAGAATGGAGGCGAACATGCCTGCGACCAGGTATCCATTAACTTTTGAGACGACGGGACGCCGACTGGTGCAGCAATACGCCGCAATCAGGAAGACCCAAACGCCGACCGCCAGCAGTCGCTGCCAAACGGAATAGGTCGCGAGCGGGCTAAGCGTAAGAAACAGTGACGTGGAGTAGCGCAGCGTTGGCCATGTCGTCGCTTCGGAAGCGGCTGGGACTGCGGTCCCAAGGTAGTGAAGGTACAGCGCAGCCGCGGGGAGCGAGGAAACAAAGAACAAAGTCAAGCCGTCGGGAAGCACTTTTCGGTTGCCAAACCAATCCATCGACAGGATCGCGATGCACGCCAGCCAGTACTCGAACAAGCCCACCGGGTGACTGCAATACAAGACGAGAACCAGTGAACCGAGGATTAGTGCGGAATAAGGCGTCGCGCGTGATCGGTGCCTGATCCAGAAGCCCGCTGCGAACAGGAAGAAGATGATGCTGAACAGGAAATTGTAGAAGCCCCAATGCAGATGCGAGTTGTAGACCAAAAAGAGCGAAAGGAACTCAAGACCGTGCGTTTGGGGTGAAAGGGATCGCAGCAGGTAGCGGAACGCTATGGGAAGCAAGACAGCGTACAGCAGAACGACGACACGTTCGGCAGCGACCGGCGGAAGCACTCCGAGTTCCGCGGCCAGGAGAGAGTGCACCAACAAGTTGGGTGGAATTGAAGCATTGAAGACGAATGCATGGCGTGCGTTGCTGCCGGGATCGAGAACATAAGATCGCAGCAGCGAAGCATTGTAAACGTGACAGGGGCCGTCCTCGCTAGGGATGTACTTAAAGGCGGACAGCGGAAGCAGATTAAGCACCACAACGAACAGAAATAGCAAGCTGCCGGCGGCGGCACGCGCGTGCGTCACGATGGCGTGGGGAATTCTCAATTGTGCTTGCCCTTGGCGAAAGAAGCAGCATGGATGTTAGTGCGGCGGCGGGACGGTGGGGAGTGACGAGAGTGGGTAGTGGATAGGTGGATGGCGGAGAAAGTTTCAGGGGTCGGCGGGAAAGATTATTCCGCTGCGGAGCTGCGCTCCGCCTGACCGGGCGGGGGTCGCCACACCAGGCGACCCTAGTTCTGGCCAAACGCGGCGAGGGGCTGGGCTGTGGCAGGCCGGAAGGGCAGTGTCACGATTGCGGTGGGACGCGGGGCGGCGAGCCATCCGAACATCAGCAGCATTAGTGCCGAGCTGGGGATGGCGGTGAGCAGGCCAGTGCCGATGAGCCCCGTTAGACAGAAGATGAGGCAGACGGCCCAGGCCAGCCGTTTTCCGACAAACCAGGGATCGCCTTTCGCCGGTTTTGGTCGGGTGAAGAACCAGGCGAGGAAGGCGATCCAGAGCACCAATCCAAAAAAGCCGAGCTCGAGCTGAATGCGTCCATATTCGCTTTCCACGATGAGGGGGGCGCGGAGGCGGTCGTAGAGGAAATACGGAATGCTGGTGCCTCCGCCGCCGAGTCCGTTGCCCATGGGGTACTGCAGCAGGGCGTCGAGGAACGAGGCATTTACGCTGCTGCTCAGGCGCGAGGCGACGGCTTCTTTGTCCTGCAGCGTCTTGAACCGCTGCATACGTTCGTGGCCGCTGACCAGGTAGCCTGCGATGGCGAGGATGGAAATCCATGCGACGCGTTGCGAGGGACGGAGCTTGGTGGAAAAGGAAAAAACGATGGAAACCGCGGCAAGAGCGATGAAATGAATGCGCGCCGCGGAGAGGAAGACTCCCAGGATAGCTGTGAGCAAGCCGGCGATCAGCAGCGGTCCGTGCCAGGCCTTGCGGTGGTGATGGGACCAGGTGCCGACGATGAAGGGAATCGAGAGCACCATCTGGCCGCCGTACGCGTGGGCATTCACGAACGTCGCCGGGATGCGATAGGCCCCCATGGAGCCGACATCGTGGCTGGAGTAAATCAGGTCGGTGACGGCGTTGTAGGGGATGAAACGGTCGACACCAAAGATGACCTCAGCCACCGCAAAGAGCAGGGCGACGATATTGAGCGCCGACATCCCCAGGCCGATCTCGGAGATGTCGAGTTCAGTGAGACTTGCTCCGAGCATCAGGAAGCCGAGCAGGAAGGCGTTTCCGCGCAGGCCGACGAGCTGGATCATGTAGTCCTGCACGGGCACGAAGAACAGGATGATCGGCAGGGCAACGAGAAGCAGCGTCCAGTGCTTAAGCTGGCGGCCAGAGCGGCTGTCGGGAGTCGTCATGACCTGGTGGAGCGAACCGACGTAGAGCGCCAGGACCGCTATATCGAAGAGGAAGTATCCGGCGGTGTCGGTGTAGTGGGCGCGGAAGAGTCCGTAGGCGTAACCGACGGCCATCAGCGCACAGAAGCCCCTGCCTAAAGACTTGCGAGCCGCAGCGTAGGTCCCCATAAACGCCACGATGCAAGCGATGATTCCCATAATTCGAAAGCGACTCAGTTTGAACGTATCCGAAGTTCGAGAGCGGGTCAATGACGGGTGATAACCATGTAGGGTCGGCTATCACTGGGGCTGAAGCCCAAATCGATTGGTTGCTGACCGCCGGGATGAATCACGGCTTTTCCAAAGACACCTTAGGCGGAGCGGTGGAGGGCGTGGGCCGCACTACCCTCGTCGCCGGTGGGGCAGGTTCGGGCAAGACGCTCTTCGGGATTGGGACTGCATTTCCCGGCATTTGAAACTGATGTAACGATCCGCGCTTCCTCGGTGGAGGTGCAGCGAGGCGGCGTCCCGGCCCGGGAATCAACCGCAGGCGACCTCTAAGATACCGCCGCGCTGCTTACGGGTTGTAACCACAATTCCCGGCAGCAACGCCGCTGAGAGCCCAAAAGGCTCAGTGACAGCCGTGTTGCACTTCGTGGTCGTGCAGATCGCGGAGAGCCTGGGCAATAGCGGTATTCATTGCGTCCAACTCGGAGTGAGGCAGGTAGAAGTCCCTCTTGCGTTCCAAACGTTCTAGCGCGACTTTCTCGTATTGTTCGAAGAGATTATTCCAGGTACGGCAATTCATGAATCCACTGTAGGAGTGTGATTCGGCGGGAACAAGAAAATACGGCGTCCAGAGCCAATTTTCGCGCGTCTAGAAATTCAATAATGGGAATGACTGCACTTTAAGGGCCGCTTACCGTTACCGTTATGGGAATGACTGCACTTCATGGACCTAACGGCGAGACCAAAAGTAACCCGCGAGAAAGCCAACAAGCGAAAGCACCAGCAAGCGCTTGCGATCGTGCACGGGGACGAACCGCGTTCCCTCGTCCGTAACCTCGATCACGCCCAGGGGAACAGCCTGCACTCCTCCGCCGCCACCGCCGCCCTGGCCGAAGCGCTGGTCATCGGCGCCCCGGCTTGGGCCTGATCCCATGCCACCGCCGAATCCGCAGCGAATTCGGGCCACCGGAATGATGGTTTTTCCCTGGGCAGTGATGGCGTCGCCGAAGACGGTCTTCACATTGGCGCTGTGAACGATCTTATCCTGGACGGACTCGAAATACTTTTGCAGGTCCATGGTGGTGAGATGCACGCCAGAAGCAGACAGTAAACAGTGGACAGCCGTCGGTCATTGGACGATGGTTGAGATGATCAAAAACAATGTTCAGTGCGCGGTTCTGGTGCCCTTGGAAACGCCCGGGGTTGGGTCGTTTCTTGCGAAAAACACAGAGGACACGGCGAGACGAAGGGAGGCTTGCTGACAGCGTTTTCTAGCCTAGCGAGTTGCTGACCTGTTACTCTCCATATCCGAATGCAACCGATTTTGCTGAGTTTCCTGCTGGGGTTAGGCGCTGCGGCCGCGAATGTCTTTGGCGGAGCGGTGATCGTTAGGAGAGATTGGGATAAACGCTATCTGCGGTACTTCATCGCGCTGGGATCGGGGTTCATGCTGGCGACCGCCATCGCGGAGATGATACCCACCAGTCTCAATCCACCGGCATCGGTAGCCGGAGCGTCGTGGCATCCGGAACTGTTAGTCCTGATCGGTTATCTCATCGTCCATTTCTTCGAGCACACGGTCAGCCCGCACTTTCACTTCGGCGAAGAAACCCATGCGGACGAGTTTGCCCACGGCCACAGCGGCTACTCGGTACTGGGCGGGCTGATGATCCACACGTTCTTCGATGGCATCGCCATTACTTCCGGCTTCATCGTTTCGTACTGGCTGGGAATGATCATTTTCCTGGCGGTATTCCTGCATAAAATCCCGGAAGGGTTCACGGTGGCTTCAGTGATGCTGGCGGCGGGGCAGAGCCGTAGACGGGCATGGGGTTCGTCGGTGCTGCTCGGACTGGCGACGCTGGCAGGCGTATTAACGATGGCGATCACGCCGCATTCGGTGAGATTCGGGCTGCCGCTGGCGGCGGGAGTCACGCTTTACGTGGCGGCATCCGACCTTATTCCAGAAGTCAACCGCGAACCGGGGATCAAGATGGCGCTGGTGGTCTTCCTCGGGGTGGCGACGCTATTCGGGCTGGACGCCGTGTTTCACGTACACTGAAAAACAGCAGACAGCAGACAGTGGAGTCACTCGACGATCGCAGAAACGCTTTCAGCGAAGACTTCGACAGCGGTGTGATCGAGGCGGCGTTCGTTCAACACGGAGCGCACAGAGAAAAAAGCAAGGACGCGGGGTTTCCAACCAGCGCGCACCGCATATCGAACCCGGGAGCGCGTTACAATGGAGGGCAACCGCGATGAGTTCTCCCGCGCAAGACGTATCCCAAGCTGCCCTCGCCTTGAACGGCTCCCAAATCACCACACCACCCTTCTGGAGCGGAACTGCAGGCGCACTGGTGCTGGCGGTCTTTTGTGCCGTCCTGGTGTTCCTGATTTCTTCCGCAGCCGATTTGTTGATGCTGAAGGAGCACGAGACCGCACGCCTCACGATCGAACTCTCGGATGGGGTTTCGTCGGTGGCGATCGCAATGCTCTCCTACAAACTGATCCGGCTCAACCAGGATCGGCGCCGGCGGTTACGCCAGCGAGTGGAGGTGATTGCCGACATGAATCATCATGTTCGAAACGCGCTGCAGGTGATTTCACTCACCTCGCACGGGAAGGACAAGGAAGAAATTGCCACGATTCGAGAAAGCGTGAACCGGATTCAGTGGGCGTTGCGGGAATTGCTGCCGAAGATCTAGCAGGCCGTCAACAGCGAGCAGCCTTCATTTATCGGACAGCGCCTCGCTGCCCTCGGTCGCAGAGGAAGAGGACGGAGAGACCAGAAGCCGATCTCAACTCGAATGCCCCACTCAACCAAAAGGGGTGTCGCTCTGGTCGAGTGGGTTTTCGTCGATAGATTGAGCTACTTGCTGACCGTAAAGTCGGCCTTCGTAGCGCTGGCGACGTTCACCGACTTGGTCTGCGGCTTTGCACCTTCATGCCAGACCGTGACGGTGTACGTTCCATCCGGAACGTTGTCGATCTTGTAGGCACCGCTGTCGTCCGTTTCTGCGAAGTAAGGCGACGGGCTCACCACTATGTACGCTGACATCTCCGGATGCACGTTGCACAGCAGCGGAGCGACTCCGGCGTGATCGAACTTGAAGTCTTTCTTTTCGCCCTTCGGCCATGTGCCCAGGTTGTGGCCAGCCTTCTTGTCGCCGCCGATGGAGGGCCAGAAGGCGTTGTGCTGCACGCTGTCGCTATTCTGGAACTCCACTGTGGTTCCTTGTTGCACGACCAGTAAGTGAGGGTTGAATTGCAATCCCCGCTGGTCCATGACTGGTTTTGTGTCAGGAGCAGGGAACGATTTGCCGCCCGCATCCAGGTACACCACCGACTTCCCCGGAACCCCTGATACCTTCCCGCTCAGTGTTCCAGCCATCGAAATCATCGAAAACAACAACAGCCCGGTGAATACTGCGAATTGCCTGGCCTTCATGAACCCCTTCTCCTCCTGGTTTGTGATCCCTAAATTCTTGCGGTGCGGAGACCGATCCCCACCGGCACCCCGCACCGCGCTTAAGCAGCGTTGTTTTTTCTGTCTTACCATCAACGTTAGTAAACGTATTCCAGCGCTACCACAGCTGCATTTGTCCGTGCCGGCGGCAGGCTTACCGCTGCGCCCGTTACCGGATCAAGGCCGTTCACGATCTGTTGTTTCGGCCGGATCTGGTATTCGAACGACGTCTTAATGTTGGCGTGGATGAGGAACTGCACACCCGGTGTAAACCGGTTGCGCGTATCGCTGGTCTGTCCGAAAAACGGGGATGACGTGTTGCCAGCCAAGCCGTTCAAAAAGTCGGCGTGCGAGTTCACTGCGTCGTAGCGCATGATCAGCATCATCCACGGGTAAATCGGGTAATCCGCCTGCAAGAACCCTCCGCTGAAGGTAGCCGGCACTCCGGGAATAAATCCCACGGGAGTCGCTGGGAATGGCGTACCGGTGTCGTCAATCGGAACCAGGTTGTGGTCGCGTCCGTACATCCAAACGCCGAACAGGTTGAAGTCACGGTAGTTGAAGCTGAAGTCGGCGCCCACGCGGTAGAACGGCTCGCGCGCCGTCAGCAACGCCGGGTTCGAGGTCGGGGCCGGAGTGGCTCCGTTGAAACGCTGTACCGAGCGGCCGTAGAAATAGAACGAGCCGAGCGAGAGATAGGTGTGGTTGCGCGGTCCCATCGGACCGGCCGCCTGGATCGCGTTGCGACTCTCCTTGTCTCTCTCGAGATTGAAGCGGTACTGGAAGCTGGCGTAGATGTCCTTGAAGTTCGAGTCGGACGTGTAGGTGACGGCCGGCGGGACAAAGGTACCGCCGTTTACGGGACCGCCAGTATTCTGGTTCACGACGGCGAGCGAATAGAAGTATCCGCCGTAGTGATGCCCGCCGCTCAACTCCACGCCCTGCATCCCGTTCGACAGAGCGAAGGCGTTGTTGACGTTCTGCTGCGGGAGCATCGAATTCATGGCGCCGATGTTGGCCTGATCGAAGATGTCCCAGCCGCTGATGTTCCAGCTGCGCGCCGGGCTGAACGGCAGGTCAAGTTCGAACTGGCCCACGCGCAAACTTAGAGCATCCTTCGGAAGATGCAGGAAGCGGCCGACGTTTACGAACTTCAAATAGCCGTCGCCGAGACCGCCTGCGGTATTGTCACCTCCCACGCTGAAGTCCTCGTCAACCCAAAACGCAATGTCGCTGCCGAAATTACCCGCGGTGAAGATGCTGAACAAGCCGCTTTGGAAATCCGTGCGGGGAGTGTACCCGGGGTCGGCCGGGGAGGTGGTTCCCGGCTCGGGCACATTGAGGAAGCGATTGGCATTCCTTCCAGTCACCTGGAAAAAGCTGTTCATACGCAGGCCGATAGGTGGCATTCCGGGAATCGTTCCGGGCCAGATCGTCTTCGGGAATTGCTCTTTCTGCGCCGGGGCACCCAGCATGACGGGCGGGATCTTGATCATCGCCTCGTCGTCTTTCGGGAACTTGAAGCCCGCATCCTTGAACGCCTTACCGAAATCGTTAAGCTTCGGGAAGTCGATGTGGCAGGTGCTGCACGAGGTGTTATACGCGCGCGCGAAGGCTGGGATGGCGTGGGCCGGAGTAGACTGGCCCAGTATCATCGCGAATAGAATTGCTGGGACCACAGTCACGGCCTGAGATACCGATCGCTTCATGCAAAGATCTCCTGCATAGTTTTCACTCGTCGGCTGGGCGTACCAATCCGACCGAATCTGTTGGGGGAATAGTTGCTGCGCCGCACTCTTAGTCGCTCCTCAAGCGGCGCTGGCGTTGGCGGGTATAGCAGCCGCCGGTACCGGTTCCGCCTTCACCCCATCTGTGACTTCAACGCCCGAAAGCTTTTTCATTTCGCGAACGCTCAGCCACACGCCGAACGCCAGCAGCAGAAACGCGAGCAGCGCTGCCACCGAGAGCGAGAGAATGGCCATGATTCCGTCATCGTCGTTCTGCGCCTGCAAGTCCGCAGTGCTCATGGTGTGGCCCGCGGTGGGAGGAGGATCAACCTGCGAGTCCGTGGTACCACCGGCGGACATAGCCAGCGTGTAGGCTTCGGCTACTTCGGTAGCGTTTTGTCCGGGAGGATAAAGCGTCAGGTACAAGTAAACATCCGCCACTTCTTCCGGCGTCAAGTAATAGAAAACCGGCATGCGTCCGCGATATGGAAGCGCCGGGTCGCCCATCGCGATGGGCGCGCCCTGCGTCACCTTGCGGATCATTTCCGCCCGGCTAACGCGAGTGGTAAGCGTACTCAGCGGGGGAATAGAACCCTCGAGCAACTGCTGCGCGTCGGGATTCGTTCCCATGGCGCCGTGGCATGTATGGCAGGTGGATTTCACGATCTGTTCGCCGATGTGCACCGGCGACGCTTTCAGTGAGGCCTGCTCGCGCGCCGCTCCCGTAACCTCGGCAAGCTGCTTCAAATAGGCGACCAGGGCGCGGACTTCCGGGTCGCTGAGCTGCGGGAAGGCAGGCATGTTTTCGCCGCCTTCATGCAGCCGCTTCAGCAGGGCATCGTTGGCCTGTCGTGCCATCTCCGCTGCATCGTGCGCGCTCACTTCCAAGCCCCGCGCCTTCATCTTTTCCATGACCATCGGAAGTGATGTCGCGCGCACCGGGTTGATCACCGAGTTGATCTCCGGCGGCGCGCCCTGTCCACTTTCCTGGTGGCATCCTCGGCAATTCAGGCGATAGATGTCTTCGCCATGCAGCGTAACCGCATCCGTGCGGTAGCCTCCTGCAACATCAGCCGCACGCCGCAACATTGGATCGCGAGGCGCCAGCGCTGGGCCCAATCGGCCGGTGCTGCCCATGCTCGTCTGACTGAGAGTGCGATGCAGATGGCTCAACCAGCTTTCGCCGCTGACTGCCGTAACTGTCCTATCGCCGGCGATACCCTGTGCCAGGAGGGATGAAGTCAGTGTTAACGCGATCAGCAGACCAGCTAGAGTTCGTAAACTACGCATCACTCCACTCCGTTCCGTGTGAATCCGATTCTTCAACAGACTCGGGGGAAATGCGTCCGCAACGGGTCGCTCTTCCGTAAGATTGCTGTCGCGAATCTGTAAAAAATTCTCAGGCACTCTCCAGAAGATCGGGCTTACTGAATCCCCGCGCCCGTGATTGTGAGGAGAAAAGACGCCATGCCGCCGGCGTTTTCAGCCGGCGATTTGAACATCAGTCGAAAAACTCCCCCACAGTTTTCCTGAGCTTGCGCACACGGTACGAAGCCTTGGAATCCGGAACAAGGGCCGTAATCTCTCACGTTCGATTGACCCTAGATACAGGATGAATGGAGAAGAGCTACTCAGAACGCAGCCCGTTTCATTGCCGCGTGACAGGCTGGTGACAAACTGCAGACAAAACAGCGCAGAAGATTTCAGTAAGAGAGGAAATCCATTCCCTTGCAAGTGAGGCTTGGCGCAGAGAGCTTTTCCTTCAGTTAGCTTTGCGAGACAAACTTTTTACAAATGTGGAAGCGCGATGCAACGCAGCACGTCGGATACGCACTGCGTTGCCGGCGATTCGGTTTATCGAGGCATGGTAAAGTTCAGGGTGATATCGGCTTCCTTGCTCACCGGGACGTTATCAGCTTTGAAGGGATCGTAACGCCACAATTTGACCGCGTCGATCGCCGCTCTGGCCAGAATCGGATTGCCATTCACCACCTTGATCTTGTCGATGGTGCCGTCGGGCATGATCATCACGTGCAGTTCCACCGCTCCTTGCAGACTTTGCGAACGCGCCGCCGCCGGATAAGGCGGAGGTACCCGTTTGATCAAAGTTCCGCCACTCCATGTCTTGGCTACCGGGGCTGCCAGCTTTGGCAAGTTAGGGGTCGCCGGCAACGCGACAGCAGGCGCCGATGCCACCCCGATGGAGCCGAACTGGGCTGACGGTGCAGCTACATCCGAATCGTCAACCGGCGTTGCCGGTTTCATCGAGCGGCCGGCGGCCAGTGTGATCGGTTCTGGCTTCGGGACGACTGGCTCGATCGGTTTTGGCTGTAATTTCTCCGGTTCCCTCGTATCGTGAGATTTGTTTTCAACTTCCTTGACTGGAGCAGAGACGTTCTCGCTCACTGCCGTGGTTGAGGTTGGAGTGACCGTTACGGTCGTGGAGGGCACAGTGATCGCGGATTGTGGCACAGCGGCAGGTTGTACATTACTTGGAGGCGCAGCTTGCGCTACGGTTACCGTATGCAAGTGCTGCCAACCGTAGTAGCCGAGTGGGATGGCGGCGATCAGGACGACGGCGGCAACTACGGCGATCCATTTCCCGAATCCAGGTGACGAGCTCTCTTCTTCCGCAGCCTCTTCAAAAATCCTCAGCTCTTGCGCGGGAGCGGGCTGGGGCTTCGGCATCTCGATGATATTGGTTTCGCGGCGCGGCATTGGCACTGGCGCAACCGGAGGTTGGATAGGAGGCGGGACCACTGGCGCAATCACCGGCTGAATCGCTGCTGCCTGAACCGTCGGTGTAATTGCCGCGGCGATTGGAACAACCGTCGCGGCCGGTGTCTCCACAGCCGGGCTGGTTGCGGTCGTGGCGGCCGGCATGATCGTTTCCGGGGCCAGTGTCGCCGCTCGCGTCGGCACCGTGAATACCCAGTTCCCCGATTCCGTGGGAGAAAGCGTTCCGTTGCGAGTGACAATCTTCGATTGCGGCGTCACCGGCTGAGAAGGTTCTGAGATCGCTCCCACGCGGCGCTGCGGTGTCACCCCGAACATCACCATCACCACGGCATCGGCTAGTTCTTCCAGCCCATCCAACGACTTCGGATCGAAGGCGCACGGCTTTTTCGAGAACACCTGCAGCATGCCACGCAAATCGCCCTTCACCAGCAAAGGAAGAATAGCTGCCGAGGAGAAACCGGCGTCTTTCTTCACGCGCGGGTCGGTGGCGGCGTTCTGGCACAGGACCATGCGCCTGCCGCGCATGCATTCGCTGGTGAGCCCACCGCCGGCGGGCACGGGTGTACCCACTTCCGGCGCGTCGCCCTCCGACGCCAGGCAAATCATGTGCTCCGGCTTGCCCAGCGCGATGATGACTCCGGAAGCTGACGTGAATTCCGTGATCCGGCGCGCGATCAGATTGAGCGCGTCGGCGTTGTTCATCCTCGATTCTTTAATCTGGGTGACAATGGCGGCAAACTCGTCGCGCTCCTCCACCCGGGGCGGTGTGCGTTCGCCTTTCTCGAAATCGGCGAGCCAACCCTTCAGGATCTTCTGTTGAGTTTCGTTCAGATCCTTCAACTTCAGCCCGGCCGCGCCATTGGGCTTTGACCACACCACGACTCCGGAGCAGCGCAGCGACTCCAGCCGGTCGGGAATGTCAATTCGAACCGGCACCTCGGCATCGCGGCGCAGAGGCGCCAGGGATTTCACACGGATGCCGCTGGCGCTGATATTGATAAGCTGGCTGGCGCCGGCAGGACCAAGGTCGGCCCGCACCGGCTTCACACTCGTGATCGGGAAACGCGGTTCAGGTTGCTGCTTCGATACTGATTCTGTTGCCACGGTAACCTCGCTGAGGGAGTCGCTTCGGTTACCTACCACTTTCCAACTGGATGAATCGAATGTAGGCCAAGTTCCAGCCAAGGTCGTAGCAAATTTCGCTTCTGCGCCGCACCTTGGGTCAGGTACATACACCCACTTTGGAGAGGACATGTCCCTTCGGTGAAACATTCCGTCGATTCGATTGTGTACGTCAGGCGCCAGGGAAACGCACCAGCAGTAGCGTCTGGTCGTCCGCCTGCTCGTAGGCCGACTGGACGTTGGAGTGGATTTTCGCCGCTAGCGTGGGAAGAGGCTCACGCGGGCCTCCGCGAAGTAGCTGCTCCAGTCGATCGAGCCCAAATGGTTCACCCTGTTTATTCTCGGCGTCGAGAACTCCGTCGGTCGCAACGAGCAGGACATCGTTTACGCCTACCGGAACACGGAGTGTGCGGTAACGGGAGCCCGGTAACAACCCGATGGGGAACTGTTCGTCGGCGAGTCGAGTTACGCGTCCGGTCGCAGTGCTGAAATGCAGAATTGGCGGCTGCCCGGCGATGGAATATTCGACGCAGAAAGACGAAGCGGATCCGTTCGGGCGCAGGCGCAGCGCCGTGCAAGTGGCGTACATATGCGACTCCTTCACATGGGGCAACACGTCGTTGAGGCGCTCAAAGATCGCTTCGGTACCAGGCAGATCGAGCAACTGCGTCCTTACCGCCGTCTTTACCATTCCCATCAGGATTCCCGCTGACAGTCCGTGACCGGCGATATCCGCAACATAGGCGAACACCGATCCATCGCGCAGCGATACAACGTCGACGAGGTCCCCGCCCACACGCTCGCTGGGGAACGACACGCCATATATTTCGAAGGGACCGGTGCGCTCGTGGATGGCGGGCACCAGCGTTTGCTGGATGCCGTGGGCCAGCGATAACTCGGTCTGGATACGCTCCGAATGCCGACCTTCTCCCTGGATAAAGACCAGGAAGAACACGCATGCCGCCATGCTGAGAAAGAGGATTCCGCTGGCAGCGACCTTTACTCCAGAATTGATGGTAGGGTGAACCAGTACCGATCCGAGAAGGTGAATAAGCGTCGCGATCAGCCATGAGCCTGCCAGATGGGCGATGACCGGCACGAACACGTAATGCGGCCGACGGGTCAGCACCAGCAGGTAGCTGACGGCCATCACCCCCGTAAACAGGCTCCAGATCACAACGGTGTTTACCGGCTTCTGGCCGAGCGAAAACAAGTCGACGATGAATCCGACTATCCCGAAGAGGCAGAAGATCGCCGCCAGTAAAGGGAGAAGTCGCCGCAGAGGCACGGTTTGCCAGTAAATAAGCCTCTGGCGCCGCGATGGCGTGCGGACCAGCCCATCGAAGATCGTAGTGCGGGACATCATGAGTCGCTCGGCATACCGAGGATAAGTTGTTGCTCGCCGGAACACCAACGATATTCCCTCGAATAGACGGAACCCGGTGATCCCGTTGCGGCGAATTTCGTCTATGGTAAGAACCGTCGAATGCGTTAATCTCTGTCGCGCAAGAACGTGTGGGTGAGCATGAAACGACTGTTCTTTCTCCTTCTGTGGGTCAGCGCTGCCGTCGCGCAGACTTCGTCGAACCTCCTTGTGCTGGAAAAGAACGATCGCACCCTGGCGGTCGTGGATCTCGACTCCTCGCAGGTCGTCGGTCGTGTGCCTGCGGGGGAGGATCCGCATGAGGTTGTGGCCAGCGAAGACGGACAACGCGCGTATATCTCGAATTACGGAGCATTCGGCAATCCGCAACACACGATTTCCGTGGTCGATCTCGCCGCTCGAAAAGCTCTCCCAGCCATCGATCTCGGTGCTCTGCTCGCCCCGCATGGCATGGAGTTGGCGGACGGGAAGGTCTACTTCACGGCGGAAGGCAGCAAGGTGATCGGACGCTACGATCCTGCGACTCAGCGTGTCGACTGGGCGCTCGGCATCGGCCAGAACCGCACCCACATGCTGGTCGTCAGCAAAGACGGCAGCCGCATCTTTACCTCTAACGTTAATTCCGACAGCATCAGTATTCTTGAGCACGCGAAAACTGGCGATGCCTCAGGTTGGATTGAGACTCCGGTTCCGGTTGGCAAAGGTCCTGAGGGATTCGACGTTTCTCCTGACGGAAAAGAGCTGTGGGCAGCCAATTCGCACGACGGTACGGTTTCCGTCGTCGACGTGGAGAACAAGAAGGTCTTGCAGACCCTTTCGGTTTCAACCAAGTTCGCCAACCGTTTGAAGTTCACGCCAGACGGAATGCGCGTCCTGATTTCTGACCTGGGGACCGGCGACGTGCTTGTGATTGATGTAGCAGGTCGTAAGGAAACCAAACGCCTCAACGTTGGGCATGGCGCAGCCGGAATCCTCATGTCGCCCGACGGATCGAAGGCCTACATCGCGGTGAGTCCTGATAGCAATATCGCCATCCTGGACCTGAACTCGTTGGCTGTGATTGGCCGCATCCAGACCGGCAAGGGTCCGGATGGAATGGCCTGGGCGCGAGCGGCGAAGTAGGCAGGAGATTACTTCTCAGCCAGTTTTACTTTGTCAGCTCTTCGAATTTAAGCAGTAACCCCTGCGACGTTATGTCGGCAGCCTCGATGTGTTCGCGCACGTGCGCAATCTGCTTCGGTTGAAAGCTCAGCGTATCGCCTTTCACGACCACTCCATTCACCGATTCCGACTGCACCATATTGCTGAGGCCAAAGCATCGAGCAGGCCCTTCACCCGGAGCCCGGCGGCCTTGCTCTTCTCAGCATGAAAAATCAGAGTGTTCCCATCGGTGCTGACGGGCCCCTCTATGGTAGATGGTACCGATATCAACTTCTTCATGTTGCCGCTCATCACGACTTGATGGTCTTTGGTTTTTGTGACGAGTCTATCGACTTTTACTTTTCTGATCACCAGTCTCGCGCGCAGTCTTAACGGCGCATGAAACTTGGATGCAGGAAATCAGACTCCGGCAGGAACTCAGGCTCTATTTAAGAATCAGGTCTGAGTACTCGGGATGCCGCTTCAGGTAGGCCGTGACGAACGGGCAGATGGAGGGCGTGAACTCCTGCGATCAGCACAGAGATCGCGGAGAAAAAGAGAGGCCGCTGGGTACTCCAGCGGCCTGTGGTCAGAAATCTGATTCTAGTTCGTGTACAGCAGCACGCCCTCGGCCTTCTCTTCGCCAACCGGGCGATAGAAGAGCCGCTCGCCATCGAGGTAAACCTCGATGAAGGCCGGCCGCGTGGTGATCGTACCCTGGATCAGCGCTTCGGAAAGCGGGTCCTCGATGTACTTCTGCAACGCGCGCCGCAGCGGCCGAGCGCCGTAGCTGCGGTCCGTAACCGTCTTCTCGAGAATCCACTTCTTCGCCTGATCGGTCACCGTGATGGTGATCGCCCTCTGCATCAGGTTCGTGTTCAGTTGCACCACCATGAGTTCCACGATCTGGATCAGATCCTGTTCGGTGAGTGCGTTGAACAGAATGATCTCATCGATACGGTTGAGGAATTCGGGGTTGAAGGTCTTACGAACCTCGTTCTTCACCAGGTCCTCGACCTTGGTCCCAACTTCGCCTTCCTTCTCCTCGGCCTGGAACCCGAGACCTGTCTTCTTCATCAGGTGGCGGGCGCCGATGTTCGAGGTCATGATGATGATCGTGTTCTTGAAGTCGACCGTGTTGCCGAGACCGTCGGTCAACTGGCCGTCTTCGAACACCTGCAACAGGATGTTGAACACATCCGGATGCGCCTTCTCGATTTCGTCGAGCAGCACCACGCTGTACGGAGCGCGCTTCACGCGCTCGGTCAACTGGCCGCCTTCTTCGTAGCCAACGTATCCCGGAGGCGAACCGATCAGCTTCGAGACCGAGTGTTTCTCCATGAACTCCGACATATCGAACCGGATCATCGACTTTTCGCTGGCAAACATGAACAGCGCCAGCGTGCGCGCAACTTCGGTCTTGCCGACGCCAGTTGGTCCGAGGAACAAGAACGAACCGATAGGCCGGTTCGGGCTCTTCAGGCCTGCACGCGAGCGACGGATAGCACGAGCCAGAGCGCTGATCGCCTTATCCTGCGAGATAATGCGTTTGTGCAGCTCTTCTTCGATGCGGAGCAGCTTCTTCGACTCTTCTTCCTTGATCGAGGCAACGGGAACGCCGGTCCAACGGCTGACCACGTCCTCGATATCTTCTTTATTCACCACGCCCGTCGAAGACTCATCGAGATGATACTTCTCCCGAAGTGCACGCAGATTTTCGCGCTCTTTGCGTTCTTCGTCGGAGTAGAAGCGCGCCTTTTCGAACTCGTGGTTCGCAATGGCGTTCTCCATGCGGTGGACGATGAACTTGATCCGCTTCTGGACTTCGGTGATGTCCTCAGGCAACGACGTCTGGCGCAGCTTCACGCGCGCACCGGCTTCGTCGATGAGGTCAATCGCCTTGTCCGGAAGGAACCGGTCCGGGATATAGCGGTTCGAGTGCGACACCGCTAGTCGGACCGCTTCGTCGGTATAGGTGACGGCGTGGAACTTCTCGTAACGTTCCTTGATGCCCATCAAAACCTGCACGGCTTCTTCTTCGCCCGGAGGTGGAACTTTCACGGATTGGAAGCGCCGCTCGAGCGAACGATCTTTCTCGATCGACTTGCGATATTCGCCAGGAGTCGTCGCGCCGATGCACTGGATCTCGCCACGGCTTAGCGCCGGCTTCAGGATGTTGGCGGCGTCCAGCGAGCCTTCAGCCGATCCCGCGCCCACGAGCGTGTGAAGCTCGTCGATGAAGATGATGGAATTCTGCGACTCCATCAGCTCCTTCATGATGGTCTTCAGGCGTTCTTCGAATTGCCCGCGATACTTGGTGCCTGCGACAATGAGAGAGAGGTCCAAAGCCAGGATTCGTTTATCCGCCAGGAACGAGGGAACATCACCATCGGCGATGCGTTGCGCCAGACCTTCCACGATGGCGGTCTTGCCGACGCCGGGTTCACCGATCAGCACCGGATTGTTCTTGGTGCGGCGGCACAGAATTTGTATGGAGCGCTCGAGTTCGGCATCGCGTCCGACCAGCGGGTCGAGCTGGTTGTCCATGGCGGCCTGGGTCAGGTCGCGCGAAAACTCGGCGAGCAGCGACGATTCACGCGAACGCTGCGGAGCGGCCTTCTCCTGCGACGTGCGAGCCAGTTCCTCGCGCACGGCGGAGAGGCGCAGCCCGCGCTCGTGCAGGATTTCGGCGGCAAAGCATTTCTCTTCACGCAGCAGGCCCAGCAACAGGTGCTCGGTGCCGATATGCTTGTGCGAAAGGCGCTCAGCCTCTTCGGCGGCATAGGCGAGCACACGCTTGCATTCATTACTGAGCGGTAGATCCACCGAGGTCGAGACCTTCTCACGAATCGTGGTATGGCCCTCGATCTGCTTGCGGATCGACTCTACCGAAGCGTGTGAGCGCAAAAACCGGTTAGTCAGAGCTTTGTCTTCGCGCAGCAATCCGAGGAGCAGATGTTCGGTTTCAATGTAGGGCGAACCGAACTGGCTGGCCTCGTAGCGCGCGAAGAAAATGACGCGCCTGGCTTTCTCGGTATAGCGTTCGAACATGTAATCCCCTCTCCCTAAGACCCAAAGAACAAATGCGCGGCGTTGGTATCCGCCGCCTCGTCATGCCGTCTTCCGCATGGACTGTTTACCTTGCCCACCCCGCCAAGGTTTCTGGCGGGAACTGCCCTTCCAAACTTATAAACCCAAACCAACGAACGTTGATGCCTCACATCTGAATTCCTTTGTCAGATGTGGGTCAAAACTTTATACCGGCAACGTCTCCGGCGAAATCTCTTTCAGCCGCCCACGTTCCAAGCGGAACACGCGGTCGCAACGGCGCGCAAACGCGAGATTGTGGGTAGCAATTAGAGAGGTCAGCCGGTAGTCGCGATGCAGCTTAGCGATCAAATCAAATACCGCCTCAGCGGTCTGCAAATCCAAATCTCCCGTCGGCTCATCGGCCAACAGGAGTTGAGGGTTCGTAATCAGCGCGCGCGCAATCGCCACTCGCTGTTGTTCCCCGCCGGAAAGCTCGCCCGTCCGGTGGTGTGCGCGATCTTCAAGGCCCACTTCGCGCAGCCACTTGCGCGCTTCCGTCTCCGCCTGCCGCCGGTTCGCATTTCGCATCAGCACCGGCATGGCAACATTTTCCACCGCCGTGAATTCCGGCATCAGGTAATGAAACTGCCAGACGTATCCTATCGAGCGGTTGCGAAAATTCGCAGCGGCTTCGTCAGACAGTGATTGCAGCTTCAATTGGGCGCAGTATACGTCACCCTCAGAAGCGCTATCAAGCGCGCCGAGGATGTGTAACAAGGTGCTCTTCCCGGCGCCGCTCTGCCCAACGATCGCAACCATCTCTCCCTTCCGAATCTGGAAGGACAAATTGTCAAAGATCACCAGGTCCGATCTGCCGGAGCGGAAAACCTTCCGCAACTTGTCCGCCCGGAGAACCTCTATGTGTTCATTTTGATGCAGACCTGAACCTCCAAGATACAAATCTGGAACCGCCATGCCTACTCGGCCCCACATTGTGCGTATTAGAACACGGGTCTGGGCGTTTCGCATGCATGACTACACACCGAAGTCCTCGCTAACAGGTTACCCCAGTGCGGACGGAGGGAATGACCGGGCTAGTCACGCAAAACGGTGAGTTTGCTCACAAAGAAAATCATGGATTCACGGGCGTTTGCCCAAGGCAAGATCATGCATGGCCGCGGCGCGCTCCAGAAATCGATAGTCGGGATAGAGTCGATACGCCTGCAGGTATAGTCCCTCGGCCTTGGCGGGATCACCCATCCCGGCGTAGCAGTCAGCGAGGTTCGAATACAGCGCCCAGACATCGGGAGTCTTCGCCAAGGCAGGCGTCAGGATCTTCATGGCATCGTCGTACCGGTGGAGTCGAACCAGGATGGCTGCTAGGTTCGCCGCCGGAACTGGATTGCCTGGCGCATTTCGGATGCCATCGAGGTATAGCGTCCCGTCGTCGTGCCAGAGGCCCTCCTGCAAGACGACTCCAACCGCCAGCGCGATTACGGCAAATCCTAAGACGAACTTTGCCTTGGGGAGGCGAGCAACGGCGATAGCCACCAGCACTGCCAATCCGAACGAAGGCAAGTAGAGATAGCGATCATGCGCGAAGTTGTACTGCTGCAGCACTCGCAGGTTCAGCACCGGTATCAGCGGCAGGACGACCAGCAGCAAGCACGATACAACTGCCGCCATGAGCTCGGGAGAGTTTCTTCCTCTGCGCGCGACAATTACAGCGAGAAGACTGCAGGCCATCAATGCGACGGATGGCAAGAGCACACCTTTGATCCCGCAGCTGGAGACGATCGGCAGATCGTAGAAGCCGCTCAGGTTAAGCGGCAGTAGGAGATGACTGATGTAGAACCAGAGCAGGGAAGGCGCCGACAGCAGTATCTGCAAGTTGGTCACCTGCTGCAGCGGTTGCGCGAACCGATGAAGCACGTGGGTGCGGAGCGCCAGGTAGGCGACAGCCACCAGGACGAACGGCGCGACCCGCATTGCGGCCTTGCGAAAATCGCGCGCCTCAGCAAGTCGATAAGCGTAGATCAGCACCGGAAGAACAATCGCTGTCTCTTTCATCAGCAGCGCTGCAGCATATAGCACCCACGACAACACTAACCACACCGAACGCCCTTGCGCTGATTTCAGTTCACAGATCCAAGCTGCGGCAAAGAAGACGAACAGCAGAGGCTCCGTGACACCGGCAATCCAAGCCACGGCTTCGATGTGCGCCGGATGCAGCCCGAAGATGGCGGCGGCGATCAGTGCAGTAGGCGCATCCCCGGTAAGGCGTCGCGCCAGCACGAAGGCCAGGAATGTCGCGAGCACGTGCGTCAGAACGGTACTCAGGTGCCATGCCCACTCGCGCTCTCCGAACAACCAGAAGTTGGCATTCATCCACACCATGAACAGCGGCCGGTAGTAGGTCGCCGCGACTGGCAGATGCGCCCAGGTGCGTTGCGTGAAGTAATCCGGCAGGTGCTGCCACGAGCGCAGCCACGGGTTCTCTTGCAACTGCGCATGATCGTCGTAGACAAAGGCGTACCGCAGCGTGGGAGCGTAGACCGCGAACGTGAGCGCGAGGATGGCGGCAAGCAGCAGGTAGGTTGCGCGCCGCGAAGGTGCCTGCTCGTTCACCGCTCGATGATAGCGAACCTGGTTGGCGCAGGGATTAGCGAGGCGACTACTCGTACCGCAGCGCCTCAGCCGGATATATCCGCGCCGCAGACAATGCCGGATAAATCGTAGCCACCAGCGAGACTCCAATCGACACGAGCGCCACCACCAGTCCATCGATCAACCGCGGCGCGAACGGCACGTAGTCGATGGAATAAACCTCGGGCGACAACGCGATAAAGTGATAACGGCCTCCAAGGAAGGCGATCGCGTAGCCGAGCACCAACCCAATCGCCGTGCCAACGATTCCCACCAGCACACCCTGCGCCATGAAGATCAGTTGCACCTGCTGCTTGCGTGCGCCCATCGAGCGCAGCACGGCGATGTCCTTGGTCTTCTCCATGACCATCATGATCAGCGAAATTAAAATGTTAAGCGCGGCCACGAAAACGATCAGCCCGATGGTGATGAACGTCACCACTTTCTCCAGCTTCAGAGCGCGGAACAGGGCCTTGTTTTGCTCCATCCAGTTGGTGGCCATATAGCCTTGGCCAGCTTCCCGCTGCAACACATCCCCGATCTCGCCGGCCTTGTAGATGTCGTCAACCTTGAACTCCAGCACTGAGACGACATCGCCCAGCGCGAACAGCTCCTGCGCCGAGTCAAGCCGCGTGAACGCCCAGGTCGCGTCGTAATCGTAGAAGCCGGAGTCGAACACGCCGACGACTTTGAATCGCTCGTACTTGGGAACCAGGCCAAACGGCGTTAGATCCCCCTGCGGACTGGTAACCAGCACGATCGAGTTGACCGTCGCGCCGAGTTCGTCTGCCATGTCCTTCCCCAGAATGATGGGCGGCATGGCGGCGATCCGCGACTGCACCGCCGCGAGGTCGTCGGGCGAGGTATTCGCGGGCATTTGGACTGGCGGTTGGGGATTTAGCGGCGCCACTGATCCCACTCTCACCGTCTGCAGCAGGTCGGAAACGCTCCGCTCGTAATCCGGAATCACTCCCTTGAGCTGAGCACCGCGAGCATGGGATCCGCGCGAAATCAGCACCTGATCGTAAATCGCCGGAGC
>Ga0335069_10004320_pt1 | contig 21140 bp, 16 predicted proteins | sample Lox_Sample_11_FD_206714 | JGI IMG/M metagenome (GOLD analysis project Ga0335069, IMG submission 206714) | Soil microbial communities from Loxahatchee National Wildlife Refuge, Florida, United States - Lox_Sample_1.1 | ecosystem: Environmental > Terrestrial > Soil > Wetlands | place: USA...
CGCATGGTCGCGAGCCTCAACGAGCGGGCGCACCTGCGGGAGTGAGGAACGCTAGGTGCGCTTCCGCCTGCGCCAGCGAGCCAGCCACCCGAGCAGGCCCGCGCCCGCGCCGAGCATCGCGGGCGCCGCGGGCTCGGGCAGGTAGTACGTCGGGAGCGTGCCGTTGCTCTCGCCCGAGACGACGTCGAGATCGCCATCGCCCTCGAGGTCGACGAAGGTCGGAGAGGAGTCGGCTCCGACGCTCTTGCCGTCGAGCGGGTTCGCCGTGCCCGTGCGCTCGACGAAGGCCGGCGTGGTCCGGGTGCCCGTGTTCTCGTAGTAGTGGAAGATGCCGGGCGACTCCTCGCCCGCCACGAGATCGAGATCGCCGTCGCGGTCGACGTCGCCGAGCGCGACCGTCGCGAAGTTCGTGGTGGTGAGTCCGTTGAACGGGTTCGCCGTACCGGTGCGCTCGACGTACTGCGGCGCCTCGGCATTTCCGGTGTTCTCGTAGTAGTGGAAGTTCCCGTAGAAGTCGCCGACGACGATGTCGAGATCGCCATCGTGGTCGAGGTCGCCGAAGGTGGGCGCGGCGCGCCCCGCCTTCACGCCGTCGAACGGGTTGGCCGTCCCGGTCCCGGTGCGCGCGACGAAGGCCGGGCTCGTCGCGGTGCCGGTATTCTCGAAGAAGAGCGTCCCGGCGCCGCCGTAGCCCGAGTTCTGGCCCGAGATCAGATCGAGATCTCCGTCGGCATCGACGTCGGCGAGCGCGAGGCGAGCGTTGAACCCCGCGTTCAGGCCGTTGAAGGGATTCGCCGTGCCGGTGCGCTCGACGACGACGGGCTGCACCGCGCTACCGATGTTCTGGAAGTAGTGGATCGATCCGTCCCCGAAGCTGGTGCTGGCCACGAAGTCGGGATCCCCGTCTCCGTCGAGATCGCCGGCGGCGGGCGAGGAGAACGAGCCGACGTCCGTGCCGTCGAACGGCACCGGGTTCGGCCCGACGTAGCGCGGCGTCGGCCGCACGAGCGCGTTCTCGTAGAAGAAGAACGTCCCGTAGGAGCCCCCCGCCACGACGTCGAGATCGCCATCCCCGTCGAGATCGACCAGCGCGGGCCCGGAGAAGGTCAAGACGTCCTGACCGTTCAGCGGATTCGCGGTGCCCGTGCGCGCCACGTAGGCCGGCAGGGTGCGGCTGCCGGTGTTCTCGAAGTAGAAGAACTCGCCGAGCGACTCGCCGACGACGAGGTCGAGGTCGCCGTCTCCGTCGACATCACGGAGCGCGGGCCTGGAATAGACGCCGACGTCGATGCCGTTGAACGGGTTGGCGCCACCCGTGCGCTGCACGAAGTGCGGAGTCAGCTTGGTCCCCGTGTTCTCGAAGTAGAGGATGTCGCCGGTGTAGCGGCCGGCGATCAGATCGAGGTCACCATCCCCGTCGACGTCCACGAGGAAGGGCGCGGCCTGCGTGCCGACGTCGACGCCGTTCATCGGATTCGCAGTGCCCGTGCGTTGCACGAAGGCTGGCGCCAGCTTGGTGCCGGTGTTCTGGAAGTAGAGGAAGGTGCCGAGGCCCTCGCCGGCGATCAGGTCGAGATCGCCGTCGCCGTCGATGTCGCCGAGGGTCGGGACGGAGCTGACCCCGACGGTCAGCCCGTTCAGCGGGTTGGCGGTGCCCGTCCGCTGCACGAAGGCGGCGGGGTTGAGGACGTTCCCGGTGTTCTGGAAGTAGGTGAACGTGCCCGACACGTTCCCGGAGATCATGTCGACGTCGCCGTCGCCGTCGAGATCTCCGAACGCCGGAGCCGCGTGGTACGCCCCCGCGCTGAACCCGTTGAGCGGATTCGCCGTCCCGGTCCGCGCGACGAGAAGCTGGCCGCGCAGGTTCTTGAAGTAGTGAAGCGAGTTGCTGCTGTTGCCCACGACGAGATCGAAGTCGCCGTCGCCGTCGAAGTCACCGAATGCGGGGAAGGCATTGGCGTAGGGCCCGAGGTTCGTGTCGGCGAGCGGGTTCGCGATCGAGAGCAGCTCCCCGTTGCCGAATGCCGGTTGGGTCGGGAAGCCGAGGTTCTCGAAGTATCGGAGCGCGCCGAACGTGGCGTCGCGATTGCCGACGACGAGATCGAGGTCGCCGTCGCCGTCGAGGTCGGCGAACCGGGGAACCGAGTAGCTCCCCACATCGATGTCGCCGAGCGGGCGATTGGTGCCCGTCTGCAGCTGGAACGCGGGTGCCGTCGCGGTGCCGACATTCTTGTAGTAGACGAACGTGCCGGCCAGATTGCCCGACATCATGTCGAAGTCGCCGTCGCCGTCGAGATCGGCGAACGCCGGCGCCGAGATGTCGCCCGCGTCGAGTCCGTTGAAGGGGTTCGCGGTTCCCGTGCGTTGCACGAACGCCGGCGCGGTCGGGCTACCGGTGTTCTCGAAGTAGAGGAACCTGCCGTAGCGCTCGCCCGAGACGAGATCGAGGTCGCCGTCGCCGTCGAGGTCTACGAGCGCAGGCGCCGAGGCGATCCCCACGTCCACACCGTTGAGCGGGTTTGCGGTGCCCGTCTGCAGCTGGAACACCGGGGCGATCGCGGTCCCGACGTTCTTGTAGTAGACGAACGTGCCGGCCGAGTTGCCGACCACGAGGTCGAGCTTGCCGTCTCCGTTGAGGTCGCCGACGGCCGGAGCGCTGCCGTTGCCGGGAGTCAGGCCGTTGACGGGGCTCGAGGCGCCCGTGATCTCGGTGAAGAGCGTCGCGCGCGCATGCGCGGGGCTCGGCGAGAGCCCGAGCAAGGTGACGGCGATCGCGGAGTTCGCGAGGACGCTGCGCAGGACGAAGGAGAGGTACGAGCCGTTCCGGCGGTGTCGGCGCACGAAGCGCCGGGCCGCCGCGCGGACCTGCTGTCGCGAGCCGCCGAACGCGGCGCGTCCCGCCGTCGTGAGCGCGCGCTCACAGCGGCGAAGCAGATCCCGTTCCTTGCGATCGCCCCGGCCGGGGCCAGCATCCATCCGCATCCGAATCCCCGTGACGCATCGATCACGAAGAGGCGAAGCCCTTATACATCCGCGTCGTTGCGAATAGCAATGACAATTCGATGAACGGAGGAAGGAGCCTCGGATCTCGAGATCGAATCCGGCGGGATCGAGTCCGGCCCGACCGGCAAACGCGTGCGCAGATCGCCGTCGGAGCTGAAAAACACGCGATGGTGGAGGGCGCGGTCCGGAGCGCGTTTGGGCTTCATCCTGAAGCGACTCCGACCGAGAAGGAATGCGTGGCGGGGCGATGTGCGGAATGCGCCGGCGGGTCGGCTTCGAGCCGTAGGGTGCGCTCGCTGTGGGTCGTCTTGCTGCTGCTCCTCGCGGCTGCGGCGCTTCCGCTCGTCGTCGACTTCGCCCCGCCGGAGCCGCCTCCGCTCGTGCTGCTCGTCGTGTTCGACGCGCTCCGCGCCGACCACCTCAGCCAGTACGGCTACGCGCTGCCGACCAGCCCGGGACTCGCGCGGCTGGCCTCGCGCGCAACGTTGTTCCGCAACGCCTACGCGCCGGCCTCCTACACGACCGCGAGTACGGCGAGCCTGATGACCGGCCTCTCGCCCCTGCGCCACGGCGCGAGGCGTCAGGCAGCGCGGCTCGACGAGCGGCACGTCACGCTCGCAGAGCTGCTGCGCGAGCGCGGCTACCGCGCGCACGGCGTCAGCTTCAACCCCGTGGTCTCCCACGCGACCGGGTTCACGCAGGGCTTCCACGAATTCGTCGAGCGCGAGCGGGGCTCGCCCTTCAACCTCTACCCGGACATGGCCGACGGGCTCGCCGTGATCGGGCGCTGGCTCGGCGAGACCGACGATCCGCTCTTCGTCTACTTCCAGCCCATGAACACGCACGGCCCGTATCTCGTGCCCGCGGATCGACGCGACACCTTGCTGGGACGGCCGCCCTCTCCCGTCTTCCGCTACTACGACCCGCTCATGGCCGACATCCTCGGCGGCAAGCTGGCTCGCCGCGCCGAGGTCACGCCCGAGTACGTCCGCAGCGGGATCGAGCGCTACGACACCGCGATTCGCTATGCGACGGACGAGCTCGGCAAGCTGCTCGACGAGCTCGAGCGCAGCGGGCGATTCGACGACGCGCTGATCGTGGTGACGGCCGACCACGGCGAGGAGTTCTTCGAGCACGGCGGCTTCTCTCACGGCTACTCGCTGCACGAGGAGGTGCTGCGGGTCCCTCTGCTCGTGAAGCTGCCGGGCCAGCGCGCGGCGCGGGAGGTCGAGACGCGCGTGTCGCTGCTCGACGTCTATCCGACGATCGCCGACGGGGTCGGGGCGCGGACGCCTCGGGCGGTCGAGGGCGCGAGCCTCCTGCCGCTGGCGCAGGGCGGCTCGGCGCCCGCCCGGGATTCCCTCTACCTGCTGGCGGAGTTCTCGCCGCGCCTCGTGGCGCGCGGCGTCGTCTCCGGCACGAAGAAGCTCGTCGCCACCGAAGAGAGCTACGAAGGGACCGAGCGGAAGCTGGCGCTCTACGACCTCGCCTCCGATCCGGGCGAGCGGCGCGATCTCGCGGCTGCGGAGCCGCAGCTGGTGCGCGCGCTGGCGGAGCGACTGCGGAGCGAGGAGCTCTCGTCGCCGGAGCGCTCGGCCGAAGTCGCGGACTCGCTCGACGCTGAGCTTCGCGCGCTCGGCTACCTGCGGTAGAGGTGCCGCCACCGGGATCCCTCGTATCCTCCATCGCGTCGGAGGCGGATCCGTGGAGCCGCGCGACCCGCGGGCGCAGGGCACAGAGCTGCAGCATTGGTACCGGACGGCGGTGGCGCACCACAGGGCGGGGCGTCTCGAGCCGGCGCGCGCGCTCTACGATCAGGTGCTGCGCGCGGTGCCCGATCACCCCGCCGTGCTGCACAAGCTCGGCGTGCTCGTGCACGAGCAGGGCGATCCCGTCCGCGCGGTCGAGCTGATCGAGCGCGCGATCGCCCGGCGCGCCGACGATCCCGCGTACCACAACAACCTCGGCAACGCGCTGCGCGCGCTCGGGCGGCCGGCGCAGGCCGAACACGCCTATCGCTCCGCGCTCCGCCTGCGCGCCGACTACGCGGGCGCTCTCTATAACCTCGGTGCGCTGCTCGCGGACTCCGGGCGACTCGAGGAGTCGAATGCGCTGCTGCGCCGTTGCCTCGCGCTGTCGCCGAGACGGGTCGAGGCGCACCTCGCGCTTGCCGGAGTGGAGGCTCGCAGCGGACGCCTGCGGGAGGCGGAGGCCTGCTGTCGCCGCGCGCTGATCGCCGAGCCGCAGCACGCTGCCGCCCACTTCGAGCTCGGCAACGCGCTCCGCGAGCAGGGCCGCGTGGACGAGGCGATCGCCAGCTTCCAACGAGCGGTCCGCTGCGAGCCGAAGATGGCCGGGGGTTACACCAATCTGGGAGCCCTGATGCAGCTGCGCGGAGAGGTCGACGCGGCACGCGCCGCCTTTCGGCGCGCGATCGAGCTCGACCCCCGCTCGCCGCAGGCCCACTTCAACCTGGCGCGGCTGCTCGACGAGATCGACGAGCTCGAGCCGGCGCGCGACGCCTACGAGACCGCCGCGGCGCTCTCGCCGGCGCTCGTGCCCGAGGTCCTCTGCCACCTCTCGATCGTGCGGCGCAAGCTGTGCGATTGGAGCGATGCGGAGGCGCAGCGCGCGGCGCTGCTCGCGGCCGTGAAGGCGCATCTCGACGATCCGGCGGCGCAGCGCGGGCTCCCGCCGCTGACGCTCAATCTCTTCGCCGCGCCCGCGGCGCTCCGGCGCGCCGCGTCCGCGCAGCAGGCGCGCGCGATCGCACACTCGTGCCGCGAGGCGCGCGCGCACGCCGCGATCGGGCAGACGCGACCGGCGCGGGACCGGCTGCGGATCGGCTACGTCTCCCCCGATTTCCGCCAGCACGCCGTCGGCACCTTGATCGCGCCGCTCTTCGAGCTCCACGACCGCTCGTCCTTCGAAGTCTTCGCCTACGCACTCGTGCAGGTGGACGACGCCTTCAACCGCCGCGTGCGCGCTGGCTGCGACGTCTACGTCGATGCATCGAAGGAGTCGCCCGAGGAGACCGCGCGGCGCATCCGCGCCGACGAGATCGACGTGCTGATCGACCTCGCCGGCTACACCACCTATTCGCGCACCGCGATCTTCGCGCTGCGCCCCGCGCCGGTGCAGGCGCACTGGCTCGGCTATCTCGACACGCTCGGCGCCGACTTCGTGCCGTACATCCTGGCGGACTCGCGCGCCGTGTCCGAGGCGTCGGCGGCCCACTACAGCGAGGCGATCGTCGCGCTGCCGGATTGCTTCGCGGTCGCGGCGGATCTGCCGATCGCGCCGGAGACCCCGACGCGCGCGGCCTGCGGGCTTCCCGAGGATCGCTTCGTCTTCTGCTCGATGAACGGCTTCCAGAAGCTCGACCCGCGCACGTTCGCGGCGTGGATGCGAATCCTGGCGCGGACTCCCGAGTCGGTGCTCTGGCTCTACGACGGGACGAGCGCCGCCGGCAAGGAGAGGCTGCGGCGCGAGGCGGAGCGCTCGAGTGTCGATCCCTCGCGGATCGTCTTCGCTTCGCGACTTCCCGTGCCGGAGTACCTCGCGTGCTATCGGCTGGCCGACCTCTTCCTCGACAGCTTCGACTACAACGCCGGCGCCACCGCGCTCGGAGCGCTCTTCGCCGGATTGCCGCTCCTTACGTTGCCGGGCGAGAGCTTCGTGTCGCGCATGGGCGCGAGCTTCTGCGCGGCCGCCGCGCTTCCCGATCTGATCTGCGAGAGCGAAGCGGAGTACGAGGAGCGCGCCGTGCGGATCGGGCGCGATCGGTCGCTCGCCGCGTCGCTGAAGGAGCGCCTCGCGCAGGCGCGCGCGAGCGCGCCGCTCTTCGACGGGCCGCGCTTCGTCCGTCAGCTCGAGAGCGCCTACCGCCTGATGTGGCGCGATCATCGCGACGGGACGGGGCCGCGGCCGATCCGCGTGCCGCCGGACGTCGCGGGCTCGGGCAGCGCCGCCCAGAAGGTCTGATCCGGCATCGCGAGCGCATGGCGGAAGGTCTCGTCGCGGATGCCGAGGATCCCGGGACGCCGCACGCCCGGCAGCACCTGCACGTCGTAGATCTCCTCGCAGCTCTGCAGGAAGCGCAGCTCGCCGACGAACGCACCGCTCTGCCGGTGCACGACCGTGATGCCGCAGAAGAGCTCGGGGCGCCCGGCGAGGCCGAGGTCGCCGAACGTGTGCGTCTTGCGCAGGCGCGAGGTCGCGACGAACAGGTAGTCGCCCACGCATGCGAGACCGCGGGCGAAGCCGTCGATGCGGCGCACCGTCTCGTACTGCCCGCGCGCCGGATCGACCGCGATCAGCTCGCCCTTCGCCGAGAGCAGCGCATAGAGCACGCCATCGACGATGCGCGGCGAGTGCGGCATCGCGAGCCCCGAGAGCGCGATCTCGCCGCTCGCGACGTCGAGGATCACGCCGTCTCGCTCCTTGCCCTCGCGCCAGCCCTCGCGTACGTCGCTGGTGCCGAGCGCCGTCGCGAAGCGCGGCGCGCCGCCCTGCGCCGCGATCCCGTTCAAGTGGCAGCGGTCCTCCGGCGCGAGCGCGGAGACGAAGCGCGGCTTCCAGAGCGGGCGGAAGCTGAAGCGCTCGTCGAGCTCGAAGAGACACGAGAAGAGCGTGTTGACGCCGAGCAGCCCGCGCGGGGTCCACAGCATGTCGTGGACGTCGAGCGCGCCGGTGAAGTGGACCGAGCGGGGGACGAAGAGGGCGTCGTAGGTGGCGGGCTGCTTCGGATAGGTCGCCGCAAGGCGCGGTTCGTTGGCGAGCAGCACGATCTCGTGTCGGGTCGCCACGGCGAGGCGGTCGCCGTCGGCCGCGATGCCCATCGGCATCTCGAAGGTGCGCGGCAGCTGCACGATGCGCTCGCCGTCCGACGAGAGCAGGATCACCTTGCCGGCCTGGTAGGTGCTCAGCACGAGCGAGCAGCCGAGCGTGGCGAGCAGCTCGGGCAGCTCGGGAGTGTGGCGACAGCTGAATGGCTGCGTCGGGCGTTCGGGATCGAACACGAGCGGAGGGCTCAGCCCTCCACGCTCCAGGTGTCGCCGGAGCGCAGCAGCTTGGTCAGGTCGCCCTGGCCCCGCTTCGCGATCGCCTGCGCGACCTGGTCGCCGAGCATCGCGTCGTAGGTCGGCTGGTCCACCGCGCGGAAGACGCCGATCGGCAGCGGGAAGGCCGGGCGCTGCAGGCTGGCGAGCGCGAAGGCGTAGGCCGGCGTCTCGTGGCGCTCGTGGTGCACGGCCACGCCCTTCGAAACGGCGTCGCCTTCCTTGCCGAGGTGGACGATCGACGGGATCCCGTTCTCGATGCGGATTCCCTTGCGCTGGTCCTCGGCGCCCCACACGAGCGGCTGTCCGTCCTCGAGCGAGAGGCCGGCCTCGATGCGCTGCTTGCGGTCCTCGATCTCGATCCACTCGTCGTCGTTGTAGACGGGGCAGTTCTGCAGGATCTCGATGAAGGCGGTGCCCGGATGCGCGTGGGCGCGCCGCAGCATCTCCTGGAGGTGCGGCGCGTGCACGTCGACCGTGCGCGCGACGAAGGTGGCGCCGGCGCCGAGTGCGAAGGCGATCGGGTCGATCGGGTGGTCGATCGAGCCGTCGGGCGTCGACTTCGTCTTCATGCCGATCCGCGAGGTCGGCGAGTACTGGCCCTTCGTGAGGCCATACACACGGTTGTTGAAGAGCAGGATCTTCACGTCGACGTTGCGGCGGATCGTGTGGAGCAGGTGGTTGCCGCCGATCGAGAGGCCGTCGCCGTCGCCCGTCACGACCCAGACGGAGAGCTCCGGGCGGCTGGCCTTGATGCCCGTCGCGAAGGCCGGCGCGCGCCCGTGGATCGTATGCATGCCGTAGGTGTTCATGTAGTAGGGGAAGCGCGAGGAGCAGCCGATCCCCGACACGAACACGAAGTTCTCGCGCGGCACGCCGAGCTCCGGCATCACGCGCTGCACGTTGGCGAGGATCGAGTAGTCGCCGCAGCCTGGGCACCAGCGGACGTCCTGATCGGACTGGAACTCCTGAGCCGTGGGCTTGCCCGCCGTCTGCGCCATCAGAGCTTCTCCCCGCGCAGCATCGCGTCGATTCCCTTGCGGATCTCCGCGACCTTGAAGGGCTGACCCTGCTGCTTCGAGAGGTTCTGCGCCGGGACCAGGAACTCCGCGCGCAAGAGCGAGGTCAGCTGGCCCATGTTGAGCTCGGGCACGAGCACGCGCTCGAAGCGCGACAGCACCTCGCCGAGATTCGCCGGGAAGGGATTCAGGTGGCGCAGGTGGATGCTCGAGACGGAGAGGCCGTCGGCGCGCGCCCCCTCGACCGCCGAGGTGATCGCGCCGTGCGTCCCGCCCCAGCCGACCACGAGCAGCTCGCCGCGATCCGGGCCGAAGACCTCGACCGCCGGGATCTCCTGCGCGATGCGCGCGACCTTCTCGGCGCGCAGGTGGATCATCTTCTCGTGGTTGCGCGGGTCATAGGAGACGTTGCCCGTGCCGTCCTCCTTCGAGAGACCGCCGATGCGGTGCTCGAGGCCGGGCGTGCCCGGGACCGCCCACGCGCGCGCGAGCGTGTCGGGGTTGCGGTCGTAGGGGCGGAAGCCGTTCGGGTCGGTGCGCAGCGACACCGGAGCGCGACGCAGCGAGGCGACGTCCGGGATCAGCCACGGCTCGGCGCTGTTCGCGAGGTAGCTGTCCGAGAGCAGCACCACGGGCGTCATGTAGGTGACGGCGATGCGGAAGGCCTCGAGCGCCGCGTAGAAGCAGTCGCCCGGGGTCGACGCCGCGATCACGGGCAGCGGGCTCTCGCCGTTGCGCCCGTGCAGCGCGAGCAGCAGGTCGCCCTGCTCGATCTTGGTGGGCATGCCCGTCGACGGCCCGGCGCGCTGGATGTCGACGACTACGAGCGGCAGCTCGGTCATGACCGCGAGGCCGAGCGCCTCCTGCTTCAGCACCATGCCCGGTCCGCTGGTCGTGCAGATCGCGAGGTCGCCCGCGAAGGCCGCGCCGATCGCGGCGCTGATCGCCGCGATCTCGTCCTCGGCCTGGAAGGTCTTCACGCCGAAGTGGCGGTAGCGCGCGACCTCGTGGAGCACGTCGCTGGCCGGCGTGATCGGGTAGGCACCGAGGAAGACCGGCCGCTGCATCTGGACGGAGGCGGCCACGATGCCCCAGGCCAGCGCGGTGTTGCCCGTGATGTTCCGGTACAGGCCCGGCTGGATCTTCGCCTTCGGGACGATGTACGAAGTCGGGAAGAGCTCGGTCGTCTCGCCGAACGCGTAGCCCGCCTTCAGCACGCGCACGTTCGCGTCGAGCACCTTGCCCTTGAAGCGGCTCTCGAGCCACTCGATCGTGGTTTCCATCGGCCGGTTGTAGAGCCAGTACACGAGTCCGAGCGCGAAGAAGTTCTTCGAGCGGTCGCCCTCGCGCGCGCCGATCCCGAGATCCTTGACCGCCTCGCGCGTCAAGGTGGTGGCGGGGATCTCGACCACGCGGAAGCGGTCGCGCAGCGCGGGCAACGGGTCGTCCTCGTAGCCCGCGCGCTGCAGGTTGCCCTTCGTGAAGGCGTCGCTGTTGACGACCACGAGGCCGCCGGGCCGGACATCGCCGATGTTTGCGCGCAGCGCGGCCGGGTTGAAGGCGAGAAGGACGTCCGGGTTGTCCGCGGGCGTGCGGATGTCGTGCGAGGAGAAGTGGATCTGGAAGCCGGAGACGCCTGCCAGGGTTCCTGCTGGCGCGCGGATCTCTGCTGGGAAGTCGGGCAGGGTGGAGAGATCGTTGCCCGCGAGCGCCGTGGACTCGGTGAACTTCGTCCCGGTGAGCTGCATGCCGTCGCCGGAATCTCCGCAGAAGCGGATGGCGACTCGGTCGATCTCCTGGGTCGGCTTGACGGGCATCGAGAACCTTCGGGCTCGGATGCGGCGGATTGTATCGGGCGGCAGCCACGGGAAAAGCCCCGACCGGGCTCGCGCATCGCGCGGGACGCCAGCGGAAAGTAGCCGAACGGGCGGGGGCTTCGGAGCGCGGCTGCGCGCCGATGAGGCTCAAGTCGGCGCATCGACGGCCCGATAGGCCCGTTCATGATCCAGCCCGCCAGGTTTCCGCGCGCACTGCGCGCCGGCGGACTCCACGCGCTCCACGTGTCGCTCAACAGCCCCGTGGTCGCGCACGAGTCGCTGCCGCGCGGGCCGGCGTCCGCCGCGGTCGCGCTCGACGCGCACGGCGCGCTCGTGTGCCTGCGCTCGGTGCGGACGGGCCGCCGCGTGTTCTTCTGCACCGCGGAGGAGCTCGCGCCGTCGCCGCGGCTCGCGCTCGACGCGGCGCTCTCGTTCGCCGAGGGGCTCGGCTTCCTGTTCGACGAGGACGAGCTGCGGCTGCGCGGCGACGAGGCTGCGCTCGATCTCTGGGTGGAGCTCTGCGGCGACAGCGCGCCCGCGTCACCGCGCCTCGACGCGGACGATCTCGAGACGGACGACGACGACGACGATCTCTGGGGCGACGACGACCTCTTCGAGTCCGCGGAGCCCGCCGTCGTGCACGCGCTCTCGAAGTTCCGATTCACGACAGGACGTGCCTGAGCGTCAGGAGGACCCGCGAATGCACTTCCAGGCTCGACTCTCCGCCACGCTGGCCGGCATCGTGTGGCTCGCGCTCGCGCCGCTCGCCACCGGCTGCGCGAGCTTCGGCCAGCAGGACGAGCGCGAAGCCGCCGCGCGCCAGGCGAAGGCGCACCTCGCGATCGGCGCCGACCACCTGAAGAACGGCCGCAACGCGCTCGCGCTGCACGAGTTCCTCGTCGCCGAGAAGTTCGACCCGCGCAACGCGCAGGTCCAGAACGCGCTCGGCGAGGGCTACTTCGCGCAGAACAAGCGGGTCGAGGCGGAGGCGCACTATCGCCGCGCCCTCGAGCTCGCTCCCGACTACCACGACGCGCGCCTCTCGCTCTCCGTGCTCTACATCGTCGAGGAGCGTTACGCGGACGCGGCAGTCGAGTGCCAGAAGCTGCTCGACGACCCGACCTTCCCGGCGCCATGGCGCGCGCTCGCGAACCTCGGCTTCGCCGAGCTCCAGCAGAAGAACCTGATCGAGGCGCGCAAGCACCTGACGCAGGCGCTCGAGTACCAGAAGGAGTACTGGCCGGCGAGGCTGACGCTCGCACAGGTCGAGCTGAGCGAGAACCGGAAGCGCGAGGCGCTCTCGCTGCTGAGCGAGGTGCTCGCGCTGTCGCCCGCACCTTCGGTGCAGGCGCAGGCCAACTACGAGATCGCGCAGATCTACGTCTCGCTCGGACAGCGCGAGGAGGCGGTGGCGCACCTCACCACCGCGGTGGCGCAGACGCCGGACGGACTCTGGGGCCGCCGCTCGCAGGAGTCCCTGAAGCAGCTGCGCTAGGGGCACGCCATCAAGCTACGTTCCGCCGCGTGAAACCTGGCGAGCGCGCGGACGCGCCCGGCGCGAAGCGGTCGGCGGAGGAGACGCCGCCCGGCCCTTCGGTCGGCCAGTACCTGGCCAATCAGCGGCGGCTCCGCCGCATCTCGCTCGAGGAGCTCTCCGAGATGACGCGCATCCCGCGTCGCAATCTCGAGCGGCTCGAGTCCGGCGCCTTCGACGCGACGGCGGACGGCTTCACGCGCGGCTTCGTGCGCACGGTGGCCGAGGCGCTCGGTCTCGACGCCAACGAAGCGGTGATGCGGCTCGTCGACGAGCCTCGCGCCGACGAGCTGCGCGCGCTCGTGGCCGCCCGCCGCGCGCTGATGTGGCGGGTCGCGGCGCTCGTGGCCGTCGCGGTGCTCGTCTTCCTCGGCGGGCTCTACCTCGTGCTGCGCGCGCCGGCGCACGAGGACGCGAAGCCCCCCGCGCTGACCTGGCGCCGTGACGCCGTGCGCGGACTCGCGGAGCGAGAGCAGCGCGAGACGGGCCCCGCTCCGGCGCCGCAGCGCGAAGCGCCCTGAGACGGCGGTGGCGTCGCTCGAGACCGAGGCGCTGATCCTGCGCTCCGTCGATTTCGGCGAGTCCGACCGGATCCTGCACCTGCTGGTGCCCGACGCCGGGCGACTCACGGCGATCGCCAAGGGCGCGCGGCGCAGCGTGCGGCGCTTCGCCGGCACGCTCGACCTCTTCAACCACCTGCACGTGCGCCTCGACCTGCGGCGCCCGGGGCAGGTGAGCCGCCTCGATCAGGCGCGGCTCGTGCGGAGCTTCGCGCCGCTGCGCAGCGACCCCTCGCGCTTCGCGCTCGGCTGCTACCTGCTCGAGCTGCTCGACCGCCTCGCGCCGGAGGGCGCCGAGCGCGTCGAGGGAGCGCGGCTCTTCGCCTTCGCGCTCCAGACACTGGACTGGGTCGCGACGCGACCGGCCTCGCCGCAGCTTCGCGTGCTGGTCCTGCTGCGCGCGCTCGACGCGCTCGGGCTCCGCCCCGAGCTCCGGAACTGCGTGCGCTGCGGGCGCGAGCCCGCCGCGCGCGAGGCGTCTCGCTTCCACGTCGCCGAGGGCGGGCCCGTGTGCGAGTCCTGTGCTGCGACCCTGGCGGGGCTCCTGCCGGTGCAGCGCGGGACCTTGCGCGCGCTCGAGCAGGGCGCGCGGCTCGATCCGGCGCAGCTCGATCGCCTCGTGCTGCCGCCGCGCGCGCTCGCGGAGGCGGAGCAGCTCCTCGATCGCTTCTCGCGCTTCCATCTCGGCGTCGAACTCGCTAGCGAGCGCTTCCTGCGCGAGCTGATCGCAAGCGGCGAAGCCGCGCGCAGCGAGGCGTAGCCGAGCGAAGATCAGAGAAGCGACCAGCTGCGCGTGGGCTGATATAGTGCGCCCTTCCGGATTCCCCGCACGAACCGATGCCCGAGGCGCAGAAGTCGACCGCACGCCGGCTCGAGCGCATGGACGACCTCGTGTCGCTATGCGCGCGCCGCGGATTCATCTTCCAGTCGAGCGAGATCTACGGAGGCATCAACGGCTTCTGGGATTACGGCCCGCTCGGCGCGGAGCTGAAGCAGAATCTGCGCGCCCACTGGTGGCAGCGCGTCGTGCGCGAGCGGCCCGACGTCGAGGGCATCGACAGCGCGATCATCGCGCATCCGCGTACCTGGGAGGCGTCGGGCCACGTCGAGCACTTCAGCGATCCGCTGGTCGACTGCCGCGCCTGCAAGAAGCGCTTCCGCGCCGATCAGCTCGCCGACGCCGAGCCGTGCAGCGCGAGCGACGGCGGCGCGCACGACTTCACCGAGGCGCGCAACTTCAACCTGATGCTGACGACGCACATCGGCGCCTCCGAGGAGGCCGGCTTCGTCGCGTACCTGCGCGCCGAGACCTGCCAGCCGATCTTCAACGACATGAAGCGCGTGCGCGAGGCGGCGCGCCAGTCGATCCCCTTTGGCATCGCGCAGATCGGCAAGGCGTTCCGCAACGAGATCAACCCGCGCAACTTCACCTTCCGCTCGCGCGAGTTCGAGCAGGCCGAGCTCGAGTACTTCGTGCACCCGTCCGAGCGCGAGAAGTGGTTCGACCACTGGCTCGAGCAGCGACTGCGCTTCCACCGCGAGATCGGCCTCTCGGAGGCGAGGCTGCGCACGCGCCCGCACGAGGCGAAGGAGCTCGCCCACTACGCGCGCGCGGCGGTCGACATCGAGTACGAGTTCCCGTTCGGCTGGCAGGAGATCGAGGGCGTCCACGACCGCGGCGACTGGGACCTCCGGCGCCACGGCGAGTTCTCGGGCAAGGACCTCGGCGTGACCGACCCGGAGACCAAGGAGCACTATGTGCCCATGGTGATCGAGACGTCGGTCGGCGTGGACCGCACGTGCCTGGCGCTCCTCTGCGACGCCTGGCGCGAGGAGGCGCTCGAGGGCGGCGAGACGCGCATCGTGATGGGCTTCGCGCCGGCGCTGGCGCCGCTCACGGTCGCCGTGCTGCCGCTCTCGAAGAAGCTGGCCGAGCCGGCCGAGGCGCTGGCCGCGCGACTGCGCCGGCGCTGGAACGTCTTCTACGACGACGCCGGCAACATCGGGCGGCGCTACCGACGCATGGACGAGGCGGGGACGCCGTGGTGTGTCACGGTCGACTTCGAGACCGCGAACGACGGACGCGTCACGGTGCGCGAGCGCGATTCGATGGCGCAGGAGCGCATCGCGATCGACGCCGTAGAGAGCTGGGTCGCCGCGCGCCTGGAGCCGGCTTGAGCCGACTCGCCGGGGGGAGGGCGTCGCGGGCGCGCACGGCCCGCGCGCGCCGCGTCTTCTTCTTCGGAGCCGGACGCGCCGACGGCGGGCGCGCTCAGCGCTCGCTGCTCGGCGGCAAGGGGGCGAATCTCGCGGAGATGACGCGGCTCGGCATCCCGGTGCCGCCGGGCTTCACGATCTCGACCGAGGTGGCGGGCCTCTACACGCGCGCGGGACGGCTCCCGCGCGACGTCGTGCGCGCCGCGCGCCGCGCGCTCGCCCGAGTGGAGCAGGTGATGGACGCGCGCTTCGGCGACCCCCGTCGACCGCTTCTCGTGTCGGTCCGCTCGGGCGCGCCGGTCTCGCTGCCCGGCATGATGGACACGGTGCTGAACCTCGGGCTCTCACCCGCGATCGCGGAAGGGCTCGCGGCGCGAGCCGACGCGCGCTTCGCCTGGGACAGCTACCGGCGCTTCCTCCAGATGTACGGCGACGTGGTGCTCGGCGTGCCACACGAGCGCTTCGAGAGCCTGCTCGAGGCGGTGCGCGACGAGCGCGGGGCGCGCGTCGACAGCGAGCTCGACGCCGACTCGCTGCGCCGCGTGTGCGAGGAGTACCGGGCGGCCGTGCGCACCCACACGGGCCGAGATCTTCCGGAGGATCCGGAAGAGCAGCTCTGGGGCGCCGTCGGCGCCGTCTTCCGCTCCTGGGGCAATGAGCGCGCCGTGCGCTACCGCCGCCTCCACGGCATCCCCGACGGCCTCGGCACCGCCGTCAACGTACAGGCGATGGTGTACGGAAACATGGGGCCGGACTGCGCCACGGGCGTCGCCTTCACGCGCGACCCGACGACCGGCGCGCGCGTCTTCTTCGGCGAGTACCTCGAGAACGCGCAGGGCGAGGACGTCGTGGCGGGCATCCGCACGCCGCACCCGATCAATCGGGCGGTGCGGACCGCGCTGACGCGCGGCCTGCCGACGCTCGAGGAGACGATGCCGCGCCTGTACCGCGAGCTCTGGCGCACCGCGCAACGCCTCGAGCGCCATTACCGCGACATGCAGGACATCGAGTTCACGATCGAGCGCGGTCGCCTGTGGCTCCTGCAGACGCGCTCGGGCAAGCGCACCGCGCAGGCCGCCGTGCGCATCGCCGTCGACCTCGCCGAGGAGAAGCGCATCCGGCGCGACGAGGCGCTGCGGCGCGTCGACCCGGCGCAGCTCGAGCAGCTGCTCCACCCGACGCTCGACCCGGACGCGCCGCGCAAGGTGATGGCGCGCGGGTTGCCCGCCTCGCCGGGCGCGGCGGTAGGCAGCGTCGTCTTCACGGCCGACGCGGCCGAGGCGCACGCGAAGGCGGGCGAGAAGGTGATCCTCGTCCGCACGGAGACCTCGCCCGAGGACATCCACGGCATGCACGCCGCGGAAGGCGTGCTGACCGTGCGCGGCGGCATGACCTCGCACGCCGCGGTGGTCGCGCGCGGCATGGGGAAGTGCTGCGTGGTCGGTTGCGGCGACGTGCGGATCGACCCCGCTGCCGGCGTCATGAACGTCGGCGGCGCCGACGTCCGTGAAGGCGAGCCGATCACGCTCGACGGCTCGACGGGAGAGGTGATGCTCGGCCGGCTTCCGACGGTCACGCCGGCGCTCGGCGGCTCGTTCGCGAAGCTGATGCGCTGGGCCGACGGCGTGCGCCGGCTGCATGTGCGCACGAATGCCGACACGCCGCACGACGCGCGCATCGCGCGCGAGTTCGGCGCCGAGGGCATCGGCCTGTGCCGCACCGAGCACATGTTCTTCGAGCCGCAGCGGATCCTGGTGGTCCGCCAGCTGATCCTCGCGACGAGCGCGGAGAAGCGGCAGCGAGCGCTCGCGCGCCTCGAGCCGATGCAGCGCGGCGACTTCGCGGAGATCTTCCGCGTGATGGACGGCCTGCCGGTGACGGTGCGCCTGCTGGACCCGCCGCTGCACGAGTTCCTGCCGCACGAGCACGACGAGCTCGCCGAGGTGGCGGCCGCGCTCGACACGGGCGTTGCCGAGGTACGCGCGCAGGTCGAGTCGTTGCGCGAGCAGAACCCGATGCTCGGCCACCGCGGCTGCCGGCTCGGCATCACCTTCCCCGAGATCTACCGCATGCAGGTGCGCGCGATCGCGCAGGCGGCGCGGCTGGTCGCGGGCGATGGGGTGCGCGTGCGGCCCGAGATCATGATCCCGCTGGTGTCGCATCGTGAGGAGCTCGCCCGCCTGCGTGCACTGGTGGTCGAAGAGGCCGCGCGCGTGCTCGAGGGCGTGCGTCCGCGCGTGCCGCTCCGGGTCGGCACGATGATCGAAGTTCCCCGCGCGGCGCTCACGGCGGACTCGATCGCAGGCGTCGCGGACTTCTTCAGCTTTGGCACGAACGACCTGACCCAGATGGGCTACGCGCTCTCGCGCGACGATGCCGGCCGCTTCCTGCCGGAGTACATCGAGTCAGGGATCCTGCCGGCGGATCCCTTCGTCTCGATCGACGAGGACGGGATCGGCGCGCTGATCGAGATCGCCGCCCAGAAGGGCCGCGCGGCGCGGCCCGACCTCAAGCTCGGGCTGTGCGGCGAGCACGGCGGCGACTCGAGCAGCGTACACTTCTGTGCGCGTATCGGACTGGACTACGTCTCGTGCTCCCCCTTCCGCGTCCCGATCGCGCGGCTGGCCGCGGCGCAGGCCGCCCTGGACGCCTGATGCGGAGGCTGCGCCCCTGGATCGCGCTGCTGCTGCTCGTCGCGCTCGGCTGCGGCGGCATCGCGCCCCAGGCCGCGCCCGACACCGGCGCGGTCGCGGTCGATTCGGACTCCGCCTTCGCCTTGCTCCGTCGCGTGCGCGGCTTCTACCTGCGGCTGGCCGAGCGGCGCTTCAACTCGCTCGAGACCTATCGGGACTTCATCACGCGTTCCCACTTCCGTACGCCCGAGCTCTTCCTCGACTACTACGCCGACCTCGCCGAGGCGTTCGGCAATGCGCACTTCGAGCAGGAGCGGCCCGACAAGGTCGAGATCGAGGGCTTCCTCTTCGAAGACTCGCTGACTGCGCAGGTGCAGATCCGTTTCCGAGGCGAGGACAATCGACCGCTGCGGGCCGGCCACGTGGATCTCGTGCGGGTGGATCGCTGGGAATGGGCTGACGGGACCTGGTGGATCCGGCCAGGGAAAGTCTCGGAGGCGTTGCCCTCCCTCCCGGTGCACTGACGCAGGTGTGTGGAATCGATTTCACACAAAAAGGAAAGGTTTTTCACTGAAACGAACTGCCGTCCCGCATGACACCCGCGGGTTACCACTCGGATAAAACTCTCTTTTAGCGAGAGCTTGAGTCATTGACCTGCACATTTCGATCGCGTGGCACGCGCCGTGCAGATCCTTCTAGCCGGGACTTCGGTCCCTCACTTTTGAAAAGCCGGGTCTCAGCGCGAAGCGCGCAGCCAGGGAGGAAGAAAGGGTCGGATTCAAAATCCCCCCAGAAGAATCGAGCTCCGGGAAGACGGGTCGGTGCGCTGTGACACCGAAGATCGTGGGCAATCCCGATTTCCAGGCACTCGGTGCTGCCAGCTCCGTGCGGACCACAGGAGTCGTGTGTGCCGCAGTCGGAAGTTGCATGGGCCAATGATCGCGAGCTCGTGGAGCAAATCCTGAATGGAAGCCGCGAGCACTTCGAACAACTCTACGAATCCTATTTCCCTCGGGTCTTCCGCTTCGCGTTGAAGCGCCTCGGCGATGCCGGTGAAGCCGAGGACGTCGCGCAGGAAGTCTTCTTCACGGTCTTCCGGTCGCTCCCGAGCTATCAGGGGAACGCGCCGCTCCTGATCTGGATCTTCGGAGTGACTCGGAACACCGTGAACCGCCGCTTCCGGCGGGCGCGTCCCCGATTCGAGTCGATCGACGCGGACGAGGTACACGAGCTGTCGGGGGGGTTCGCGCCGCCCGATCAGGCCGTCGACGCCCGTCGAATGCTGCGCCTATGCGAGACCGTCATCGAGGACGACCTGACGCCGCTGCAGCGGCGCATCTTCCATCTGAAGCACTTGCGCCGTCAGTCGATTCGCAGCATCGCGCGCGCGCTCGGCAAGTCCGAGGACGCGATCAAGGCGAACCTCTATCGGATGCGCCGTGCGATCGCTCAGAACGCGCCGGGACTCGAGTCACTCCTCGACGCGAGCTAAAGCGATCTCCGCTCGGCTTCGGATCGCTGGGCGGATTTATCCCAGGGGCTTCGCAATGACGCGAAGTATGAAATGAATTTCGTGCCACGAAGTTCGCAGGGAGGCCACATTCCACTCTGACGGGGCCTGGCCCCGACCTGGGAAGGGACAACGCGAGGAGCCCCGCGTTGCCCCGAGCAGCCGCGTTTGCACATCCCAGTGACCGCCGTTCCGATGCCGAGCTCGTCGATGCCATCCGCCTGGGGGACGCATCGGCCTTCAACATCCTCTACGACCGCTACTTCCAGCGGGTCTATCACTTCGCCTACGCGCGCATGCGCAACGCCGCGGACGCCGAGGAGGCCGCGCAGGAGACCTTCACCGCGGTGTTCCGTTCGATGGACGCCTACCGCGGGCAGTCATCTCTCCTGTCGTGGATCTACGGCATCGCGAAGAACACCGTGAACAACCAGATCCGCCGCACCCGCGCTCAGGAGCAGCGCATCGAGCGTGCGCAAGGGGATCTGGTCCGCGAAGCGGGGCACGCCCTCGAGAGCTGCACGCCCGAAGAGCGGCTGGATCTGCGTCGCTGCGCCGAGGCGATCGATGCCGCCCTCTCGTCGGTGACGTCGTGGCAGGCCGAGGTCTTCGTCTTGCGTCACTTCGAGGATCTGCCCATCCAGGAGATCGCGGATCGCATGCAGCGCTCCAACGACGCGATCCGGTCGAGTCTCTACCGCGTGAAGCGGTTGGTGGTGGAGGCGGTGGATCCAGAGATGGCGACGGGCGAGGCCTGAGCCAGCAGGCGTCGGAAGGGGGGGCGACGTGAAGCGTGTCGAGCCGCGGGAGCCGCGGCGACGGACGACTTCCAAGCAGAGAGCCGAGCGGAACCAGGTGATGACGGACGAGGCGATGGCGGATTTCACGATCGAGGAGCTGCGAGAGTTCCTCCAGGCGGACTCTCTCGAGGTGCCGGTAGACCCGGCCTTCAAGGAGCGTTTGCGCCGCAAGCTCTGGGACCTGCTGCAGGAGCAGCTCCGCAAGCGGCGGGGAGACGCCTAGTCCGCCGAGCGACTCCGCGCACTCCGCGACGCTCGCGGTCCGGCGGTATGCTGCGGCGCGGTGAGGGGGGGCACAGCTCGCGCGCGCTGTCTGCGCGGCAGGCGATCGCATGCGATCGCCTGCGTGGCGCTGCTCGCGGCCTGCTCGCGCGGTGAACCGCATGCGGCGCGCCCCGACGTCGTGCTCGTCACGTGGGACACGTCGCGCGCGGACCACGTCGGCCCCGACGCGGCCATCGGCGAGCTGACACCGCGGTGGAACGCGGTGGCCCGATCCGGCGTGCGCTTCACGCTCGCGCGCACGTCGAGTCCGTCGACCCTCCCGGCGCACGCGAGCCTGATGACGGGCTCGTCGCCGCCGCGCAACGGGGTGCGCGAGAATGCGCTCTTCACGTTGCCGGACTCCGCGGAGACGCTCGCGGAGAGGCTCGGCGCGTCGGGATGGAAGACCGCGGCGTTCGTCTCTGCCGCCGTGCTCGACGCGCACTTCGGCCTCGCGCAGGGCTTCTCGCGCTACGACGACCGGGTCGGCGCTGCGCACGGCCGCGACTTCGGGGCGCGGCGCGGCGAGGCCACCGTCGACGCGGCGCTCGCATGGCTTCGCGACGTGCCGCCGGAAGAGCCCGTCTTCCTGTGGGTGCACCTCTTCGACCCGCACGGTCCGTGGTCCGTGCCGCCGTCGTTCGAGTCGAAGTACCCGGGGCAACCCTATCGGGCGGAGATCGCCTACGTGGATGCGCAGACCGGCCGCCTGCTCGATGGATT
>Ga0335069_10004321_pt1 | contig 21139 bp, 34 predicted proteins | sample Lox_Sample_11_FD_206714 | JGI IMG/M metagenome (GOLD analysis project Ga0335069, IMG submission 206714) | Soil microbial communities from Loxahatchee National Wildlife Refuge, Florida, United States - Lox_Sample_1.1 | ecosystem: Environmental > Terrestrial > Soil > Wetlands | place: USA...
GAGCCGGCGCATCTCCTCGATGGCGATGATGTCGTTGTCGAAGGCGCCGTCCGCGACGGAGGATTTCGACGTGTGCACCTTGGCGCCGCCCAATTGCTCAGGCGTCACGTCTTCCTGCGTCACGGTCTTCACGACGTCGGGGCCGGTAATGAACATGTAGGAGGTGTCGCGCACCATGAAGATGAAGTCCGTCATGGCCGGCGAATACACGTCGCCGCCGGCGCAGGGGCCCATAATCACGGAGATCTGCGGCACCACACCAGAGGCCAGCACGTTGCGCTTGAACACTTCGCCGTACCCCGCGAGCGAGGCGACGCCTTCCTGGATACGCGCACCGCCAGCGTCCAGAAGGCCAATCACCGGCGCCTGGTTCTGCAATGCCATGTCCTGGATCTTGCAGATCTTCTGCGCATGCGTTTCGGAAAGCGAACCTCCGAACACGGTGAAGTCCTTGGCAAAGACATAGACCATGCGGCCATTGATCGTGCCCCAGCCTGTGACGACGCCGTCGCCCGGAATGCGGTTCTTGTCGGCGCCGAAATCCGTGTTGCGGTGCTCCACGAACATGTCGAACTCCTCGAACGAGTTCGGATCGAGGAGGAGCTCCAGGCGTTCGCGGGCCGTCAGTTTGCCGCGGGCATGCTGGGCTTCGATGCGCGCTTCGCCGCCGCCGAGCCGCGCGCGACGGCGCCGCTCTTCGAGCTCGTTGAGAATGTGCTTCATGAAAATGTCCCGCCAGTACCTGGGCGAAGAGAGGCCACGGCCGGCCCCAAGGGTCAAGGGCGGCCGACATTAAGGAAAAGCGCGGTAGCGGCGAGTTCCTTGGCGAGCCGTGCGGAGCGGGCCTCGGCTTCGGCATCCTTGCCCCAGGCCTCGTTCTGGAACGTCTCGTCGAGGCATGACAGCGCAAAGGCTTCCTCCGCGGCGAGCCGCCCCTCGACCAGCGCCAGCCCCAGGACCAGCGAACCCGTCAGCGAGACAGCGCCATGCAGGGCGGCGAGCGTGAAATCGTCGCGGGCCTCGACGGCCCTGGCGAATGCCGCCTGGCTCTCAGCCGGCTGTGCGACGAAGGCGATGCCCGTTCCTGTTTTCAGCCGGGCGCCGAACCGCTCCGCCGCCCAGTCTAGCAGGGGGTTCCATGCATCGTTCTCGCGGGCGACAAGTGCCGCGGGAGCCTCGGCGCGATAACAGAGAAGATCGCTTTGGCCATACCCGAGGATCTCGGAAACGACCCGCTTGCGATGATCGCAAACCGTGTCGATGGCGGCGTAGGCAAGGCGCGTCAGCGGCATCGTGACGGGATCAAGCACGTCTTCCTGGGCCAGCCATTCCGCGGCCACGGCATCGGCCAGCTTTTCCGTCGGCAGCGCCATGAGCCTGCGCAACGGCGTGCGCACCGGCTTGCCGTCGAGACGCACGACATAGCCGCCGTCGTCCTTCGCGGTGTCGACGGCGCTATAGAATCTCGCAATAAGCGTCATGGCTTCTTTTTCGGCGCGAAGGGATTGTCTTCCAGTTCCGGATCGAACCCCAGCAGCTCCCACGATTGGCGCATGTGGGCGGGCAACGGCGCCATCACGCGCAGGCGCTGGCTGTCGGGATGGGCGATGTCGATGTAGCGCGCATGCAAGTGCAGCTTGTCGGCGATCTTGCCTTTGCCGCGCGCGGCCTTCCCCCCATATTTGAAATCGCCGACGATCGGGGTCCCGATCGAGGCCAAATGCACGCGGATCTGGTGCGTGCGGCCCGTCAGCGGCTTCAACGCCAGCCAAGAATATTGGTCGCTGGCGCGGTCGACCACGACATAGTCCGTGATCGCGACCTTGGCGTCTTCGTCATCCTCGTCGCTGATCACCATCTTCTCGTCGCGGCCATGCGGCCCGTAACCCGCTTCCTTCGCGATCATGGCCTTGATGGTGCCGCGCGACTGCTTGGGCACGCCTTTGACGAGCGCCCAATAGATTTTGAGCGCGTCGCGATGGGCGAGCGCATTGCCGAGCGCGGCGGCAGCCGGGACGGTGCGCGCGATCACGAGGACGCCGGAGGTGTCGCGGTCGAGGCGGTGGACCAGACGCGGCCGCTGGTTCTTGCCCTGCGTCAGATGATCCAGAAGTCCGTCCACATGCTGCTTGATGCCTGTGCCTCCCTGTGTGGGTAAACCGGGGGGCTTGTTGAGCACGTAGACCGACTGATCGTGATAGATAACAAGGCTTTCGGCGAACATCCTCTCATGTTCATCAACCGGTTTGTCGACGGGCGGTGATTCTGTGGATTCGTTATCCACACCGCTGTTGATAGTGTGAACCTGTGGAGGCAAGCGGATGATCTGGCCGAAGGAAAGCCGCGCTCCGGATTCCGCGCGCTTGCCGTCGAGCCGGATCTGGCCTGTGCGTAACAGCTTCTCGAGAAGACCATGCGGGACTTGTGGGAAGTGGCGCTTGAACCAGCGGTCCAGCCGGATGCCGTCTTCGTCCCGCGCTACGGTTGCACTTTCGATTCCACTCATAACCAATTGTCGCGTTGTTGACGCTACAGGTCGAGTCACTTAGCGTTGGTGGCAGGGGATGGGGTTCCCCTTTAACCGCCCGACGCCCGATGGCTCAAGGCTGATGACTCCTACCGCCTTAGGATGAGGTGGCCGGAGTCCGTCCGTTAGTAGACGGACGTACACGGATTATACCGCCTCGCCGCTGGTCAGTCGTTAAAGGTGAGGTCTCGGATTCCGGCATGGGCTTTCAACTTTATTTAGCAGTCGCGATGGGTGGGGCGCTGGGCACGACGGCCCGCTATTTCCTGTCCGGTGTGATCGGTAATGCATTCGGCGAGACCTTTCCATGGGGCACGCTGGTCATCAACGTCACGGGCTCCTTTGTCATCGGCTTTTTCGGCGTTCTGACGGGCCCTGACGGTCGTTATCTCGTCTCGAGTGTCACACGGCAATTTGTGATGATCGGCGTCTGTGGCGGCTATACGACCTTCTCGTCCTTCAGCCTGCAAACGCTCAATCTGATGCGTGACGGCGAATGGCTCTCCGTCGGCGGCAATGTCGTCGGCTCGGTGGTGCTTTGTCTTCTTTTCGTATGGATCGGAGCGGCGCTGGCGGGCGAGATCAATCAGTTGAAAGGAGCGTGACATGCAGGTGCCTAAGGATGCAGTGCTGCTTCGCGTCTTCCTCGGCGAGAACGACAAATACCAGGGCAAGCCGCTCTACGAAGCGATCGTGCTGGCGGCGCGCAAGGCGCAGCTCGCCGGTGCGACGGTCTTGCGCGGGCCGATGGGCTTCGGCCATTCGAGCCGGTTGCACACGGCGAAGATCCTGCGGCTTTCCGAGGATCTGCCGCTTCTGATCGAAATCGTCGACAGCGAAGCGAAGATCAACGCCTTCCTGCCGGAGCTCGACGCCATGATGGGATCGGGTCTCGTCACGCTTGAGAAGGTGCAGGTGCTGCGCTACGGCGACGGGAGCTGAGTTCTTGAAGCTCGGCGACGCGAACTTCAACAACCTGTTCGCTCGCATTGTCGCCGCGTCCAATCCAGACCGCGATATCGATGCATGGCGCGTCGCGGATGTCGATTGGCGAAGACACCGCATCGTCAATTGGAGCGCGGAGATTTCCTTCCAGATCGAAACCCATTGCCTTAGCCGTCGCGGGCGCGAACCTTGGCGGCTCGTGTTCGTCCATGAGACGTGGTGGGAGGAAACGCGCCGGAAGGCCGTCCGCAACATTCACTGGGTGCGGCTGCAATCGGGCACGCGCAAGGACGTGCTCAAATGGTTCAAGACACGTGAGGACGAGCTCGACGGCTAGGTCTTCTTCTTGTCTCTGAGCTTCGCCCAATATTCCAGACGCTTTGCGATCTCGCGTTCGAAGCCGGTTTCTTTCGGGCTGTAAAACATCTCGCGCGCCATGCCGTCAGGGAAATAATTCTGGCCGGAGAAGCCTTCCTCCGCCGCGTGATCGTATTCATAGCCTTTGCCGTAGCCGAGATTTTTCATCAGCTTGGTCGGTGCGTTGAGGATATGCGCCGGCGGGATCAGCGAGCCGTGCTCGGCCGCCGCGCGCTTGGCGGCACCTTGCGCGACATAGACCGCGTTCGATTTCGGCGCGCTCGCCAGGTAGATCACGCATTGCACGAGCGCGATCTCGCCTTCGGGACTCCCCAGAAAATCGTAAACGTCTTTCGCGGCGATCGCCTGCACCACGGCCTGCGGATCGGCAAGACCGATATCCTCTACGCTCGCGCGCACCAGGCGCCGCGCGATGTAAAGCGGATGTTCGCCGCCGGCCAGCATGCGCGCGAGCCAATAGAGCGCCGCATCGGGATCGGAACCACGAATCGATTTATGCAGCGCCGAGATGAGATTGTAGTGCTCCTCGCGGCTCTTGTCGTACAGAGGCGCGCGGCGCTGCACGGCGGCCATGAGCCCTGCGGAGTCGAGCGGCTTCGCCACCTTCAACTCGGCAACTTCTTCCGCGAGGTTGAGCAGATAGCGCCCATCGCCGTCCGCCATGGCGCGCAGACTCGCGCGCGCCTCGTCTGTCAGCGGAAGTTTCTCCTTGTAATAGGCTTCGGCACGCTGAAGCAGTGTTTCCAGCGCAGCATCATCGAGTCTCCGCAGCACCAGCACCTGTGTGCGCGAGAGCAACGCACCGTTCAGCTCAAAGGACGGATTTTCCGTCGTGGCGCCGACGAGGATCACGGTGCCGTCTTCAACGACAGGAAGAAAGCTGTCCTGCTGGCTGCGATTGAAGCGATGGATTTCGTCGACGAAGAGCAGTGTGCCCTGCCCTGTCCGGCGCCTTGCGCGCGCCGCATCGAACGTCTTCTTGAGATCGGCAACGCCGGAAAACACCGCCGACAACTGCTCGAAATGAAGCTTGAATGCGCTCGACAACAGGCGCGCGATGGTCGTCTTGCCGGTACCCGGGGGCCCCCAGAGGATGATCGAATGTGGCGTGCCGCGCGCCACCATGCGGCCGAGCGGTCCTTCAGGGTTGAGGAGATGATCCTGGCCCACAACTTCCGCGAGCGCCTTCGGCCGCAAGCGATCCGCCAGCGGACGCGGCGCGTCGTCGGGCAGGCCTCCCGCTTCAAAGAGATCGGTCATCCTTCAGAGTGTAACGCCAGAAGCGGACGAATGGCGAACTCGCCGCTACCCCTCCACATTCAGCGTCAGCCTCTGCCCGCCGCGGTCAACGACGAGAGTCCAGCGGCCGCCCGCCGCCGCCAGCGCGCGCGTCAGTTCGGCCACGGTGTGGATTTCCGCACCATTGACGCTCCTGATGATATCGCCTGCCTGGAAGCCGTAGCGGCCGGCGAGCGAATCCGCGCTGACATTCACGACGACAACGCCCTTTGCCGCGAATGAGACCTGCAGATCGGAGGCGACGGCTGGAGAAAGATTCTCGACGCGCGCGCCCGTCATCGGGTTACGCCCCGCGATCGTCGTGGCATCACGCGGCGGGGTCTCCGGCGGCAGCCCCAGATGAACCATCACATCGCGCGGCGTCCCGTTGCCCGCCACATGCACCCTCACGACGTCGCCCGCCTTGTGCGTGGCGACACGATAGTTGAGCGACTGCATATCCTCGACATCGATGCCGTCGATGCTTTCGACCACATCGCCGGTCTTGAGGCCTGCGCCTGCGGCCGGGCCGCCGGCATAAACGCTCTTCAGGAGGACGCCGACCGGACGCGGCATGCCCAGTGTCTGCGCAATCTCCGCCGATACAGCCTGCCCGTCAGCGCCGAACCAAGGAAGCTTGATGCCGCCGGTCAGCGCACCGTCGACGACGCGGCGCGCGAGATTGGCGGGGATCGCAAAGCCGATGCCGATTGACTCACCGGTGCGCGAATAGATCGCCGTGTTGATACCGGCGAGCTTGCCGTCGGTGGTGACGAGTGCGCCGCCGGAATTGCCGGGGTTGATGGCGGCGTCCGTCTGGATGAACTGGTAATTGCCTGTCGCGGCTTCGGTGCGCGCGAGCGCAGAGACGATGCCCATCGTCACGGTCTGACCGACGCCGAACGGATCGCCGATGGCCAGCACGAGATCGCCGACCTGCAAACGGTCGCTGTCCCCGAACTCGACGGTCGGCAGGCGCTCACCCTTGGTGTCGATCTTCAGCACCGCAAGATCGGTATGACTGTCGGCGAGCAGCACCTTCGCCTTGAACTCGCGACGATCGGCGAGCGCCACGACGATGTCCTGGCCGCCGGCGACGACGTGATTGTTGGTAAGGATGACACCATCCGCGCGCACGATGACGCCGGAGCCAAGCGACTGCTGCACGCGCTGGCGCATTTCCGGCGAGGCGCCGAAGAAGCGCTGGAAGAAAGGATCGGCGAAGATCGGGTTCATGGGCGCTTCAACGACCGAGCGCGAATAGACGTTGACCACGGCGGGAGCCACGCGCTTGACGATCGGCGCGAAGGTCAACTGCACCTGCGCCGCCGATTGTGGCACTTGAGCGGCAGAGGCCGGCAGCGCCAGCACGGCGATGACGAAAGCGGCGAAAATCTGTCTCATGGCAGTGTCCCCGACATGCAAAAGGGCGGCACGGAGGCCGCCCTGTTTAGCACCTAAATTCGAACGAGCCGTTACGCATCGCTCTCGGCGTCTTCCATCTCGGCGACCGGGCCGGAATCGAGGCCCTTCGCGTCGACGTCGCGATCGACGAACTCGATGAACGCCATTTCGGCGTTGTCGCCGTAACGGAAGCCGGCCTTCAGGATGCGAAGATAGCCGCCAGGACGGTCGGCATAGCGCGGGCCGATCACATCGAAGAGCTTCCTGACCTGCGCCGCATCGCGGATCTGCGCCAGCGCCTGACGGCGGGCATGCAGATCGGAGCCGCCGCGGCGCGACAGCGTCACGAGCTTCTCCATCACGGGACGAAGCTCTTTCGCCTTGGGCAGCGTCGTCTTGATCTGCTCATGCTTGATGAGCGCCGCCGTCATGTTGGCGAACATGGCGGTACGGTGGGCGCTGGTGCGACCGAGTTTGCGGCCGGAATTGCGATGACGCATGCTTTAGTTCCTGTCATCCCGGCCAAGCGGCAAAGCTGCGTAGAGCCGGGACCTATTTGTTGCACTCTGGGTCCCCGCTTGCGCGGGGATGACACACTTAAATCAATACTGGTCTTCGTATCTCTTCGCGAGATCTTCGATGTTCTCCGGCGGCCAGCCCGGCACTTCCATGCCGAGATGTAGGCCCATTTCCGCCAGCACCGCCTTGATCTCGTTCAGCGACTTGCGGCCGAAGTTCGGCGTGCGGAGCATCTCCGCTTCCGTCTTCTGGATCAGGTCGCCGATGTAGACGATGTTGTCGTTCTTCAGGCAGTTCGCCGAACGCACCGACAGCTCGAGCTCGTCGACTTTCTTCAGAAGCACCGGATTGAATGCGAGATCGGGCTTGGCCTCCTCGGCGACGCGTTCGCGCGGCTCTTCGAAGTTGATGAAGACCTGGAGCTGATCCTGAAGGATACGCGCGGCATAAGCGACCGCGTTATCGGGCGTGACCGCGCCGTTGGTCTCGACCGTCAGCGTCAGCTTATCGTAGTCGAGGATCTGGCCCTCGCGGGTGTTCTCGACCTTGTAGCTGACCTTCTTCACGGGGCTGAAGAGCGAGTCGACCGGGATAAGACCGATCGGCGCATCCTCGGGGCGATTGCGGTCGGCGGGGACGTAGCCCTTGCCGGTCGCGACTGTCAGCTCCATGCGGAAATCGACTTTCTCGTCGAGCGTGCAGAGGACGAGATCCGGATTGAGGATCTCGACGTCGGCGACCGCCGTGATCTGTCCCGCCGTCACTTCGCCCGGGCCCTGCATGCGCAGCGAAAGGCGCTTCGGGCCTTCCGAATGCATGCGCAACGCGATCTGCTTCACGTTGAGCACGATATCGGTGACGTCTTCGCGCACGCCGGGGATGGAGGAGAATTCGTGCAGCACGCCTTCGATGTGGATCGAGGTCACGGCCGCGCCCTGCAACGAGGACAACAGCACGCGGCGCAGCGCATTGCCGAGCGTCAGGCCGAAGCCACGCTCGAGCGGCTCGGCGACGAGCGTCGCCGTGCGGCCTGCATCATGCCCCGCTTCGACGCGGAGCTTCTGGGGTTTAATCAGTTCTTGCCAATTCTTCTGGAACACTTTGGGGCCTCATCGTTTCCCGGACGCCACGAAGGCGACCTATCCGTTCGACGGGTTAAAGAAATCAAAATATCTTACACGCGGCGGCGCTTCGGCGGACGACATCCATTGTGCGGGATCGGCGTCACGTCGCGGATCGACGTCACAACCAGACCGACCGTTTGCAGCGCGCGCAGCGCCGATTCGCGGCCCGAACCCGGGCCGCTCACTTCCACTTCGAGCGTGCGCATGCCGTGCTCGACGGCCTTGCGGCCCGCATCTTCGGCGGCGACTTGGGCGGCATAAGGCGTCGATTTCCGCGAGCCCTTGAAACCCATCATGCCGGCCGACGACCAGGACACAGCGTTGCCCTGCGTGTCGGTGATCGTGATGATCGTGTTGTTGAAGGTCGCGGCGACATGCGCCACGCCGACCACAACGTTCTTCTTTTCCTTCTTGCGCGCACGCGCCGCAGGCTTCGCCATCGATCTTTTCCGTTACTTCGTGACTTTTTTCTTGCCCGCGATGGCCTTTGCAGGACCCTTGCGCGTGCGAGCATTGGTGTGCGTGCGCTGACCTCTGACCGGCAGACCTTTGCGATGACGAAGGCCGCGATAGCAGCCGAGATCCATCAACCGCTTGATGTTCATCGCGACTTCGCGACGAAGATCGCCCTCGACCACATAGTCGCGGTCGATGACTTCGCGGATCTGAATGATCTCGGAATCCGTTAGATCATGAACGCGACGGTCTGCAGCGATGCCGACTTTTTCGCAGATCTCTTTGGCCTTGGCGGGCCCGATTCCATGAATGTAGCGCAGTGCGATCAGCACTCGCTTTTGGGTCGGAATATTGACGCCGGCAATGCGCGCCACTGGGCTCTCCTTTGCCTCTAACTATCGGAAATTCTTCGTCATTTCCCAACGGACAACACCCCAGCCCGCCTAAGACGGCTGCTGAAGCCGCCGGTCATGGCAGGATGGGTCGCCGCAAGGGCGCGGATTATATGAATTGAAGTCCGCCAGTCAACACAAGTTAATCCGTTATTTTTCAGGGACTTACATTTCTCAGGCGCCGCCGGTCTTGGCGAAAATCGCCGTCGCGATGGCCCGGGTGACCGCCTCGACCGGAGCCATGCCGTCGACCGTCTCGAGTTTGCCCTGCTTTCGGTAGTAGTCGAGGAGCGGGGCCGTGTTCTTGTAGTAGACGGCCAGGCGCGCCTTCAGCGTCTCCGGCGTGTCGTCGGAACGGGTCACGCCGCCCGACTCCTTGATCCGCTGCTCGACGCGCTTCAGGAGCACGGCGTCATCGACCTTGAGTTCGATCACCACATCAATCTTCTTGCGGCGTGCGGCGAGCATCTCATCGAGCGCCACGGCCTGCGCGATGGTGCGCGGAAACCCGTCGAACACCGCGCCGCCGGCGCAATCGGGCTGATCGTAGCGCTCTGCGATGATCTTGATGACGATGTCATCGGAGACCAGATCGCCTTTCGCCAGGATGCCTTCAACCTGTTTGCCAAGCGGCGTCTTCGCCGCGATGGCCGCCCGCAACATATCGCCCGTCGAGAGCTGCGGAAGGCCACGCTTTTCCTGCAGGATCTTTGCTTGCGTGCCTTTTCCAGCCCCCGGCGGTCCAAACAGGACCAAATTCAACGTCTCGCCCCCCTGAGCTTCGCTTTCTTTATCAGCCCCTCATATTGCTGCGCGATGAGGTGGCTTTGGATTTGCGCGATCGTGTCCATCATCACGCTGACGATGATGAGGATCGAGGTGCCGCCGAGCGTCAGGATGCTGGTGACGTCGCGACGCAGGAATTCCGGGATAAGACAGACGACTGCGAGATAGACGGCGCCGACGCAGGTCGTGCGCGTGAGCACATAATCGATATATTCGGCGGTCTTCTTGCCGGGACGGATGCCCGGGATGAAGCCGCCGTATTTCTTGAGGTTCTCCGCCGTCTCTTCCGGATTGAAGACGATCGAGGTGTAGAAGAACGCGAAGAAGATGATCATCCCGCCATAGAGGATGAAATAGAGCGGCTGCGTCGGGCCGATATAGGAGACCATGGTCTGCATCCATTCCGGCGTGTTGGCGCCGGCGAAGGCGGCATAGGTCAGCGGCACGGTCAGGATCGAGGATGCAAAGATCGGCGGGATAACGCCCGAGACGTTCAGCTTGAGCGGCAGGTGCGAGGATTCACCGCCGAACATACGATTGCCCATCTGTCGCTTGGGATATTGCACCAGCAGCCGACGCTGCGCGCGCTCCATGAAGACGATGGCGATCACCAGGCCGATCGCACCGAAGAAGATGGCGCCGATCGTGAAGGGGCTTAAGGCGCCGGTGCGGCCGGCTTCGAAGAGCTGCTGGATCGAGGTCGGAAAGCGCGCGACGATCCCGACGAAGATGATCAGCGAGATGCCGTTGCCGACGCCGCGGCTGGTGATCTGCTCGCCCATCCACATCAGAAGGATGGTGCCGCCTGTCAGCGTGATGACGGTCGTGAAGACGAAGAAGATACCCGGATCGATGACGATGCCCGGCATCTGCTCGAGACCGAAGGCGATGCCGACAGATTGCATCGCGGCGAGAAACACCGTGCCGTAGCGGGTGTACTGATTGATCTGCTTGCGGCCGACCTCGCCTTCCTTCTTGAGCTGTTCGAGCTCGGGGATCACCGTCTGCATCAGCTGCACGATGATCGAGGACGAGATGTAGGGCATGATGCCGAGGGCGAAGATCGCCATGCGCTGCACCGCGCCGCCCGACAGCATGTTGAACATGTCGAGCAGGCCGCCCTGCTGCTGCGATAGGAGCCGCGCCATGCCGTTGGGGTCGATGCCGGGCATCGGGATATAGGTGCCGAGGCGGCAGATGATGAGCATGCCCAGCGTGAAGAGGATGCGGTCGCGCAGCTCCTTCGCCTTGCCGAGATTGCTGAAATTGAAATTTGCTGCCAGTTGCTCGGCTGCCGAGGCCATTCTCTACTCCCGAACCACAGACACCCTCAGTGTCGCGGAAATCCTATCACCCTCCCCTTGAGGGATGAAAACCTCATGTTGGGGTCGTCAAACCTCGACGCCAGTTTGTCACGGCCGGACCTCGCCCGACCGCCATCGCGCCAGCGCCGGCTCGCGGATGAGTCGGACTGTCAGCGGTCCCTCAGCCGCCCGTGCGCGCGGCCCGCTTTTCGGCCGACTTCGCCCGGCGCTCCGCCTTTTTGCCCGGCGTGCCCTTCTTGTTCATGTAGACCGGCTTCTTGAAGGTGACGACGAGCGTGCCACCGGCCCGCTCGACCGCCTCGCGGGCGCTCTTGCTCGCACCGGCCACTTCGATGTCCAGTTTCGCCTTCAGAGTGCCGGTGCCGAGAAGACGGATGCCGTCTTTCCGGGCCCGCGCAATGCCGGCCTTCTCGAGGACGTCCTGCGTGATCTTCGCGGCCGCATCGATCTTCTTCTCGTCGATCGCCTTCTGGATGCGACCAACATTCACTTCCCCGAACTCGTTGGCAAAGATGTTGCGGAAGCCGCGCTTCGGCAGACGCATGTAAAGCGGCATCTGGCCGCCCTCGAAGCCGTACACCTTCGTGCCGGTACGGGCCTTGGCGCCCTTCACACCGCGTCCCGACGTCTTGCCAAGACCGGAGCTCGAGCCGCGGCCGACCTTGAGCTTGCGCTTGTGGGCGCCTGGATTGTTGCGGATTTCGTTGAGCTTCATTGGCCTTTTTCCTCGACGATCTCGACGAGATGCTGAACGGCGCGGATCATGCCGCGAACCGACGGCGTGTCCTCGAGCGTGCGCATGCGATGAAGTTTGCCGAGCCCGAGGCCGCGCAACGTCTGCGCCTGAATCTCAGGCTTGCGGTTAGCGCTTCTGATCTGGCGCACGGTAACGGTCGGCCCTTTTGGCCTTGCCGTCTTCACTTTTGCGGGTCTCTTCTTCGGCGGTGCCATGACTTAGTTTCCTGCGGAGGCTTGTTCGCCCTTGGTGCCTTCACGCCGCGAGATGATCTCGCTGACGCTGCGGCCGCGGCGCTGCGCCACCATGCGGGGGGACTGTTGGAGCTTCAGCGCGTCGAAGGTGGCGCGCACCATGTTGTACGGATTTGACGTGCCGAGCGATTTGGCGACGACGTCACCTACACCGAGCGACTCGAACACTGCACGCATCGGGCCGCCGGCGATGATGCCGGTACCGGCGGGCGCGGGGCGGACGATGACCTTGCCGGCGCCGTGATGGCCGCGGGTTTCATGATGGAGCGTGCGGCCGTCCTTCAGTGGCACGCGGATCATCGCGCGCTTTGCGGCATCGGTCGCCTTCCGGATCGCTTCCGGCACTTCACGCGCCTTGCCGTGACCGAAGCCGACGCGTCCGCGCTGATCGCCGACGACGACGAGGGCCGCAAAGCCGAAACGCCGGCCGCCCTTCACCACCTTCGCCACACGGTTGATGTGGACGAGCTTGTCGACGAATTCGTTGTCGCGCTCTTCGCGGTCGCCGCCACGTTCGCGTTGCCTGGGTTCACGCGCCATATGCCGATCCTTTGCCTTAGAACTCGAGGCCGCCTTCGCGCGCGGCCTCCGCCAGCGCCTTGACGCGCCCGTGATAGATGTACCCGCCGCGATCGAACACGACCGCTTTCAGACCTTTCGCGAGCGCGCGTTCGGCGATCTTCTTGCCGACAGCGGCCGCCGCTTCGACGTTGTACGTCTTGGCGGGCTTGCCTTCCTTCTCGTTCGTGGAAGCGACGACGATCGTCTTCGCCGCGCGATCGTCAATGATTTGCGCGTAGATGTGCTTGCCCGAACGGAAGACCGACAGGCGCGGACGACCGGCCGCGGTCTGAGTGATCTTGTAGCGCGTGCGCTTCTTGCGCCGTTCGAAGAGCTTCGACTGGTTTCCCATGGCCTTACTTCTTCTTGCCTTCCTTGCGGAGGATGAATTCTTCGGCGTATTTCACGCCCTTGCCCTTGTACGGCTCCGGCGGACGATAGCCGCGGATCTCGGCAGCCACCTGGCCGACGAGCTGCTTGTCGATGCCCGACACCGAGATTGAGGTCGGCTTCTCGCAGACGATGTTGATGCCGGTCGGGATCGGATAGAGCACGTCGTGGCTGAACCCTAGCTGCAGCTGCAGGTTCTTGCCCTGCACCGCCGCGCGATAGCCCACGCCGTTGATCTCGAGCTTCTGCGTGAAGCCCTGGGTCACGCCGACGACGAGATTGTTCACCAGCGTGCGGGACAGGCCCCACATCTGCCGGCCGCGCTCAGCGCCTTCCTTCGGCGTAACGTGAACCCCATGCTCGTCGACCATGGCATCGACTTCGTCGACGAGGGCCACCTTGAGCTCGCCTTTCGGGCCCTTCACCTTCACGGTCTTGCCTTCGACCGTGGCGGTCACGCCCTTCGGGAGAGCGACAGGCTTCTTGCCGATACGGGACATTCCTTGGCTCCCTTAGAACACCTGGCAGAGGACTTCGCCGCCGACGTTCTTCTCGCGGGCTGCGATGTCCGTCATCACGCCCTGGGGCGTAGAGACGATCGACAGACCGAGACCGTTCCTGTGCGGCTTCAGATCCTTCACCGAGGCATAAACTCTGCGGCCGGGCGTCGACACGCGCTTCAGATCGCGGATCACCGGGCGGCCTTCGTGATATTTGAGCTCGATCTCGAGCTCGCGCTTGCCCTGGAACTCGACTTCCATATAGCCGCGGATGAATCCCTCGGCCTGCAGAACATCGAGCACGCGGGTGCGCTGCCGCGAGTTGGGCGACTTGATCTTCGACATGCCGCGCATCTGTCCGTTGCGGATGCGTGCGAGAAGATCGCCAATGGGATCTGTGATCGCCATTTCTTTTTCCTTCCTTACCAGCTCGCCTTGGTCATGCCTGGGACCTGGCCGAAATTTGCCAACTGGCGAAGTGCGATACGCGAGAGCTTGAGCTTCCGGTAATAGCCCTTGGCGCGGCCGGTCATCTCGCAGCGATGATGGATGCGCGTCTTCGACGAATTGCGCGGCAGCTTCGCCAGCTTCAGATGCGCCGCAAAGCGCTCTTCCGGCGGAACAGACATGTCTTCTGTCTTGGCCTTGAGCGCGGCCCTTTTGGCGGCGTATTGCGCCACCAGCTTCTCGCGCTTCTTGTTTCGGTTGATCTGGCTCGTCTTCGCCATGCTTGTTTCGCCTTTAGTTCATGAACGGGAACTGGAAGCCCTTCAGAAGCGCCTTCGCTTCCGCATCGGTCTTCGCAGAGGTGTTGATGATGATGTCCATGCCCCACACCGTTTCCGTCTTGTCGTAGTCGATTTCGACGAAGACGATGTGCTCCTTGAGGCCCATGGCAAAGTTGCCGCGGCCGTCGAAGCTCTTGCCGTTGAGGCCACGGAAGTCCCGCACGCGCGGCAGGGCCATGGTCACGAGGCGGTCAAGGAACTCGTACATGCGGTCCTTGCGCAGCGTGACTTTCACGCCGATGGCCCGGCCTGCCGCGATCTTGAAGCTCGCGATCGACTTCTTCGCCTTCGTCACGACGGGCTTCTGGCCCGCGATCGCCGTCAGGTCCGTCAAGGCCTGTTGCACCTTCTTCGAATCCGAAGCGCCTTCGCCCGCGCCGATGTTCAGAACGATCTTCTCGATCTTCGGAACCTGCAGCGCGTTCTTGTAACCGAACTCCTTCATCAGGGCCGGACGCACGACCTCGTTGTACCGCTTCTTGAAGCGCGGCACGTAGTCCGGATCGCGCACTTCGACGTAGTCCGTCTTGGGCGCTTCGGGCTTCTTGCCGCCTTCCTTGCCCTTCTTCGGAGCCGCATCCTTCGCGGCACCTTGGGGCGCGGCCTTCTCGGCCTTCGGCTGTTTCTTGCCCTTCTCAGACATCGATGACCTCACCCGACTTCTTGGCAAAGCGGACCTTGCGACCGTCGCCAAGAATCTTGAATCCGATGCGCGTCGCCTCGCCCGACTTGGGGTCGACATGCGCAAGGTTGGACAGATGCACGGGCGCTTCCTTGTTGACGATGCCGCCCTGCACTTTCGCCGTCTGGCGCTGATGGCGCTTGACGACATTGACGCCGGAGACCAGCGCGCGGTCTTCCTTCGGATAGACCCGCAGCACTTCGCCCTTCTTGCCCTTGTCGCGGCCCGTGGTGACGACGACCCGGTCGCCCTTTTTGATCTTGGCAGTCATCTAGAGCACCTCCGGCGCCAGCGAGATGATCTTCATATGGTTCTTCGAACGGAGCTCGCGCGTCACGGGTCCGAAGATGCGCGTGCCGATCGGCTCGCCCTGGTTGTTCACGAGCACCGCCGCGTTGGTGTCGAAGCGGATGAGGCTGCCGTCGGGCCGGCGGACGCCATGTGCGGTGCGCACGACCACGGCCTTCACGACTTCGCCCTTCTTCACGCGGCCGCGCGGAATGGCTTCCTTGACGCTGACGACGATGGTGTCGCCGACATCGGCATAGCGGCGGCGCGAGCCACCCAAAACCTTGATGCACATCACGCGCCGCGCGCCGGAATTGTCGGCCACGTCAAGCTCGGTCGTCATCTGGATCATAATTCAAACTCCCGAAGCGCTGAGCGCCCTATTCCTTGCCTGCACGGCCGACGACTTCCCACGACTTCAGCTTGGAAAGCGGACGGCATTCCTGAATGCGGACGACGTCGCCCACCTTGAACTCACTCGTTTCCGTGTGAGCGTGATACTTCTTCGAACGGCGGACCGTCTTGCCCATCACCGGATGCGTGAAGCGGCGTTCCACCTTCACCACCACGGTCTTGGGATTTTTGTCGCTGACGACGACGCCCTGCAGCACGCGCTTCGGCATGGTCTTCTTCCTTCTCCTTAGCCGGCCTTGCGGCGCTGTTCGGTCAGCACGGTTTCGATCCGCGCGATGTCGCGGCGCACCTGTCGGACCCGGCTGGTGTTCTCGAGCTGGCCGTTCGCGCGCTGGAAGCGGAGGTTGAACTGCTCCTTCTTCAGCTTTGTGAGCTGGTCGGCGAGTTCGTCCGCGGTCTTGCCGCGGAAATCGTCGGGCGTGGTCTTTTTCTTTGCCATCGTCTTCGTCCGTTCAGAGTCCCAACCGCGCCACAAACTTGGTCGCGATCGAGAGTTTGGCGGCGCCCAGGCGCATCGCTTCCTTCGCGGTCTCGGCGTCGACGCCGTCGATCTCGAAAAGAATGCGGCCCGGCTTGATCTTTGCCACCCAATATTCCGGCGCGCCCTTGCCCGAGCCCATGCGCACTTCGGCGGGCTTCTTTGATACCGGCACGTCCGGGAACACGCGGATCCAGACGCGGCCCGCGCGCTTCATCTGGCGCGTGATGGCACGGCGCGCGGCTTCGATCTCACGCGCGGTGATCCGCTCGGGCTCGAGCGCCTTGAGGCCGTAGGCGCCGAAGTTCAGGGCGGTGCCGCCCTTCGCGGCGCCGTGAATGCGGCCCTTATGCTGCTTGCGGAACTTGGTCCGTTTGGGTTGCTGCATGATACGTGTCCGTTATTCCGCTGCCGGTTGCGGCTGACGCTGCCGGTCGCCGCCACGATTGGGATCGGAAGCCTCCGCCTGGCGCTTTTCCGTCGCCATCGGATCGTGCTCCATGATCTCGCCCTTGAAGATCCAGACCTTCACGCCGCAGGTGCCGTAGGTCGTCTTGGCCGTCGCTACGCCATAGTCGATGTCGGCGCGTAGCGTATGAAGCGGCACGCGGCCTTCGCGGTACCATTCCACGCGCGCAATTTCCGCGCCGCCCAGACGACCCGCGCAGGTGATACGGATGCCGAGGGCGCCGAGACGCATCGCCGACTGCACGGCGCGCTTCATGACGCGGCGGAAGGCCACGCGGCGCTCGAGCTGCTGCGAAATGTTTTCGGCCACCAGCTTCGCGTCGATTTCCGGCTTGCGGATCTCGACGATGTTCAGATGAACCTCGTCGGCCGTGTAGCGCTGCACCTCGTTCTTCAGCTTCTCGATGTCGGCGCCCTTCTTGCCGATGACGACGCCAGGACGAGCCGAGTGGATCGTGATGCGGCACTTCTTGTGCGGACGTTCGATGACGATGCGCGACACGCCCGCCTGCTTCAGCCGGTCGCTTAAGTGCTCGCGGATCTTCACGTCTTCCTGGAGCAGCCGACCGTACTCCTTCTTGCCGGCGAACCACCTAGAATCCCAGGTACGGTTCACGCCGAGGCGCAGGCCGATCGGATTGACTTTCTGACCCATCAGGCGGTCTCCTTGGCCTTACCGGCCGACTTCTTTGCGGCGGGCTTTTTGCCCGCGGGTTTCTTAGGCGCAGTCTTCTTGGCGGCAGGTTTCTTGGAAGACGCCTTGCCTCCTGCTGCTTTCTCAGCTTTCGGCGCGGGCTTCTCGACCGGCTTCGCTTCGCGCTTTTCCTCGACGACGATCGTCACCTGGGCGAATGGCCTCTCGACACGGGCGCCTCTGCCGCGGGCGCGCGCATGGAAGCGCTTCATCACAAGGTTCTTGCCGACGCTTGCTTCCTTGACGACGAGATCGTCGACGTCGAGGTCGTGATTGTTTTCCGCGTTGGCGATCGCCGATTGCAGAACCTTTTTCACAGCCTTTGCGATGCGCTTGGGCGAGAAGGTCAGCTCATTCAGCGCCGCTTCCGCCGACTTGCCGCGGATCGACTGCGCGACGAGGTTCAGCTTGCGCGGGCTCGTCCTGAGCATACGGCCGACGGCCTTGGCTTCGGTATCCGCGAGAACGCGGGCGCGTGCGTCTTTGCCCATTTTAAGCTCTCTTCGCCTTCTTGTCCGCGGAGTGGCCGTAGAAGGTGCGCGTCGGCGCGAACTCGCCGAGCTTGTGGCCCACCATGTCTTCCGTGACGAGCACGGGAATGTGCTTGCGGCCGTTGTAGACGCCGAAGGTCAAGCCCACGAATTGCGGAAGGATCGTCGAGCGCCGCGACCAAGTCTTGATCACTTCCTTGCGTCCGCTCGAGCGCGTGGCTTCTGCCTTCTTGAGCAGATAACCATCGACAAACGGGCCTTTCCATACCGAGCGAGCCATATCCGTTACCCTTGCGTCTTCTTGGCGTGGCGCGAACGGACGATGAATTTCGTCGTGCGCTTGTTGGAGCGAGTCTTGTTGCCCTTTGTGCCCTTGCCCCACGGCGTCACCGGATGACGTCCGCCCTTGGTGCGGCCTTCGCCGCCGCCGTGCGGGTGGTCGATCGGGTTCATCGCGGTGCCGCGCACGGAAGGACGCTTGCCCTTCCACACATTGCGGCCGGCCTTGCCGATGATCTCGTTCATGTGGTCGGGGTTCGAGACCGCACCGACGGTGGCGCGGCAGGACAGTGGCACGCGGCGCACTTCGCCCGAGTTCAGACGCAGGATCGCGTAGCCGGCATCGCGGCCGAGATACTGCGCGAAGGTGCCGGCGGAGCGGGCGATCTGGCCACCCTTGCCCGGCTTCATCTCGATATTGTGCACGATGGTGCCGACCGGCATGCCGGCGAGCGGCATCGCGTTGCCCGGCTTCACGTCGACCTTGTCGCCCGAGATCACGCTGTCGCCGACCGCGAGGCGCTGCGGCGCCAGGATGTAGGCGAGCTCGCCGTCCTTGTATTTCAGGAGCGCGATGAATGCGGTGCGATTGGGATCATATTCGATGCGCTCGACGCGGGCCGGCACTTCGAGCTTCTTCCGTTTGAAATCGACGAGGCGATAACGCTGCTTGTGACCGCCGCCCTGCCATCGCACCGTCACGCGGCCGGTATTGTTGCGGCCGCCATTGCGGGTCTGGCCCTCGGTCAGCGCTTTCACCGGCGCGCCCTTGTGGAGCTGCGAACGGTCGACGAGCACCAACTGGCGTTGGCCCGGCGTCGTCGGCTTGTATTGTTTGAGCGCCATGGATCAAAGTCCCGTCGTGATGTCGATCTGGTAACCCTCTTCGAGGGTCACGACCGCTTTCTTGAAATCGCTGCGTTCGAAGGCGCGGCCACGGAAGAGCTTCTTCTTGCCCTTGATGCGGACCGTGTTGACCGCTTTCACCTTGACCTTGAAGAGGCCCTCGACTGCCTTGGCGATCGCGGGCTTCGTCGCATCGAGCGTCACGCGGAAGACGACCTGGTTCGCTTCCGTGAGCTTCGTCGCCTTTTCGGTGATGACCGGCGACAGAATAATGTCGTAGCTCGTGGTCATGCCAGCCGCTCCTCGATCAGTTTGACCGCCGCGGTCGTCAGCACGAGCTTGTCGCGCTTCAGGATGTCGTAGACGTTGAGGCCCGACGCCGGAAGCAGCGCCACATGCGCCAGATTGCGCGCGCTGAGTGCGAAGTTCTTGTCGAACTCGCCGTCGACCACGAGCACGCTCTCGACGCCGAGCTTGCCGAAGCGCTTTGCGAGCGCCTTGGTCTTCACCGCGTCGACCTTCGCCTCGTCGAGCACGACGATCGCGCCGTCCTTGGCCTTCGTGGAGAGCGCGTGCCTCAGCCCCAGCGCCTTGACCTTTTTCGGCAAGTCGAATTCGTGGCTGTGCTGCACCGGCCCCATGGCCTTGGCGCCGCCGACGAAGAGCGGCGCGGACCGCGCGCCGTGACGGGCCTGGCCCGTGCCCTTCTGCTTGTAGAGCTTTTTCTTGGTGCGGTTGATCTCGCCGCGGGTGAGGACCTTGTGCGTGCCTGCGCGGCGCTTCGCGAGCTGCCAAACGACGACGCGCTGTAGAAGATCTTGGCGCGGCTCGAGGCCGAAGATCGAGTCGTTAAGCTCGATCTCGCCTGTCGCTTTCGCATCGAGATTGAGGACCTTGGTTTTCACGACGCGTCCCCTTCAGCCGGCGCTGCGGGAGCTGCACCGACTTTTTCCATCTTCTTCACGGAACCTGGCATCGGGGCTTCCTTGGGACGGGGATGCTTCGCGGCATCGCGAACCATCACCCAGCCGCCCTTCGATCCCGGCACCGCGCCCTTGATCATGATAAGGCCGCGCTCGACGTCGACTTTCGCCACTTCGAGATTCTGCGTCGTCACGTTGTCGACGCCGTAGTGACCATGCATCTTCTTGTTCTTGAAGGTCTTGCCCGGGTCCTGGCGACCGCCCGTACCGCCGAGTGAGCGGTGCGAGATCGAAACGCCGTGGCTCGCCTCGAGTCCGCGGAAATTCCAGCGCTTCATGGCGCCGGTAAAACCGCGGCCGATGGTGACGCCGGTGACATCGACCTTCTGGCCGGCGACGAAGTGGTCCGCGAGGATCACGTCGCCCACATCGAGCAGGTTCGCCGCATCGACGCGGAATTCCGCGAGCTTCTTCTTCGGCTCCACCTCGGCTTTCGCGAAGCGGCCGCGATCGGCCTTCGTAAGACGCTTGGTTTTCGCAAAACCCGAACCCAGCTGCACGGCGGTGTAGCCGTCAACTTCGTCGGTGCGCTTCGCCACGACCTGACAGCCATCGAGCTTCAGGACCGTAACGGGCACATGTCGGCCGTCCTCCAGAAAGAGGCGCGTCATGCCGATCTTTTGCGTGATGACGCCAGTGCGCATCGCGCGGTCACTCCTTTAGAGCTTGATCTCGACGTCGACGCCCGCCGCAAGGTCGAGCTTCATCAGCGCATCGACGGTCTGCGGGGTGGGATCGATGATGTCGAGAAGCCGTTTATGCGTACGGATTTCGAACTGCTCGCGGCTTTTCTTGTCGACATGCGGCGAGCGGTTCACGGTGAAACGCTCGAAGCCCGTCGGCAGCGGAATGGGCCCGCGCACCTGCGCGCCCGTCCGCTTCGCCGTGTTGACGATCTCCCGCGTCGAATGATCGAGGATGCGGTGATCGAAGGCCTTTAGCCGAATTCGAATGTTCTGACCTTGCATGTTCTTTCTCCGGCTAAAGGCCGCTCGCTGTCCGACTTATTTCAGGATCTTTGCAACGACGCCCGAACCGACGGTGCGGCCGCCTTCACGGATCGCGAAGCGAAGCTTCACTTCCATTGCGATCGGAACGATCAGCTCGACTTCGATCGACACGTTGTCGCCCGGCATCACCATTTCGGTGCCTT
>Ga0335069_10004322_pt1 | contig 21132 bp, 15 predicted proteins | sample Lox_Sample_11_FD_206714 | JGI IMG/M metagenome (GOLD analysis project Ga0335069, IMG submission 206714) | Soil microbial communities from Loxahatchee National Wildlife Refuge, Florida, United States - Lox_Sample_1.1 | ecosystem: Environmental > Terrestrial > Soil > Wetlands | place: USA...
GGCCGCGGCGACTGCGGCGGGGGCGGGAGCCTCCGCGGCGGGCGCAGGCGGGCGCTCCTTCGACGCCGCGGCGACCGCTTCTGCCTTGCGCGGCTCGGCGGGCGCGGCCGGATCCGCGCGGCGCTCGACGAACGCGGAGGTCGCGCGGCGCGACGTCCTGGGCTGCGGCGTAGCCAGAGGGTCGGGCGGCGACGCGGGCGGTGCGGTCACGGCCACCGGCGGCGCGGGGCTCGGGGCCGCGGACGGGGAGGTTGCCTCACCCAGAGGCACCGGGGACGGGACGGGTGCCGGCGCCGCAACGGCGGTCTCGACCGTCTTTTGGACCCCGCTCGGGTGGCGATCGCGGAGGAGGAGCACTCCCACGAAGGCGCCTCCGAGCGCGATTCCGAGGACGGCAGCGAGGACCACCGGCACGGCGTGGCGGCGCGGCGGTGCGCCGTCCTGCTCCGGCGGTGCGGGCACGGCGACGACGCTGCGCCGCGGGGCCGGTGCCGGGCGCGCCAGCGTCTGAGGCGTGGGCTCGGGCGCAAGCGGGGCGTCGTTCACCGCGAGCGCGAGCCGGGGCCGCGGCGCTCCGGGCTTGGGCGCGAGCACGTGCACGGTCGCACCCTCCTGCCGCGCGACTGGCTCGCCGTCCGGCATCGCGGAGGAGAACGTGGGCTCGGGGGCCTCGACAGGAGGCTCGGCGACGAGCTCGGCGACGGCGGCGAGGTCGTCCGCCTCCGAAGACGCAGGCGCGTTCACGGCGACGACGGCGGCGGCGCTCTCGGCGACCGCGAGCTGCGGAGCGGATGGGCGTGCAGCGGGGGCAGGCGGGGGAATCCAGGTGGCCCGGACCGGTGTGACGACGAAGGGGTTCTCGTCCGGCACCGGCGGCATGAGGGGCTCATCGGCGGACACGGTGATCATCTCGCCGCAAGCCTTGCACCGCATCTTGAACGCACGGTGAGAAAGCTCCGCTGCAACCGAGTAGGCCCGTCCGCACTTATCGCAAGTAAAGCGCAAGGGATGACCTCCGAGCTCATCGTACGTACGGGGGAGGTGGGCGTGCTAGGGCGGGGTGTGGCGCGTGCGGCGACCGCGGCGCCTCCCGCCGCACACGCTTCTCGGCGGTGTCCCGCGGATATGGTGCGCGGGTGCACGCGCAGGTCGCCAATCTCAGCCGAATCCTGCGGAGGCGGCCCGGAGGCTCGCGCCGATGACCGCCGCGAAGGCGCAGAGCCGCGGCGACCCGTCGACGCCCAGCGCGGGACGGGCCCGCCCCGTAAGCGGGGAGGCCCAGCCAACGGCGAGGAGCAGTTCGTCGGGATCCAGATGGTGGAGCGCGCTGGCCCCGGTGGCGTCCCAGTCGACGACCGTCGCGGCGGCCGTTGGCGCCCGGCGCCTCCCCGAAGAGGCCCCGGTCACGTCGAGACCGGCGGGCAGGCCGCAAGGTGGGCACCTCCCTCCCGCGCAGTCCGCACCCACGTCCGGGTGGAAGCGCGCCACCGAGGCGGCGGCGGCCCGGCCGCAGTCAATGAGCCGCGCGAAAGGTGTCGCAATCAGTGACGCGGCCGCTCGCCAATCCTCGGCGGAACCACTGGACCCGCTGGGCAGAGGAGCCGTGGGTCCAGGTCTCGGGCGCCACCCGTCCCTGGGCGAGCCGCTGGAGGCGGTCATCGCCGACGGCGGACGCGGCGGCGACGCCGCTCTCCACGTCCCCGGACTCGAGCAGCTGCCGCTGCGCCGTCGAGTGCGCCCAGACTCCCGCGAGGCAATCCGCTTGCAGCTCGAGCACCACGGAGAGCGCGTTGCGGCGGTCGGGGTACTCCTCCTGCATTCGCCTCACCTGGCCCTCGACTCCGAGCAGGCTCTGTACGTGGTGGCCGATCTCGTGGGCGATGACGTAGGCCTCCGCGAAATCCCCGGGCGCCCCGAAGCGATCGCGGAGCTCGTCGTAGAAGCTCAGGTCCACGTATACCTTTCCATCGGCGGGACAGTAGAAGGGTCCGCTCGCGGCCTCGGCCCCGCCGCAGCCGGAGCGAGTCTCCTCGCGGAACAGGACCAGCTTCGCGTGGGGATAGCTTTTCCCGGTACGCGCGAACTCCTTCTCCCAGCTCGTCTGCAGGTCGTCGAGGACGAAGGATACGAACTGGACCCGCCTCTCCTCCTCGGGCGAGGGCGCGCGCGGGGGCGCCCCCCTCGCCGCGACGGGGCCGGTCGCGGGACCGGTGGTGCCCGCGCCGACAAGGGCGAAGAGGTCGGTCTTGAAGATGACCGAGAGGACGAGCAGGACGACCGCTCCGCCGACGCCGACGTGGACGCCGCGCCCGGCGAGCAGGCCTCCTCCCTCTTCCCGACGGTCCTCGACGTCATCGCTCACGCCGCCCGGCCTCCAGCGCATGGCTGCCTCCTCGGCGGGGAGCATAGCGGGCGGCCGGGCGCGACCGGTGGCCCACCTCGCCGCGGCGTCGGCATCCCACCGCGCCGCCTGATGCCCACCCACTCCAAGAGAGGGCTGTCTCCACGGACCCAGGGTCAAGGGTTCGCAGGCGAGTTTCCTGCCCGTTCCCGGGCCGCCCGATGCCTGCCCACGGGGCAGAGCCACCTCGTTCCAAGGCCTTGTGCGGGAGTTCCGGCTGGCACACGGGTCGCAGGCAATGGCGTTGGAGGGCGACCCCATGGCCGATGACCACTGCCCCATCTGCAGGAACGGCGATGTGAGACGCCACGAGGGCAAGCTCGACCAGAGCGGCTTCACCTACCTCCCCACCGTGGTGTGGAGCTGCGACGTCTGCGGGTACGCCCGCTACGAGGCGGCGAGAGAGGCGCGCTGGCTGCCCGTCGCGGCCGTCTCTGCGGCAGTCTGGGGATAGAGGCGAGCGGAGCGGAGGCCACGAGCCGTCCGGTTCCGCCCCGTCCATCGTCGGGCGGCTCCTGCCATTCCGAGGATGTCCCCGGTCCGCTACGCCTTCGCTGACCCGAGCTGCGCCACGATGGCGAACGCCTCCGCGCGGGCCGCCGCCATCGCCAGGTCGTCCATGCCGAGCGCGCGACGCGCCTGATCGACGAGGCCGATCCAGTTCACGTCCGCACCCTCGACCGGCGGCTCGGGCGTCTTCATCGACATCGGATTCGCTTGCGGCGGGGGCTCCTCGATGCCCGCGCCAGCCTCCCAGCACAGTTGCTCGGAGACGATGAGCACCGCGGTCACCGCCTCGGGTCGCTCCGCGGACAGGTCGTGGTGGTTCGCGACGACGCGCTGGACCGGCTCCGGCAGCTTCCATAGCCTGGCGAGCAGCCCGGACGCCTCCTCGTGTACCTCGTCGAGCACGGGGGCGAGCGTCTCGTAGGGAACGCCCGGCATCCTCGGCTCCTCGGCGAGGGCGAGCAGCGACGCGGAATAGCCGACGTCGTGGAGGAGACCGCACAGGAACGCGTACTCGCTCTCCACCCGCGTCTGGCGGCAGACGGCACGCATCACGTAGGCGGTGGCGGTGCTGTGCCGCGCGACCCGCGCCATCGGCTTCTCGTAGCCTGGCACCCGGAAGACCTTCAGGTGCACGGCCGCCTCCATGACGATGTCGCGGACCGTCTTGAGGCCCATCCGGACGGTCGCCACCCGCAGCGACAGGATGGGCGTGCGGGAGGCGTAGAGCGGCGACTGGGCGATGGAGAGGACCCTCGCGGCGAGGACGGGGTCGCGCTCGAGGAGTTGGACCACCTTCTCGAAGTCCACGTCCGGCCTCTGCGAGAGCTGCATGAGGTCGAGCGCCACCTGCGGCAAGAGCGGCGGCCGGTAGCCGGGCTTCGCGAACGTCCTCTGGATGTGGAGGGTGACGTCGCTTCGATCGATCTCTTGCTGCGTCGAACTCGGGGCGAGCGAGGTGGGCGGGGGTGCGAGCAAGGATGGTCCTCCCGCGGGATAGCTAGCGAGCGCCGTGCCACCCGGGCAGCCGCGCGCTGCGGGCTTTTCCGCGCGAGTTCGCCGGGTTCCGATCGAACCCAGAGTGATCGCGACCCCCGGATGAAGGGCACCTCGGCGCCCTCCGGCAGGAGGGACCCGATCGCCAGTCGGTCGCGGTCGCGCGTGCCGAACAAGCGGGTTTGTGGAGTTTGTCAGACGGAAACTAGGGAAATAACTAAATATCTTCGACCTGTCGCACCCAGCGAGTCGGCCGCGACCAGGGGACGCCGCACCCTGGAGTCGGATGCAGTGAGATCTGCTACCATGCCCCACAAGAGGCGCCCTCCCCGGGATAGCGAACGCAGATGCGGTCTAGTGATCGACGTGGTCTCGTTGTCGCCTGTCTCGCGTCACTCGTCGCGTGGGCTTCGCCGTCCATCGCGTCCGCGTCCGAAGGCCCGCCGCCCCCCGAGAACCTCGTCGTCGACCCGTTCGAGACCGAGGTCTTCCTGAAGTGGTCGCGGCCCGACGGCCAGGACAGCGCGGTGAGCTACGAGGTCCTCCGCGGACAGAGCCTGGTCGCCCGGACCACGTCGCTCGTCGCGACAGACGTCGGGCTCTCTCCCGACTCGTCCTACTGCTACTCGGTCGTGGCGCTGGACGGCGAGGGGCGTCGTTCCACGCCGGCGGGCCCGGTCTGCCAGCGCACGCTCGACACGACGCCGCCCTCCGCACCCGCCGCGCTGTCGGTCGAGGTCGTCTCTCCCACCGAGGTGGCGCTTCGCTGGGACCCCGCGTTCGACAACGTGGGGGTCGCGGGCTACGAGGTCCTGCGAGGCGACCGCCTCGTGGCCTCGGTCGAGGGGACGACCTCCGGAGAGTTGCGGCCGCGCCCGGGGCACTTCTGCTACGTCGTGCGCGCCTTCGACCGCGCCGGGAACCGCTCCCCGCCCTCCGCCGAATCCTGTGTCGACCTCCCGGACGTCACCCCGCCCTCGGTGCCTGCGGGGCTTCAGGCGTCTCCGGGTCAGAAGGAAGTCTCGCTCTCCTGGGAGGCGTCGACGGACGACGTGGGGGTCGCCGGCTACGAGGTGCTCGCCGGCGAGGCCGTGGTCGCGACGGCCCGGCCCGCGACCGCCGCCGTGGGCGACCTCGCCGCCGGGGAGCACTGCTTCTCGGTGCGTGCCTTCGATCGCGCGGGGAACCGCTCGCCAGCCTCGGCGGCCGCCTGCGCCACCGTCCCCGACACGACGCCGCCGTCGGCTCCGCAGTCCGTCGTCGCGACCGCGCCCGGCGAGATGTCGGTCGTGCTGCGCTGGGCGCCATCCACCGACGACGTGGCGGTCGCGGGATACGAGGTCCTGCGCGGCGAGAAGGTGGTGGCGCGGTCCACGGAGCCAGCCGCCGGCGACGACGGGCTGCGTCCGGCGGAGGAGTACTGCTACCGGGTCCGCGCCCTGGACGCGGCCGGGAACCGGTCGGAGCTCTCGCCGCCGGCCTGCGTCCTCACCCCGGACCTCACCCCGCCGTCCGTCCCGCAGGAGCCCGTGGCGGAGGCCGCCTCCGACCGGGCGGCCCGTCTCCGCTGGAAGGCCTCGACGGACAACGTCGGCGTGGCCGTCTACGAGATCCTCCGCGACGGCGCCGTCGTGGCGCGTTCCGAGGCGCCGCAGGCCGAGGATCAAGGACTGCGGCCGGCGCGGGAGTACTGCTACGCCGTCCGCGCCCTCGACCGGGCGGGCAACGCCTCCGCTCCCTCCGGCACGTCTTGCATCCGGACGCCCGACCTCGCCCCCCCGACCGTTCCCGGCGGCGTCGCGGTGGCGGGACTCACCCCGACGCGCCTCGCGGTCGCCTGGGAGGCGTCGAAGGACGACGTGGGCGTCGCCGGCTACGAGGTGATGCGCGGCGCCGAGGTCCTCGCCAGGGTTGCGGATCCGGGCGCGAATCTCGACGGGCTTTCGCCCGCCACCGAGTACTGCCTCCGCGTCCGGGCGTTCGACTCCGCGGGGAATATCTCCCTGCCGTCTCCGCCGAGCTGTGGGCGCACCGGGGACCCCGGTTCGCCGTCGGCGCCTGTGTCCCCGAGGGCGCGGGCCCTTGGCTCCGGGAAAGTCCTCGTCACCTGGACCCCCTCTCGGGAACCGAGCGTCGTCTATACGATCTACTGGGACCGCGGACAGCGCATCGGCGTGACCCGCTACGAGAGCTACAGGGTCGCGGGGCTCAAGGTCGGCGAGCGGCGGTGCTTCCGGATCACGGCGAGCACCGCCGGCGGGGCGACGTCGCCGATGAGTGCACCGGCGTGCGTCGAGATGCCGGTGCCGACCACCGCTGCGAGGTAGGTCAGGGCACAAAAGGTCATGACCCGACGGGGGGTTGCGGGTTTCGCTCCTTATGTCTATAAATCCTATCCAATTGATAGGATTTATGGTCCGTCCCAGCAGAAAAGCGGATTACGCGCTGCGCGCGAGCCTCGACCTGGCGCTGAACGCCGGCCCCGAGCGGCTCGTCCGGACTTCCGAGATCGCGAGGCGCACGGGGACGCCGTCGAAGTTCCTCGAGGCGATCCTGAGCCAGCTCGGCGCGGCCGGGCTCGTCCAGAGCCAGCGCGGCGCCCGCGGCGGCCACCGGCTCGCCCGCGCCCCGTCGTCGGTGACGGTCGGCGACGTCCTCCAGGTCGCCGGCGGGGTCCTCCCCGCACGCGTGCGCCCTCCGCGGCCCGGCGACGGGCCGGGCCGCGCCGTGGACCGGCTCTGGGAAGCTGTCGAGAAGGCGGTGCAGGAGACCGTGGAGGGGGTCACGCTCGAGGACCTCGCCCGCCAGGCCCAACGCGTCTCGAGCGTGCCGGACTACAGCATCTAGAGGGATCGCCCTCGCACGGAGGAGACCATGCGCATCTACGAAGACAACAGCAGGTCCATCGGAAACACCCCCCTCGTCAAGCTCCACCGGATCTCGAAGGGGCTGCCCGGCACCATCGTCGCGAAGATCGAGGGGCGAAATCCCGCCTACTCGGTCAAGTGCCGGATCGGCGCGTCGATGATCTGGGACGCGGAGAAGAAGGGGATCCTGAAGCCCGGGTCGCGCGACGTGACCATCGTCGAGCCGACCTCGGGGAACACCGGGATCGCGCTCGCCTTCGTGGCCGCCGCCCGCGGGTACCCGATCGTCCTCACGATGCCCGAGACGATGTCGCTCGAGCGCCGGCGGATGCTCAAGGCGTTCGGGGCCGAGCTCGTCCTCACCGAGGGTCCGAAGGGGATGTCGGGGGCGATCGCCAAGGCGGAGGAGATCGTGGCGGGCGATCCGAAGAAGTTCTTCATGCCGCAGCAGTTCAAGAACCCGGCGAACCCGCAGATCCACTTCGAGACCACGGGACCCGAGATCTGGGCCGACACCGACGGCAAGGTGGACGTGCTCGTCTCCGGCGTCGGCACCGGGGGCACCATCACCGGCGTCACCCGCTACATCAAGAAGGAGAAGGGCAAGGCGATCCGGTCGGTGGCGGTGGAGCCCATCCACTCGCCCGTGCTCACCGCCATCCGCAACGGGGAGCCGCCGAAGCCCGGGCCCCACAAGATCCAGGGCCTCGGCGCCGGTTTCAAGCCCGACGTCCTCGACCTCTCGCTCGTCGACGAGATCGCCACGGTCTCCAACGAGGAATCGGTGGAGATGGCGAGGCGGCTGCACCGCGAGGAAGGCATCACCGGGGGCATCTCCTGCGGCGCCGCCGTGGCGGCCGCGGTCAAGGTCGCCTCCCGCCCGGAGCTATCGGGCAAGCTCATCGTCACCGTGCTCCCCGACGCCGGGGAGCGCTACCTGTCGAGCATCCTCTTCGAGGGGATCTCCGCCTGACCGCGGGCCCCGGAGCGGCCGGCGCGTTGACAGCGCCGGCCGCGGTGCGCATCCTCCCGCCATGACAGCGATCGCCGCTCTCGCCCAGGCCCTCGGGGTCGCCTGGTCGTCGAGCGTGAGCCTCTACGCCACGGTGGCCTTCACCGGCATCGCAGGGCGCCTCGGCTGGATCGCGCTTCCGGCTCCGCTGCATCCGCTCTCGAGCGGGTGGGTCATCGCCGTCGCCTCGGCGCTCACCGCGGTCGAGGTGGCGGCGAGCCTCGTCCCGGGCGTCGCCACGGCCTGGGAGGCGACGCACACCGCCATCCGCCCCATCGCCTCCGCTGCCCTGGCGGTGCTCGTCGCCTGGGGCGGCAGCCCGGCCCTCGTCGCCTCGGCCGGCCTCCTCGGCGGCGGCCTCGGCCTCGCGACGCACGTCACGAAGTTGAAGCTCCGCGCCGCGATCGACGCCTCCCCCGAGCCCTTCTCGAACGCGATGGCGACCGGCGCCGAGCTCGGTGCGGTGGCGGGTGCCTCCTGGCTCGTGTGGCACCACCCCTTCGTCGCGCTCGGGCTCTCGCTCGCCGTCCTCGCCGGCCTCTTCCTCCTCGCCCGCGCCCTGTGGCGAGCGATTCGCCGGGCCGCTTCCTGGCTCTCCGGCTCCGGCCTCACTTCAGCGTGAAGTACACGCGCGCGCCCTTCTCGTCGGCGGCGCGCTTGCCCCCCTCGACGAGGAACAGGCGGCCCGGGTCGACGCCGCCCGCCCCCAACAGCCGCGACCGCGCCCTCTCGGCGCGATCCCTCGCGAGCGTGCGGTACGCCTCCGGGGCTACGGTCGACGCGGCGAGGAGCCTCGCCTCCATCTCCTCCTGGCTCGGCGGGGCCTTCTGGTCGGCCCCGGCTGCCGGCGCCTTGGGGAGCGCCTGGACCGCCGCGGCCAGCCAACGCGGGTACTCGTCCTCCCGGACCTCGACCGCCTCGAGCGCGAGCGCTGGCTGCTTGCGCCGGAGCTCCGTCCACTTGGCCCTCCGCACCGCCTCGCGCGCCGCCTGAAGCCGGATCGCCTGGCCGTCGGAGGCCTCCTCCGCCGACCCCTCGATCTCGAGGCGGAGGGCCGGGCGCTCCCGGAGCGCCCGGGCGAGGACGTCGAGCTTCCGCTCGGCGTCGACGCCGAGCGTCGAGAGACCGGGGGCGAAGTCGAGCACGTCGAGCTTCTCCGTCCCCCCGCCGAACAGGTGCCCCAGGGCGGCGAACGGCGAGAGCGCGATCTTCGTGAAGACGTTCACCACCGCGTGCCATATCAGCCTGCCGAGGGCGAAGTCGGGGTCGTCGATGGAGCCGCTCGCCGGGACGTCGAGTCGCATCACGCCGTCGGGATCGGCGAGGACCGCGAGCCCGAGCTTCACGGGCAGCGACGTGGCATCCGGGCTGTCGGTCTTCTGACCGAGCGTGAATTGGTCGATCCGGACGACGTTCTGGGCGGAGAGCTGCCTCGATCTCACGGTGTAGCGGAGGTCCAGGTCGAGCTTCCCCTTCTGGAGTTCGTAGCCGAGGTACTTCGCCGCGTAGGGACCGAGCGGCGTGAGGTCGATGGCCCGGGACTGGATCGAGAGGTCGGTCGCGTCCCCGGCGAGCTGCGGCTGGAGCGCACCGCGCACCGAGAACGGGGCCTCCCCGAGGCCCAGCGTCACCTCGACCTGCGCACGGGAGGTCGGGTCCGAGGAGAGCCCCCGCACGCCCACCGTGACGTCGGTCGCCTCGAGGAGCGCCGCGGGCTTGACCGACCGGTCGACGAAGGCGAGGCGCCCCCGGGTCACCTGGAGCGAGGCGACCGACCAGCGGAACGGCGGGCCCCCCGGGGGCAAGGCCGGCGCCCGATCCGGGCGGGCCTCGCCCACGGGCGACCCGCCTCGCCCCTCCCGCCCCTCCCCCGGGGCCGGCCGGGCGCGGCGGAGCACGACCGACAGGTTCCGCTCGTGGTCCTCCCACACCGCGAGCCGCAGCCTCGGCTCGGAGAGGCGGATCTCCCGCACGGCCGCGCGCCCGGGCAGCGCGTCGATCCCCTCGATCCGGAGGCTCTTCCACCCGAGGAGCTCCTCTCGCCGCCGCCCGTCCACGACCCGGAGTCCGTCGACCCGGACGCCCCCGCGCGCGCCCCACGAGATCCCGGGCTTGCCGGCGTCGAAGCGCACGTGCAGCCTGGCGGAGAGAGCGCCCGCCTCGAGCCCCACGTCGACCGCGGGGTCGAGATAGGGGCCGAACGGGGCCAGTGCGATCGCGTCGAGGTCGACGTCGACCTCTCCGCGCTTCGCGACCGGGTACAAGCTGCCGCGCACGGCGAGCTTGCCCTGGCCCCCGACGGCCATCGAGAGCCCGAGCGACGCGGGGCTCGCCGGGTCGCTCGTCAGCCCGGCGAGCTCCAGGCGCTCCACCCCCAGGGCCAGCTCGACCGGACGGGGGGCGGCCGGATCGGAGACGTCGATCCTGATGCTCTCGAGCGCGACCTCGCCGACGCGGAAGCGAACGGGGGGCGGGGGCGACTCGGGCGCGGCGACCGCGACCCGCGTCGGGGAGGCGGGTGGCGCGAGGAGCTCCATCAGGGTCACCCGGCCGTCCTTCCGCCGCTCGACGGCCACGCGCCCGCCGCGCAGGGACACGCGGCCGACGTCGGCCGTCCTCTCCAGGACGTCGACCGAGACGCCCCCGACGTCGATCTCGTCGAGGGCGAGGAGCGGGGCGCCCGTGCCGGTGCCCGCCTCGAGCCTTCGGACCGACAGCGACCCGTCGGCCAGGCGGAGGACGTGCTTCCTCGGACCCCACTCCACCTCGTAGCCGGCCTTCACGGAGAGGACCCCGCTCGAGATGTCCGCGGCGATCGCGTCCTGCGTGTAGGGGGCGTACTTCGGGATCTGAACGTTCTCCAGCCCGAGCGTCCCCTTCGAGCGAATCGGGTCGAGCAGGAAGTCGCCGCTCCAGGCGAAGCGCTCGCCGGACTCGGTCTGACCGGAGAACTCGTAGGGGCTCTGGTTGTCGGGGCGGCGCGTGCGGAAGTTCTGGAGCTCGATGGTGATCGGGCCGAGCGTCGACCGGAAGGGCCGGCGCCTCGAGCGGTCGCTGAACTCGACGCGGGCCTCGGCGATGCGGAGCCGCTCGACCCGGAGGGAGAGCCCGCCGCCGTCCTTCGCGACCGCGCCGCCGTCACCGCCACCCTGGAGGAGGTCCTGGAAGTTGAGCTGCCCCTTCTCGTCGAGCGCGACCCGCGCGAAGGGGCGGACGAGGCGGATGTCCGAAAGGTCGACTTCCTTGCGAACGAGCGTGAGGAGGTTCGCGTTCACGTAGAGCTCGTCGAAGGCCGCGAACGTCGCCCCGTCCGGATCCTGGACGACGAAGCCCCGGATCGTGATCGAGAGGGCGAAGGGGTTGACGTGGAGCTCGCGGACGGCCACCGGGCGATGGAGCGCCGCGCCGAGCCGGCTCTCGAGCTGCCGGCGCACGATCGGGGGAGCGACGACGAAGCCCAGGAGGCCGTATGCGATCACGGCGCCGACGACGGAGAGGAGCGCGCGCCGGTGGCGCCGCACGAAGGCGGTGAACCTGGCCATGAGGTCAGTGTGATTACACCTTCGGCCCGGCGGCCGCCGGGCCCGGGTGGGGGGCGCGGCGGCGGTGCCGCTACGCCGCCGCGGCGGCGGGCGCCGACGTCGTCGCCGGCTGCTCCGTGACGCTCCGGAGCGCGTCGGCGACGAGCTCGGCGACGTGGCTCACGATCCCGTTCGCCGACCACGCTCCGGCCGACGAATCCGAGCCGTAGTGGCCCCGAGCGTGGCGATGGTGGTGGCGGTGATGATGGCGTACGGGCGCCGCCGCCTGGCCGGAGCCGTCCGCCGCGCTCGCATCGCTGCTGCCGGAGGGGGCAGCGGCCGATCCCGAAGACGAGGCCGCCTGCGACGACGCGGCAGAGGAGGAGCTCGCGTCGGTGGCGGCCGATCCCGAGGACGTTGCCGTCTGCGCCGATCCGGCAGGGGAGGAGCTCGCGTCGGCGCTCGGAGCCTGCGCCTGCTCCAGCGGGGAGAGGTCGCCTGCCTGTGCCGCTGCCGCGAACCGGTCGGCGAGCGCGCTCAGGAGGACGGCCCGCCCCCCGGAGGCCTGTTGCGCCTCCGCGCGCAGCTCGTCCGCCACCTTGCTCATCACCGCCTTGAAGCGGTCCGGGTCGGTCTTCGCGAGGTCCTGGAGCTGGCTCAGCAGGGTCGCGCCCTGGGAGACGGTCGGGGCCTGCGACGCCTGGACCGGAACCACCTCGACCTGGACGGAGATGCTGATTTCGTACGACGGTGCGACCGGTGTGCTTCCGACGGCGCTCACGCTCATGACAGTGCCCTCGCTGCCGCCCGTTGCGGCTCCCCCTCTCATCGGCACGGCTACCGCCGACGCAAAGGCTCTCCCTCCTTCGCGGCAGGGAGGCAGGGCCGCCGCCCAGTGCGGGGCTCAGCCCGTCGTCGGGGGCGGGTGGACGTCCCGGAGCAGCGCCCGCCAGCCGCCAGCGTGGCGCTCGAGCAGCCACAGCTCCTCGGCCCGCTCGCGGGATCGCCGGCCCGACTCCGTGTACTCGACGTCGTACTCGAGCCAGGCCGCGGCGAGCGCGTCCCCCCATGCGTGCACGCGCACGCCGAGGACGTCGAACCGGTGCACCTCCGCGACGCCGATGAACGCCTCGAGGCTCTCCACGAAGGCCTGGGCACCGTGGACTTGCGGGGCGCCACCCGGGGGCGCGATGACCACGTCGGGGTGGAGCATCGGCAGGACATCGACGGGCCGCCCCTCGAGCCAGGCCCGGTTGAACTCGCGGAAGAAGCCCTCGATCGCGCCTTGCACCGCTGCGGACATGGCCGCCTCCCCGAGCACGGGTCGACGGCCGCGCCCGCGGGAGATCCTAGCCTCGCCGGGCGCCTGGGACACGGGGCACCCTGCCGCCTACCCTTCCCGGGCCCCGCCCTGGGCGCGCACGCGGGCGCGCCCGGCGACGAGATGGCCAAGCGCCACCGCCCCGGCCAGGGCGGCGGCCCCGGACCACAGGGCGGTCGCGCCCAGGGCGCCGAGAACCGCACCCCCGACCGCCGGCGCGAGCGCGAGCCCGGCGCCGAAGGCGAACGAGAGGAGTCCCTGGTAGCGGCCGCGGAGCTCCGGGGGAGCGAGGCGGGACACGACGGCGGACAGGGTCGGGATGAAGAGGATCTCGCCGAGCGTCCACACGCCCGTCGCGACCGCATAGGTCCACGGAGCGGCGCACAGAGCGTAGGCACCCGTGCCCGCCCCGACGAGCAGGGCCGCCGCGGCGAGGACGGAGCCGTCGGGCCACCGAGCGGCGAGGCGGGCGGACGCCGGCTGGAGGAGGACGATGAGGACACCGTTCACCGCCATGGCGCGGCCGTAGTCCGCGGGGCCGAGCCCCTTCGCGGTCATGGCGATGGGGAGTGCGACCATGAACTGGAACATGGAGAGCAGCAGCGCGACCTGGAGCGCGAGGAGCCGGACGAGGTGCCGGTCCGCGAGCGCCTCGCGATAGCCCGCCCCCTCGCCGGCCCGGCGGCCCGGGGACGGGGACGGGCGGGTCTCGGCGAGGCGCGCCCAGGCAACTCCGGCGAAGAGGAGGGTGGTCAGCGCATCGGCGACGAAGAGCCAGCCGTACCCGTGGCGCGCGAGCGCGCCGCCCACGGCGAACGAGAATGCGATGCCCGCGTTCCGTTCCCAGTAGAGGAGGCCGTAGGCGTCGGCGTACCGGGAAGGCGGCAAGAGATCCGCCACCATGGCGTTCATGGCGGGCCACCAGGCGTGAACGGCGACGCCGAGGAGGAGGACGGCCAGGGCCAAGGCCGCGGGCGAGGCGAGCGCCGGGAGGAGTGCCGTGAGCGCGGCGGCAGCGGCGAGCGATCCGACGAGGGTCGGCCTCCGTCCGAGCCGATCCGCCGCCTGCCCCGCGAGGATGCCCGCGGGCAGGCTTCCCGCCCCGAAGAGCGCCGCGACGAGCCCCGTCGCCGCCGGGGAGAAGCCGCGCGATCCGAGGAACAGGGCGAGGAACGGGAAGACGAAGGTGGCGAGCGCCATCACCCCCTGGCCGAGGAAGAGCCACCAGAACGCGGCGGGAAGGCCTCGGGCGATGCCGGGCGCGCGCACCGGGCGATGGTAGCGCGACGTTCCCCCGCCTACACCCAGGCGTTGTTCATCACCTCGCCGAGGCCGCCCGCGCCGGGCACGATGTAGTCGTGCTCGTCGAGGCCCCTCTCCCGATCCCAGAGTGTCCCGGGAATCGTTCCCTGCACCTCCGGCGGGGAGAGCCCGCGGTCGAGACGAACGGCGTAGACGACGACGTCCGGGTGGTCGTCGCGCATCCGCCTGAGGTACTCGGGCGTCACGATGAGGTGCATCCCGATGATGCGCCGGGCCCTTCCGGGGACCTTCTTCTTGTAGGTGTCCACCGCGAGCGACAGGGACGAGCCGGTCGCCCCCATGGGATCGGGAAAGAGGAGGAAGGCGTCCTGGACGTCGCCACCGATCTTCATGCCCCCGATGCCCGCCCCGACGACGTGGTCCCCCTCTCCCAGCATGCGGCTCATGACGATGTGGTCCTGTCGGACCTGGCGCGGGTCCAGGACGGTGTTGAGGAGGTCGAAGACCGTGTGGGACGGCAGCGCCCCGGCCCGCGCGATGTTCACCGTCACCGCGCGCGTCCCCGGGTCGATGATCTGCCCCCGGAACACGCCCTCCGGGTTTCGCTCGTGCATCCTCGTCGGGACCTCGACGACCCGCCGCGGGAACTCGGCGTTCAGGACCACGCGGGCGAGCCCCCGGTACAGGTCCACCGCGAGCCGGTTGAGCGCCGGCTGGATGGTCTCCCGCGCCGCCAGCTTCGCGAGGAGGTCGAGGAGGAAGGGGTCGGCGAGCAGGTGGACCTGGGGGCCGTAGCGGTGCTCGATCTCCGGCACCCGGTAGGGCACGCTCTCGTACAGTTGGTCGCGCACGCCGGCACTCTGCCGCGCCAGAACCTGCCCCGCAAGCGTTGACCCGCGCCGGCTTGGCCCCTAGATGGTCGCCATGCCCTCCGCGAACCTCGACCTCGTCGTCCGGCGCATGGCCGACCTCCGTGCCCTCCAGGGCGCGATCGCCGTCCTTCTCTGGGACCAGGAGACCTACCTGCCGAGGCGCGGGGCGGAGGCCCGCGGGGAGCAGCTGGCGGCGCTGCAGGCCGCCGTGCACCGGGGCCTCACCTCCCCGGACCTGGCCGACGCGATCGAGGCGGCCTCGTCCAGGCCCGGGCTCGGCGACGTCGAGAAGGCGCTCCTGCGCGCACTCCGGTGGGAGCGGGAGCGTGCGGTCCGCGTCCCGGAGCGGCTCGTGCGCGAGCTCGCCGAGCTCCAGAGCGCCGCCCTCCCCGCCTGGCGGGCCGCCCGGGAGTCCAGCGACTTCCCGGCGTTCGCCCCGTACCTCCGGCGCGTCGTCGCGCTCAAGCGCGAGCAGGCCCGGTGCCTGGGCGTGCCGGAGGGCGGCGAGGCCTACGACGCGCTCCTCGACGGGTACGAGGAGGGCATGCGGGTCGCCCGGCTGGAGCCGCTCTTCCGGGGGCTCGCCGGCTGGCTTTCGCCGCTGGTCGCCAGGATCGCGGAGCGACCGCCGCCCCCGGATCCCTTCGGCGGGCGGCGCTTCGACGCGGAACGGCAGTGGAGCTTCACGCTGGAGGTCCTCTCCGCCGTCGGCTTCGACCTCGAGGCCGGCCGCCAGGACCGCTCCGTGCACCCCTTCACGCTCGCGGCGGACCCTGGCGACGTCCGGCTCACCACGCGGATCCTGGAGGACCGGCCGATCTCCGCCGTGATGAGCACGGTCCACGAGGCGGGCCACGGGCTCTACGAGCAAGGGCTCCCGGCCGATCACCGGCGGGACGTCCTCGGCCAGGCGCCCTCCATGGGGCTCCACGAATCGCAGTCGCGCATCTGGGAGAATCCCGTGGGGCGATCGCGCCCGTTCTGGCAGCACTTCCTTCCCCGCTTCGCGGCGCTCTTTCCCGAGGTCGCGGGAGTCGGGCTCGACGCCCACTACCGCGCCGTGAACCGCGTCGAGCGCTCTCCGGTGCGGGTCGAGGCGGACGAGGTCACCTACAACCTGCACATCGCCCTGCGGTTCGAGCTCGAGCTCGCGCTGCTGCGCGGCGCGCTCGAGGCGGACGAGCTCGCGTCCGCCTGGAACGACGGCATGCAGCGTCTCGTCGGGATCCGTCCGCGGAGCGATCGCGAGGGCGTCCTGCAGGACATCCACTGGGCACAGGGCGACATCGGGTACTTCCCGACCTACACCATCGGGACCCTCTACGCGGCGAGCCTCTTCGCCGCGGCCCGGCGATCGCTACCGGACCTCGAGGCGCGGTTCGCGGACGGGGACTTTCGGCCGTTGCTCGCCTGGCTCCGGGAGAACGTGCACCGCCACGGGAGGACCCTTCTCGCCGAGGAGATCGTCGCGCGCGCGACGGGGAGCGGGCTCTGCGACCGCGACTTCCGCGCGTACGTGGAGGCGAAGTACGGGGAGATCTACGCCCTGTGATGGGGCGCCTCGGGACCGCCCGTCACTGATAGTCGGAGACGGCGAAGAGCGTGGTCTCCCACGCCCCGGGGGCGTACTGGCCGAGGAAGATGCGGTAGCCGAGGCCCATCCCGAGGAGCCGGGCCGGGATCACGGCCAGGTCCTCCGGCCGGAAGTGGACCGCGATGGCCAGCCGCGGACGGAAGCGCGCGAGCGTCTTCTCGGCGCCGGCGAGCGCTTCGGCCTCGGCGCCGTCCACGTCGAGCTTCAGGAAGTCGACGCGCTCGAGTCCCCGGGCGGCGACGAAGTCGTCGACCGACCGGAGAGGGGGACCGCCGGACGCCGGGCCTGGGCCGGAGCGGGCGGCGAGAGCCTCGGGCACGAGATCGACCCTTCCCTGCGTCCAGGGGTTGAGCGCCAGGTTTTGCCGGAAGACCTCGCAGCGCTGCGGGTCGATCTCGAACGAGAAGACCTGCCCGGAAGCCCCCGCGCGATGCGCGAACCAGAGCGCCGTGTCGCCGAGTCCACCGCCTCCGTCGATGACCACGTCCCCGCGCTGCGGTCCGATGTGGGCCCCCTCCCGCTCGAGCTCGTATTGCCCCAGGTGTGCCCAGGCGGCGAGCGAGCGCTCCGTGGCGATGACCCGGAGCGGGACCCCTGCCGCCTTCAGGTCGTAGAGGCCGAGCTCTCCGCCGCGCTCCCGCAGGAGCTCCCTCTCGGAGCGCTCGCGGAACTCCTCCAGCCCCTCCTCGTCGAAGTGGAGCCGGACGCGCTCGTCCCCGAGCGCCACGAGCGACGCCACCTCGAGCATGCAGTCGCGGGAGGCGTCGTCGGCGAGCGCGGCGAAGGTGGCCTCGAAGGCCGGCGCGTGACCGAGCACGAGCGCCGTGTAGCGGGCGGCGCGCTGCAGGGTGGACCCGTAGCCGCGCCCCAGAAACCGCCGCTCCACTGCGGAATCCAGGCGAAGGAGGAGCTGGCGGAAGAACGAGGACTTCGGAAGCGTGGAGATCGGCGGAACCCTGTCGATCATCCCCAGGAACGTCCGGAAGGCCTCCCCGTCGTCCGGCGCCAGAGCGAGCTCGTCGAGGAGCAGGCGGGCCGCCTCGAGCGGGCGGTCCATCTGCGCGAGCGCGATGGCGTGCGCCCTCTTGATCTGCGGGACGCCGGCGGCGAGCCCTTCCGCCCGCTCCAGCCCGGCGAGCGCGATGTCGCTCTCTCCCACCTCGAGGAGGATGGCCGCCGAATGCAGGAGCGCGCTCGCGCGTTCGGAGTCGGTGAAGGTCGTTTGCGACGTCATGAGCGGTCTCCAGCGCGGCGCAGGTGCCGCGCATCCGCTCGCTGCACGAGCCGGGCCAGCCGGTTCGCGGCCCGCGGTCGCGGGGGAAGGCGCGGTCCACGGCCCCCCGAAGGTGGAAGGCCGGCGTCAGGCGGTTGACGGGGACCGGTCAGCGCCGGGCGTCACCTGGATGACGGGGCGCCGATACCGGCGCCGCCTCTCGCGCCGCGCCCCCCGGATCGGCGCGCCGGGCGCCCGAACGGCCCCGACCCGCGGCAGGTTCACCGCGCAGGCCTGCGCGCGGCCGCGGTGTGCTTCGCCGAAGCGAGCGGCACGCGCGGCACCCCGCTTGCAGCACGCGGGTCGTGGCCCAGCGATACTCCGTCGTCGTCGTCCAGCCACCGGGCTATCTCCACAGCGCCGCCTTCGAGGAGGTGGCCGAGACGCTCCTCCACGCGCTGCGCGCGCTGGGCCAGGACGTCGTCCGCGGCCACGCGCCGCTTCCGGACCGGCGCTCCATCGTCCTCGGAGCGAACCTCCTCGCGAGCCATCCGCTACCCCTCCCCGCGGACGCGATCCTCTACAACCTCGAGCAGATCGACCCCCAGTCCACCTGGATGACGGGGCCGCTGCTGGAGCTCTACCGGAAGCACGAGGTCTGGGACTACAGCCTGCGCAACGCCGCCCGCTACCCGGAGATGGGCCTCCCGGCGCCGCGGGTGGTCCCGGTGGGATCCGTCCCCGAGCTCTCCCGGATCGCACCAGCCGACGAGGACATCGACGTCCTCTTCTACGGCTCGATGAACGAGCGACGCCGGGCGGTCCTCGCGGAGCTCTCCCGGCGCGGGCTTCGCGCCCACGCCGCGTTCGGGGTCTACGGCACCGATCGCGACCGGCTGGTGGCCCGCGCGAAGGTCGTCCTGAACGTCCACTACTACGAGGCGAAGGTCTTCGAGATCGTCCGGGTCTCGTACCTGCTCGCGAACGGGCGCTGCGTCGTCTCGGAGCGCGGGGCGGACCCGGCCGAGGAGCGGGAGTTCGAGGACGGCGTCGCCTTCGCGGACTACGGCCGGCTCGCCGACGCCTGCGAGGAGCTCTGCGGCGACGCGGCGAAGCGCCGCCGCGTGGCCGACGCCGGCCGCCGTGTCATGGAGGCGCGAGACGCCCGGGCCTTCCTGTCGCGCGCGCTCGGCCTGCCATGGCTCGACCGTCCGCCGAGCCCGTCGCCACCCGCTCTCCCCCGGCTCGCCGACCGCCGGGGCGACGCCGAGACGGCTCGCGCGGGGGTCGCCCGCGCCGGCATCGACCCCTGCGGCGGTCCCGATCCGACCGTGTCGATCGTCGTCCCGGTTTGGAACGAGTGGGTCCACACCTTTCGCTGCCTCCTCTCGCTGAAGCTCCATACGCAGGACGTGCCTCACGAGACCATCGTCGTGGACGACGCATCCACCGACGAGACGCGGATCGCTCTCCCTCGGCTGAACGGCATCCGGGTCCTGCGGAACGAGTCGAACCTGGGACCCGCGCGGGCGCGCAACCAGGGCGCGCGGGTGGCACGCGGCCGCTACGTGCTCTTCTCGAACGGCGGCGCCGAGGCCCAGTCGGGCTGGCTGTCGCCGATGGTGCGGATCCTGGATCAGGAGCCAGACGTCGGAGTCGTCGGCGCCAAGCTGCTGTACCCCGACGGAACCCTGCAGCACGCCGGCCTGGGCGTTGCCTATGCCTCGCCCCTCCCCATCAGCCCCTTCCCCCTCGACCACCGCAAGCCGGCGGAGACCAGCCGGACGAGGCGAGACCTCCCGGCCGTGTCCGGGTCCTGCCTCCTCATCCGGCGAGACCTGTGCGAGGCGCTCGGCGGCTTCGACGAAGCTTACGTGAACGGCCTCGGGGACGTGGACCTGTGCTTCCGCGTGCGGGAGCGCGGCTGGCGCATCGTCTACACGCCCGAGAGCGTCCTCTGCCACCACGGGTCCGTCTCGCCGGGCCCCTTCGACCGGGACGAAGGGGACGTCGCGTTGCTGCACCGGCGCTGGATGGGCAGGTTCCGCGAGTTCACGGAGGACCGCCGGCTGAATCGGGCGCCGCGCCGGACCGGACCGGACCGCCGCCCCCTGTCCGTCGTGGTGGCGACGCTCGACTCCATCTCCGGCGTGGCCCGGTGCCTCGAGGACATCCGCGACGAGCTCCTCCCGTTCGACGAGCTCGTCGTCGCCGACGGGGGTTCCACCGATCCGACGGTCGAGTTCGTGCGCGGGTTCGTCGCGGAGAACCCCCAGGCCCGGCTGGTGCAGGCGAGCGGGCTCGCCGCCGCCCTCCACGCCGGGCTCGCCGTGGCCCGGGAGGAGGAGTGCCTCGTCATCCCGGCCGCCGCCACCGCCGGCGCGGACCTTCTCGACGAGGTGTCCCGGGCGCTCGCCCCCGGACCCGGCCTCGCGCTCGTGGTCCCGCTGCCCGGGGCGCTCCTCGTCGCGGGGCCGACGGCGGCCCTGCGCCGCGCGGCACGGCAGAGACCGCGAGCACTGCTCGAGCCCGACGGCGAGGCCTGCGCCTCCGTCCTTCGGGCCGAGAGGTGCACCGTCCGGACCGGCCTCGGGTCCTCCCGCCCGAACGCACCCGGCGCGACGCCACACGTCGGCCCCTCCCCGCACCCCCGAGCCTCCTCGCCCGCCTAGGAAGGACCTCACATGCCTCCCGTCGTCGCCATCGTCTTCAGCAAGGATCGACCGATGCAGCTCGAAGCCACGCTGCGGTCGCTTCTCGCCACCTGCACGGATCCGAGCCTCCTGCAGGTGAAGGTGCTGTACCTCGCCACGTCCGATGCCATGAACCGCCGGTACGAGCGAGTGGCGGCTGCATTCCCCGGCGTGCACCTCCTCCCCGAGAAGGGCTTCCAGGAGACGCTGCTCGGGGCGCTCGGGGACGCCTCCCACGTCCTCTTCGTCGTCGACGACGCGCTCTTCGTGCGCGCGTGGAGCCTCGGGGGCGTTCTCGCGGCACTCGAACGGAATCCCGAGTCGCTCGGCTTCTCGCTGCGGCTCGGGCGGAACACGACCCACTGCTACCCGCTCGACCGGGCACAGGCCCTGCCCGCCTTCGAGCAGGACGGCGAGGTCCTGGCCTTCGACTGGACCCGGGCCGAGCTCGACTTCGGCTATCCGCTCGAGGTCTCGAGCTCGGTGTATCGCGTCGCCGACATCGCCCCGCTCCTCGCGGGGCTCCGGTACAAGAACCCCAACGAGCTCGAGTCCCGGCTCGATGCCGCCAAGCGAACGCTTCCCGGCCGCCCTCGCCTCCTCTGCCACGCGCTGTCCGTCGCCTTCTGCGCGCCCTTGAACGTCGTGCAGCACGCGTTCCCCAACCGCGCCGGGAACCGCGGGGACCACTCCCCCGGGCGCCTCGCCGCGCTCTTCGACGCGGGCTTGCGGATCGACGTCGGGGCACTGAGCGGCCACGTGCCGAGCGGGTGCCACGAGGAGATCGAGCTGCCGTTCACGGAGGGCGATCGGCCCCCGCGCGTGTCGGTGATCGTCCCCTGTTACGGACAGGCCGAGTTCCTTCCTTTCGC
>Ga0335069_10004323_pt1 | contig 21131 bp, 39 predicted proteins | sample Lox_Sample_11_FD_206714 | JGI IMG/M metagenome (GOLD analysis project Ga0335069, IMG submission 206714) | Soil microbial communities from Loxahatchee National Wildlife Refuge, Florida, United States - Lox_Sample_1.1 | ecosystem: Environmental > Terrestrial > Soil > Wetlands | place: USA...
TGATCCGATTCTCCCTGGCTTCGGCCTCGGTCCAGGGAGGCAATCCGTTGAAGAGCCTGTCAATGAGGGCGCGGTTGATGCCACGGGGAAGGTCGGCAAGGCGCATGTCCCAAAGCACTTGCTCGACAAGGGCAGCACTGGTAAATTTCAAGATGCCTCCATTTGTTTGTTTGTTCTGGCGAATTCGCCATAATGATTTTGCGCTGCGACGTCGTAAGCTCTCGCGGCCTCTTCCTCCGAGTGAAAATAACCCAGATGCTTTTTCATGCCTGGGGATGGCGTGAAATATGCCGCCCACCGTTTGCTTGGGGAAAAGTAAGAAACCCCTTTGTATTGGGAGGAATGCTTCTGAATTTTCCGATTGCGGCCGTTCTCAACGCTCGTACAAGCCCGAAGATTTGACTTCTGATTGTTCAACCCATTTCGGTCGATGTGGTCGGTGTGCGGCAGCAAATGCGGAAAGACCAACTGGTGCATGTAAACGGTTCTACGAATACCGTTGCTATTCAAAGTCCGCACCGCGTACCAGATGTGCCCTCCACTATTCTTTAATGCGTGCCACTTGAATTGGGACACCAATTCAAAATCTTCATCGTCCACGAGGGCGAATCGGCCTTGAGTCAGCGGCACCGTTTTCATACCAAGGCTTCTATAGGTTTGGGGAGCGATTGTCAAACCCCGCACTTTTCGCGCACTTCGCGCACAGGCAGGTCAACTTGGTAAACGGACTGCACTCCACCCTCTCACCGGCCGCCGGGTCGTCCGGGGCGAGGTAGGCGACTTCATCGAAGTCCAACTCCTCGCCGCACTTGTCGCACTTGAAATCCTTCACTGGAAGGCGATGCCGCGCGGCCGTCCCGGAATGGTCGGCGGCGTCTCGGGGGTGTAGCTCACTTCATCCGAGGGCAGGCTTTCAAGCCCGTTGGGGGTGTAGGCCGTCACCACGAAAAAGTACGGCACCCCCCGGCTGGGAAGCTGGATTGTGGTGTTGGTGGCGTTGCCGACGTTGGTGCTGCCCCATCCTCCCACCGGAGCCGAGGCTTGGGCGGCGTAGTTGCTGAATGAATTCGTGGCCCAATAGACGATGTACCCGGCGACGACGTAGTTGGTGGACGTGGAAGAGGAGGGGGTCCAGGCGAGGGACACGCTGGGTTGACGGAACACCGGGGGCCACGCGAGGGCGGCGAGGGTGGCGGCGGTGGCGACGGCGATGGCGATTGTCTTTTTCATATTTCAAGGTCTTTTCGTGCTTCGTAGCGTAGGGTTTCTTTCCTGTCCTTTTCTACACCGATAACCCGCCAATGTCCATCCATGGGCTCGCGGTCTGTTCTGGCGATGGCGTAGAATCCGGCCAGGGCGAGCATGTCGATCAGCAGGAGACTGTTGAACGCCATGAGATGACCGTGCCCCAGAATCAGGTTCCGGCACCACTCCGTCCCCATCTCTGGTACGTCAATCTGCGGCACGCACACCCGGAGGATGCCCCCGGGCTCAAGGACCCGGTGCGCCTCGTCGAAGAAACGGAGGCAATCCGGGGCGCTCAAGTGCTCGCAGACGTGCTCCGCCAGGATAAAGGCGAACGTGTTGTTGTCGTAGGGCAGGACTTGCCGGAGGTCCAAATCGAGGTCGTTGTTCTCCCACCCTTCGAGCTTGTTCTCCCCGCACCCGACGTTGAGTTTGCGGCTGACTTTCGGTGTGCTCATAGGAGTTTCAAGGCGTCCAGGGTTGACAATTCCTCGGCGGTCAGGTGTTGGGCGTAAAACACCGGGTCGAGGTAGGGGATGGGCCGGTCCCGATCGCAGCCGAATGAGTAGCGGGCGAAGAGGTTCGGATGATCCTTGGCCAGACGATCAAACTTCAACTCCCCCTCATTCTCCTTGAGGCGCTCGCTGCCCGTCCCCATGTAGAGGCGGACGAATTCGGGGATGAAGTCGTGCTTGCAGTAAACCAACGACTGCACCGCCGGGAACTGGTTGGACCGGCCGAAGATCATCCCGGCGTTCCCGATCTCCTCTTTCATCCGCGCGAGCCAGGGGCCAAAGGCCAGGGTGTCCTGCTCCTTGAACACGAAGTCGCACTCGTTGTTGTACGCCAGCAGGGCCAGCGTGACGAAATTGATGCTCCACCCGCACCAGTGATACGGCTTCCGGCCGTTGCTCAGATCATGGGTGTGCCCCAGATCGCCCGTAAGCTGAATCCAGTGCAGGGCCTTGTGGGTTCGGAAAATCTCGTTGGGGGCGTGCCCCCCCGTCGCCAGAACGAAAACGGCCTTGGGGGAAGGAAGCGCGTAGCGCCAGGTGTTGTCCCACCAGAGGCTCCAAAACTTTTGCTCTATGTCGCCGGGGCGGTAATCGAGGTTGTCGCTGGCGCGGACGTGGTAGCCGGTGCCGATGATGTAATCCATTTCTGTACGAGGTTGAGGATTTCAGGGACGCGGGATTTGACTTTGGAGTAGCCGATCTTGAGCACGCAATTCCCCTTGGGCACCGAGCCGGATTGGCCGTCATCCCGCACGAGGGCGACGTAGGGGGTCTTGCTGGCCGCCGCAAGGTGGATGTGCATCGTGTCGATCGAAATCAAACCGGCGGCCCGGTCGAAGAATCCCAGCAGATCATAGACCCGCCACGCCGTCACGTCGGCAAGGTTGATGACTTCGCATTCGCCGGAAAACATCGTGACGAGGTCAGTCCACAAGCTCCCGCAGCCTTTGAGCGGGCTGGTCCACCCGTTGTTGGTGAAGATGACCATGGGCTTTTCCGGGTGTCGCCGCGTGCGTTCGACAAGGTTGGCTTCCCGCTCGGGGCTCCGCCGGTCGAAGACCAGGGGGAGGGTTTCGTACTCGGGGAGTAACCCGGTCCTGGCCCACATCGACAGGGAGTACGACGCGAGCGAATCGGGTTGGGCCGTGATACCGTTGCCGTGCAACTGGATGGGGATGGCACCAGGATAGTTGGCCTCGGCGTACTCGATCGCTTCCTTGTACTGGTTGTGCCAGTGCAATCGCAATGGCACTTGGTCAACGTAGCTGACGCCGTCGAAGACTGACCCGAACTGGGCGCTCGTGACCACGACAGGCCGGACCCCGGTGCGGTCGTAAATCGCCTTGTAGGCGGGCAGCATGAGCACGATGTCCCCATAGCGCCCCATCTGGACGAAGCAAATCCGTTTGGCCGTCGGCAGGGGGTCCCGCACGTCAAAACCGGCTTTCTCCCGGAGGAGATTGATCAGGGTGCCATCCTTGGAACGGTGGAAAACCCAAGCCGCCGGGCTGATCGAAGCCAGGTCGAAGACGTTGGTTCCCGGCACCCGCTGGGCCGCGAACGTCGGCGGGCGGCCGTTCTCCCCCCAAAGATGCTGGACGATCTTGGTGTCCGCCGTGAACGGCACCGAGACGGAGGCCGTTGTCCGCGTCCACGAAATCCGTTCGTTCCACACCGGCCGGAAACGCTTCCAGCAGTCGGCGGGATAGACCGAGCATCCTTCGAGGTAGGGGTTGGGCCAGACCGGCTCTTGGTGGCGAATCAGGGGGCCCATGAACAGACGCCTGCAGTTGGTGTAATGGTTCTCGATCTCGTCCAGCCAGCCTTCCCGGAGGGGGATGGCGTCGGGCTCAAGCCAGAAGAAGGGTCGGCCCTCGGCAAAGCTCGCCGCCGTGCGGAACAAGCTGTTGGACCCGGGAATCCATCCGGGCACCGGGTTTGGGTTGCTGATCGCGCCGATCTTCCCGAACGAATTCCGAGCCAGTTCGAGCGCCTCCTTGCCGTCCTCCCACGGCATCCCGGCGTCCAGCACGAGCACGACTTCATGGCGCTTGCATCCTCCCAACTGGCTAATCCAGTGCAGGAGATTTTTGGCGGCGTCAACGTCGCCCGAGTGAAAGGGGATGGCGCAGAGCATTAGGCCAGTTCGGCTTTCCAAGTGCGCCGAGCGATGGCTCGCTTTGCTTGGGTGGACGTGCGCCACGCCTTCTTCATCTGCTTTAGATTTGCGCGCGTGGCTACCGCCACCTTGCGGAGTAGTTTCGAGGTTTTTTGGTTCATACGGGTTGAGGATAGGGGGCTTTTTCCGAAAGGACCCAGCAAGCGGGGTCGAGCCGCGACAGGGCCGCCGGGGTCATGTGGCGGAGCTTGTGCGCCAGAGGGGCGTGGACCATGAGGCGGAGCGGACAGGCGCAAGCCCCGCACACCCCGAGCTTTTCGTCGTGCGTCGTTTCGAGGCGCAACCCCTTGCGAATCTCAATCTGTTTGCGTATGAGGTTGGACGCGGGCGCGGTGAAGAAGCTGGTCAGGTCGGCTTGCTGGTTCAAGGGGCACACCGCGCAAACTCCGGCCCGGTGCTCCGCGAGTTTGCTGTCCACGGGGTTGCCACCCTCCCCGAGCCAATCCAGCAAGGCCCCGACACCCGCCCCCACTTTTTTAACGGCCGCAACACCTGCCTCTAGGCCCGCCGCCGCTGTACGCCAGGGTAGCGGGCTCTCGGCTTTTTTTGATAAATCCTCTCCCAGCGCCGAGGCGCAGTACTCGGGGTTGTTGCCGAGCCGGAGGCAGGTGTATTGGTCCAACTCGGCCGCGACTTCGTCAAAGTCGGTTGACAGGTTGAACCGGGGGTTGGCCGAACGGTGTTTGATCAATTCGCGCACCGTTTCCTCAAAGGTGGCTCCCGGGCGGGCATTCCATCCAGTTTGGGGCTGGAAAAAGGCCCAACCGCCCGGGGGGAATATCCGACGCGATTTAAGCATGGGTGCCTGTACCCCGGGGCCAGGCCCTCCGTCAACGGTCAAAAAATCTATAGGGTTCAAACATCTTGCGGAGTCCAAGCGGCTTGCAGGAACATGAGGCGATGCGCGAAGTCCTCATGTTCCTAGCCGGGGCGTTTTGCATGTTAATCACCGTCCTGTTTTATTGGATGATCAGCCGATCGTCCGGTCAGGAACGGCCGTTCACCACGCCCCCGCCGACGGACTGGGACCGCTACGAGCGCATGAAATCCAAATCCAATCCGCCCCATGAACAGTCTTGACCTGAAGAAATTCTGCTACTCGGATGATCTCAACTACTCGGAGCCGTTCAGCTATGGCAATTATACCTACGCCACCGACCGGGCCCTGATCGTCCGGGTGCCCCGGCTGCCGCACATCCCCGAAAGCGGGAGAATCGACATTAACAAGGTGCTCATCCTCTGGCCCGGGGAGTACCCCGTCACCGACATCCCCGCCGTCGAATTCCCGAAACCTTGCGAGTGCGTCTGCAAAATCTGCCTCCGGGCGGACCCGGATTGCGACGAGTGCGGTGGGGTTGGTTTCGGCTACGCGAGCCAGGGTCCGGTCGCGCGTTCCATCCAAATCAGGCATCTCTCCTTCCACCAGCGGCGCATGATGCTCCTGGCGCAGCTTCCCTTTATCGCCATGTACTTCGGACCCGAACACCGCGAGGAAGTCCCGGTGTATTGCAGATTTGATGGGGGAGACGCCCTCATTATGCCCATGAACACCAAAGATAAACCACTATGACAAGTTACGAAAAAGCCGGAGAGGACATGCAGATCAACATCCGCACCCTCCTCGCCCTCTACCCGGAGCATGAAGTGCTCCGCAACGCCAAGGTTCGGTTCGACGTCGTCTTCGCGTATCCCGAGTACGACGGCCATGGGGAGCCAAAGGGGCCCGCCATGGTTGAACGCGGCCGGAAGATTCTGGGCAAGACCCGCAAAATCCCGCTCAAGGACCGGGCGCTGGGACGGGGCGACGTGGAAATCTGCCTGGACGGCCACTTCTGGGACAAGGTCGGGAGCGAAGCGGACAAAATGGCGTTGCTCGACCACGAACTCCACCACATCTCCGTTAAAACGTCGGGCATCGGCACCATCCAAACCGACGACCTTGAACGGCCCCTCATCCAACTCCGCCAGCATGACGTGGAAGTCGGGTGGTTCGCCGTGATCGCCCGCCGCCACGGGCGGGCCTCGCAAGAAGTCCAGCAAGCCAAATGGATCATGGACAACGCCGGTCAACTGTTTTGGCCGGACCTGTTCAAAGACGCGCCCATCCGCGTAACCGAGGACCACATCGAGAACGCCGTCAAAAATTTCCGCGCCGTCGTCCAAGCGGCGGGCGGGGAAGTCACCATGAAAACAACCAACGCCCCTCAAACATGAGCATCGAAAAAGTGAACGCCTATTACACATCCAACAAGCTCGTCTTCGCCTCGATCGAAGAGGCGCAAGTGGCCGAGTTGGAACTGATCTTCAAGACGGAACTGCCGAGCATCGACCCGCAAGCGGCAAACGCCCTGGCGTCCGTTCTCATCCAGCACTCGGAGGATGTGGTGGACATCCTCACGATGACGCCCAAGCGCAAGCCGGGCCGCCCTTTGGGCAAACGGAAGAAGGACTCCGCCATCAAGACGGCCGCCGAGGCCGTCGTCAACGCCACCGCCAACGCGGCCGAGCCGCCCGCCGCATGAAAATCACCGAGATAACCGCGTCCGCTGGCCGGACGTTCAACCATCCCCATGAGGAGTACTCGAACCTCAAGCCTCATGTGACCCTCAAGGCCACCCTCGAAGAGGGCGAGGACCCGGCGGCCGTCGCCAAGAGCCTGCAGCAACTCGCGGAGCAACTGGTCGAAGACCAGAAGCAAGGGATGCTCAAGGCGCTCGAAGACGCGTATGAGATGGGCGAGAAGAAGGCCCGCATGATCGGCTTGGCGCGGCAACTCAAGGCCGCCCAAGAGGAGATGGACGAAATCCGCCGCGCGTGGCCCCAAGCCTCGCAACTCGCCCTGGACGGTTCGGCGTCCGACTGAATCCACCCCTTGCCCCCGGCCGTATGAGCTACACGGATGACTTGCAGGATGAACGCTGGTATCGCCGCCGCCGCGAAGTGGTCGAGCGGGGCGGCAACCGTTGCGCCAACTGCGGGCGCACCGATCATCTGGAAGTCCACCATGAAGCGTACATCCCCGGCCGGAGGGCCTGGGAGTACGGGGACGACCTGCTGGTGTGCCTCTGCGACGAGTGCCACGCCAACCGGCAAATCGACGAAGACCAAATAAGGGTAACGGTGGGGCGTTACACCCGCCACCTGTCCAACGCGGCCATTCACGGCTTGCGCCGGACGATCATCGGAAAATTCAAACCCCCGAGGCAAACCCCGACCGCCGAGTACGAATTTTGGTGGTCGAAAACATCCAACCAAAAATGAGCGAAGAATTCCTGAAGCAGGTGATGGCCGACAACCTTGAAAGCCACCTGAAAGAGATGCAGCAAGCGCAAGCCAAAATCGCCGGACTCCTGGCCCTGGTCAAAGAGTTTGAGGCGTTCTGGGAATTGATGCCCCAGTCCTACCGGACGAAGCTTCAAAACGCGGTCAACACCGACTGGGGCGCGGGCTGGATTGGCCCCACCGAAGGCGAAAAGCTCAAGGCCGACGCCTTGCGCTACGCCGCCATGGTCGGGAAGATGGAAGCGGAGGTTTCCGCCTGGACGAAGCGGGCCACCGACAGCGCCCGCGAGCGCAACGAGATGCGGGACAAGCTCTCCGCCTGCCAGGGGAAATGCGACCGGCTCGAAGCCGCTTGCGCGGAGATGCGGAAAGTGTTGAACATTTACCCGTGCGACTGTCCAGGCTGCGATCCAAAGGGCGAGGTCAAGCACGCTCTATCTTCCGACGCTGGAATGGAACTGCTGGCCAAGCTTCACCACCTTCAAACCCAAGTGGCCGACTGCCAAAAGGCCGACAGCATGGACGCGCAGCGCGTGAAGAAGATGGTTGAGGCCCTGGAATGGTACCGGGACGTGGCGGGGGACATGTGCAGCAAGGCCAGCGAGGCGCTCAATTGGCCCGCCGAATCAACGGAGCAAGGCGATTCCCTGCGCTACCAACAGCGGAAGAAGACCAAGCCATGAGTGATTTTCTGGAAGACCGACCGCGCCTCCTGGACGCGGAAGCAAAGCTGGCCAAATCCGAAGCCGCGTGCGCCGAGATGCGTAGCGTAATCAGCGAGTTAATGTGCCCATGCCCAAGCTGCGACCCCAAGCATAGAATCCCTCAAGCCCTCTCGTCCGACTGCGGCAAGGACTTCGTGCCGAAATCCGAATTGGAGAAAGCGCAAGCAGCCTGCGCTGAGATGCGGTCTCAACTAGAGATTATCCAATCATTTCAGCTACGATTTTGGAGTCGATCCGGGGTGACTTCAATGACCATAGAACACGCCCTCTCCACCGACTGTGGCAAGGACTGGCTACCGCCCGAAAAGGCCAGGGTGCTGGTGGAGACATTACAAAACATCCAAGAGTATTGGAATGGCGCTGAGGAATCAGCGGTGGATGCCATCGAATACGCAACAGACCTGGCCAGCAAAACCCTCGCCGCCGTGAAGGAGGACAAGCCATGAACGAACCCAATTGGAGAGAACGATACGACCTGTTGAATGAGGAGAACCTGCGTCTCACAAAAGAGATCTGGTTTCTCGAGAAGTGCGCTAGGGAGCGAGAAATGGAGCTGGACCAAGCCAGGGACAAACGCGCCGCTATTCTCCCATCCGAATTCGTCCAGTTCTGGAACAACCTCAACTATGAACAGCTTTGTCTGGTGGCCGCGCAAAGCCTGCTTAAGGCCGCTGACAAGGTGAAGGAACAGCCATGAGCGATCCAATCGTCCCTGCCGGTTGCGGCCGATGCACCAAGGAAAATCCGATGCCTGCTGGAGCGCAGGGCTTCTGGATTCACGTCGACGTCGAAGAAGTAGGAGACCAAAAAGACGGCTATCCCGGCGGCGACATCGTCACATACCGATGCAAGAATTGCGGGATCAAATGGGAACAGGAGTTACCTCAATGAGCGACATGGATATAAGTGATTGGGAGGAAACAATGAATAAGTCCGATTCTAGTATCAACGAATCAAAGCCTTACGAGTGTTACTGGCGCGATCGGGCCAAAGAGGGTGAAGCCAAGCTGTACGAATCCGAGGCCACGTGCGCCGAGATGCGCGAATTGCTGGAATCCGTGCCTTTCAACTATAGGGGACCCTGGGACGATTGTCGGGTTGCCGTTCTAACCTCCGAGCACGGAAAAGGCTGGCTGTCGCCCGGCAAGGCCAATGATTTGGAGTCCAGACTGGCTGCCAGTCACCAAGCTTTGTGCATCGCGTCGGACAAGATCAAGCTGCTGGTGGAGGCGCTGGAGATAATAGCAAGCAAGCCGGACCTATCTCCATACGATCCTCATGAATATTGTCGGACTTCACCTGAAATAGCCGCAAAAGCTCTCGCCGCCGTGAAGGAGGACAAGCCATGACCGTTTACGAACTCATCAAACTCCTCATGCGGTTCCGCCCCGACGAGGAAGTCTGCCTCTTGAGCGACCGGACCTTAGATCGTCTGCCCGAGGACATCACCGAGGTCCGCCGCTCGACCAAAGCAGAGAATCTATTCAACGCGACCGATAAACGTCCCGTCATCATCGACTGACCTATGAACGAAAAACTTGGCGACGGCGGCCCCGCCTTCCCGGTCCCCGAAGAGCACGGCCAGCAGATGCAGCCTGACGGCAAGTGGGAACAGAGATGGATTGGGTCTTCCCCCGGCATGTCCCTCCGCGACTGGTTCGCGGGCATGGCCCTGAACGCAATCGCGGGTCCCTATTCCAGCGAGCATCGAATCCAGTACTGCGGCGACCTAGCCTACAAGCTGGCCGACGCGATGCTCAAAGCGAGGTCCCAATGAAGTCCAACCTCCATACCTGCTCCACCTGCCTGCACTGGCATCCCGAATGGTCCGACCCACGGGAGGCCCCCGGCTTCGGCGGCTGCGCGGCCACCCACAACGCCCCGGACATCTCCGTGATCGGCAACTGCGGCCGGTGGGAGCGGCTCGGCTGGCTGGAAACCCCGGCCCGCTTCGCCTGCAACCGCTGGCGCTCCAAACGCACCCGCGCCCGGCCATGACCACGAAAATCCTCAAGGGCGACTGCCGCGCCCTCCTGCCGCGCCTCCCCAGCGCCAGCGTCCATTGCTGCGTCACGTCCCCCCCCTACTACGCCTTGCGCGACTACGGCGTGCCCGGCCAGATCGGTCTTGAACCAACCCCCGCCGCCTACATCGAAACCATGGTGGCGGTCTTCCGCGAGGTTCGCCGCGTGCTCCGCGACGACGGCACCCTCTGGCTCAACCTGGGGGACAGCTACGTGTCCGGCGGCGGCACCGGCCAGCAGGGCAAACACGGCGACCGCTGCACCCGCCGCCACACCCAACGCGCCCTCTTGCTCAACCGTCTGGAGAATCTCCCGGCCAAGAACATGCTCGGGATGCCCTGGCGCTTGGCCTTCGCCCTCCAAGCCGACGGCTGGATTCTCCGGCAGGACATCATCTGGCACAAACCCAACCCCATGCCCGAATCCGTCACCGACCGCTGCACCAAGTCGCACGAGTACATCTTCCTGCTGGCCAGGTCCCCCCGCTACTTCTACGACGCCCAAGCCATCATCGAGCCCGTCTCCGGCACCGCCCATGAGCGCGGCTCCGGCGTCAACCCCAAGGCGGCCGTCCACAACAACACCCCCGACGCCATCCGCAACGGGATTCGCCCCCGCCAGAACGCCTCGTGGTCCGAGTCTGTCACCGACCTGGTCCTGCAGCGCAACAAGCGTTCGGTCTGGACCGTCCCCACCCGCGCCTACGCCGAGGCCCACTTCGCGACCTTTCCCCCCGCCCTGATCAAACCCTGCCTCCTCGCGGGCACCAGCGCCCGGGGCGTCTGCCCCGCGTGCGGCGCGCCCTGGGCCCGGCTCTGCGAGGCCACCGCCGCCTACGCCGATTTCAAGGAAGCCGAGGCGGCCCGCAAAGGCGCGTCCATGCGCTCCGCCGACCCGGCCAAGCTGGGCCTGACCCGGGGCACCGCCAACCAAAGCGTCAGCGCCGCCTACGTCACGACGGGCTGGGCCCCCACTTGCGGCTGCGCCCGCGAGGACACCGTCCCCGCGACCGTCCTGGACCCCTTCGGCGGATCCGGCACCACCGGCATGGTCGCGACCGAACTGGGCCGTTCCTCGATCCTGATGGAACTCAACCCCGAATACGCCGCCCTCGCCCACGCCCGAACCCGCGTGACCCCGGGCCTGCCGCTCGCATGACCAAAACCCGCCGCGTCTTCGGCCGCCGCCGCGTCACGGTCGAGAATCAGCCCATGGTCTTCGAGCTTCGCGCCGACGGCCTCCACGTCCGCAAGCTCCGCGCCCGCCGCTGGCACCATCTCTCCTTCCACGAACTCCGGGACGCCGCCCTCGGCCAGGGCAGTCTCTTCCGTCCCGCCTTGCCTTCTTGAAAACCCCGCGCCATCCTGCCTGCCATGCCTCCGAACCAACCCGGCGCTCCGCTCATTCCGCCCCACGACCCCGCCGCCGAAGAAGCCGCCCTCGGCTGCCTCCTCATTGAACCGGCCCACGCCCCCCTCCGGTTCAAGGAGATTGAGCCCGCCTTCTTCTACACCGCCGACGCCCGCCTCCTTCACGAAGCGCTCGCCCGCGTCATCGGATCCGACCAGCTTCCCGACACCGTCACCGTCTATCCCCATCTCGCCCGCCTCCTCCCCGGGGACGACACCGAGCCCGCCGCCGCCGCCCTCCTCTCCCGCGTCTGCGACCGCGTCCCCAGCGCCGCCAACTTTGAAGCCTACGTCCAGACCCTCCGCGACCAGTCCTTCCGCCGCGCCCTCCTCCGCCTCTCCGACAAGGGCCGCCTCGCCGCCCTGGACCCCGCCATCGAACCGTCCCACGCCGCCGTCGACTTCGCCTCGATCGCCTCCGACCTCGCCGCCCGCGCCGCCCGCCGCACCGGCCTCTCCTTCCAAACCTCCCAAGCCATCATGAATACCCCCCTCTCCGACACCGACAACTACCTCGGAGACCGCCTCCTGGCCGCCGGTCAGTCCCTCGTCATCTGCGGATCCGGCGGCATCGGCAAATCCCGCCTCCTCCTCCAACTCGCCGCCTGCGCCGCCGCCGGTCTCCCCTGGCTCTCCCTCGAAACCCACGCCCCCGGCAAACGCTGGCTCATCATCCAAGCCGAAAATTCCACCCGCCGCCTCCAACAAGACCTGCACGCCATCCACTCCTTCCTCACCCCCACCCAATGGGCCGCCTTTAATGACCTCTGCCTCATCCATACCCTCGACGCCGACACCGACTACCTCCTCTCCCTGGACATCCCCGGCGTCCAAGCCCTCCTCGAAGACGCCGTCTCCCACCACCACCCCGACATCGTCGCCTGGGATTCCCTCTATAACTTCGGCATCGGAGACCTCAACAAAGACGAGGATATGAAAGCCACCCTCCTCGCCATTAACCGAATCTCCACCACCGGCAACCCCCTCCGCGCCACCGTCGTCATCCACCACGCCACCACCGGCCGCGCCGGTGCCGCCAAAGCCACCGGCATCGACCGCTCCTCCTTCGCCCGCAATTCCAAAGTCATCCACTCCTGGGCCCGCGCCCAAATCAACCTCACCCAAGCACCCCCACCACCCTCCCCCGGCCCCACCCCCCCACCAGACTCCATCCTCGTCTCCTGCGGCAAATCCAATAACGGCCGCGAATTCGACCCCTTCGGCGTCTCCTTTGACCCCTCTACCCTCCTCTACTCCTTCGACCCTAACTTCTCCCTCGACTCCTTCTACTCCTCCCTCTCCCCAGCCTCCTCCAACCACTTCAACCCCAAACCCCCAGCCTGCGACCCTGCTACCGTCCGCTCCTACCTCTCTACCCCCATGCCCAAAGCCTCCCTCGCCAAACTCATCATCGACGACACCGGCTGCTCCAAAACTACCGCCTACCACCACATCCACGCCGCCATCGCCGCTGGCCTAATCCAAAAATCTACCTCCTCCCGTAACCTCATCCCCTCCCTCCCCATACCCCACACCCCCACTATCCCCAACTCCTAATCTGGTTGTTTAAGAGTACTGCCACCCTACCCCATACCCCCACCCTACCCCTACCCCCGGACTCTCGATCGGACTCCCCACCCCGACGTATTTTTCCGATCGTCCGATCGCCCCCCTAAAGGGGGGCTCGATCGGACTCGATCGGACAAAAGAAATCCGATCGGGGCCAGACCGACCGGAATTACGACCGAACTAGACGATCGGAATCTCTTAGCTGGTCAAACAAGAGCGGGGAGAGAAGCGTAGGGAAGCGGTTTAAGACGGGGGTTGACTCCGACGCGCCGAGCCCGCGCCCCCCACCCCCCGGGGGGCACCCCCCCCCGGAGGGGGCAGGAGACTCCCTAGGCGTCCGTCCACCGAGGGCAGGGGGGGGGGCAGGCTCCGGCTGCCGGCTGCCTGGTGCCTGGTGCCTTGGGTAGTCCACCCGGCGGCCGGAGGGCGGATTAGCTTCGCACAATAGCAGTTATCGTTTCTTGCCCGGTTGGCGGCTCTTAGCTGGCCAGACAAGGGAATTAGCTTCGCACAATATGAGGCGGCCAGGGAAGCAGTCACCTGCTAGGCTCGGCGGTCTCATCGGCTGGAAGGATGGACGCATACCCCCGGCGGCGGGCGGCGGGCGGGGCGGCGTCCACCGGCTTCTCTCGGCGGGCTGTCCCAGCCTTCGGCCGGAGGGCAAGCGAAGCCTCTTGGAGTTGGAGCTTCTGAGCAGCGGTCGCGAACCAAGCCAAATCTCGTGCATTCGTGCATGTCTGGCTAAGGGTATCAATGCGGTCTAGCTGTTGGCGGATGGCGGTTAGTCTCTTAATTGTCCAAGCATCGCGTGGAAGGCAACGGAGGAGCTTGGATGTTTTGGCAACGAGTGCCCCTTTGTGTCCGCCTTTAGCGCCCATGGCCGACCAGTCACCGAATTTAGGTTTAGGTGGGGGGGAAGAGTCTGAGAGGGTGAGGGCGGCGGCCAGGGTGGCGTCGGACGGGATAGAGCCGGGGGCGGAATCATCCTCGGCGGGCGGTGGTGGGGCGGGTGGGGAATCCGGCCCGGTTGGCGGATTCGCCTGGCTGGAAGGCGGGGTGGTGATTTGGGGGGTAGTGGTGGTGGTTGGGGTATTCATGGCGGGGTGAAGATGGCGGCGGGGCGGGCGGAAGTCCAGCGCGGAGTTTTGGGTGGACGCGGGGGCGGGTGGGGGGGTGATTACAAACAAAGATCAGACGCCTTGCAATTCGCCTCTTGACACACCAAGCTGCTTAGTATTTAATTGCCATCGTTGGACGCAATCACGCGGACGACAGACAATCAAAATCAAATCACATGAGCGCAAACTTGAGCATACAGAACGGCAAGGCGGAGATGTTTTCGGGAAATGGCGTTGTCCCTTGGCATGGTGCCGGAACAATCGTTTCCGGTCTCTTGACGGCGGCCGAGGCGATTGAGACGGCTTCGCTGGGGTGGCAAGTGGCCCTCGAGGACATCTACACCAAGAACGACGGCTTCCATGCGGTGCCGGGATATTGGGGGGTGGTGAGACAGGACAACCACATGGCGGTCGGGGTGGTGAAGAGCCGTTACGCTCCCATCCAGAACGTCGAGTGCTTCGATTTCCTCGACAGCCTGGTCGCGGACGGCAAGCTGAAGTATGAAACGGCGGGGGCGTTGCGGGGTGGAAGTCTTATCTGGATGGCGGCGAAGTATGACGGGGACTTGACCATTAACAAGGACAAGCACGAGCAATGGCTTTTGCTGGTGACGTCGCATGACGGCTCGAAGCCTTTGAGCCTGCAATGGACTACGGTGCGGGTGGTGTGCATGAACACGCTGAGTCTTGCTCTGGGACAAGCGGAGCGGGACCAGCGCCGGGCGAGGCGGCGGGGCGGGGTCTCCAACCGTATCGCAATCCGGCATTGCAAGGAGTGGGCGGGCAAGGCCGAAGAGGCTCGGCGGGTTCTCGGCCTCACTGAAGACTACTTCGCGACCATGCGTGAGGCTTTGAGCGGGTTGAATGAGCAGCCGATGAATGAGGCAGACTGCGAAGTGTTCACCCGGTTGCTCATTCCGGCCAAGAACGAGAAAGAAGTCCCGACCGTCACGTCCAATATGCGGTGGGGGGTGCAGAGGCTCTTCAATCGCCCCGAGGGCGGCACGACCGGGCAAAGCCGCTGGGATGCCCTTAACGCTGTCACGGATTATGCCGATCATCACCTTGCCATGCGGGGCCCAAATGCTTCCCGGCTTGAGAGTGCCACCATGGGCACCGGGGCGGAACTGAAGCAAAAGGCCTTCGAGCTTCTCACGGGCGAGCAGTTGACGGCCGCCCTGATTGCGGCCAAGCCGCACACTGTCAGCATGGCACCGACCGCCCCGGCGGCCCACGGCGGAGCCGATGACTTCCAAAGCCTGCTTAACCGCTAATCATCCAGCGAACGCCCGGGGGCGGGATGGCCGCCCCCGGCGTTCACCCCTTCACCATGCTCTACGAAGTTTGGTTTCATAACGCCCTCGCCCATCACTGGGTATCTTGGGGCAAGTTCCCCACCTTGGAAGAGGCCAGGCGCAGCACGTTGCAACCTTGCCGAGACCGCGCGGTCGGCACGATCGTTTATGCCGGGCGTGTGGCGTGGAAGGATGGCTTCAAGTGCAACCGCGCTCTCCCACGCGGCCTTGCTAAGGCCATGGCCAGCCGCCCGCAGCATTGAACCCCATTCACACCATGAACAACGCGAACACCACCAAAACGACTCCGGCCAAGCCTGCCCTGGTCGCGACCATGGTCAGCGCTCACGGCATTCGGCACTTGCCCGGGCGCGTGGACCCCGACGCGGTTTACTGCGGGGGCGAATTCTGCCAACCCGGGCTGGACATCGACCTTGCGGGCGTGCCTGCCCTCACCGGGTTTGACTTGGAATTCATTGCCGAGGTCATCGAGTACCACTTTGGCGAGGGCGGAGACATGAAGGGCACCCTTTCGGCCGATACGTGCGTCGGCGTGCCCGCCCGCGTCCAATGGTGGCTCAAATGGGAGCGGGGCAGCCTTGCGGCGTACCTCGCGGCCATGGCCGCCACCCCGGCGGGGCTTGACGCCTTGCGCGATGTTTACGCGCAGCAGGTGGGGGAAACGCCCCCTAGGCGAGCCGTGCTCGTCGAATTCTTGACCGTCCACTATGAGCGATACCCCGAGGACTTAATGAAGGATTTCCCCGAGTGACTGACTGTCCCCTTTCGCGCCGGGGCCAACGCCCGGCCCGGGCGCGAACGGGGGCAATCACGCCCCGTCTAATCCATCCAAATATGAAGCTTCCCATTACAGTCCCCTGCGGAGTCTCCGAGAGTTTTGTCCTGGCCGCCATTGCGGTCGCGCGGCTCAATGGTCCAATCGCGTCCGCCCATGACGGCAACGAGCACGGACGCGCCATGGCCCGCGTCAACGCTGAATTGCTGGTCCCTGATTGGTGCGCGTGCGAGCCAAACGAGCACAGGGAAGAGGCCTTTTGGCAGAAAGACGACGGGCGGCACGGGTTCATGTGTACCGTGTGCCGCAAGCTGACTCAAGTCGGGTAAACCAGACGATTATGGCTAATCTTTTGAAGTACCCGGAGCATCGACGACAGGCCCGGCGGGAAATTGCCCTGCAATGGGCGAGGCTCCGCCGGTTGCGCGGACAGGCGCGGGCGTGGGGATGGCGGGAAACGGCCGCCGCCATCGACGGCAAGCTGTATTCAATCAGCTACGAATGGGCGCTATGGTCCGGCCGCATCTAAACCGTTATGGAAATCCAAATTACGAGTTGGGCAGGCGTTGACCCTGTGTGCGAGGTATGCGGTGAACCGGCGGTCTGGTTCGCGCGGCTCAAGACGACGGGTGAGATCATGGCGGCGGCGTGCCAACAGCACAAGGCCATGGTCCAGAGTGCCCTGGTGCTGGCTTCGCAAATCGCGGACTACCAACACGAGGCGAGAAATTGAACTGGCGCAATCGAAAGAGAGATATGACCAAACAACAAGAGCTTGAACTGGTGCGGGCGCTGGCCGATCGGCTTGGCCCCGACAGCTATTGCGGGCCCTGGCTGGCCTCTGTGCTGCCGGAGGTTGAATGGGAAATGCGGAACGACTACCCGCCGAGCGCAAACTGGGCGAATAGCCGCAAGGCGGCCGAGGCGGCCGCCGAAAACATCATCGCGCACGCGCAGAATACGGCGGCCAGCCTCAAGCTGGCGTGCGATCGGGAATGCAAAGAACTCCGGGAGAAGACGCGCCGGGCACAGGCCCGCGCGATCGACGCGCTTAATCAGGCGGCCAACGACATCAACTGCGGCTTGCTTTGAGTGCTCCCGTCCGCCCCGGGCTGGTGCCGGGGCGGAGGGGGGCAATCACGCCCCGACTAAAACATCCATCTATGAAACAACTGCAAATCCTTCATGGGGTATTCGAGCGGCTCGAAGCCGACCTAGCCAACCAAGCGTATGGGTCCCGCGCGTGGCGGCAGTACATCGACCAAATCAAAGCCGAAGAGTTGGAACACCGCCGGTTTACTCCGGCCGGTTGCGTGAACACGCTTCCGGTCGCGCGGGCGGTGGAACTGTTCGCCGTCCAGTACATCTTGCGTTTCTGGTCGGGGGAATGGCACGAGCCGAAGGCGGCCGCCTACTTCGACCTAAAGCGAAGCGTGTTCGCTGCCTGGGCAATTTACAGAATGCTCCGCGTCCGGCACGTCACCGAGGAAGAGCGCGACGTCATCATGGGGTTGGACTATGCCCGTTTGAACAACCAGCAAAGGGGGATGGTATGATTCGCCCGTTCAAAAATGCCAACTGTGATGGCTCGCATTGCACCTGGCCGAGCGGAGAGACCCGCCGTTTGCCCTACGGGGGCGAGGGTAACGTGATCCTCTGCCGGTCGTGCTACGAGTATGAGCTACGGTGGCGGCGCGAGCGGAACGAAGAACTCGGCCCGGACGCGCAGTTTGAGCTTCCGGCCTGGGAAACCCTAGCCGTCTATCCTTCGGTTTGACATCCAAGCGGCTTAGTGCCACTTTGGCACACATGACCGAAGACACCACCCTCAACAGCGCGGGCACTCCACCCGAGGTCCGCGCTTTCCTCGCGGCGATCGGGGCCAAGGGCGGAGCCGCCCGCACGCGGAACAAGGCTGCAGCGAGCCGGAAGAATCTCGCCCGGGGGCGCAAAATCCGGCTGGTGCGGATTCGCGCCCGGGAACGGGTTGAACGGCTGGCCACGGACCCGAGGGCACACCGGGAACTGTGACAGGGCAGGAACAACGCGCCCGCCAGCTTGCCCCCGACTGGGGGCACTGGTGGCTCGCGCCCGGGGTTTCCGCCCTGGCGCGGGCGGGTTTGAGCCTCGACGAGGCAAAGGCGGCCGCATGGTTCGAGGCCGCCCGTAGGCATCCAGATATGGCCAAGGGTGTCCGCGCCGGGCGGCCGGTGGACGGGTGGCAGATTGCAAGCGGTCTGGTTTGGGCTTGGTCCTCGGAGAGTTGGGCATCCCTCCACGGGGATCAACGCGCCCGTCTATTGGCCTCGGTACGCTCGCCGTTCTTTCTCCCCCCCTCGGGATACTCATTCTTCCCGGAAGACAGCCTGGCGGCGCAGCAGCAAGCGGCGTGGGTGCCTCTGGCGGCCCCTGACACCGACGATTGCGATGCTGCGGTCGAGTACGTCCGCCGTGTACGCGCCCTTGAGCGGGCCGGATTCGTGGTTGGGGCGGTAAACAACCAGTCAGCGCAGACCGTCCGCTATGCTGCGAGCGCCATCACGGCGGGGGAGCGCAGCTTCCCGGCGGCGGATTTGGTTGTCCAGGTGGCGACCGCCGAGCGGGAGACCGCCAACGGGGTGCGGGTGGCGAGCCGGGCTGAAGTGCGCGTGCTGGGGCGATTCAGACGCGCCCGGGGATGGCGGATGGAACGGTCGTTCCGTTTCGAGACCGTCATGGCTTCGCTCGCGCTTTGGGATTTGCGCGGCGTGCAGTCGGACTTCATCTGTAGGCTTCGCCTATAGGGTTTTTTCCTCTTGCGGACTTCACCAAGCCGCTTAGTCTTGCGGCATGGCAGATTTCACCATTCGACCGGCGAGCCGGACCAACATCCGCATTCTTGTCTGTCTGTACGCGGAGAGCGGGTGCGGCAAGACGTATTCATCCCTCCTGCTGGCCCGGGGTTATGCCGGGCCGACCGGCAAGATCGGGATGATCGACACCGAAAACCGGCGCGGCGAGTTTTACGCCGACGTGATTCCCGGCGGCTATTCGGTGCTGCCCCTTGACGAACCGTTTTCCCCGGACAGGTACATCGCGGCCATGGAGACCATGGAAGCGGCAGGCATCTGCATTGGAGTGTTGGACAGCGGCTCCCATGAATGGGAGGGCCCGGGCGGAGTACTCGAGCAAGCGGCAGAGAACGAAGCCAAGAGCGGGAAGCCGGGACTGCACAACTGGCGGCTGCCGAAGATGGCTCACGGCCTCTGGGTCCGCCGGTTGCTTCGAGCGCCTATCCCCTGGATCATCTGTTTACGGGCGAAGTACAAGAATCGCCAGACGAAGGATGAGCGGGGCAAAACCCAGATCGTCAAGGATGACTACGCTTCGCCCCTGCAGGCTGAAGATTTCATCTTCGAGTCCAGCTTGCACGGCCAGATCATGCCGGACCATTCGCTCGTCATCACCAAATCGAGCCACCCGGGGTTGCGGGGTTGCTTCCCCGACCACAAACCAATCACGCAAGAGCACGGAGCGACCCTGGCGGCGTGGTGTGCGTCGGGCGGGGCCCCGGCCCCGGCGGCGGCACCGGCCGCCCCTGCCCGGGGGGCAACGCCCTCCGACCAGAAGGGCCTCATTGCGGAACTCTGGAAGATGTGCGAGCCATTCCGGGGGACAGAGAATAGCTGGAAGGCGGCATGGGCCCAGCTTGCAGCCTGGAAGATCATTGATCCGGCGAAACACCCCAAACCCTCAACCCTCACCGTCGAGGAGCTAATCGAGGTCCTCGACAAAACATCCCTGGCCATTGGCCAGTCATCGGACATAACACCATGAAAATAATTGCAAGAGTCGATGATGAGAATTACCTCGTCGCCGCTCACGCCGACGAACTAGCCAAGTGTGCTGGCTACGGCTGCGCGTGGACGGTGAAGCGTGATAAGTCGATCGAGTTCAAAGTCGGGAACGTGGTCGATGTCAGCATCAGCTACGCGCAGATCGAGGCCCTTACCGGGGCCAAACAAAACCTGCAGCAACTTAGCAAGAGTTTGCGCGAGATGGCGGACACCCTGGACGCCGGAGCCGCGCGAGTCCCCAAAACGGAGGTCAAGAAGACGATATGAAAATCATAACCCTTAGCAGCGAAAACGTGAAGCGGCTCAAGGCCGTACAGATAAAGCCGGATGGCTCCCTGGTCGTCATCGGCGGGAAAAACGGGGCTGGCAAAACATCTGTGCTGGACAGCATCCAGTACGCCCTCGGCGGGGGCAAGTCCCTCCCGGCGATGCCGGTTCGGCAGGGCGAGGAGCACGCGGAGATCGTCGTCGATTTGGGCGAGATCGTCGTCACCCGCACATTCAGCGCCACGGGCGGCTCTGCCCTGGTGGTGAAATCCAAGGAGGGGTTGAAATACCCCAGTCCCCAAAGCGTGCTGGACAAGCTCGTTGGCAGGATGTCCTTCGACCCGTTGGAATTCGCCCGCGCCAGCGGGCCGGAACAAGCCGACACCCTCCGCGCCCTGGTCGGCGTGGACGTGAGCGGCTATGAGCGGACAGCGCAGATTGCTTACGATAACCGCACGATCGTCGCGCGGCAGGTGAAGCAGATTCAGGGGCAGCTTGCGGCCATGCCAGCAATGGTGCGGGACATTCCCGAGATTGAGAGTAGCACGGCGGATGTTCTGGAGCAGCAGGAGAAGGCGGGCCTCTGGAACAACAAATGCGGCCAGCTATACATGTTGGCCGAGGCGAAACAGCGCGATTATGCAAGGGCCGAGGAGCAGGTCCAGTTTGCCCATGCCGAGGTTGTGAGGGCAAAGGCCGCGCTCAAGAAATCGGAGGCCGCTTTACAGGCGGCCGAGCAAGCCAGGGCAGAAAGCTCCAAGGCGGCGGAAGAGGCTCGCAAGGCGTCTGATTTGGCGAAGCCGATCGACATGGCTCCTTTCAAGACCAAGCTGGCGGAGGTCGAAAGAACGAATAGCCAGATTCAGGCGAA
>Ga0335069_10004324_pt1 | contig 21130 bp, 23 predicted proteins | sample Lox_Sample_11_FD_206714 | JGI IMG/M metagenome (GOLD analysis project Ga0335069, IMG submission 206714) | Soil microbial communities from Loxahatchee National Wildlife Refuge, Florida, United States - Lox_Sample_1.1 | ecosystem: Environmental > Terrestrial > Soil > Wetlands | place: USA...
CGCTTACTCCGGTGGCGAAGGAACATGGCGTCGAGATGCACGAAGTGCACCGAGCGCTAAAAGAAGCTTTTCCCGATAGGAAGCCGGAGCATTGGGAGAAAGCGGAGCCGGCGATGATCCAGTCGGAAGCTCGTCGAGCACTCGGGGCGATGAATAAGGCTATCTACTGGGAGCCCTACCTGAAGGCCGCTTACCCGGACGACGAGCCGATCGAGAAGGTTTCCTACAAGCCCAAGAAGCCCCTCAACTACTACGAGCAGCACGAGAAAGACGTCGCCTCCGGCGTCGCAGCCACCAAGTTCAAGCAGAAAGCCCAGGACGTCCTGCGTGACGTCAAGGCGAACGTCTCGACGGGCCAGAAGCGCCCCTCGGGCGAGCGGAGTATGCGTGGCTCGGGTAAATCCCCGATGCGCGCCGAACCCGGCAACTCCCTCTTCGCCGTCGGCCCTAAGCGCTCTTCGAAGCTCGCCGGCGCTAAAGAAAGGCGAGCTTACGCTTACGGAACTCATTGGAATGCTGTAGTTCATCATCCGGCAGAGAAAGTAGTGGTAGCGAACAATCACCAGTATGGCGGGTCGACCAAACTCATGGTGGATACGCTCCGTAGGGAGATTCCTAAGGAATTCCCGGGACATACGGTAATTCTAGTTCACCATCCGCACGCGCAGCGCTCTTCGGAAATCACCGGCGGCACCCTGGATGAGGTTCATGCCCATCTTAAGGAAGCGGCCGCGAAGCATCCGGAACCAGAGCATCGGGAGCGTGCCGCCCAAGACCTGGTAAAGTTGTCTCGTATCTTGAAGAAATGAGCGCTATCAAAAAATGCGGATCTTGTAAGCTAGCGTCTTTCGATCTTACTGACCGCGCTCAATTCCTGCAAGCCATTAATTGGAAGAACCTACAACCCCTTTGGCACTCGGATCATCTCCGAAAAAGTGTGACGGATCGCGAGATGTGTCGTGGCTAATCCAAAAGCAATCCGAGCCGGTCTCGCCCTTCTCAAGTCCGTCCTGGACCTGGATCTCTCCAAGGGATCTAAGAACGTCCGCCGGCAGCGCGAGGCTTACAAGCAGCGCACGACCCCCACCGGGGAGTTCGTCGGTGAGGCCGAACACGATGCGACCGAAACCGAGCGCCTGAGCCGTTACCTCCACGGGATCGGTCTGACGCCGCACATCACCACCACCGAAGAGACCGAAGGCGTCAACGAAGAAGGCGAGCCCAAGCAGCGCACCAAGGCCATGGGTTCGCACGGCCCGAACGTGATCGACACTACCCCTGGTCAAGGTCCACACTGGCAACAGCTACGCCACGAAGCGAGCCACGCCCAGCAGACCCCCGTGGGCATGACGATCAAGGAATACCAGGAAGGCATCGGCCAGCCTGGTGATCGCATGGCCGCTCGCGAAAACAAGATGGGTGGTTACGAAGAGGTGAAGGCCCACTACGGGGAAGCTGGAGTTGCTCGCCGGGCCGGTCTCAGACCTTTCAAGCAACCCGGCGCCCCTAACCCGGGGACGCTGCAGCACGGTGCGAAGGAATACGCGCGCCAGAACCAGCGAGCCCTGGACCTGGGTATCAACCGTTTCGAGCCGTCGACCGGCGAGAAGGTCGTCCCCAACACACCCGACACTCGCATCAATCTCCGCGCTGCCGGCATGCCACGCGAAGCATTGCGCCTCCTCCGGGAGCGCATGGAGCAGCATCGGTCCGGGCAGGTCAAGAAGTCCGAGTTGGCCAAGACCCTGAAGCGCCCGCGCAAGCCGTCCGAAGATCTCGAATGGCACGAGATGGATATCGGTGGCCAAGACGATCCGGGTCAGGGTGTTCTCGTTCGACACGTAGCTTTCGGTCGCGCGAACAAGCGTTTCGAGATCGATCAGGATTACCCTAGTAAAGAACCAGCCTTCAGCCTTTGGCATTCGAAGTCTGGGCGTCATCCAGATCTGACGATTCATAGTCACCACGATACGCTGGAATCGGCCAAAGAAGCCGCTCACGAAGAGCACATCAAGCACCACTACCAGCTTTCAGACGCAGACGTCAAGGCCATTGAATCCGCGTGGCCGGAAGGCGTAAAGCGCCTCCATGGGATGCACCCGGACATGGTGCGGCACGAACTGGATCGTGCCCACGAGAATCTAGACAAGAGCGAGCCCAAAGGTTCCCCGAATCTCCAGTGGCGTCCGGTGACTCACGACGATTATGGGGACGAGCGCTATCCTACGGGTGGTGAAGCTTTCGGTGAGACCTGGGAATGGGCGCACGCCGGTCATGGGGTTTACCATCGTAGCACGGATGATGATTCCGGTAAAGTCAGTGTGAGCTATATCCCAGGGCACCCTAATGTGGAACCTGACGGATCGGCGCGTCACCATCCGTTGCGAATTCGTCCATACAAGAACCTGGATGCAGCGAACAGAGCTACTCTCAAGCATCACGTCGCCAAGCATTACGGCCTGAAGAATCACGAAGTCAAGGCAGTCGATGCTGCTTGGCCCGAAGGCGCTCGTCGCCTTCACGGGCAGCATCCGGACATGGTGCGAGCTGAAGTGAATCGAGCCGTCCAGGCCGTTGGCGGTGACTTCAGCAAGGGCGAACTAGTCGAGAAGTCCGCTGCGGACGACTTCAACTCTGACGCGAACAACCAGGTGACGCGAGCGCTCTTGGCTGCCGGCATCCCCGTGCGAGTGCATGGCTCGCCGAAGACCGCTGAAGCCCTCAAAGACAAGATCCGCCAGAAGCGTCGTTCTGGCCGGACCTACTACGGCCCGTCTGACGTCACGGACGCCTACCGCGGCCGCATTTCGGTCCTTAGCAACAACCTCAAGGACATCGATCGAGCGGCGCAAGTCGTTCGCTCCAAGTTCGAAGTCGATGACGCCAACTCCCCGGACTACGCTCACGATCCGAATTCCGCTTATGGCCGCACGCATCTCATCCTGATGATGAACGGCCTGCCCTACGAACTGCAGATCGGGACGGCGGACGCCGAGGAATACGGCGAACCGGTCCACGACTCGATCTACAAGAACCCGAAGTGTGATCCCGCGCTCCGCCAGGAGCACGAAGCGATCATGGGCGCCATCAAGGGTCTGAACGCTAACGGAAAGTCCTATCACTCCGACCCCGAGCTGGAAAGTCGAATCAAAGCACTGCACGCCAAAGCCGGCGCTTTCGCGAAGTCCATGGCCAAGGCCGACAGCGAGCAGCCAGCGCACCCGCTGAAGTGGGAACGTTCGGACCGGGCCTCTGCTTTTGAGGCTGAAGCGCCTCACGGGCTTTACCGTTACTGGCCCGCGGGCAGCTCTAATCGTCAGCATGGCAATCTGCTGTATCATCCTCGCGTAGCGCCAGCCAGTTTTGGCGAAGGAAAGATGGTCCACAACTCCGGCGGCTGGGGAACCTTCGCTAACGCGAAGGACTGGGCTACCGAACATCACGTGCAGCACACTCATGGTCTGTCCGATGAGGATGTGATGACCGCTCGCCACGCAGGGCCGGAAGGGCTGCATCGATTTGTGGGCCAGCACCCCGGCATGGTCCATCGCGATATGGAACGAGCGCGTCAGGCGTTCCCTCAGGATCTAGTGGACAAGTCCGAAGCCGCTGGCGCCGCCAAGGACGCTCGCCTCCGTCGGGATTCCGCTATCAACCGCCGTGTGGTCGATAAGGCCAATCGCGGTCTGCAGCTCGACAAGAACCTGGAAGGTCTGAACCCCGAAGGCGATGGCACTGGGTCGACCGAAGAGGGTGAAGGCGCTGGTATGGGTCCAGTCGCCGGTGACGCCACTGGGGATGGCGGTTCGCTTACGTCCATGGGCAAGACCGGTGAAGTGAAGCGCCGGAACAAAGAAGCGAAGCGATCTTGGGAAGTGAGTATCGGTGAAGATAACCCTGAGGGAGATGAATACGACAACCTGAACGTGGACGAAGCCCGTATGGCTGATGCCCGGGTTCAACGTAACGATCGACGTGTGCGCTATCCCAATTCCCCAGGAAATAGACCGCTTCGTGATTTTGATCCTTTGAATGAAAGTTTCGGGTTGTATCCGGATCGACTAAAGGGTAGTCCCAAGCCTAAGCTTCCTAAAGGTCACGACCGCCGGCACCCTAAATACATCGGCACCAACACCGGTGGCATCCCGGGTGAAGGTCTCGGCAAGGCCGAAAAGCCTGAGAATTCGAAAGAGACCAACACCAAGAAGGACGCCGACCAACGCAAGCCTTTCGAGAAGCCCTCCATGAAGGATGGCGGGGAAGACCAGTCCATCATGGACGCGAACGTCGAAGGCGCGATGCAGGCCATGGGCTTCGGCCACGTGACCGGCCGGATCTCTCCGAATGCTATGGCCCTGCGTCACTTGGCCTACAAGCTCAAGGTCTACCAGAACCGCCAGAATAAGGAAGCGTTCACCCGCAAGCCCCTGGGCAAGGACGACCCGAAGCCTGAGCCCCAGAAGAAGACGATCGTGAAGTCCAAGCTCAAGAAGGAGTCAGGAACGATGTCTCCTCCCGCCGGCGACGTAGGGGATCCGGCCTAAATGTCGAAGATCATTGACGAAATCGAAGCGGCCCGTAACGCCCTAGCCAAAGGGGACGTCACGGACGCTTTCGATCGCCTCTCGGCCGCCGGCCGTGAGACCTTCCAGAAGGATGTCTGTCCGGGTTGCGGCACCCTCACAGACATCCTGGTGAAGTCCGGTCATCTAGCGGCGGAATGTAAGAAATGCGGTGCCACCTGGGGAAAACGGTCCTCGGGCCCGATTGGGCCACTGGTAAAATCCGTTCGCAAACACTCGGAAGTGAAGGATATGAGCTACTCCAAGGGTCGTCCAGAAGTCGAAGCGAAGTTGTGGGAGCTGTGGCGAACCAGCGGTGGCCAAGCCATCGACGCCTATGATATCAATCAGTATTCCGCCACCGGAGTGATCAAGAAGTCCCTCTTGGAAGCGATTGGGATCGAAGCGACCACCAAGGTCCCGGTCGAGGAGCCCATGATTAAGACTGGACTCGTCGCCGAACCCACCTGGGGCGGTCTCAATAAGTCCGAAGTCCTGAACTTGATGTTTGAGATGTTCAAGACCGGCGAGGCGCATCAATACGTCAATCGTCACTCGATGACGAAGTTCGACCAGTTCGGCATCCTGGATCCTGAGGCCGCGCGAGTGATCCTCCAGAAGGCCGGCAAGGATCCGGACGCGCTCTCCAAGTCCCCTACGCCCAAGCTGGAGGACCAGGAAGGCATCGACCCTGAGGTCGCCGACCCCGGCCTGGAGCCGCGTGAGGAGCCGAAGGCTCGTTTCGGACGGCAGCAACAGCCTATCAAGCCCAAGGACATCGGCTCCATCGGCGAAGCGAAGCTCAAGCAGCTCGTGTTCGACAACCCCGCTAACGGCGAGGCTGAAGGTCTGAAGTCCGTTGGCAAGGGTAAAGGTGAGTCTGTCGCTAAGACGGGTCCGAACTGGTCCGATAAGGACGAACGGCAGTATCAGCACATCAAGGAATCCAGCCTGAAGGCCGGCAAGTCCAAAAAAGTCGCTCAGCGCATCGCGGCCGCTACCGTGAATGCCCAGAAGTCCGAAAGCGCTTCTCTGGACTTGAAAAAGGCTCATGAAGCCGAGCCTAACGTCCACGCTAGCGCCAATCTATCTACCGATGAAAAGCTGAACCTCATCCTTCGGGAACTGGAGCAGATCGAAGCTGCAGTAGGCGTTCACGAGTCTGTCTCCGACGAGCGCGCGGAAGAAGCATCGGTTCGTAAATCCGCGGTCGACGTCTCCGCACCCGCGCCCGCGCCGACTTCCAAGCTCGGGCATCACTTCATCTTCTCTGCCGAAAATCCGGCACATCCCGACAAAGTTACCATCAAAGCCGGGCACGACCAGGTGCTTCACGGCCTTCGCCGCATGGGTATGTCTGCTCGTGAAGTGAAGGGCAAATACGGCGGCCAGGTCGAGCGCTCGATCATGGTCTGTGAGCCGAAGGAGCACGACATCCATACGCTCCATCAGCTCGCCGCTGGCCTGGGTCAGGAGTCCGCGCTTCACTCGGATGGCAACACGCACCGGCTCTACTACTATCACGGACCGAACGCCGGGAAATACCACGAAGGCCGCGGCACGGAATGGATGAGCCAGGAGCCCGAGGACGCCTACACCGAAATGGCCGATCCGGACACCGGTGCGCGCTCCTACTTCCGCCATAACCTGGACTTCTCCCAGCTCCACGATCACGTCAACGACGGCTCTAAGGCCGCCGGCGAGGTGAAGGAAGCTCCGGTCGAACTGCCCGTCCACGAGGACGTGCACGCCGAAGAGCGCCATGCCCCTGAGCCGGTCCAGAAGTCCGAGTCCAAGCCGCCCAAGAAGCAGGTCAAGAAGTCCGAGTCTACCGCGGGCACCGAACTGCTCGCGAAGGCCATGAAGTCCCTCGCGCCCGCGCCCTCCGCGCCGGCGAAGAAGCCCGGCACCCTGATGAAGAAGCCCGTTGGACCAGCCAAGTCGCCCGTCGTTGGCGGCGCTGGCACTGCGAACTACGTCGGCGCTCCTGAGATGACCAAAGGCATCGCTGGTCCGAAGCCCGGCACCGCTACCGCCCCGAAGCCGGCGTCGTCCGCTAAAGCCATTACGACCCCCGTGGGCCCGAAGGCTGGCGGTATGACCAAAGCCGTGAAGCCGATCGGCCTCAAGCCCGCCGGTAGTGTCGCGCCCGCGGCCCCGACGAACGTCGATATCGAGCGCAAGCAGTCCGCCGAGCCCGAGGCGCAGGTCCACTCCCTGACGGCCCCGAAGCCGCCGGAAATCGCCAAGCCCAAGTTCGACCCGGCTAGTATCGGGATCGGCGCCAGCGGGAAGAAGATGATCAAGCCGATCAAGAAGAGCGAAGCGCTCGATCAGATCCAGGCGAAGATCGAGCGTCTAGGCAAGTCCGCCGACCCCCTGGCGCGTGCTCAGCTCCGTGGTCTTGCTGAGAAATACACGAAAGTCTCCCTGATGAAGGGCGACGAAGTCCTCCTCGACGAAGGGGAGTAAGCCATGGCGGCTAAAGAGCCCGCTAAGCCATTGGATTGGCAACGCGTTCCGCTCATGGAGCGAGAGCAAGGATCCCTTCGTTCTCTGGCGCCTTATTGGAGAGCCACCAGTTCGGCCGGTAATCAGTATCTTGCCTTCGATGAGAAATCCCCTTCCGCTGGGCGCGTGAATTCTCGGGGGGATTGGTCGCCTATCTCCGCGAGCGGTAAGTCTCACCATGAATGCTCTGCCGCGGAACACATTCCCGGGGGGAAGTGCCGCAGCGGGGGAGATTCTTTTAGGCATCAGAGTGTCGAGCACGCTAAGAAGGCAGCTGAGCGCGCTTACGCTACGGAGCACTACGGACTCTCCGACGCGGATGTCGAAGCAGTCCACCATGCCTGGCCCGAACACGGGCCGGCTAGGTTCATCGGCATGCACCCCGACCAGGTAAAATACGAGCTAGATAGGGCGCATGCCGCGATGAACAAGACCATGAAAAAAGGTGCTTGGGAACGTTTCCGGGAGCACATGAACAAAGCCGACCTCGGGATGAATACCGATGGCCAGGCGATCCCCAAGCTCGGCGCTCCGATGCCGTCGCCTACGATCGGTGGCGGCGGTGATCCGGTCCTTTCGGACCCGAAGGTTAAGCGCTTCCTCCAGCAGCTCGGCGCCAAGATGGTCGAACACCAGTTCGACGGCGCCTTCAAGCCTGGCGATCGCGTGATCCATCCCTACCTCGGCCTGGGCAAGGTCATCCGCGTCCACGATCCGGCGGAAGCCGATCCTCAGGGCGGACTGCTCTACGACGTTCGCTACCCTGAGTTCGACATCGCCCTGAACCAGATCGAGCTGGCCGCGGTCCCCCCGCCGCCCGTGAATCCGATCGCCGTCCCGATCAAGTCGAACATGCGTGCCGCGATCCCGGCGGCTCCGCCGCATCCCGCGCTGCAAGCGACGGTCGCAATGCAGCCTTTCATGGGTAGCGTAGCCCAGGCGCAGCAGGAAGAAAAAGAAGCTCAGATGGAAGCCATGAAGGAAGGCCAGGACGCCGAAAGCGGCGATGGCGATTCCGAAGGCGGTGACGAAGGTGGGGGCAGCGACGACAAGCCCCCTTTCGGTAAAAGTGAAGCGCTGACCAAGGCCGATCACCCGGGCCCCTTGGGTGAATGGGAAAACATCGGTGGTGCTTACACAAATTATCGAGAGGGCTTCTATGTCCCCAAAGAACACTTTGCAGACGACGAAGACCTTGCTCAAAAAGATTACACTGTAGTCCATCGGACTGATGGCGCGCGTGCTCCTGTGGGCAAACGATGGGAAGTAGAGCATTGGATTGCGGGCCGTGCCCGCGGCCATCTCGGCTGGCACGCCACGCGCGAAGAAGGCCAGAAAGCCGCGGAACGTCACTACCTGATAGGCCAGCACAAGCTGAAAGATCACGAAGTCAAGGCCGTTGAATCCGCCTGGCCGGAGCAGGGCGTCCATCGTTTTCACGGGATGCACCCGGACCAGGTGAAACACGAAGTGAACCGCGCCTTGGAAGCTTTTCCCCAGGACCCGATCGAGAAGGCCAAAGTCGATTACCGTTGGCGCAAGCACCCCGGCAAGGGCCTGCGCAATTCGCCCATCGGTGGCGATCGAGAGAAAGCAGAAACCGCTCGGGAAGTTCACGAAGTTCGCCAAGGGCGTTACGAGCATCAGCTCTCCGAATACGATTCCTGGAGGACGCCCCCTCCCTCGACTACGGCTCTCGCGTTTCTCCGAGAAAGCCCAACCTCCCCGGTGGTCACGATCGCAGGCATCTCCCGGAAGTTCCGCCAGCACCCGAAGACCCAGCCGGCCTTTCCTGAAGAGGAGAAGGTCTACGGGATCAAGAAATCCGAACGCAACGCAGCTTTCGACGCTGAGACCAAAAAGATCAACGAAAACGCCCAGAAGCCCGAGAATCAGCGCCCGCATGCTTTCTCGCCGGCGGAATGGACGCACTCCAACGGCCATCCGCGGTGCCTGCGGTGCGGTGACGAAGAGCGCATCGACAAAACGTGCCATCCCCGCCCGAACTATGGTCTTTCACCGACGGGCGGTCCCCGTAAGAAGACCGGGTAAAATCCCCCCGTGGATGCTTTTGACGCTGAAATTGGAGCGATCGTCGATCTGGCCAAGGACCTAGTCGCCGCCGGCGAGCGCGAAGCCGCTGGCGTGCTCCTGAAGTCCTCGATCGAACCTCTCGCGAAGACCTTCGAAGCCGATTTCCTGGCTGAGACAGCTCAGGCCGCTCGTGAGGTGGCGAAGTCCCGCGGTATCCCGTTCGATACGCAAGCTACCCAGCGCGGTGCTGAACGTAAATTCATTTTCAAGACGGGCTACCACGAAGTCGAGCACCTCCGGCACGGGAATGATGTCCGTGTGACGATCCGCAAGACCGTTGAAGGTCCGGTGCCTACTCGGGATCTGGCACTCGCCAAGGCGATCTCGGTGAAGCTGCAGCGGATCTATACTCGGATGGGCGACACGCTCCTGGCGAAGACCGAAGAGCTGTTCAAAGGCAAGAAACCGAAGCGAGAGATCCAGGCGGGCGAGATGATCTCCCCTCGGAACCTCCGGCGTCACTGGCAGGCCAAGCCTAAGCTCTCGCCCGAGATCCGTGAGCAGCAGATTTCCGGTGCTGAATGGGAACGCCGCATGGATACCGATCCTGCCTTCCGCGAGCGCTACAATCGTCGCGTCGCCGAGAATCGGGATGCAGCTGTTGAAGCGAAAGAAGGCGTTCACGAGGGCGTGAAGACCAAGATCGAGAAGGCCAAGGTCGACGAAAAGAAGACCATCTGGATCGCCGAGAAGCATGTCCCGAAGACCAAACGCTTGATGCGCCAGACTCGCAAAGAAGCCCCTGGTGATCCCCTGGCGGCCAAGAAGCCCGGATCTATGCTGCGTCCGAAGGGGCACGCTATCGAGCGGCACCTGAAGAAAGGTGACGTCGTATCCATGGATCCTTCTAAGCGCAAGAAGCCCATTGAAGCGCCTGCGGCTGAATCCGCGCCCGCGCCCGTCATCGGTGCCCTGCGGCCGCCCGAGGAACACCTCGACGCAATGAAGCATCATGTAGCGCACCTCCTGCATCACAACCTCCACGCGGACTACGCCGAAGGCGAGGGGCGCGATCGGGATGCCGCTCTCCACTCGGACTTGGCCGACAAGCACTACGCGCACGCACTCTCTCACGCCAATCGCATCGGCCGCGGCAAGCACGATATCGCTTTCTTCCAGGGGGAGATGCAGCGCGCAATGGAGGATGCTGGCTACGATGTCCGACACGATACTCGTGAGCACCTCCACTTCCGTCCTCACCCTGCGGATGCCGCTCTAGGCGGTAAGCTCGTTGACCCCAAGAAGTTCACCAAGTCCGATGCCTTCTTGAATGACCTCGCCAAGGCCCTCAAGCGCCGGCGTCCGCCGCGCACGAAGCGCGCCCTTGGGCGCCACAAGCGCACGCGGGGCGTCTGGGCCGAGCGCTCCAAGCTCCGTGGCAAACAGTCCCAGCAGCAGGTCGCCGCGCGGCGCCAGACTCAGGCGACGCAGCCGGGTATCCTCGGCTCGCTCCTGGGCACGATCCTCGGGAGCTAAGCCATGGCTAAGCGTCCGGGCGTCCCTCAGGGGCCTACACACGAATTCATTGATCCGCCCGATCTAGCGGGACTGATCAAGCCGTTCCCGCCGATCCCGCTTTGGGATCCGCAGTTCGATGGTCCTGGCTTCGATGAGCTGCTCCAGAATCGTGGCCTCCGCTGGATCCACGAGAAGGCGGCGTATTGCCCGAACGTCAATGACTTGGAGGTCCAGCTTCACGACCCAAACTGTCGGGATTGCGAGAACGGCTATCTCTTCTTCCCGGCGAACGAAGGCAAACCGATCTACGGTGCGTTCTACCAGAACAAACTGGAGCGGCTCTACGAGATCAACGGCCTCTGGGAAGCCGGCGATGCCGTAATCACGTTCACGAGCTACAATCGCGGTGGCGTGAACAATCAGGGGGAGCCTAGTGAAGGCTCGATGAATGACTTCAAAGTCGGCGACAAGCTAACCTGTTTGGATTATGTTTTCACCTGGCAGGAGCGCATTGAGCATTCCCCGAGCGGCGTTGATCGCTTGAAATACCCGGCCAAGGAAGTCGAGTTCGTGGCCGACAAAAACCGTCGCTACCAGCTCGGCACTGATTTCGAGATCACGCCCGAAGGGCACATCGCCTGGTTGACCCCCAACCGCCCGAAATACGACTCCGTTCGTAACCGCGGCGGGATCTTCACGATCGTCTACACGGCGAATCCGGTGTTCTACGTGATGCAAATTCTACACGAAATCCGGGCTACCAAGGGTGTCGAGCGGGATCCTACCGATCCGTCGCTAGACAAGCTCGTGGCCATCCGGCTGCCGCAGCAAGTCCTGGTGCGTAGAGACTATTTCTTCCATCATCCAGCCGATAAGACCGGTTCCGACGAGTCGCGAGCACCCCGCAACGGCACGCTCGTTACTCCCGACTAAGCCCTAAAACTTCTACGCCCGGTGGTATCATAAGGGCATGGAAAAGAAGCCGTTCCATTCCTACATCAGCCGCCCGGAACGAAAGTCGGATCCTGGCGTCAAGCAGCACCGCTGGAGTGGCTTCCCGGGCGCGTATTGCCTGGACTGCGGTGAGGAGTGCCAGGCGGAAATCTGCCTTGCCCAGAACTTCCCGGAGTGCCTCCAGGCTCTGGATAGCCTCGGTCTGCCCGATCCTTCCAAGTGTGCGATTCACGGGAAGGCGCACCCCTGCATGCCGAACAACCCAGTGCATCAGTGGGAAGGCAAGTGGTGGTTCTGGGACGAGACTTGGTCCAATCGAGTCGGTCCTTACGAGGATGCTACAAAAGCGCGCGAAGGGATGGAGCTTTACGTTAAGCTCTTTCTAGACAAGCCAGCGCCGATCCCCCCCCCATGGGAGCAAATGAAGTGAGCGATTCGATCGCCGGCGATGGGAAAGGGATGCTGGAGGAGTCGGGCGAGGAAGCGGAAGCCCGCAAAGCCGCCAGCACTGGTGGGCAGCACCGACCGGGACCGGCGGATGGGTGCCAGGGGTGCGTCAACATCGCGGAGATGAAACTAACGCCCTACGAGCGCGATCGTTACCAAGGGGCCTGGATCGCTTGGCATCGGCAAAGCATGCTGGAGTTCGTGCCGACGGAAGTCCTAATTAGTCACTGGCGCGAAGCGAATCGCTTGGTGGCTGTTGAGGAAGGCGACTAATGATTGACTACGCCATGCGAGAGGTCCCGTGATCGACGACGAACGCAAGACAGAAGAACCTTCTGACGTAGCGATCTACCTATCGGAGATCTCAAAGACCCCCCTCCTGACAAGAGAGCAGGAGATCGTCTACTACAAGGCCATCTCTGGTGGTCGAAAAGCAATCGTTCGCACTTTTCTAGAGGACCCAGTAGCTCGTGATACATTCGTCGCCAAAGTCGCCGAACTCGCCGGCGAAGCCGTCCAGGTGGAAGCCGAAGAGGACGAGTCGACAGTCAAGATCAAAGTCGATCCGGCGTCGAACAAAGTCTCGGAAAAGGCCGCTTTGGCGCTCGCGCAGCTCAATTCCGCGCTCTTCAATCGTGCCGTCAGCGATACAAAGCTGCTACTGCCCAAGGTCAAGCAGGAAGTCGTCCGCCAGGCATCTGCGACAGTCGATGTCGCTCGCAAGAAGCTCACGGAAGCGAATCTCCGCCTGGTCGTGTCGAACGCCAAGGGCTACGCATCCGTCGGCATGCCGTTCATGGACCTCATCGCTGAAGGTAACCTAGGGCTGATCCGAGCGGTCGACAAGTTCGATCCCGCCCGCGGCCGGTTTTCCACCGTAGCTACGTGGTGGATTCGCCAGGCGATCATTCGCTCACTCTCCAATAAACTCCGATCGATCCGTATCCCGGTGCACATGGTAGACGCGATGAATCGAGCCATCAAGCAACTCACAGCGAGGCACGGGCGCCACCCGAAGCCGGCTGAAATCCTGGAGTTCCTCAAGATGCCAAACCTGAACGAAGGTAACGTCCGTGATGTCCTGGCGATCATGGCCGGCACGATCTCCCTGGATCAGCCGAGCGCTCAGTCCTCGGCGAATGCCGATGGTAGCGAGGATACCCTCATGGACCACCTGGAAGACTCTTATTCGGTCGAGCAGTCCGTTGAAGACCAGGACCTGCGGATCAAGATCCTAGTCGCGCTCCGAGAGGCACTAGAGCCGCGAGAGGAAAAGGTCATGAGACTCAAGGTGGGCTGTTAGGTGAACGCCGCCGTCCGAAAGTTCCTGAGCGAGCCGATTAGTATCAGGCGTTGGGATGTCGGCCTTGACACCTGGAGGCGCTACACTGTGTCTCGATCCACGGTTGTAGGGGATCCCCATGGATGGAGCACCGACGATGTGATGATGGAAATCACGATCCCGATGCTGATGCTTTTGGCCGAGCTGACCGATGACGGTCTGCAGACGGCGATGAGAAACGTCGATGGGTGATCTCGACGTCTTGGCCTCGCTGCCAGGGCCAATACCATCGCCTTCGCAGCTAACGAAGGCGATGCGGCAGCATGGTGTTTTAGCGGACGATCTCAAGTTCAGGCAATTCCGGTTCAAGGTAGGTGATCGCGTAAAGGTCCGCCCGCCATTCGGCGTAGACGATACCGCGGATGCCCGTAAAGCTTACGAGACTATCTACAAAGGCAAGATCTACGAAGTCCTTGCAGTCAAATTCAAATCGATGAAGATGATAGCTTCCGTAGACGGCCGGGAATATTCAACTTTCGAAGAAGTATCGCTCCTAGACCCTAAAAGACCCGGGGAGCAGCTTTGTTTTCCTGGCACATTTCCTTCGCCTTTACGATGGCCTGGAAGTTGCATTTGACGTCCTTGACGAGCTAACGTCGGCTGCGGTAGAATCGAAGTGATGTCCAGAAATACCGAATGGGGTTACATCAGAGTTCCCTGCGAGGAATGCGAAGGGGAAGGGACTGTCACCGGAATGAACGCAAGGCTGTATCCCAATGGTCATTCCGAAGTGATAGAGAATTTCTGTTGCCCTACTTGCAAAGGTGACGGCTACCAGCTGGAGTTAAGCGGTTTATCCGTGGCTCTACAAGTTCTGGAGGAACTGGACGAATGAAGAAGTTGCTGCCGCCGTCCTTGATCGTGCTCCTCATGGCCTGTGGCGATCCCACGAACGTATGCAATAACCCGCCGCAACAGGGTCCTTACGCTATCGTTGATCCGATCGGGGACACGAAATCCGAGAACGAATCCGCCTGGATCGCGATGTGCGAAAGCACCGCCGGCACCCCCACGCCAACCCACACGAACGGAAAGTAACATGGCCGAGAAGAAGAAACATCGCGGACAGTGCATGCCTGTTGATCTCTGCGAAGACTGCGTTAACTACAATCAGGGCTGGAGTCAGACCGCCGGTCACAACGCGGAGCTGAGGGAGCGCATCGGGATCCTAAAGCAGCTCGCCGGTGAGTATTACGTCGCCGGCAAGGATCGGGAAGCGAATCTACTGCGAGACATCGTTCGCAGCTGGGAAAACGACCAAGCGAAGCTATCCGATCTACTCGACAGCTACATCAACGGCACTGGCGGATACGGGGACTAGAGCTTCAGGTCTCGGATCTCTTTCGAGAGCGCCTTCTGGCGCATATACCCGGTTTCGGGCGAGCCCGTGTAGAGATATTCATTATTACCGCCTGCGCCGGCGAGCGATTCGGCCGCAGTCTCCAGACCGAGGTTGTAGATCTTCTTCGCGATAGCCGGGTCGACTCCGAGTGCGAGAGCGAGGTCATTGGCGCGTTGCGCCCAGGCTTCATGACGGGTCATTTGGTCTCCTCGGCCTTCAGCTCTTCGATCGCCTTGAGGAAATACGGCATCATCAGTGAGTGGGGAGCGGTTATGCCAGCGGAGTAGCGGTAGATCAGGCCGTAAGCGCCATCTACGATCTTGTCGGCGAGCTTCTTGGCTTTCTTCTCGCAGGCTTCTGAAGCTTCCCAGCGGGTGATCTCGTAAACGCCGGACCAACCATAGCCCATCTCACCCGTCTTGACGCGTTTCGGGATCTCCCCCAGGTAAGCAGCGATGGCCGCGCAAAACTTTTCGGCTTCAGGCGTCATCGAATCGACCTCGGATGGCAGTTAGCATCGAGCATACCTTTCCTACGGGACACGGCGATCCGCTGGTCGAAGAACTCTTTACGCTTGTTTCTGGGGAGTTCCTTGAATTCAAGGTGATCGTGCCAGTCAATGCAGTAATCCTGGTTGCCCTTGATCCAGTCGTTCAACCCTCGGACCTTGCGAGCGAAAGCGATCTCCCAACCCAGGAAGTCGAACTCCCGAGAACGATCCGGCTTCTCTTTCGAAGCGAGCACGTGTCCCAGTTCGTGAATCAGCGTAGCAAGCCAGAATTCCTCCTGCAGAAAGTGTTTATCCACAAGCACGACCTGGGCGGAATGACACACACCAATCCCATCCCTAAATGGGCAGGGACTGAAATCCACTGAGGACTTGGCGTCAGACAGCTCTTCCGCGCTTACGACCAAAATCTTCGCCCCCAGCTTCTCCGCAAGCTTGTTGATCCTCGCGAATTTTACTCGCTGATCCATCAGCTCCTCCACCAGGCGATGAGCTGCCGAATGATCGGCAGCGCCGCCAGGATGATCATCAGTTCGTCAGCGCAGAAGTGCATCAGTCTCGATCCTTTCGCCCGTGGTGATCGGGGACTTTCTGGCCGTGATCGGCCATAATCCGCTTCACTTCGGTGTAGCTTACAGGAAAGAACCGGTGCGCGTCAACCCCTATGTCGAAGGATTTGTTGGTCAGGTCGTCCGGTAGCGAGCCATGGGAGTGGCCGTAGAGGTGCCAGCTCCCATACTGGGCCTTGTCCCAGACCCGGAAGGCGTAGTGGCACAGCACGATGCGCTGTTTACCCTCCGGCGCCGTAAGATCAGGCACCTTGACGGTGTAGACATCCTTGATCCAGGCGAAGAGATGCGGGCAGAAGTCCTTCTCTTCGATCCGGCGGTCATGGTTGCCACGGATCAGGAATTTCTGGCCATTCAGGTCCTTCAGGATCTCCATCGTCCTGGCGGGCTTATGGAACGAGAAGTCGCCCAGGACATAGACCTGGTCGCCGGCCTGGACCAGGGCGTTCCAGTTGTCGATCATCGCCCGGTCCATCTCCTCTACCGAGGCAAATGGGCGCTTGGCGTATTCGATCACCCGGGCGTGCCCGAAGTGCAGATCGGAAGTGAACCAGATCACTTCGGGACCTCCATCGGCACCCAGAGCCCGTGGACGATAGAATCGCCTTCCTGCGGTCGATACCCGTAGCGAGAACCGTAGGTAAGATCCTGATCCAAGTAGAGGAAATTCACGCTAACCGCGAACCGATTGAGTTTCCCGATCCAGTCGGGACTCGCGTAAACCACGATCGGTTCCTTCTCACTCTGGAAGAGGGCGTAGTAGCCTTCCTTGAACTTCATGCGATCGAAGCGCTTACCGCCCTTCTTGGACGGGAACTTGACCGGCCGATAGACGCTCAGTTCTTTCGCGGCCTTGAGAAATGGGACGGGCATATCGTGGTAGCTACCGCCGGGGCCGTCCTGCGTGTAGTGTAGCTTGCCATCGTATTTCCAGACGCGCCAGAGGAGAGGCGATATCGGGAAGGAGCGAATATCTTTCTCGTTCAGCTTGGTCCAGTAGTAACCGGGCTTTTTCGGTATGCCTTTGGTCCAGGTCATTTTGGTTCCTATGAAACGAAGTGGACGGCGTTCTCCATTGTTGAACTACTCGCCCCTTAGCGGGGCGGACCGGCCGGTCAGCTCCGGTATTACCGTCCGTGGCTCCTGGGGTTCGGTTCGAACGAACATCCTCGCGAGTAACAGTCGCGCGCCATTTCCACTTCAGCCACCCAGGAATGTATGTCTCTTGTTATCGTAAATGGTGGAGGTGGAGGGGATTCGAACCCCTCGTCCGGCCAACTTCCTTGAACACGCTCGTTACAGGCTTGGGCAGTGCGGTTATCAATTTTTGCCTAGAAGGGCCGTCGCTGCCAATCCATCCTTCTAGACGCAAGCCTTGAATTCGGTCGGGGGCTTGGCCAAAGCGTCCCTCCTACCCTTCAGTTTTTTGGCTCTAACGGCTACCGAAGTCTCTCACCGTAGAACCCCGCAGATCTTAGCCTGCGGTCCGCTCACCGCTCACGCGGCCACGCGGAAGGGCTGGGTCTCAGCACCTGTGTGTGCCCCTTTTTAGGTCGCCTGGGCAACGACCACCTGCTACGTGTCGATTCCGTTAGTCGTCGATTCCTGTCACCCCCGTGAATTTACTCCGGTTCCTTCGGATCTTCCATGGAAACGAACAGGTCCGGTCGACGCTCGTAGACCGCCTGGTTCAGATTCCAGAAGAACTCGTTCTGTTCCTCTCCTTCCATCGTCTCCCACAGCTTGACCAACTCCTCTTCGGTCAATCCCTTCTTGAGCAGATCGATAGCCTTCTTGTAAAGCTCGTCTCCCATGTTTCCTTTCTTCGGTCTTCGAGATTCAGGATGCTTTGGTTGGGATCTGACTTCTCGCCCTAGCGCTTGAGTTATGGAGTCTACGCCACCGCTCCGTCCTGACCTCTTGACCCTACTTTACCACCGGACACCATGCCCGGCGTCGAGTTTTAGAAGAACTCCTCTTCGTCGAGCAGCTCCTGATCGGCGTAGGGATCGTTCGACTCCCGAAGGGCGGCGCGATGCATCTGCTCGTTCGCCTTCTTGGCCATGATCCACGCCGGCGGATCGACCTCCGGGCGCTTCACCTGGGGAAACTTCGGAGCGATCTGCTGATTGATCGCCGCGACCATCGAGGAGTGAAGGAAGCCAGGGCCGAAGCCCATGGCCTTCTTCTGGCGGTTGAACTCCGCCTTGCGCTTCTGCTTCCAGTTCTTGTTGCCCGTCTTGTTCACGACATCGCTCCCTTCGGCGGCGTGCGCCGCCCGATGATGTCCTTGCCGTCCTTGTCCTTGCCGAGCACCTTCCCCTGCGGGGACCGCTCGTAGCGCCGCATCTTCGACGCCAGGCGGCGTTCCGCCTTGGGGAGGAGGGCATTCTTCAGCTTCTTCGTCTCCAGGTGGCGCTTGATCTTCGCCACCCGCTTTCCGTTCTTCGCCATCTTTCGCTCCGGGTTGGGTTTCTACTGCTTCGGGGACCTTACCGCTGGGACTTCGCGCCGTCAAGCCTTTTCTACAGGCAATCGACCTGCGTGACCCAGCCAACGTTGTCGATCCAGTAGATCGTGACAGCGCCGGAGTAGGCGTCCACGCCGGCGTTGTAGCGGGCCTCGCGCTCGATCGAGCGTGAACGCGAGAGCGACTTAGGCCAGAAGTGCTTACGCGGCATGAAGGGGATCTTCCTCATCGCTTGATCTTCTTCAGCTTGCCGGTCTTCAGCACGATCGGGCCGACGACGAACACCTTGGTGACGCGCGTCTTATCCTCGCCTCGGAAGAGGAGATCCTTCTCGTCGTAGCGAACGAGGAGGATCTTGTAGTAGATTTTACGCCACTGCCGTGCGGTCTCCAGGGATTCGAAGACGTTGATCCCGGGGGCACAGCTTACCTTCGGATTGCGAGCACGTTTCAGCTGCCCGGGCCAGAACTTCGCCGTGGTGATCCTGCCGGGGATGTAGAGCAGACCGGGGTAGCACGGACCGGTATAGGCGCCGACGGCGACGCGAGGGATGACGACTTTGTAGGCTCGTTTCATGCCTTCTCCATAAGCCTAGGACGCTGGCGACGTCGGTTGAAACGGGGCCTCCCGATCGGGATAGCCTCCACCAGGCTGTTCTCAGCCAACGAGACGCCGCCAGCGGCTTCGGTCTATCTGAATACTACCTGCTTGAACTAATCGGGTCAAGCACAAAGTGATCGTAGGGCTGGTAAAATCACCAGCGTGGCTGATCTAGAATCCTATCTCCGTTTGAAGACCGAGATCGAACGCCTCGGGCGTGAAATGCGCTCCGGAGCGCCTATCAGTCCTTTGGCTAAAGCTGAGCTAGGTCAGCGAATTGCAAAGGTTTTGGATCAGTTCGAGGTGCTTCTGAAGTCAGAAGCCTACCTCGCCATGGCCAAGGACGAAGAGTCGGCGGAAACCAGTCTCGCTAAGGAAGAGCCAGAGCTACCGAACCAGATCCTGGCGAAGCGCGGCGGCTTCCCGGGGGCATGCGCTGATTGCGGACAGTCTGAGTGTGCCTGCTTCTCGCACCTACCGAAGCCGAAAATTACAGTGAGACCAGATCGCATGGTCAAGGTGGAGTTTCCGGTAGAATACTCCACGACGGACAAGATCACCTGGCTCAAGGCGATGAGACTCGCAATCATCAAGCGTAAAGGCGAATAATGGCTAAGTTCAAGATTTCTAAGATGAATCAGGGCGGCTACGACGTAGCCTTCGGGGACAGTTACTACACGTTCCCGAGCGCTCCGACCCCTGTCGCTGCTGCCGTCGCCGGCATGCAGGCCGTGATCGCTGAGAACCCGAGCGTCCGTCCGATCGACCTTGTTAAGAGCATGGACGATCGCGGGCTGCAGCAGGGCGTGATCAAGCAGTGGACGAACCTCGTTAAGTCCGGCACCGCCGGCGGCGTCCCCACGCCCCAGTCGCCCCGGATTCAGGCTGAACCCGCCCCCCAGCAGTTCCAGGGGTTCGGTAATCAGCGGCCCGGCCAGGTCCCGGTAGCCCCTGGGCAGCAGCTTCGTGCCCCTGATCGCCCTTCCCAGAACCTACGACCCGACGTCCCGCTTATCACCCGTCGACAGGCGATGGCGTTTCTCCAGCATCGTATCGAGGAGCTACACAAGGCTCAGGTCGAGAAGGACTCCAGCACCCTCCAAAAGACCGCCCGTGGTTACGCTGGCGTCCTCCCACAGATGGAAGGCCCGGCAGCTATCAACGCCATGATCAAGAACCTGAACACGACCTTCATCCGCATCTCGATGATGCCAGCGGAGATCGCCCAGGGGGCGGCGGAAGCCCAGGCCATGGGGGTCTACGTCCCGACGCCCGAGGAGTATTTCCAGGGGCATCAGATGTATCCAGGGCTCGCTCGCGACGTCAAGAAGTGGATCGACGCCGGGAACTACGTCGAGGAATAATCCGTGAATTCGGACGACATCCGTCGACTCAGGGAACGCCTCGGTTCCTTGGTAAAGGCCGCTGACGACCACAAACCACCCCACGAGATCCGGTGGGAGGTGTCTTACTATCGGCATGACTCCCCGGGTGGAACGCACTACCATTGGGGCGTCGCCGGACCCGGGAACTACGCTCAACACGGTGCTTACCGCGTTGACGAAGAGCATGCTCGCAAGGATGGGTCCGGGCGGATCGTGCTTCGTCATTTCACTCCCGCTCGCTACTTTACCGATCGAGGCCCTGGTGCACGCGCGAGTGAGTCGGTTCTCGGTAGCTTCAAGACTGTCGAGGAGGCGCGAAATCACGCCCAGAACCACCTAATCGCGAATCACTTCAAGCTATCTGACGATGACGTCAAGGCCGTCAACCATGCCTTCCCCGAGGGCGCCGCTCGCTTCAAGAACATGCACCCGGATATGGTTCGGCACGAAGTCGAACGAGCCAAGGGCGCTATGAATAAAGCTCTGAAACCTACCTCCGGTCTGGAAGAGATTTCCAACCATCAGGATCCCTCCCGCCCCTGGCACGTCCGCTACGCCGCCGCTCGGCACCCGAACGCTACCTCCGCCCACCTGGACCGAGCGCTAGGGGACGCGGACTACTCCGTCCGCCATGCCGCCGCCTTGCACCCGAACGCCACCTCCGCCCACCTGGATCGAGCGCTAGAGGACCAGCAGCCCTACGTCCGCGGTGCCGCCGCTCGGCACCCGAACGCCACCTCCGCGCATCTGGATCGAGCGCTAGGGGACCAGCATCCCTACGTCCGCCATGCCGCCGCTCGGCACCCGAACGCTACCTCCGCCCACCTGGATCGAGCGCTAGGGGACGCGGATCCCTCCGTCCGCCACGCCGCCGCCTCGCACCCGAAC
>Ga0335069_10004325_pt1 | contig 21127 bp, 23 predicted proteins | sample Lox_Sample_11_FD_206714 | JGI IMG/M metagenome (GOLD analysis project Ga0335069, IMG submission 206714) | Soil microbial communities from Loxahatchee National Wildlife Refuge, Florida, United States - Lox_Sample_1.1 | ecosystem: Environmental > Terrestrial > Soil > Wetlands | place: USA...
CGTCACGTTCGTCCGTCATCGACGCTGGTTCGTCGATCACTTCGTCATGTTCGTCCGTCATCGACGCTGGTTCGTCGATCACTTCGTCATGTTCGTCCGTCATCGACGCTGGTTCGTCGATCACTTCCGCTTTCTCTTCGATCATCGACGACGGGATGTCGATCATCGTCGACCGGATGACTGGAAAAGCCGAAGGTTCATCTGACAAAGCGTCTTTGCCGAGAATCCGCGCGTGTCTCCCGGAGATCGAAGCCGCTCTGCCAGCGATTCATGACGCTCTTCCATGGATCTCCGACGCTCCTCCGGAAATCATCGAAGGGCCGCCAGAGATCACCGCTGCGTCCCGCGAGATCACAGCCGGTGGTTTCGATGGATTGTCGGTCTATCGAACGTTCGGCGGCACCCGGTCTCGATCCTGGAACGCGATCATCCATCCGGGGTACTCCGGAGGAAGCTCGCTGACCTTGTCGAGGGAGGCAATCTCGTCTGCCGTGAGCACCAGGTCCGTTGCAGCCAGATTGTCCTTCAGCTGGTCTTCGTTCTTGGCGCCGATGATGATCGTCGTGACGTGCTTCTTCGCGAGGAGCCACGCCAGCGCGACGCGGGCGACGCTCGTCCCGTGCGCCTCGCCCACCTTGCGCATGGCGTCGATGCAGTCGTAGGCGCGCTCCTTGTTCACGATGGGGAAGTCGAAGCTAGCGCGACGCGTGCCCTCCGGTGCCTTCTGGTCTCGCCCGAACTTGCCGCTGAGGAGCCCACCGGCGAGGGGGCTCCACACCATGAGCGCCATCTGCTGATCGTTCAGGAGCGGCACGATCTCGCGCTCGAGATCGCGCCCGGCGATCGTGTAGTACGCCTGCAGCGAGTCGAAGCGCGCCCAGTCGTGCCGCTCCGAGATGCCGTTGGCCTTCGCGATCTGCCACGCCGCGAGGTTCGAGCACCCGATGTACCGGACCTTGCCCGAGCACACGACGTCCTCGAGCGCGCGCATCGTCTCGTCGAGCGGCGTCGCCGAGTCGACCCCGTGGATCTGGTAGAGGTCCACCCAGTCGGTCCCGAGGCGCTCGAGGCTCTCGTCGATGGAGGCCATGATGTGCCCGCGCGACAGGCCGGTGTCGTTCGGCCCCTGCCCCATGCGGCCCCTGACCTTCGTCGCGAGGATCACGTCCTTTCGTTTGCTGCCGAGCGCCTTGCCGAGGATCTTCTCGCTCTCACCGTGCGAGTACACGTTGGCCGTGTCGAAGAAGTTGATGCCCGCCTCGAGGCTCGCGCCCACGAGCCGATCGGCCTCCTGCTGCGCCGTCGTGCCGACGACCTCCCAGAAGCCCTTGCCGCCGAAGGTCATCGCGCCGAAGCAAAGCTCCGACACGTACAGCCCGGTCCGTCCGAACGCCCTGTAGTGCATGTCGCCTCCTCGCAGGCGACTTTGATGCCTCAGGTGCTCAAGGGTTGCCAGGGGTTGCGAACAAGTCCTCGGCCCACCACCAGCCGAAGGGCAAGCCGCGATCGAGGTGGAAGTGATTGCGGTGTGCCGGGTCGAAGTCCGGCGTGAGCACGTGCGTGAGCCCGCTCTCGCGGCGTAACCGGATCGCCACGTTTCGGAGCCTCTTTTCGGGCGTCAGGGAGCGCATGTCGTACGCGAGCCCGAACGAGTGCTCGCTGATGGCCGGCTTCGTCGAGAAGCGGGTCGTGTACGGGCCGGCGCGCGTCACGCACACGTAGGCGCCGAACGTGTCGATGTGCCGGATGCTCGTGTCCAGCTCCGAGCGCGCCTCCTCCTGGATGATCGACTCGATGGGTTCGAGGAGCGGCTCCCGCTGGCTCACCGGAGAGCGTCGCCACGAGCACCGCCAGGAGAACCGATGCGTACTTCACGGTTCGCGCCGCCACCCCAGCCTAGCCCGGCCTCCGGGGGCCTCGAAGCTGCCCGTAACCTCCGCCTACTGGACAAGGCCCCCGCCGCCCGGCTAACTACGCCAAGTTTCGCCTCTCGTCCCCATCGTCTAGAGGCCCAGGACCGCGGCTTTTCACGTCGCTAACGCGGGTTCGACTCCCGCTGGGGACGCTCGATTTTCTCGGCCAATCAGCCGGTCGCCGCCTCCTTCTCCACAATGTCTCCACGAACGGGGACGAGCGCCGTCGACGACCGAGCCTCGAGCAGGCGGATCGCGCTCTCGCGCGCGGCCGGCGACAGGTGCATGTACCGCATCGTGGTCGTGAGCTCCTTATGACCCGCTAGCTCCTGGATGGCCTTGACCGGGGCCCCGGTCATCGCCAGGTGCGAGCAGAAGGTGTGACGCAGGATGTGCAGAGCGCCCGTTCGGTACGGTGCACCGGCGAGCTCCTGGACCGCCTTGTGGTAGTCGCGCAGGTTCTGATCTCGAACCGCCCGACCAGCATTGTCCAGCAGCACGCGGTCGCCGGCAGCCCCACCCCTCTCACGGCGGTAACGCTCCAGGGCAGTCGTCAGCGCGGCAGTCATCGGGACCACCCGACCGCGTCCACCCTTCGGCGTGTCGATCTTGTCACGCCAGGCGGCCTGCTCAATGCGAAGCTGCCGGCGGACAAAATCAACATGGCACCAGCGCAGGGCGGCCATCTCGCCCCGCCGCAGTCCTGCGTCACCGCCGAGCAGCACGACCACCAGCGCGCGTGTGTCGATCTGCTCGGCCGCCCGCACCAGCCGCGCGTAGTCGTCGAACTCGTAGAAGATCACCTTCATGTTGTTGACCTTCAGGAGCTCGATGGTGCACGGCATGGCCGGGATCACCTTCCACCTGACGGCCACGCGCAGGACGTTGCCCAGCACCGTGAGCACGTTGTTCACGGTCTTGGGTTTGCGGTTCGCCAGAGCACCCTTCAGTGCCTGGACGTCCGCGTCCGAGATTTTGTCGAGCTGCTTCGTCCCCAGCCGCGGGAGCAGATGGTTCTTGAAGATCTGCTCCTTGCCGTGGACGCTGCTCGCTTTCTCCCGGTTCGCCTTCGCGTAGTCCTCGATGTAGCGAGTCTTGAATTTCTCGAGTGTCGGCACCTCCTTCCGCTGCTCCTCCTGTTGCTTCAGGAGGGCGGGCGACGGCCCGAGGAGCAGCTCGCGCTCCCTGGCCTCGCCCCATCGCCTCGCGGCGGACTTGGACTCCACGGGTGCCTTGATGCGCTGCCGGAACGGCGTGCCGTCCGGGTGCGTGAAGCGGATGTCCACCTCGAAGCCCACTTGCTTGCTCTTGCTCCACTGTCTGATCTTGACCGTCATCGCCCTGAACCTCCGGGCGATGCCGCTCGTCTTTCGTTCAGTGAACGTAGCAGCTCGTCGCGAAGGATCAGCAGGCGACGACCGTCGCGAACGGCCCCGGGAAGAAGCCCGCGTTCTGCGCGTGCGTAGATCGCCTTGCGCGTCGTGCGAAGCAGCCCGGCCGCTTCATCCGCCGTGAGCAGGTAAGGCAGGTCCTTGGGCTCGAGCGAGCCGCTCTTGACTGCCTCGCTCACGGCGACCTCCGCTGGCCGGCGGAATGTGCCCAGGCGCCCGCCGCCGCTCTTCGCCCTGGTCCTGGGTCGTCTACCCCCTGAGGCGCCGTTGCCCTCGTCGGTCTCGTCGTTGACGTGTGCCGCGTTCGACGGCGCGGTGAACGAGGTCGTGCCGCCGCCCGAGCCGGAGCTGCCGTACGTCGCCGGTGATCCGGGACGGCCCACGAGCTGGGCATGAGGGCCGAGAGGTTCGGGTACACGATGACCCTCGTGGGCGGCAGCACGGGGAACACCAGCCTCACCGGCGTCGGCACCATGAGCTGCATCTTGAGCTGGAAGGGCACCGGCGACGGCGCGATGCACGGCGTGCCCTTGGTCGTCATGAGCGGCCCGCCGGTGACGTATCCGTTGCTCGTCTCGTCGGCGGTGAAGTCGATGAGCATCTCGGATTGCCTGCCCGTCACTTGGACGCCTCGATCGTCTTGCAGAACTGCTCGGCGCTCGGCGTCGGCACGAAGTACATGAGCAGGTGCAAAGACGCCTCCGCGAGGGGCCGCGCCGGCGCGATGATCTCGTTACCACTCTCCTGCTCAACGGCCTGCTCGCGGAACGCGATCCGCCACCGCCCGTCGATCTGGGCATGCCCGAGCTGCGCGGACAGAACCCAGTCCCCTTCGTCGTTGCACAGCGAGTCGTCGCACTCGGTCCAGTACCAGATCTCGGCGGGCGCCACGTTGCGGCTGGCAAGCAGCCCCTCGAGCTGCGCTTCCGTCTCGTTCACCAGTGCAATCAGTTCATCTCGACGAGGCTCTCCGTTTCGCTTACCCATCACACTGCTCCTCTCCCGATGTTGTTCTGTTCGCCCAAACGGCGAATCCCGGTCGATTGGGCTTGAAGCCGGTGGGCCTCATCCAAGGCAGCGGCGCTTGCTCCGCCTTCCAGCGCGGCGCGCTTCATCCAGGATCTGCTCGACGAATGCCTCGATGTAAGGTGAGAAGAACAGCAGCGGAGCGAGCCCTGCGTCAGCGAGCGGCACGGTGGGTGCGACAGTCACGATGTCGCGCGCGGGGACCTGCGAGTTCTCCTCGAGCACGACCAACCGCCACTTCCCGTGGAGCCTCTGGAAGCCGAGCACCCACGTCTGGAAGGACTCGTCGGGCATCTCGAGGTGCAGGGCTTCGTCACAAACCGACTTGAACTTGGGCTTGAGCGCACCGCGGAGCATGCCGATGAGCCTCTCCTCGACGGCGAGCACGTGGCCGCGGATGTGGCGATCGGATATCTCGCCGGGCCCGGTTGAATACGTGTTGCGAGGGGTATCGATGTTCATGCGGGTCATCGACTCGTTGGTTTTCATGGACGTGTTCATCTGTTCGTTCCTTTCCCTCATCCGTTTACTGTTCGGGAGGCCCTGGCTCACCGCGACGTCTTCTCCTGCGGCGCCGGCTTGGGCGACGCGGTCATGTCCGACGCGATTGGAGCTCCTCAGACGTCGCCCGCCGCGAGCGCCTTGACCTGCGCGATGAAGGCGTCCAGCCGCGGCAGGAAGAACACCAGCGGCGCGAGGCCCGCCTCGTCCAACGGCACGGGCGGCGCGACGAGAAGCTTCCCGGAGCCGGCCGCGCCGTTCTCCTCGTACACCACCAAGCGGAGGCGCTCCCCGATCTTCCGGACGGCTAGGATCCACCGCTGGCTGGAGGCGTCGGGCAACACCGGCTCCAGCGGCGTGCCGTAGAAGTCGCAGAACGAGTCGGACACGAGGCCGGACACGGCGTTCACCAGCTCGCGCTCGCGGGCTCTCGCGATCTCCCTCAAGGCGATGTCGGGTGTCTCGTCCGATTGCAGGTCGTAGGGGTATTTGCGTGTTTTCATGATCTCTCCCTTTATTGAATGAGCTTCATCACTGGTACTTCGCGATATGTGCGTTCTTGCTCTTGCCGTTGGCGTCGGACTTCGCTTGCACCAACTCGCCCTGCAGCCGTCGGCAGCGGGCGCGGACCGTGAAGTCCGACCTGGAGGAGATCCTCAGACTCTCGCAGGCGGCGATTGCGCTTCTTCGCCTGCGTGGGGCCGTGCTCTTCGAAGAGAATCACCTCGCGTTTGGCACAGCGTTTGTTGGCATCGAGGCAGAGCCCGCAGTCCATGCACGTCGGCAATCCCCGCCGCTCGGCCTCGTACTCCTCGTCGGACATCCCGGTCGCGATGCGCTTGATGTCGAGCGCGTTTTTCTTCACCTCGTGCGGGCACGGGATGAAGCGCCAGGGGACGCCGGGCAGACGGTACGGCTTGCTCTGCGGGAACTCCTTGACGGTGAGGGCGCTCGCGTAACCCTGCTCGAACGCCTGCTCGATCTCGTCGATGGTCTCGACCGACGCGAGCGCCGAGATGTCTGGCCCGAACGCCTCTCTGCGGATCTCCCTCCAGCCGTGCGTGTAAAGCCAGCCGATTCCACCGCCGCGTTCCCACCTCCACCTTGTAAGACCCCCGCCAGCTTTGCGGGCCTCGGCCTCACTCCTGAAGTCGCCCGCCACGTTGAGCCGGAACGGACGCCCTCCGCCGCGAGGTCCGTCCTGCGGGACGCCGCGTACGTAGGTGTGGTCGATCTCGTAGACGAGCTCCTCGATGACCTCGCGCGAGGAGTGGCCTTGCGCCGCCTCGTTCAGGCGCTTGATGAGGTTCTTCGTCGCGGGGCCGCTGGCGACGGGGTAGCAGTCGCCCTTCGCCTTCCAGGGGCACCCTTCGGGGCACGTCACGTTCATCGCGACGTAGTTCGACGCGCACGTCGCGCCCGAGTTGACGAGCTTCAGCCCCTTCTTGCCGTCCTTGCGGATGACGGTGTGCCACTCGACGCAGCACAGCTTGCTGTCCCGCGAGACGCGCTGGACGCTGACGGCGCCGACAGTCCGGCCGTCAGTCTCACCATCCGCGACGTCTAGGGGCGGTTCTGGATCGTCCGCTGATGGTGGTGGCGGGTCCGTGCCCGCCCTTGACGACTTGTTGGCTCCGGTCGCGCGGCCAGAAGACGGGCGCGCGGGACTGCGCGGCCTCGCCGAGGAACGGGCCCGCGCGGCGCGCGGAGTCTTCGGCTGGCGGGCGGCTGGCGCTTCTGCGCGGTGTTGGGCGAGCACGCGTCGGGCGCTGCTCATGTCGAATTCGTGCCGACGCCGAGCGTCCCAGGCGCCCTGGCTGATGCCCGGCCGAGCGGCCAGCGGTGTTGGCGTCAGGTCGGGGTCATGCCCGGCGCTCGTGAAGTCGACGTCCTCGTCGCTCTCGGCCGACGGGACCGCCGCGTCGTTCACCTCATCGGCGCCAATGAGCGCCCGCGCGTCGCGCTCCGCGGTCGTCTCCGCCGCCATCTTGGGCGTCCCAACGGTTGGCGAGGAGTCGACCAGGGGCGTCGTCACTTGGGGCAGGATGATCTCGTGCATGGGGTCGCGTCGAGGTGGAGCTCAGGTGGCCATCGGTACGTAGCCTGTCAAGGCCGCGACCGCGGCAGAAGTGGAGCTCGCGCGGATCACGGCGTTGACGGAGGTGGCTGGTGGATGACCGCCGGAACCCCGGGTGCCGGCGCGAGGGCATACCAGCCCGGCCACGGGAACGCGACGAACTCGATCTGCCCGCTCGGCGTCGGCAGCCGCACGTCGAACGCCACCTCGTCCACCTCGTCGACGACCTTTACCGTCGCCACGGCCGTGAGCTGGTAGCTGCGGAACGGATCTACCTCGAGGCCGATGTCGGTACGGCGGTCGGCGAAGTCGACGAGCAGCACCAGCACCCTCCCGACGAACTGGATGAGCGCGTTGATGGAGGGAAACGAGGCCACCCGCCTTGCATCGCTCGGATAGATGAACGCGCGGGGGCGCCCCTCGAAGCTGACGTGCTTCCACCCGATCGTCGCCTCGGCGAAGTAGGACACGGCGCCGGCGCCGTCCCACGTCCTGGAGACCTTCAAGCCGACCTCCACGCCGTCGATGAAGCAGACGCTGACGCCGCGCCCCGGGAAGACCGGGTCGCAGCGGCACGACTTCGTCGGCAGATCAGCGCCATCGATCGGGCGCATGGGTAGCCGCAGCACGGCCGGGACGATTTCCTCTCGCAGTAGCCGCGCGTTCCCGGGCAGGTGGGTCGCGGCGATCTGCTTGAGCAGGGCGACACTCGGCTGGTCGGAAAGCTGGGAGATCGTCCACGTGAGGGGGTCGCGCCGCACTGCGGTGATCTCGTGCACGTCGTGCAAGATCCAGCCTGTGCCGTGCGGGTCGCGCTTCCACCTCTCGTCCCCGGTCGGCTCCCAGGCCGCCCGGTAGGTAACTGACGCAACGAGCTTGCGCGCGTAGACGACGGCGCCGTCGAAGCGCTGGCAGTACGACGGCGCGAGGCCGCACGCGATCGTCGTCGAGATCGGGAACTGTCCTGAGCTCATGATCGACTCCTCCTATCCTCCGTAACGATTACGAACCTCGAGCTTGGCCTCGGCCTTGAGCGGCAGTCCCTCGAGCGCCGGTAGGAGCGTCTCGGGCACGCTCGACATCACCGACTCGACGAGTGCGCAAGCGCGTGACCATGGGCAGTCCGCCACGTGCGGCGACCCGGACGGACAGACGCAGGCCGGGCACTCGAACACCTCCTCATCGTGCGTGTGGAAGGCTGCGTGTAGGCCACGACGCTCGAGCTCGAGGACCTGGTGCACCATCACATCGCGAGCGATGCTCTGCACGACGTTCTCGACGATCATCTGCGGCGTCATGCGCACGCGGCGTTGTCCGTCTGTGCAGAGTCTCTCTCCCTTACCGCGCGCCCGGGCGGGCTCGCCCGTCAGGTTCGCGTGGGGCGCATACCAGAAGACGGGCCTGGGCCCGCGCGAGTTCATCTCCGACTCGACGAGGACCGACCGGTAGTAGAGCGCGCGGCCGCTGGGCAGCGTCACGACGACAGTCGGCGACAGCCCTTCGGGCTCCGAGCTCATGTGGAAGGAGCAGCGCGCCACTGTCGATGGCACGTGCTCGACCGCCGCCTTCGCGAATGCGGCCATCAGCGTGTAGCGCATCCGGCGGATCTGCGGGAAGCTCGCGTGGTAGGCGTCGAAGAGCGCGCGCACGATGTCGGCGTCCGCCGCCGGCATCACCTCGCGCACCTTGTCGAGGAACGTGTCGAAGCCCATGCCGAAACCGAGCCCCAGGATCGTCTCCTTGCCGAGCTGGCGCAGGTGGTCGTTCTCGCCGCCTTTGACGATCATGACCGTCGGGAAGAGCGGCGCGACGAACCAGATGTAGACGTCGGTGCCGGCGCTGAACTGCTCGAGCAGCGTGCGCTCGTCGGCGAGCCACGCGACAACCCGCGCCTCCACGGTCGCGAGGTCCGCGGCGACGAGGCTTCTGCCCTCCTCGGGCACGATCACCCCCCGCTCGGCGCCGAGCTCGGGGATGCGCAGCCGGTTCTTCGTCTTGTAGAGCTGATGGACGTTGAACTTGTCCGGGTCACGACCGCCCGCCGAGAACCTCCCGGTGTGCGCGCCGTAGTATCGGAGGAAGCTGTAGACGCGGCCGCCCGGGATGGCTGCGTAGCTCTGGAGCTTCTGGATCGCGCGCGAAAGGGCGTAGATACGGTCGCGCAACCGAAAGAACACCTCGGCGTCGGGGCAGCCCCGAAGGGTCTGGCGGAGGTCCGCGTCACGCTTGTCGAGCGAGCCGAGCTCCAGGCCCCAGGTGTGTTTGGCGAACTCCCGCACCGCATCGTGGCGCCGCAGGTCCGACGTGTTGAAGGCGTACCCGCTGGCGAGCGCAGCGAGGGCTTCGGCGTGCATCCGGGCGACCGCCACGGCCAGGTTTCCCGCGTGCTCCGTATCAATGCGGAGGCCGCCGAGGTTCATGCGGACGGTGAGATCGTTCACCTCGAACTCGGCGTCCGGGTAGCCGGGGTCCTCGATGGCTGCGCCGTACACGCGGCGGGCGAGCGCGGTGTCCGCCGCGTTGTACCGCGCGAACTCGGCGAGCGTGCCGGGGTCCTGCAGGCTCTCCTCGGTGAACGCCGGCGGTTCGAGCTTGCGGTAGCCGTAGTAGGCGGCGACGTTGGCGAGCGACGCGCCGATGCCCAGTGCACGCGCGTAGCCGATCGTGTCGAAGTAGCTCGGGAACGTCACGCCCCAGGCCAGCTTCGCGACGAGGCCGTCGAAGCCGGTGTTGTGCGAGACAAACCGGAGGCCACGCGACGCGGCGTCTACGAGGATCGAGCGGGCGGCCTCCAGCGAGTGCGTCTGCTGCCCGGCGCCCGCGTAGAAGAACATGATGGGGCCCGTCGCGACGGCGAGGGCGACGCTCAAGATCTTGAACCGCGGATCGGTGATGTACGCCCGCGCGCTCATCTTGGTGAGCGAGTAGCCGTCGGACACGTAGGTCTCGAAGTCGGCGGTCAGGGCGGCGTCGAGCGTCGGTCGCATGGCCTTATCCCTTGCGCTCGAGCACGTCCGAGTCGTCGAACGTGAAGGTCTGCGTGGCGGGCGCCGGGGCAGCCGCGGCGGCCGTGACGTCCACCGCGACGGCGTCCGGCTGGACGGCGGCCATTCGTCGCACGAACTCGTCGGCCGGCACGAGGACGAAGTTCCGGTTGCTGCGCACGAGCTTGAAGCCGTAGTCGACGCCACCGATGCGGACGGGCAGGAACGGCCGCTTGCCGGCGCGGACGTCGGCGTAGCTCGACTCACGAAGAAGGCGATTCGCGAGGCTCGTGCCCGTCTCGTTCTTGCCGAACAGCACGCTGCCGCCCATCTGCGCACGCACCGTCTCGACCAGCACCGCGAGCGGGTACGACGGGAATGCCTTGGCCTCCGCGCTCTCCTTGCCCTCGCGCGCCACGGCCTTCTTGCGCTCGATCTCGCCCAGGGTCTTGCCGTTGGCCGAGAGCGCGAAGTCCCGCATGGCCTCGAAGATGTCGGTCAGGTCTTCGCCTCGGACTTCGGGCAATGTCGCGCCGAAAAGACGTGCCAAAGCAACCGGGCCGATCGGCCGGGTGTTGGCCTGCGCGGCGTGCGTGTACGTGGTCACCCCTTGCGACTCGACGCACAGCAGAAGGTCGAGCAGAAGGCCTGGCGCGGCGGCGCGGATCTCTTCGCGCACTTGGCCCTTGGACACGTCGTCGGAGATGTCGACGACCGAGATGGCTACCGTGCGGCGGCTGATCTCCCGACGCTCGGGAAGGTCCTCGGCGCTGTCGGCGATGATGGTGAACGTGTTGCCGATGCCGTGCTCGGGCGCGTAGACCTGCCGGGCAACCAGCGCGTCGGTTCCGCCTAGCTGAATGAGCCGCTCGACGAGCCCCGCGCGCTTGCCCGCCTCCTTCGCCCGCCCGTAGACGGCGTCCCCCGCTGATGCCAGCGAGCGCTTCTGCTCCAAGTCGTCGGTCACGCTCAGGTCGAACTTGACGCTCGGCACGTGCGGGTTGACCGACGACCAGATGAGCGGCGGGAGCTCCGCGAGATAGTCCTTGCCGCTGCCCGGCGCGCCGAGGAACCAGTAAATCCCGAGCAGGCCGGGAATCTGGAAGCGCAGCAGAGGTTGGGCGATGCACGCGGCGAAGAGCCGTACATCGTTGGCCGTGGCCAGCGGCAGTCGGCCCTGGGCGTGCAGCCTAAGAAAAAACGGAAGCGCCGGCACCCGGACTACGTGCGACGGAAACGCGAACGGCACGCGGGCCGCGACGACCTTGGTCCTGGGCTCGATGGCCCAGCTCTCCTCGTCGAAGGCCGCCGGGAGCACGTGGCGCTCCATCGCGGGCACGCCGAGTACGCGCAGGGCGTGACGCTGGCCCATGACCGCCTTGTTGAACAGCGACTCCGAGTCGCCGCGCCACGACATTTTGGTCGTGACCGTGCCGTCGTCCTGCTTCACAACGGTCAGCCGGGTTGCGGCGGTGGTTAGACACTCGTGAAGGTTGGCCTGCGTGTTGGGGCCGCCCTTGGCGCAGTTGACTTCGTAGGTGCGCCCGGCCGCGTCGTCGTAGGCAAGGCGGTGGCCGAGCAGATCGTAGTGCAGATGAACACGCCCGAACTCGGCGTCACCCTCGACGCGGCGCTTGTAGAGCGCGATCATGTCGTCCACGAACTTCGAATCGGGTGCCTCGCGGCGCGCCTTCTCCATCAGCCAAACGTCGAGAGCGGCTCGGCGCAGCTCGGTCGGCCAGGCCTGAAGGCGGTGCCCCACGTATTCGCAGGTCGCCCACGTGACAGGGAGATCCTTGAGCGGGTCAAAGGTCGGAGCGTGCGCCTCGGAGATGCCACCGGCGAGGCGCAGCAGCTCCGGGTCCTTCCAGACGCATCGGCCCGTGCCTCCGTGGCCTGCGAGGCAGACGACGGAGACGGCGCCGTCATCCTGGAGGTTCACGTAGCAGCACTTGTTCGAGTGCTGGGAGACCGGGCATGCGTCGTACAGGGCCGAGCCGGGGCTGCTGGGCACCGGGATGCCGATCTGCTGGAGGTAGTCGCGCACGAGCTGCCTGTCGCCCGGCGACGGCACGAACGCTCCGAGCGCGCGGAGCAGCCGGTGCGGGAAGGGCAGGCGGCCGGGGTCGGGGGCGAGCGGCACCGCGTTCGACAGCAGGGCGGCGTGCTGGACGTGCACGACGCCCGTGGGCGTCGTCTTGAGGACCTCCGGCAAGCGCTGCGCTTGCGACGTGAGCCAGCTCGCCCCGTCTATCCCCTCGAGCCCGAGCCCGATTCGCGCCCCGACTTCGGCCGCCACCGGCTCGGACGCCGGCCCCTCGAAGACATAGAGGAGCTTGTAGCCGCCCGCGGTGAGGAAGTGCGCCGTCGGGATCGGGATGCCGGCGAGCTCCACCTCCACGAGCGGGTCGACGGTGGGCTTGTCGATGTCCAGCGTGACGCCGCAGATGAGCTCGAGCCCGGCGGCGTCCCGCGACGTGCGCTTCTGCAAGTAGAACTGAACGTCGAGGAGCCCCGCCTTAACGGTGGCGGAGGAGAGCGCGTTGAGCAGCGTGGGCACGTCCGGCACGGCGACGGACACGGCGAACGCCGCGTGGCCCGTCATCAGCGCGAACGACACCCAGGTCGAGTGGTCGTTGGCTCCGGGCGCGCGGAAAGTCTTGATGACGTCCTGGACGATCGCGCCGAGAGCGCCATCGTCAGTGCTCGGTGTTTTGGCCTGCTGGCCAGGATTGCCGACGATCGTACTCGGCGTTACAATATTCATGATTCATCCGGTTCGAACGGCTCCCCTCCTTGACCGGGCAGAGGGAGCCGTTCGTGTTTCTGGGTGTTTTCAGCTGGCGGCACCGTCCGTTACCCGAACGAGATTTGCGCTCATCCAAGTCTCGAGGTGCTCCCGGGAGAACTTGACGAGGCGCGGCCCCAGGCGGAAATGGGGAATGACCCGGCGGGAGACCATCGAATACAGCGTCCCGCGCCCGAGCCCCGTGACCTCTTCTGCGAGCTCGTATCCACCAATGTCCTTGCCATCCATGCCATACCTCCGGCCATGTCCGACCTACTTGGCAATCAGGACTTATTGCCCACTCTTCCGCAACTCAATGGCCTGTAGTTGCGGAATTGCAATTGCGTACTGTGAGCCTTGCCAACCTTGCCCGGGCCGGCCATCCTTCACGGCATGTCTGGACGGGAGTCACGGCGCCGATTGCAATCTCGGACTGGAAAGCGACTGGGTGAGGCAGCGACCTACTTGATTCAGCTCGTGTGCGAGTACGCGTACGGCAAGCCCGAGATCTGCGAGAAGCTCGGCACCGACGCCGTGCTGGACGCGGTCGCGAAGAAGTTGCTCCTCCATAAGGGGGAGCGCAGGAAGCTCGCCCAGTTCGCGGCCCTCGCGGACATGTTCGAGCTGCTGGTGTGCTTGGCCAAGGAGCCCGAGAGGCTGGTTGGACGTGGGCCCCCCGCCGAAGCCCTGTTGCTGTTTGCCCATCGTCGCGGGCTGCCGCTGAGCATCCGGCAGGCCCAAGCCCTACTGGCTGCGACACCTCGTCGCGCCCATAAGAAGGGGCCCCAGGCGCTCCTTGCGGCGCGGATTGCAGAGGTGTTCGGCGAGTTCGGGGTCAAGGCGGAGATGGTCCCGAAGTGGCTTCGCGCCCGGCGCGCTCCAATCAAGGACAAGATCTCACTTCGATCGCCAGAGCGGTTCGACCGAGCGCTGCAGGACGGGCCCCCAGGGCCCGCAGAGCTAATCGCCATGCTGATGATGACCCTCGGCTACTCGCGCGAGCAGGTCTCGTCGGCCTTGGTCGCCTCGGGCCATCACCCCGAGGAAGTGCAGTACGCATGCATTGCGTGCGGCGCCGAGTCGCTGGAGATGCAACGGGAAGCTGGCGCCCCCACGGCCGTCCCACCGACCTCCCCCGGTTCTCCCACGGCCACAAGTATCTGATTTTGCTTCTTCCCACAGCCCCACGGCTGAAGAGAGGCAAGAAGTAATAGCAAATTTGGCGAAGCTGCCAGTCCGCCTCTCGCACGTGGCCGGTCGGCACGTCTACCGACTCTGGGTCCCTCCCCCACCGTGGGAACGTGGGAGGGAATGGCTGCGCGCAATTGTCGTCGTGGGGGGAGCGTGGGATGGCTGCGGGGTGAACGTGGGTACTCGACGAATCTGCGTTTGCCAGTGCGACTTTCGTTTAGCCTTCGGCACCCGGCTGAATACGTGCCATACTGTTCACAATCGCCATCGGCGGTCGCCGGTTCGACAGCAGCGACCACAATGCCCGGCCCCGGACCGTTTCCATGTCGAGCTTCGACAGGCTCCATGGACCACATCCCGTCGCCGCCGATCTGTTCCGAGACCGAGCAGGGCGCGCCTGCCACCACTGATCTCGCACCGCGAAGAATGCGGCTGAACCCGGCGTTTGTTGCTTACGCCCGCTCGGCCCGTCAGAGCCTGCTCGATTCGTTCGGGCAAGATGTCACGGCGCCGGAGCGCGTCCTGATCGACATGGTCGCGGCGGAACTGCCGGTCCACGGCACGCTCGTCGAGGCGGAGGCGCAGCTCGCGACCCGGCTCGAGACCTTGCTGCTCAACGACGACATCAAGCTGGTCGCTGTCCTCGCTCGCGCAATGCGGCAGGTGAGCCTGGTCTCACACGCCGTCGGCCGCCGGGTGGAACAGGTCCTGTCGACGGCGGTCGCCCTGAAGGCCCAGCGCCGGCTCACCGAGTTGCACCGCAAGGGGACGGGCCAATGACAAGTGGAGCGTCGATTGGAGGAATGGAACTCGGCGTCCTCACCATCGCCGATGTCATCGCTTCGCTGGAACCGGGCGCTCCCGTGCCGGACACGGTGGAGGCGATGGTCGTCCCGCGAACGGGGCCGCCATTCGCAGGGGTCATCGCATTGACAACCAAACCCAGCGGGCGCGGAGACCATCACGCCCTGGCTTGCCCGGCGTGCACGAGACCCAGCCTGAAGCTGTATGTTCATGGCGAGGGCCGCCTCGGCTGCGCACGATGCGCACGCCGCGTTCCCCGACGCAACGCCGAGGGTCACTGCACCTCATGGTCCCTGGGCGGTCACGAGGAGGACCGACTCCTCCGCCTGCTCGCAGGACGGAGCAAGCCGACGCCCGCTGCTGTCGAGCGGGCACGGCGACTTGCCCAAGAGCTGGTGCTCGGTGACGAGGACCGGGCAGCAGCAGCAATCCAGTTCAGTGAAGCCGCACTAACAGCAACGGAGGCGATGTCATGACCACGGCCGTGCAGCACCCGAATCGTCCGCGACGGAGCGATGCCGTTGGAAGGCACCTGGAGTTGCTCGCCAAGCCCATAAGGCTTGTTCAGTTCGACGACGGCATCGCGGTTCGTGGCGTATTCCCGCAGGAGGAGGTCATCACCCAGATCCTGGAGGTGTCCGGGGGAGAGCTGCCGTTGGTCATCGCCGACCCGCCGTACGGGAACATCGTCGACACAAACTGGGATGATGTCGGCAAGGACGACGTCGCATTCGCGTCGTGGATGGTCGACTGGACCATCCACATTGAGGGTCTGAGCTGTCCCGGCGCTGCACTGTATGTCTGGGGCGGCATCGGACGGCCTTTGTTCAGGCCGTTCTATCGCTATCTCGTCGAGGTCGAGCGCAACACGGGCTACCGGCTGGCCAACCACATCACCTGGTCAAAGAAACGAGCCTACGGCATCAAGTACAACTACCTCTTCACCCGCGAGGAGCTCGCGTACCTCCATCTCGGTTCCGACATCACCGAGCCGAGGTGCTTCAACATTCCGCTGCTCGAGCGGAAGCGCGGCTACGCCGGGTACAACTCGAAGTACCCGGCCAAGAGCGAGTACCTGCGCCGCACCAACGTCTGGACAGACCAGACCGAGATTCTGCGCGGCAAGATCCATACAGCCCAGAAGCCCCAGCCGCTGCACGAGATCCCCATCGAGGTGCACACGCACCCTGGCGAGTGGGTACTCGACCCGTTCGCCGGTTCTGGAACGACAGCACTCGCGGCGCGAGAGCTCGGGCGCCGCTTCATCGTCGTCGAGGCGGACGAAGAGCAGTTCGAGCGCATGGTGGCTGTCATCAGCGGCAATGCGCCACCCGTCAAGGCGCGAAGAGCTGCGGATCGAGAGCACGCGCAGAGGGGCAAGCAGCTTTGCCTCATGTGAAGCAAACCGAAGAGGCCACGGCGGAGGCGCTCGCACCGCGTGAAAGGGCAACGCTGTCGATCGCCGAAGCAGTGGCGGGGGCGAACGGGTGGTTCGCCCGCGCGGCGCTTCTTCACTGCGCAGCGTCGCAGCTCGTCGCCGACTTCGCTGGGGAAGAGCCCAGGTACCACGTCATTGGTGCGTTCGGGGTCGAGCGCCGAGTGCCACCCGAGCAACTTCAACTCCTCGTAGAGGAGCTCCGCTCCGCCGCCGCTGGCGCTCGTGCAGAGGCAGAGCGGATGCTCGGCGGCGGGGTCGTGCTCGACGCGGCGACGGACATCCAGTCGGTTGCACCCGAGACGACGGCGAGCGTTGCTCCTCAGATTGAGGCACTTCCATCGATCGGCGACTGCATCATCTTCAACCCGAGGAGCGAGCGATGAGCGCGAGCGCGACGCACCCGTTCCCCACTGTGGTTCCTGCTCCAGGCTCCGTGCAGCAGACAGCCAAGCAGACGGTTTTCGATCTCGTGGGCATGGCGCAAGGATGGCATGAGCGAGCCGTCATCCTGCGCTTGCTGGCGCATCACGTTAGTCGAATCTGTGCGGGCGACAGGTCCGAGTACTTGGTCAAGCGAATCTCGGGCGTCGCTCACCCCGCCAGCGAGGCGCAGGTTGCGGCCATCGCTTCCGAGTTGCGTGATGCGGCCGCCGCCGCGCAGGAGCAGGCGAAGCGCATCCTCAATACTGCAGTCGGCCCCGTCGAAGAAGGCAGCGTTCCCGGTCTTTCGGAACGATGGGCTGCTGTCGTACGTTCGTCAGCTCTCGAGCTCGCGGATCTGGACTCGTGCGCCGTACCTCGCACCGACAACAGATTGGCGCGCAGGCCGGCAGTCGTGACGCGTGCCTGGCGCGCGTAGTCCACCCGAGCGCGAACGGTCGCCCATTACCACGGCGGTTTCTCCGCCCGCGGCTGCGGGGCACAGCCCAACCGGGCCCGCCTCCAGGGCCGACGTGACATCGTTAAGTGTGCGGCCGTATCGTCGTCGCAGTGGCCCTCAAGCGCAGCGCGAAGCCAGTCCCTGATCGCTCCGGAGCCGAGAGTACGCGGACTCCCTCTTCCACCCCGAGTAGCGACGAGATCTCGGAGGCGATTCGCCACCTGGTCCGCCTCGCTCTGGAGCAGCGCGCGATGGAGGACGGCATTACGAAGGAGTACGGTCCCTGGTGGCGACTGGCGCTGTACCGCCGCACTTGGCCCATCACGAGAACCGAGGGAATGCTCCGGACGGTTCTCGATGCGGTACGTAAGCATCGGCAGCGGCGCGAGGGCTTCCAGATCGTCGCGAGAGCGAGTGCGGTTGTTGAAGGAGTCCGCAGGATCCTCGACGACGTCGCGTCGAAGGACGATGCGCCGCGCCGAGAGAAGGAGGCGGTGCAACGCGCGGCGCGCCGCAAGATCTTCCAACACGTCCTCACCGGCGGGGGCTGGAAACTGAAGAGAAGAACGGTGGACCAACTGCTTCGTGCAGCAGTCCCGCAGCATACGTCCACGGAAAAGCCAGGCCGTAAGCGCCGCGTCGAGGAATTTCTCGCCGATGACATCGGCGAGGGGAAGAGCGGGCAAGAAAAGCTGGGCAAGCTTCGGCGGGCAATCCTCGGTACAGAGCAGCCGATGTCGGCCGTGAAGAAGCCGCAGCATGCACGCTTGCTCGCCGAACCCGACATCTTTGACCCGGAACTCGCGCTTCGCTTCTTTGTCACGCAATTCTCGTTCGGCTTCACGGCTGAGGAGGTCGCGGAGGTGATCAAGGGATGGCGCAGGGCGCACCAGATGGCCCTGCACCGCCACGTCACCGCTATCGGCGAGACCTTGGCAGCTGACTCGAGGAGCCTGCAGGAACGACTGTCGACGGCGTTCGACGTGCCGGAGGCCGACGATGACGCGCCCATCGGCCAACGGCTCTCGCCGTTTATCTCCGTAATTCCCGCAAGATACCTGGACGAGGAATAGAGGGCGTCGCGATCGGGCAAGTTTTACGCAACCGGCGCCCATCCGTTGGTTGATCGATCCGCTCTGTCCCACGGAGTGATCCCGCAGTGGAGCGGGCTCCCTTCCGGCGGACGGAGGATCTGCCCATGAGGATTTGTGCCCTGCCCCATCGCCTTTGGTCGCCGCGCGTGAAGCTCTCGGCCACCCTCGCGGTCGGTCGCGATGCCATCGACCTGCCGCGGCAATGGCGGGAGGCGTCCCACGTGTTCCTTCAGCCGCACCGCGACGTGTTCGAGCTGCCCGAGCCCATCATCGAGAGCCTCTTCGAGGTGATGAGCGGGACCCGCCGCCACGAGTTCCAGCTGACGACGCTCCATCCCGACCGCGCGGTAAGAATGCCCAAGACCGCCTGGGCCCCCAACATTTGGGTCGGCGCGTTGATCGTCGGTGATGAGGACTCGTCGCGCTTGGAGGCTCTCAAGCAGGTGCCTTGCGCGGTGCACTTCGCTCACCTCCGGCCATCCGCAGCAGTGCCTACGCTCGACCTTGCCGGGCTCGACTTCGTCGTCGTGGAGCACGATGGTGAGCCGAGCGGGCTCCCCGCGCTCGAGGAGCAGTGCGAGGCATCCGGCCTCCGTCTCTTCATGGGTCGCCGCGCGCAAGACGCTGAGACGCGTGTCGACAACGGCAGCGCGCTGATGCGCCGCGCAACTCACTCGCCGAGGAGGGGGTGATGCCCGAGTTCGAGCCGCGCGACAGCGGCGCAGCGCCTGCGCTCCCGCCGCATACGAACGAGGAGGGGGAGGCCGGCACATCGCCCGAGGATGCTGGTCTCCCCTGGCAGGAAGGCGATTTTTCGCCGATCTACCAGGCGGGTGTAGGGCACTACTTCGCGGACGGTGGGGCAACCTACTTGCGCACCGCCAAAGGCGACGAGCTTGTCGCCGAGTTCGTTGCCGTGCCCACGGAGGAGCGCGTCACGATCTCGGACTCGGACGAGCCTCACCCGGAGACGTCCTCAGTCATCACGATGGCCATCACGACCCCCGCCGGCGATGCGGGTGTCGTGCAGGTGCCGATCATGCGCGGCAAGAGCGCGTCGAACGCCATCATCGACGCCCTCCCAAGCGCACGAGCACGGCTGAGCGTTCGCAAGCGCAGCCACGTTGCCGCCGCAGCCACCGCCTTCACGTCGCCGGCATACGTCGTGCACACCGCGCACGCCCAGACCGGCTGGTTGCCGGACGGCAGCTTCGCGCTCCCAGGCACGCCGGAGGTTGACCTGTCACGACTTGGGCGCACGCCAGGACTCAACCTGCTCTGCGTTCCCCAGCAACCAAACCTGGAGCTTCTCGCCCCAGGCGCTGATGTGCTGCTGCGCATCTGCCGGAGCGCAAAGCCGGACCTGACCTTGCCTCTCCTCGGGACGCTCGCCGCGGCGCCAGTGTTCCGCCGTCCCGACATGCTCGGTGCCCGTGCATTCCTCACACTCCTCGCCGGACCGTCCGGGGCCTGCAAGACCACCTTCCTTACGCGCCTGTTCTCGATGCTCGGAGACCTGTGGCGGCAACCCGGGTGCGTGGCCACTTGGCGGACCACCTACGCGACGCTCGAGCAGTTCGTGCACGACCTGCGCGATCTACCCATCTTGTTCGACAACTTCCGCGCTTCCGACGGCAACTCGCAGGAGACCTTCCGCGAGCTCGTCATCAGCATTGGAGATGGTACCGGTCGCGGCCGCACAAGCTGGTCGTCCGATGGTCCTCGCGTCGTGGGTGCATCTCGCGTCAGCGGTCTCGTTGTGGCCAGTGGCGAGCACGGCTTCGCCGACGACGCCGCGGTCAACGGCCGTCTGCTTGAGCTGGTTGCCGAAGGCATCGACCGCGATGCGCTCCTGGCGCTCATGCCGGAGGAGTTGGCTACGCTTCCTCATCTCTTCTCGGCCTTCTTGAAGTACCTGAGCACTCAGTCGCCTTCGTCCTGGGCCCGCCGGCGTGAGTGGATGCACGAGACTGCCGGCTCGCTCACAGCGACAGCCGACGCGCGGACCTCGGAGCACTTGGCCACCGTGGTCACGGCGCTCGTCACCTTTGTCGAGTTCATCACGCTCGCGCGCGTGCCCACGTCGGACGCGTGGCGCGAGCTCGCCGCCGAGTTCTTCGAGGTGCTCCCGCGCGTGGCTGACGTGCAGGCAAGCAGAGTCCGGAACGATCGAGTCGACCAGATTGTGCTTGCCGAGATCGCACGCGGCCTTCGTGAGAGGAAAGTGCGGCTGGAGCATCTGGGGCACGCGTCTGGCGGGGGCGGGCGCCTGCTCCTCGGGGCCTACGACGACACCCTCGTGCTGCTGATCCCCGACGTCGTCACACGTTGGGCGAGTGACGAGGTCCGCGCGTCGGGGCGGCGGCGGCATGCCGTCGGACGAAAGGAGCTTGGCTGGGCTCTCGCCGCGCGCGGAGGTGGTGATGGCGCACGGGTGCAGCGCACGTTTGGTGGCGCCCGCCACTGGGTTTGGACCGTGCGCAGAGCTTCGCTCGGTCAGGACTGGGACGGGCTCATTGACGGAGATCCGCCGCGCGTCCGCCCACCCATCGCGTTCCCGACCACCACGTAGAGAACGGTGAAAGTGTGCACGCGTGGGCCAACTGCGCGTCGTCCTTGAAGTTCTCGCAGCACACTTTCGACTCGCGCCACCATGCGCGGTCGTTTCAACCCGCGCTCTGTCACAGAGGAAAGGAGATGCACCACATGACCCATAAAGAGGAGAGGAAACCCAGGGGCTGCGCCATGGCGGCAACACACGCCGTTCCCGAGGGAGCCCTTGATGACCTCCCGGAATTCCAGGGATATGCAGACTCGAACGGAGCCAAGCGCCACCTATGCCCTCGGTGCGCTTACACGCGCGGATTCGAGGCGGGTCGCAAGGCGGCAGCCAACCAACTTCGGCGCGCGCTGCTGGACGCACTTCAGAGCGTCGAGGATCTCGGGAACGGACGCCCGGGTAGCCGCCCTTGAGACGCGGCGTCATCTGCACCTGCGACGTGCCAACAGCAGTCACGATTCGCAGGCACCCCACGCCTTG
>Ga0335069_10004326_pt1 | contig 21122 bp, 13 predicted proteins | sample Lox_Sample_11_FD_206714 | JGI IMG/M metagenome (GOLD analysis project Ga0335069, IMG submission 206714) | Soil microbial communities from Loxahatchee National Wildlife Refuge, Florida, United States - Lox_Sample_1.1 | ecosystem: Environmental > Terrestrial > Soil > Wetlands | place: USA...
CGCGCTGGCGGCCGGTCGCGTCGAATCCGGCGTTTCTCGGCGTCTATCGCTGGATCATTCTGCGGGGTGGCCAGTGATGCGCGGCCTGCGGCGAAGTCTCGGGAAAACATGGGTGCCCCGTTCTAGCCGTCTTTTGGCTAGGGCGGGGCAGTCCGCCGTTACCGGCATCGATTTTCGTTGCGTACGACGGCCCCGCCCCAGCCAACCGATGGCTAGAACGGGGCACCCATGTTTTCTGCTTTGCATCACCGCTCTGGTCTTGTTGATCTCTTTCGTTGCTCCGGCGTCTGCGCAAGACACCTCGCCGCCCTCCTGGTTTTCGCTCACCAGCCAGAAGACCTTCCTTCCCGGCGAGAAGCCCGAGATCGCAGTCAATGCCCACAACGTGAAGGAGCTCGAGTTCCGCGTCTATCGCGTGAAGGATCCGGTGAAGTTCTTCAGCCAGATGCAGGAGCTGCACAACTTCGGCGGACAGGCGCCGCCGCTGCCGAAGCAGGCGCATACCTGGCTGGAGAAGTTTCACGCCTGGAAGCACCGCATCTGGGCGTGGATTCGCGACTTCGTGCGCGCGCAGTTCTCGCCCGACTCGCGCCACGAAATCCGCCTCTGGCAAATGGGCGGCACCGCACCGCCAAAAGGGCCCAAGGTCGAGAGCTTCGCGCAGGTGCCGGTGCTCAACCAGCAGCAGGTCGTCTCCGTGTGGAAGTGGACGGTGCCCGCGCACGAGCAGTGGGAGAGCATGACGGTCAGCGTGCCGGCCAGCGATAAAGGAGTGTACCTGGTCGAGGCCACCGACGGGCGTTTGCGCGCGTACACGGTCGTGGTCGTCACCGAGATCGCGATCATCACCAAGGCGGGCCAGGGCCGCCTGATGAGCTTCGTCGTCGATCGCCACAGTGGCAATCCCATCGCCGGCATTCCGGTGCGTGTCTGGGTTGATCAGAAGGAGATTGCGTCGAAACCAACCGACGCACGGGGCCTGGCCGATACCGCTATCACCGCGCCCAAGCCGGAGAATATTGCCGTGCTGGCCGTCAGCGCCGACCAGTTCGCCATCAACACGCCGGGCGCGTGGAACCTGGGCGACGATCCCAACCGCAACCTGAAGGGCTACACCTACACCGATCGTCCGGTCTATCGTCCCGGCGACACCGTGCATTTCAAGACCATCATCCGCGCGCAGACGCCCAGCGGCTACATCATCCCGCACGGCGAAGATCTCAAGCTGGAGATGCGCGATCCGCAGTCGTATCAGGTCATCTGGACGCAGTCGATCAAGCTCTCCGATATGGGCACGGCGTACTGGAATTACCCGATCCCAGAAGACGCCCACCTCGGCTCGTACTACCTCTCGATGCAGATGGGCGAGCGCTACGTCGAGGGCACCAACTTCTCGGTCGAGGAATACAAGAAGCCCGAGTACGCGGTGAAGGTGACGGCGCAGACGCCGCGCGTGCTTCAGGGCCAGACGATCAAGGCGACGATCGACGCGCGCTACTACTTCGGTGAGCCGGTGGCGAATGCCAAGGTGAAGTGGGTGGTGCACACTTCGCCGTACTGGCCGACGGGCAGCAGCGAGGATGAAGACCAGGCGGACGCCGGCCCCGGAGGCGACGATAACGGCGACGAATACGACGATGGCGGCGAACAGGAGCAGGAGAAGAGCGGCGTGCTCGATGCCAATGGCACGCTGCAGATCGAGGTTCCGACCAAGGTCAACCCGAAGAAGCAGGACCAGGTGTATCGCATCGAGGCGCGCGTCACCGACGCCGGCAATCGCGAGATCGCGGGACACGGCTACGCGGTCGCGACCTACGGCAGCTTCTTCCTGACGGCCGAGCCGAACTCCTACGTCTACAGCAAGGGCAGCACGGCAACCATCAGCGTCACCGCCCAGGACTATGACAAGAAGCCGGTCGCGACGTCGTTCCGGGTTGAGATGCAGCGCTGGAACTGGCACAGTAAGTCAGGGCCGGTGGTCATGTCGACGCAAGGACAGACCGACGCCAGCGGCAAGGCGCAGGTAACGCTGACGATTCCCGACTCCGGCGAATTCCGCGTGGTGGTCTCGGCGAATACGCCTGAGAACCGCCAGGTCGAGGCGACCGCATATCTCTGGGCGCCGGGTCAAAGCGCGGCCTGGTACGGCACGCAGCAGGAGCGCATTCAGATCGTCGCCGACAAGAAGAGCTATCAGCCCGGCGATGTCGCGCACGTGCTGATCGTCACCGGCAGCGGGCCTGCAACGGTGCTGGTGACGGCGGAAGGCAACGCGCTCTACTCCGGGCAGGTGATCACGAGCAATGGCGGCAGCGTCGCCGTCGATGTGCCGGTGAAGCCGGAGTACGCGCCCAACTTCTACGTTGGCGCGGTCTTCATTCGCGACAACAAGCTCTTCGAAGGCTCCAAGAGCCTGAGCGTGCCGCCCACAGCGCACGAACTGAACGTGCAGCTTGTGCCCTCGAAGCCGCAATATCTGCCGGGCGAGGCGGCCAGCTACACCATCAAGGCGAGCGACTCCAGCGGCAAGCCCGCGGTCGCGGAGTTCAGCCTCGGCGTCGTCGACGAAGCCATCTACGCCATTAAACCGGACACGGCGGGCACTATCCTGAATGCGTTTTACGGCAAGGTCTATTCGCAGGTGAGCACCGAAAGCTCGCTCAGCTACTACTTCAACGGGCAGGCCGGGAAACGCGCCATGCAACTGGCGAGCGTGCGCTCCTCGCGCGCGATGGGGCAGCTGAAGCCCGAGCGGCTGGTGCAACCGAAGATACGCAAGGCCTTCCCCGATACCGCATTCTGGGTCGCCGATGTGCGCACCGGCTCGAATGGACAGGCGACGGTGAAGTTCGACTATCCCGATGCGATCACCTCGTGGCGCGCGACCACGCGCGGCGTCACACAGGACACCAAGGTCGGCAGCGCGGTCGAGAACACCATCGTGCGCAAGAACATCATCGTGCGGCTGGTGGTGCCGCGCTTCTTCCGTCGCGGCGACGAGATCACGCTCTCGACCATCGTGCAGAACTATCTCCCGACCGCCAAGGTTGCGCAGGTCTCGATGCAGTTCGAGGGGCTGCAAGTGCTCGACGGCCAGCAGCAGAACGTGAATGTCGCGTCGCGTGGTCTGGCGAAGGTTGACTATCGCGTGCGCGTGCTCGACGTGGATTCGGCCAAGGTGTTGGGCAAGGCGCTGACCGATGTCGAAAGCGATGCCATGGAGCTCACATTGCCGGTCGTACCCTTCGGGGTGAAGCTGGCAACCTCGAAGTCCGGGTCGGTCGCCGGTGCGGGCTCGACCGACACGGTGCAGCCAGTGACGTTCCCGAACGGCGCCGAAACCGGCACGCGCAAGCTGACGATCAGCGTCACGCCATCGATCGCCGGCTCAGTCTTCGCGGCCCTTGAGTACCTCACGTCGTATCCATACGGTTGCACCGAGCAGACGATGTCGAGCTTCCTGCCCGACGTGCTGGTTTCCGACGCGCTACAGAAGCTGGGCATCAAGTCGAACATCGATCCCGTGACGCTGCACAAGCAGGTCAACGCCGGGCTCGACCGGCTCTACCAGTATCAGCATGAGGACGCCGGCTGGGGCTGGTGGCAGACCGACGACAGCGCGCCCTTCATGACCGCTTACGTGCTCGCCGGGCTGAGCCAGGCGAAGGCCGCGGGCTTCGACGTCAAGCAGGACGCCATCGACAAGGGCCGCGCGTGGCTGCTGCCGCAGTTTAATCAGTCGACGAAAGCGCGCACCGATCTGCGCGCCTACATGGCCTACGCGCTGGTATTGAGTGGTACCGACAGCAACGCGCAGGTCCTCGATTCCGTCTGGCAGCAGCGCTCGACGCTCACCGCGTACGGACAAGCCGTACTTGGCCTGGCAATGCTTCAGGTGAACGACAGCCGCGCGAAGGACTTGGCGACGCAGCTCGAAGGCGAAGCCAAACAGGACGACTCGCAGGCGTGGTGGCCGAGCGACAACAACTATCTGCTGGACTTCTACGGCAACACCACGCCGGAATCCACGGCTTACGCGCTGAAGCTGATCAATCGCGTCGATGCGAGCAACCCGCTGGTGCCGAAGGCTGCGGTCTACCTGGTCAGCCATCGCAGCGAAGGCTACTACTGGGATTCGACTGAGCAGACCGCGATGGTCATCTACGGCCTGACCGATTACCTGGAGCGCACGCAAGAGCTGAAGCCGAACTACAGCGTCACCGTGCAGGTGAACGGCAAGACGGTCGCGACCAAGAAGTTCACGCCAGACGACGCGCTCGCTCCGGCAACGACGATCACGCTGACTGATGCACAGCTTGCGCCTGCGAACAACGACGTTCGCATCGCCAAGAGCGGCGACGGACGCGTGTACTGGTCGACTCGCGGCGAATATTACTCGAGCGAGCAGAAGTTGGTGAACGCGGGCACGTTCAAGCTGAGCACCGCGCGCCAGTATTACAGGCTCATCTCGATGCAGAAGGACGGTCGCATCGTCTATCGCCTCGACAGCCTTGCCGGCCCGGTACAGGTCGGCGACACGCTGGCGGTGCGGATCACCGTCGGCGGCAGCGCGTGGAAGTACCTGATGATCGAGGACCCGATTCCTTCCGGGACCGAGTCGATCGCGCGCGACGATCTCTACGAGCTCGACCAGCAGCCGACGTGGTGGTCGCATTGGTTCAGCGACCGCGAGCTGCGCGATGATCGCACCACGTTCTTCAACTACTACTTCCCGCAGGGCCAGCACGAGTACGTTTACCTGCTGAAGGTGGTGAATCCGGGCGTCTTCCGCGTGAGCCCGACGAGCGTGCAGCCGATGTATCAGCCGGAATATCTCTCGACCAGCGATGCGCTGACGGTGACGGTGAAATGACCGCGAGACACAAAGGCGTGGCGAAACTGTGGCTGCTGAACCTGTTCGGCAACGCCGCGCTGATTGCCGCTGTGTACTTCTGGCTGTTGCTGCCCGACGCTCACGGCTGGCAAGTCGGCGGATCAGCGTTGCTGGCCATCGCGGTCATCTTCTGCGGTCTGTGGCTGCGCGCCGGATCCTTCGCCTATTTCCGAGTTGCAGAGTTCAGCAACCATGCAACTGTCTGGCGGGCATTTCGCCACGCGTCGCGGCACATCGTGGGGCTGGCAATCTGGGCCGTTCTGCTTGCCGCTCTGGAATGGCTGCTGTACTCGTGCCTGCGATACGTGCCGCAGTTCGGCGTCTGGTTCTGGCAGAAGGCTCCGGCCTTGCGTTTCGGCAGCCCGCGCATCGTGTCCCACGTGACAGCCTGTGTGATCTGGATCGCCATGGCGCTGCTGGCGGCCATCTGGCTGCCGGTCGCGAGTACGGTCGCCGCAGCAGGGCTGAAAGCCGGGCCGATGGCGCGCTCGTGGCGGCTTCTCCGCCACATCCGATACTGGCTCTGGTTCTGCGTTCTGGCATACTTCGCGGTCGATCTCCCATACAAGCTCGTCTGGTGGATTCCCGACGTCAATTCCCTCTCTGCACAGGCTTGGAGCGCCGGCCTGCGCTTCGCACTCGCCTACGCGCTCCTGATTTCCGCATGGGTCGCATTGCTGCTGGTGATTGGCGACGCATTGGCGAAACTCGATCCGCTGCCAATCGCGGCGTCAGAGTCAGCTACACAATGACGAAAAATGCGGTCCCTCAAACCGCCAAGCATCCAAGCACTGTGCGGTGAGAGTACCTCGCTCGCCGCTCCCGCGCGAATTTTCGGGCCACCAACCTCTCGCGTGCATGTCATGGCGCGATGTTCATGCATCACAGAAACTCTTTTGCGCCAGCGCCTATAGTGGTGACATCATTACAAGTTGAAGGAGCCGCTCAATGGCAACTACTGCCGAACCTGTAATCATGGAAGAAACTGTCATTCATCCTCCGAAGCGTTTGCTGTACGGACCCGGACCCGGCCAAGTGCATCCGCGCGTGTATGCCGCGATGGCGCAGCCGATCGTCGGTCACCTCGACGCCTACTTCTTCGAAGTCTCCAACGACATTCAGCGCCTGCTGCGCACCGTCTTCGGCACCAAGAATCAGGAGACGTTCCTCATCTCGGCGACCGGCAGCGGCGGCATGGAAACCGCCATCAGCAACTTCGTCGAGCCGGGAACGAAGGTCGTGGTCCTCGCCAACGGCTACTTCTGCGACCGCCAGAGCGAGATGGCGCGCCGTCAGGGCGCCGAAGTCGTGCGCTTCGAGAAGCCCTGGGGCGAAGTCTTCGCCGACGACGAAGTCACCGACTTCATTCGCCGCGAGAAGCCGCAGGTCGTGACCTACGTGCAGGCCGAGACCTCCGCGGGCGCCTTCCAGCGCGGCGACGCCATCTGCAAGGCGGCGCATGAAGTGGGCGCGCTGGTCATCGCCGACTGCGTGACCTCGCTGGGCGCGATGCCCGTCGAAGTCGACAAGACCGGCATCGACATCGCCTACAGCTGCTCGCAGAAGGGCCTGAGCTGTCCTCCGGGGCTCGCGCCCATCACCGTGTCTCCGCGCGCCATGGAATGGCTGCGCAAGCGCGAGATGCCCAACCGCTCCTGGTACTTCGACATCAAGCTGGTCGCCGACTACCTCATCGAGTCGCATCGCTATCACCACACCGCGTCGGCCACCATGTTCTACGCGCTGCGGGAAGGCCTCGCGCTCATCGAGGAAGAAGGCCTGCAGAACCGCTGGGAGCGGCATCACCAGGCGCATCTCGAGTTCGTGAAGAAGATCGAGGGGCTCGGGCTGCGGATGCACGTGGCCAATCCCGCCAATCGCATCTGGAACCTGAACGTTCCCAGACTTCCCGAGGGCGTCGATGACGCGAAGGTCCGCGCCACGCTGCTCAAGGAGAATGGCATCGAGATCGCGGGCGGCTTCGGCCAGCTTGCCGGAAAGGTCTTCCGCATCGGGCTGATGGGTCCGCTGGCGACCACCGAGAGCGTGACGCACTTCATGCATTGCTTCGAGAGTGCGCTGCGGTCGGCCGGGTACAGTGGCTAGTGACCAGTGGCCAGTGGCCGGTGGTCAGTGGCCAGTATTCAGTAGTTAAACTAACAGGGGCTGATTCGTTTCTGATCCCTCTTTCTTGCCTGTGAAGAACGAGAAAGGCAGGCAGTAGTTTTTACCCAAGACGCGGCTTCAGGCCGCGTCTTTTTTACATGCTCTCGCTGTTGTGCGCACAATTTATAGGGGGTATCCCCCCTCAAAAAGTCCTTTAGTATGACGACTTTGCGCTAAAGTCGTCTTAACAAAGGAGTTGCACGCTCAAATAACTGCTTTGGATTCAGCAACTTTCGATGTGGCGCGCAAAGTCTTCAGCCCATTGGACTTATTGGCAAAGTCTTGTAAAGGAAAGGGTTAGCAGCCCGACAAAGCTTGCATTCTGATCTGTCAAAGATCGAAGCCGCGCCCGCATCGCAGCTCAAAAGTGAGAGTAAGAAAGCAATACGCAGCCCTCCACGGCGATCCGCCGTGCCGAGCCTGAGCCCAGCTAATCAGTGTATTTGGCGGAAGCATGCCGGCCCAAGGAGAAACCGCACGCGAGAACACGAAGGTAACCGGGTTCCTGGAATGGGAAACCGCCATCCATGCGAGTCGAAGGGCCCTGCCCCGAGCTTGTCGAGGGGATCGCTATTGTTGTCTGTCCCTTGGGTCCTCCGGTAGAGCGGGGCTTCAGCCCCGCGTCCCGCGCCCCTTTATTGTTGTCATCCCGACCAAGGGCTTCAGCCCGCGTGGAGGGACCTGCTGTTTGTGCCGTGCCTGAAGGGACTCCCGAATTATGAATGACGCCTGACCCAGCGCTCACGAGGCTGTTACGAAACTCGTGTCGCCGCTGGCGCGGCTCGAACGGTCTTCCACTTGAGCGGGGGCTTACGCCCCCGCCTAACGTCATCCCGCCGCGTTGCGGCTAATGTGATGCTAAATCCGCTGCATCGAGTTCTACGAGCCATGTCCCTGCGAGAGTTTCGTAACAGCCTCTCACGTTGGGCTAAGTTTGTGTCGCGCTCCGCGCTTTCCGTCGCGTTGCGCGTAGTGTGCTGATGGGTAGAGCGGGCCTTCAGGCCCGCGTCCCGCGTCTTGAAGGGGCGCGGCTTCAGCCGCGCCGCCACGCCGCTCTATTGCATTGTCATCCCGACCAAGGGCTTCAGCCCGCGTGGAGGGACCTGCTGTTTGTGTCGTCCCTGAAGGGACTCCCGAATTATGAATGACGCCTGACCCAGCGCTCACGAGGCTGTTACGAAACTCGTGTCGCCGCTGGCGCGGCTCGAACGGTCTTCCCCTTGAGCGGGGGCTTACGCCCCCGCCTAACGTCATCCCGCCGCGTTGCGGCTAATGTGATGCTAAATCCGCTGCATCGAGTTCTACGAGCCATGTCCCTGCGAGAGTTTCGTAAAAGCCTCCCACGTGCTGGGCTAAGTTTGTGTCGCGCTCCGCGCTCTCCGTCGGTCGTCTCGCGGGGAGGTGTAAGCCGCTGATGGGCGGCGTTCGATTCGCCGTCGAAGCCTAGGCTTTCCATGAATGGTCAGAACATTCGACCGCACAGCCCGAAGCCTGCCGTGGCCTTGTGAAGGTCGCGCTTCGGCGTTGATCGGGTTTATCGTCCGTTCACGGAATCGCGAAGTTCCTTTAGCCTGGCTTCAATCTGCTCCTGCTGATATCCCATCTGTTGCAGGAGGGCCGTGTAATTGGCGATCCCGTCTCGCAGATGGGGGTTGCTCGTAACCGGTATTACGGGTGACTTTCCAAAAAATTTCGAGATGGCGCCGCATCAGCGGCTCGGCCTCGTCCAGCCGGTTCGTGGCCTGCAGCAGCCGGGCGAAGTTGTTGAGCCATACCGCGAGTTCGGGATGCTCAGGACCGTATGAGCGCTCACCAATGGCCACCGCCCGCCGGTACAGCGGCTCGGCCTCGTCCAGCCGGTTCGTGGCCTCCAGCAACAGGGCCAGGTTGTTGAGGCCGGTGGCCACTTGAGGATGGTCTGGTCCAAGCGCTTTCTCCCAAATCATTAGCGCCCGCCGCATCAGCGGCTCGGCTTCGTCCAGACGGTTCGTGACCCGCAGCAACTGGGCTAGGTTGCTGAGGTCGATAGCGACATCAGGATGGTCAGGGCCTAGCGTCCTCTCGCCAATTTCCAGCGCGCGCCGCATCAGCGGCTCGGCCTCTTCCAACCGGTTCGTGGCCTTCAGCAAATAGGCCAGGTTGTTGAGGTCTGTCGCAACTTCTGGATGGTGGGGGCCGTACGCGCGCTCGTCAATTTGCAGCGCTCGCCGGTACAGCGGCTCGGCCTCGTCCAGCCGGTTCGTGTCCCGCAGCAACTGGGCCAGGTTGTTTAAGCGGGTGGCGACACTGGGATGGTCGGGGCCGAGCGCCTTCTCCGAAATGGTCAGTGCCCGCCGATATATCGGCTCGGCCTCATCCAGCCGGTTCGTGTCCTGCAGCAACAAAGCCAGGTTGTTGAAGCCGGTGGCCACTTGAGGATGGTCGGGGCCAAGCGCTTTCTGCAAAATTGCTAGCGCCCGCCGAAATCGCGGCTCGGCCTCGCCCAGCCGATTCGTGTCCTGCAGCAACTGGGCCAAGTTGCTGAGGCGGATCGCAACACTTGGATGGTCGGAACCGAGCGTCTTCTCGCCAATTTTCAGGGCGCGACGCATCAGCGGCTCGGCCTCGTCCAGCCGATTCGTGTCCTTCAACAACTGGGCGAGGTTGTTCAGGCTGATGGCGACATCAGGATGGTCAGAGCCGAGCGTCTTCTCGCCAATTTCCAGAGCGCGACGCATCAGCGGCTCAGCCTCGTCCAGCCGGTTCGTGACCCTTAGCAGATTGGCCAGGTTGTTGAGACGGATAGCTACTTCTGAGCCGTCGGAGCCGAAGACTTGCTCGGAAATTGCGAGCGACCGTCGAAAAAGCGGCTCGGCCTCCGCATAGCGCGCCCGGTCGTCAAGGTAATACCCTGCCTCATTCAAGAGCCACGCTCCCTCGGGAGACGACAGGCCATACTCATCCATCAGCGCGGCGCAGTGCTGCGCGCTGGGCGCCAACCGCTCGCATTTGTCCCAAACGGAAAATTCGATCTGAGGAAATACCGCATTCACCGCGCGCACCACCTGCTCCGCCCATTGCGCCCGCTCCTCGATGGTCATGCGCGACCTGACCACGGCCTGCACCATCCGATGGACCGCCAGCGTTTTCTTCTTGGGCTCGCGCTCCAGCAGGGAGAACTTGAAAGCCGCTGCGATGGCTTCATTCCACTGCAACGAATCGGAAGCGGCCTCGCGCAGGAACGGCCCGAACTGCGCTGGCCCTCGGTGAAGATTTCCTCCGGAATCGCATCCGGCAGGAGAAAGGCAGCGGCCTGCATCAGAGCGGCTGCGGCCGGGTTCTGGTTCGCGAGTTTTTCGAAGGAGATCAGAAAGGTGGCTGCGACGGAATCGTGGTCGGCATCCAGCCCGCCACAACGTTCCGCCACCTCCTTGAATCTTTGCCGCAACAGCGTCAGATAATCTTGCAGAGCGCTGCCGGTTTCTTCGAGGTAAGCTCCGGCCTGGTCGAGCGCCAGCGGCAGCCCGCCAACCTCGCGGGATATCTGCCGTGCCGGCGCAGCGTCTGCCGCGTCGGCGCTCGACAGAGGCGCATTTGCTGCCAGCCGGTTCGCGCGCCGCAACAGCAGCTCCGCCCCTAAGTCTTCGGGCATCGGCGCGAGTCTCTGTCGCCCGATTTGTCCCAGCGCTTGAGTCTGGGTGGTGATGATCACGTGATGTCCGCTGGGGCTTGCCTTGCGGGCCAGATCGCGTATCACACCGAAATCTTCCACGTTGTCGAGCACCAGCAGCCAGCGCTCCTGGCCGTCCAGCCAGCGCAGCATGGCATCGACGATGACGCTTTGCTCTTTGGCGTCGCGCTCGGGCAATGCCAGGCGCGCGGCCAACTGCGTGAGATCGGCAAACAGCGACTCCCCGCTTTCCGCTCTCAGCCACAGTACCCACGGATAATCCCCGCGATGGCGATGGGCATAGTGCGCGGCGGTCTGCGTCTTGCCCATGCCGCCCAGGCCGGTGAGCGCCGCAATGCCGCTGCTGTCCAGCGTCTTCTTCAGTCCGGCGAGCACCTCCTCGCGGCCGGTAAAGAAGGGGTTGGGGGGAAGCGGGACGGTAAAGAGCTGGGGCGGTGGTGCGGGCGGCACAGGGCGAGAGGGCTTGGCACCGATCGGAGGAGGTTCAGGCAAGAGTTGATGGCTTGTGTTTTTCAGCTCCTGGTAGTGCGAGTCGCTGTAGGGCTCGCCGCGAAGATCGGCATAGTCCTTGCCGAGAAGCCATGAAGGAGCGGCGTTCCTCCATTCGCCGGCCCGCAGCACGGGGATGAATTTCCTTTGGTTGTCGGAATAATAGAACGCTTCCGCGGTTATCACGTGCCCTTCATAACCGACCCAGCCGCGCCGCCCGTCGCCCCGCTCTTTGTAGCCCGGAGTGCAGATGATCAACACGAAGTCGCTGTCGCGGACGGAGGTTTCCATGAACTGGGGAAGGTTGTCGCCGAGGCGCACGTGCCACTGGTCGAGAATGACGTTGGCGCCGTCGTTGCGCAGGCAGGTGGCGAGAGTGGCTACCCAAGCCTTGTGGGCGTCGTCGTCCCAGGAGTAAGAGATGAAGACTCGGGGTGGGGTGGCGTTGGACGAGTGGGGCATGTCTGCGCGCGAATGATAGCGCAACCTGCGGAGGTCTTAAAGAAGCATGTGCTGTCGCTAATAGGGACTCGGGATTCGAACCTGCGATTTTGACGCGGCGGGTGAAGAGGAGTGTCGTCGGCTAAAGCCGACTCAATGATCAAGAGTAAAGGCTTAGCGGCACGACCGAGGTTGTGCCCTTACTCATATTTGTTCCTGCAACCAGCAATCAGGGCTGCGTGAGCGCGGGCCGAACGCGCCCCTCAACTGGCACTCAACCTTAAGGACTCCGAAAAGATATCGCCGCTGCCGCGGCTCGCACGTTGTGCCGCTTAAGCGGGGGCTTACGCCCCCGCCTAACCTCATCCCGCCGCGTTGCGGCTGGTTTCATCCCAGATCGACAGTCTCTTCCCAAGCGCCATTGTTCCTGTGGGATCACGGATATCGCCGCTGCCGCGGCTCGCACGTTGTGCCGCCTAAGCGGGGGCTTACGCCCCCGCCTAACCTCATCCCGCCGCGTTGCGGCTGGTTTCATGCCAGATCGACGTCCTTCCCTTCCCGCGCCATTGTTCCTGTGGAACCACGGATATCGCCGCTGCCGCGGCTCGCACGTTGTGCCACCTGAGCGGGGGCTTGCGCCCCCGCCTAACGTCATCCCGCCGCGTTGCGGCTGGTTTTATACCAGATCGACAGTCTCTTCCCTTCCAGCGCCACTGTTCCTGTGAAGCCGTTGTCCACTGGAGTGGACACGCCGACACCGACGTCCTTCCCTTCCAGCGCCACCGTCCCTGTGGAACCGTTGTATACCGGAGTGGACGCGCCGGGCTCACGGCGCTACCGCCGCAAGCGGCTGGCGTGACCTCGCCTTATTACGCCTCCCAGAATGCCTTAGGCATCTGCAGCCTTCATTTCGCTAGCGGAGGAGGGGGAACGATTTCGGCCAGCCTCGGGTCCTGGCGGACGGAGGCGAATTCGTTCTCCTTATAGACACCGTCGAGATCGCCGAAGCCGTCTTCCTTGGCCTTCTTCAGGCTTTCCAGGCAGCCATTGACGTTGCCGAGACCTGCGTACACCCGGGCCATCATGAAGTCGAGCTTGGCGCGCTCTTCGCGCGTCGCAATTTGCGCCGACATTCCTGTATGCGAGCTGCGAAGCAGTGCGTCGGGATCCAGCTTGAGCGCTTGGCTGTACTCCGCCATCGCCTGCTCCATTTTGTTCATGGTGAACCAGGTGATTCCCAGGTTGACGTGGAAGGAGGCGCGGTCGGGATTGAGGGCCACGGCCTTGGCGAAGTATTTGGCCGCGTCATTGTATTTCTTCTGCAGATAGTAGGTGACGCCAAGATCGTTCCAGGCTTCGGGATACTTGTGGTCATACTTGGTGGCTTTGGCGAAGCTGGTGCGGGCAGATTCGTAGTCCCCCAGAGACAGTTCAGCCAGGCCGAGCTTGTTGTAGAGCTTGGCGTTCTTGCTGTCCTTGCGCAAGGCCTCCTTGAAATACTTGATGGCCTGGTCGTATTCCTTTTGCGCGCGGCTGTTGTCGCCGGCCTTTTCCAAATCGGCCACGCTCATTGATTGAATTGCGGTGGTGTCCTGTTGCGGGCCGGCAGGCGCGCCGAGGGCCGCTAGCGTCAGGCTGAACAAAACCAGTGCGGCAGATATCAGAGTTCGCATAACCTCGTCCCTTCTCCCGCGCGTTGCAGGCGAACTGAAGTGGTTTCCGAGGCTGCGTATCCGGGCCGTCGCAAACACAGTGGGCTACACCAAAGGACGCCGCGCGCTGAGGGCACACTCTCCCACATGCTCACATCTAGCGCAGAATGTAGAAAAAATCGGTGATTGCGGTCACCAGCGGGGGTGATAGCAAAAGCCGGGCTCAGCTGACGAAAGAGGGCGGGAGTGCGCGCAAAAAGAAATGGCCGCGCAGGATATCCGCGCGGCCTCATAGTTCGGAGGATGCCGTTCGTCGCTTAGCCGGCGACCTCTTCGAGTTGCTTCTGGTCGATGTCGAAGTTGGAGTAGACGTGCTGGACATCGTCGTGATCTTCCAACGCCTCCAGCAGGCGGATCATGGTGCTGGCCTGGTGGCCTTCGAGCTTGGTGTAGGTGTCCGGCACCATGCCGAGTTCGGCGACTTCAGGCGAGATGCCAGCCTTCTTGACGGCTTCCAGCACGCCCTCGTACGAGGAAGGATCGGTGAGGATTTCCCAGCTCTCGCCGTCGTCCTTCAAATCTTCGGCGCCGGCCTCGAGCACGAGGTCCATGAGGACGTCTTCCTTGGCCGCCGACTTGGAGATGAGGATGTCGCCCTTCTTGTGGAACATGTAGGCCACCGATCCGGCTGCGCCCAGGTTGCCGCCGTTCTTGGAAAAGGCGTGGCGAATCTCGCTGACGGTGCGGTTGCGGTTGTCGGTGGAGACTTCGACCAGGATGGCCACGCCGCCGGGACCGTAGCCCTCGAAGGTGATCTCTTCATAGGAGACGCCGGGGAGCTCGCCGGTGCCGCGCTGGATGGCGCGCTTGATGTTGTCGGCGGGCATGTTCTCGGCTTTGGCGGCTTGGACGGCAGTGCGCAGGCGGGGGTTCTTCTCGGGATCACCACCGCTTTTCGCCGCGATGGTGATTTCCTTTATTAGCCGCGTGAAAATCTTGCCGCGCTTGGCGTCCAGCGCGCCCTTCTTGTGTTTAATGGTTGCCCATTTTGAATGGCCTGACATGCGGAAACCTCGAATTTGAACGATCAGGATAAGTGCTGATGACCGCGGGAGACAAAACGCGGACGCACGAAACGACCCCTCCGATCGCGAGGACCAGAGTGGACGAAAGAAAATTATAGCACCGGGGATTTGCGTCGAAGGCTGAACTGACTGAGGTTAGCAGGCTGGCCGAGGGGGACCCCGGTCGGGAAATCGCCAGACCTGGGGCACCCCGGTCCATCGTCTGATTATTTCTTCGCCGCGGCCTGCTTTTCGGCAAACTCGCGGGCGCGTTGATTCAACTCGTCGGGGCTGAGGTCCTCGATGTGCGTGCCGATCCACCAATTGTTCCCTTCCGAATCGGTGACGCCGCCGTGGCGGTCGCCGTAGAACTGGTCAGCCGGCTCGCTGAGCGATTTCGCGCCCGCGGCGAGCGCCTTCTTGTAGAGAGCGTCGCAGTCCTCGACATACAGATAGAAGTTGCCGGGACGCGCGGTGTATTGGTCATGCGCCCGGCCGAGCATCAACATCGAGCTGCCGACCTTCATCTCGGCGTGCTGCACCTGGCCTTTGTCGTCGCGCATGGCGAAGGTCTCCTGCGCGTCGAAGGTCTTCTTCAGGAAGTCCATGGTGCCTTCAGGATTGTTCAGAGTCAGATAGGGCGTTACGGTGGAATATCCATCGGGAATCGGTTTCACTGCCATAAAATCAGCTCCTCTATTTGAAGTCATCGTGCCTTGCTCAGGCTGATTGCTATGCTGAAGCGGTCCGGCGTGCGGCGTCTTGTAAAAACTTGACCTCCTGCTTCACCCTCTTTGTCCAAAACTATTTATCTAAGGGAACGTGATTCATGTGCGGCGTTTTCTGCTCCAGGTACTGCATGGGCGTGATCCCGGAAAATTCCTGGAAATCGTGGTTGAAGTGCGCCTGGTCGTAGTAGCCGCAATCGAGGGCCATTTGCGCCAGGTTGACTTTGTCGAGGGGATGGACGGTCTGCACGACCCGCTGGAAGCGGCTCACACGGCAAAACAACTTGGGCGTGAGACCGACCTCGTCGGAGAAAAGCTGTATGAAGCGTCGCTGGCTGAAGCCCACAAGGTCGGCCATTTGCGCAACCGGGCCGTGCGGCACACCGCGAAATTGTCGCACCGCGAAGCTCACCGCGGGATGGCGCTCGAGGGGCTTGGCCAACTGCTCCAGCAGACATTGCTCCAGTACAAGAAACTTCTGCTCCGGCGTGGGCGCCATCAGGATTCGTTCGCGCATTCGCGACGAAGCGGCTCCCCACAGACACTCTAATGCGACCGTCTGGTTGTTGAGCTCGCACGGGGGTTCGCGGAAAAACGGAAACGCTCCGCCCGGCTTGAAGTGAACTCCCAGCGTCGAGGCCGCGTTCGCGGTGTCGATCACAAAAAACTCGGAACGGGGACCCGAAACCACACATCCGGGAACGCTGTGGAACTGCTCCAGATCAGGCGAGTCGTATACGTGAACACGATCTTCGCGAAGATTGATGACCAGTTCGATGGTGCCATCGGGAAGCAGCCGCTCTTTCTCGTGCGAGGCGACGTAACCTTCGTAGAGCCACAGCAATTCTACGAAGTCCGACAATGGCGGAGCCGGTTTCTTGTGCTGGAACGTGGCCATGCTTTCACGCAGTTCGCCGGGGGGAACAAGCCATCACGGGCCTGGGTATCTGGAAGAGAGCGACGACGTCATATCCGTCGAAAATCGGTTCCGCCGCCATCTCTCCCCGCAAACTCGTACCTACTGTATCTGAGTTTGCACCTTCTTGTGCAAGTCGCCAAATCGGGGGTCGGCACAGGAAGTCGATCCTGGTGCTTCAGATCGTGGGCCCAGGAAAGCATCCTGTAGCTTTCCGGAGAAAGCGGGTCGAGCTGCAGCGAGCGATTGGCTTGGGCTATGGCGTCGTCAAAGCGGCCCGAGGCGGACAGGTACCCGGCCCCGATACCCTGCGTTCTTCAGCGGCGTTTCAGGCTGCACCGCCGGCGTCGCGGTCGGCGAGCAGCAGTGCTTGCGTCTGGCTGATGCGACCGGCGGGGATCGATGGATCGGCTTTGCGCAGCTTCGCCATGGCGTCTACCTTGTCTTTCCCACTTACCAGCCAAAGAATGCGGCGCGAGCGATTCAGGACGGGATAGGTCATCGTCATGCGGTTGCGGCCTTGATAGACGCCGGTGATGGCGATGTCGCGATCGGTGACATTCAGCACCGGGTCGTTGGGAATCAATGACGCTGTGTGACCATCCGGCCCCAGGCCAAGATGTGCGAGATCGAGTACCGGCGGCTTGCCCGCAACTCCTTCCAGCGTGTTTGCATACTGTTTGGCCGCCGCCTCGGAATCCGGGATCTCGACCGGCATCGGGTAAATCTGCTCGGGCGGAATGGGAGCGCGCTCCAGCAGCGCAGCGCGCAGATGCACATAATTCCGGTCCGGATCGCCGGGGGGGGCAATGCGCTCGTCGATCTGGAAGACATGCACGTTGGCCCAGGGAACCTGTTCGTTGGCTAGCTCGCGCAGCATAGCCCAAGGCGTATGGCCTCCGCTGACCGCCATGATGAAACGGCCGCGAGCGTCAACGGCGGCGCGAGCGTCGGCAGCGATGACAGCCGCGGCGCGTTTGGCAAGAGAGTCCATATCGGGGAGGATTTCGGTGTTCATCATTGCTCCAGAAGAAGGGGCGCAGCTTTAGCTGCGCCGAGGTACGCAGAATTACATTGAGTCGGCTTGAGCCGACGACACAGATACCTCGCGGCTGAAGCCGCTGAGATCTTGGGTAAGCGAGATCAACGGCGCACCTAAAGGTGCGCCCCTTCCGCCCACTTCCTTCAGCCTACTTCCCTGCCGCCTTCTCCAAATGCCCGCCGAATTCGTAGCGCATGGCCGAGAGCAGCTTGTCGGCGAAGTCCGCCTCGCCGCGCGAGCTGAAGCGCTCGTACAACGCCGTCGTCAGCACCGAACTGGGCACGCCTTCGTCAATACTGGCCTTGATGGTCCAGCGGCCCTCGCCCGAATCCGAAACGCGTCCGGCGAACTTCGAGAGCTTCGGATCTTCGATCAGCGCAGAAGCGGTCAGATCCAGCAGCCATGAGGCGATGACGCTACCGCGCCGCCAGACCTCGGCCACGTCGGGAAGATTGAACTCGTACTGGTAGTGCTCGGGATCGCGCAGCGGCGTGGTCTCGGCATCAACTTCGCCTTTCTGCTTGCCGATGTTCGCCGCGCGGATAATGTTCAGTCCCTCGGCATAGGCGGCCATGATGCCGTACTCGATGCCGTTGTGCACCATCTTGACGAAGTGGCCGCCGCCGCTAGGGCCGCAATGCAGGTAGCCGTCCTCCGAGGTGCCGCCGGCCTTTTCGCGGCCAGGCGTGCGATCGATGTTGCCGCGGCCGGGCGCCAGCGCCTTGAAGATCGGATCGAGGTACTGCACCGCCTTGTCGGGGCCGCCGATCATCATGCAGTAGCCGCGCTCCAGTCCCCACACGCCGCCGCTGGTGCCGACATCGACATAGTGAATTCCCTTCGGCGCGAGCTCTTTGGAGCGGCGAATGTCGTCGATGTAATACGAGTTGCCGCCGTCGATGAGGATGTCGCCCGCCTCGAGGTACGGGACGACAGCCGCGATGGTCTCATCCACCGCTGCAGCCGGTACCATTAGCCACACGGCGCGCGGCTTGTTCAGCTTCTTGGCGAGGTCCTGCAGCGAGCTGGAGCCCACCGCCTTTTCCTTGGCCAGTTCCTCCACGGCTTTGGGGAACATGTCGAAGACCACGCATTCGTGACCGGCCTTCATCGCGCGGCGCACCATGTTCGCGCCCATACGTCCCAAACCAACCATTCCCAGTTGCATTGCTCGCTCCTGTTGTGTGAACTGCGAAAAATTGTTTTCACCACGGAGGCACGGAGAGCACGGAGCCTTGGGGACTTGGGCTTGGGAAATGGGAGTTATTGGATCCGAAGTCAGTCGCTACCAAAATCGCTAATCCCTATTCCCCAATCTTTTTTCCGTGTTCTCCGTGCCTCCGTGGTGAATCGGGTTTTTACGCGCCCTTTGCCAGCACCATGCTCTTGGAGTCGATCACCTTCATCAGATCGTTCCATGAGTCGGTGAACGATTTCGCGCCTTCTTCCTGCAACTGCGCGGCGAGGGCGTCGATATCAACGCCGGCCTTGCCAAAGTCGGACAGCACCTGTTCGCAATCGCCACCATCGCGCGGCAACGGTGCGCCGATCTGATCATGCTCGGCCAGCGCCTTCAGCGTGCCTTCAGGCATGGTGTTGACGGTGTTGGGCGAAGCCAGGCCAGTGATGTAAAGCACGTCGGAGGCCTTCGGATCTTTGGTCCCGGTGCTGGCCCATAAAAGCCGCTGCGGATTGTAACCCGCGGCGACGATCGCCTTCCAGCGCGGCGAGTCCAGCAGATCACGATAGGCTTTGTAGATGCGCTGGCCGATCGCAATGCCCAGCTTGTCGCGCAACGCGTCCGGAGTCTTGCCCATGACGGCCACATCCCAGCGGCTGATGAACACCGAGGCGACGGAGCCGACGTTCGTATCCAGGCCGGCGGCGATGCGCCGCTCGATACCGCGCAGATAGGCTTCGGCCGCAGCGAGGTAATGTTCGCGCGAAAACAACAGCGTGACATTGACCGAGACGCCGGCGAAGATCGCTTCCTCGATGGCGGGCAGACCTTCCTTCGTCCCGGGAATCTTGATGAAAAGGTTGGGGCGGTTGGCGCGGGCATGCAGTTCGCGGGCGGCTTTCAGCGTGCTGGCCGTGTCGTACGCCAACAGCGGCGAGACCTCGAGCGACACCCAGCCGTCCACGCCCTTGGAGCTCTTGTTGATGGCCCCGAACAGATCGGCAGCGCGGGTGAGGTCTTCCAGCGCGAGCTCGAAGAAAAGCGCTTCCCCCGACTTGCCCTCGCTCAGCTTCTGCCGGATGGCGGGATCGTACGACGGGCTGTTTTTGATGGCGTGATCAAAAATCGTGGGGTTGGAGGTGAGGCCGGTCACCGATAGCTCGTCGATGTAACGCTTCAGTGTGCCTGTATCCAGCAGATCGCGCGTGATGTTGTCCAGCCAAAGACTCTGACCTAACTCGTGCAGTTGTTGCGTAGCTCTCATACAAATCACCTCGAAATGACTCCCACGAAGCAAAGACACCAAGCCGCGGCAAAGCGGCTCAAGTTGCAGATTACTTACTTTGGGATGACAACAAAGCTCGCGGGGACAGCGCCTGATACTATACACCGCGAACACTGCCGCTGCCCAATTAACAAAGGAACAATATTGCGTGGGGGAGCGGGGAAGAATTCGGCCCTGAGCCTTCGGCCGTCAGCCCTCAGAGCGCAGAAATCGGGCTCGGAAATCAGCAAAAGACAATAGAATGCTACCGGTACTGAGTGCTGGAAAAGGGGGCCAAAACCATGGCCGCAAGCATCGCTGAACTGGATAATCGTTTCCACATACCGGGAGTTGCTCAACTTGTTGCAGGCGACGGTAACTTGCCGAAGGTGCAGGTCAGCGCGCCGTCGGCTTCGGGAGAGATCTACCTCCATGGCGCGCACGTTACCGCATGGAAGCCGGCCGGAGCGGAGGAGGTTCTCTTCTTGAGCCCGCATTCCTTGTGGCAGGAGGGGAAGGCGATCCGCGGCGGTGTGCCCATATGTTTCCCGTGGTTTGGCGATAAGGCGGGCGATCCGCAGGCGCCGGCGCACGGATTTGTTCGCACGAAGAGCTGGCAGCTCGATTCGGTTGAGCAGCAGGGCGATGCGGTTTCGGTCGGCATGTCCACCGCCAGCGACGAGAGCACGCGCCGCTGGTGGCCGGCGGAGTTCCGGCTGGAATATCGGGCGACTTTCGGGGCGGAGCTGTTGCTCGAGCTGACCTTGACGAATACCGGGTCGTCGCTGTTGCGGTTTGAGGAGGCTCTGCACGCCTACTACAGCGTGGGAGATGCAACGCAGGCCCGCATCACCGGCCTGGAGGGGTGCTGGTATATCGACAAAACCGACTCTTTCCGCGAGAGACTGCAGCGCGCGCCGGAGGTCACAATCACCTCGGAAACCGATCGCGTGTACCTCAATACCGAGCATCCCCTGGAGCTGAATGACCCTGTCCTACGACGTAGGATAACTGTCGATAAGGAGAATTCCCGCACCACCGTGGTTTGGAATCCGTGGGCCGAGAAAGCACGGGAGCTGAAAGACCTGGGCGAAGACCAGTGGAAGCAGATGCTTTGCATGGAAGTGAGCAATGTCGGCGACTTCGCGGTCGAGCTCGCTCCCGGCAAGCAGCATACGATGCAGGCAAGAGTGGCGGTGGCTTCAGTCTAGGGCTTCTCCACGCCAACATCGATCTTTTGCGGCGTGACTACAACCTGTGACAGCATGCGGTGCTTCAGGCTCTCATAGATTGGCTCGCTCTTCAGCAGCATGGCTACCAGCATTGCCATCAGCGATGCTCCCAGCAGTCCCAGCGTTAGGTCGGCGCGGCCCGTCATCTCGATGGCCAATACGATCCCGGTCAAGGGAGCGCGAACACAGGCAGCAAACAGCGCGCCCATGCCCACGATGGCGCAAGCACCTAGCGAAAGCTCCGCGCTGGGGATCACACGATTCACCAACGCCGCAAATAAGGCTCCTGACGATGCACCCAGCAAAATCATCGGAGCGAACAACCCTCCCGGCGCGCCCGCGGCGTAGGACCAGCAGCCGAGCGCAAAGCGCACGGCGAATATG
>Ga0335069_10004327_pt1 | contig 21119 bp, 19 predicted proteins | sample Lox_Sample_11_FD_206714 | JGI IMG/M metagenome (GOLD analysis project Ga0335069, IMG submission 206714) | Soil microbial communities from Loxahatchee National Wildlife Refuge, Florida, United States - Lox_Sample_1.1 | ecosystem: Environmental > Terrestrial > Soil > Wetlands | place: USA...
GGTGCGGCGTCGGCAATGTGCTGAAGATGGTGTTGAGCAGGGGACTGCGCCTCATCAGCTTGGGCATTGTGCTCGGCATGCTGGCCAGCATCGCGTTAACTCGGCTGGTCGCCAGCCAGTTCTGGGGAGTCTCCCCACGCGATCCGCTCACGTTCATCGGCGTGATGCTGGTGCTGGCGATCGTGGGAACGATGGCATGACTGGTTCCCGCTCGCCGCGCCACGCGAGTCGACCCCCTGATTGCACTGCGCTATGAATAGCGGCCAATCGCAAATGCGCTGGCCTCGTGGTTGGTCAAAGTACCGCACCTTATGATGGTACCAAGGTCGCGAAACGAGCGAACAGCTGTAACCAGCGGGCTTCGAAGTCGCTGCTACTTCGAGCTTTCGGGCTTCGACTCCGCCTTCGACGGCGCCGGCTTCGGCAGTGGCTTACGCGGCAACATGTTGTCTCGCATGGCAGCGTCATATACATACGCCGCCAGAATGACTGCCGCCTGCATCATGTCGTCGCGCTGGATGCGCTCGTAGGTGTCGGCGTTCGAGTGGTGCGTGCGGGTCATGTACTCCACCAGGTCCTGAATGAACTGGAACCCCGGTATGCCGACCGCGTCGAACGATTGATGATCGGTGCCGCCGGTGTTGTGCATGGTCAACGTAGTCATGCCAAGGTCGGTGAAAGGCTGCATCCAGGCGCTGAAGATGGGCTCGACCGCCTCGTTCTCCTGCAGGTAGACGCCGCGAATCCTGCCCGTGCCGTTATCGACATTGAAGTACGCCGAGACCTTCACCTGCTCGGACTTGAGAACCAGCGGCGTGTCTTCTTTGCGCAGCCACTCGGGCATGGCCAGTTCCTTGGGATCGGTCGGCGCCGTATGCGACCCGAAGTGGTCGGCTACATACGCGCGCGAGCCCAGCAGCCCCTCCTCTTCCCCGCTCCACAGCGCAACGCGAATCGTGCGCCGCGGCTTGAAGCCGATGGCCTTCAGAATGCGCACGGCTTCCATGGCGATCGCGCTGCCCGCGGCGTTATCGGAAGCGCCAGTGCCGGCGTGCCACGAGTCAACATACGCGCCCAGCATCACCAGCTCATCCTTCTTGTCAGTGCCGGGGATTTCCGCGACCGTGTTGTAAGCGTTGGGATCGGAAATGTAAAAAGTATTGCGGACGTCGATCTCCAGCTCGACCGGAATATCTCGATCGAGCAGCCGAGTGATGCGCCCGTAATTTTCGATGGCCATCACCAGCGACGGCACGCCCGCGGGATCGCCAGTTGTATGGCCGGCCCCGCCCTGCACAAAGACGAGCCCGGCTTCCCCCGCGCGGCTGGGTTCGATGATGGCAGCGACATGCTCATCCATCAGGTACTGATTGAGCGTCTTCTGGAAGGCGACGCGTTGCGCGATTTCCTCGCGGCTATATTGCGGCTTTTCCCCGGGAATCTCGTACCGCGCCAGCTCGGCGAGTTCCTTGTCGTCGTAGCGCTCCAGCGCCGGTTTCGACTGCGGCTTGACTTCGCGCATCTCGCCGTTCAGCACGATCTTGCCCGAGAGCTGTCCTTTGCACTTGTCGAGGTCGGCCTGAGTAGCGAGCTTCGCTTTCACCACCGGCGCGCGCAGCACGCCGTTCGTGCTCACCGTCCACGCCTTCGGATACGACAGCAAAGGCGAGGCCTGCGGCGCCACCATGCGAACTTCGGTGTACTCGTTCGTCCAGCCGCGTCCGAAAGCAAAGCTCTCGAGGTGCGAATTCACCAGCCCCCAATCGGCGAACTGGTCGCGCGTCCACTCGTTGGCACGCTTCATTGCCGGCGATCCGGTCAGTCGCGGCCCGATCACGTCGGTGAGCTGCCCTTCAATCTCCATGACCCTGGAGCTGTGGAAGCCCTCATTGCGTATCTGCGACATCACCTCCCAGTTGACGGTCTCGCTGTTAGGGAGGCTAGCTGTAGCCGCGAGAAGATCAGCGGGAGCGGCGATGGCCAGGGCGAGCAGGGCGGCGGAGAAGCGCAGGACAAGGGCCCTGCGAAATCGGAGAGTCATGGTAAGTGCAAGTCCTCAGGGCGGCGCAGAATCCTGCGCTATGAAAGTTAATGCAGGAGGATATCACTGCCGAAGTATTCGGTTACGGGAAGTTCGTCGTCACTCATTGGCAACCGAAGCGCCCTCGGTTCGGACGTGGACTGTCCAGCGCACAGTTGGGAATCACAGTCCTTGAGGATGCCAAGTCCATTCCCAAAATGGTCGGTCCAAAACGGGAGGACGTTCCGGGATGGGATTGGCCCAACCCCGAGCGAGTTTCGCCTTTTGTTCGCATGTGCTTGTGACGCCTAGGGTTACATCGTAGAGCCTCGGCGCCGCGAAAATGGCGCGAGGCGTGCAATTCATAGCAGCGAAGTCACGACGCGAACACAAGGCAGCGGCGGCGAGGCGAAATGAACGGGACATTGCAAAACGGAACGCACTCATACCGGTGGACGCAAGCTATGCCGGCCACCATCCTGCTGGTGGAAGACGAGGCCGCCGTACGTGAGGTCACGCGCGAGGCCCTGGAGATGGGCGGCTATCGCGTGCTGGCAGCCGACGGGCCGGCGGCGGCAACCCATATCGCGGCGGACGAAGCCAACGTCATCGATCTGCTGCTGACCGACGTGGTCATGCCGGGTATCAACGGCGTGGAACTGGCGCGCCGCATTCGCCAGTTGCGTCCGAAACTGGCCACGCTGTTCATGACCGGCTATGCCGACAGCGAAGTTCTGCGTGACGGAAAGTGGGGCACGCACCAGAAGCACATCAAAAAGCCTTTCACCGTGCACAGCCTGCTGGCAGGCGTCGCTCATGCGCTGGCCGCGCGCTGGGACGGCAGCGACAGAAATCGAGTTCCGCACTACCCCTCCCCCTAGTCTCTCCTCTGCCGAGGCCCCGTCTGCCGGCGAACCTGCCGGCGGCCGGGGCCGCCCGTCCTGCGAGCCGTGGCCCCTGTCTGCAGCACGACGGGTTGTAACTCACATCCGGTCGTGATTGCGGTCACAGCGCACGTGGCAATCGCGTTCCAGAATGGGCACAGAGGTGAGGTACGCCAGTCCTGGTAATTGCCGTCGTCTTCTTCCTGCTTTTCCTGGTCATGGGCGTGATGGTTTTCAGCGCCATGGCCAAAGAGCACAAGGGACACCTGTTCAGCGGCCACTGGTCCGACGAGCCCAAGCGGGTGAAGACGAAGTATCAACCACTGTCCAGCAGATATGTGACAGCCGGAAAGCCCCGCGTGGGCAAACTCGGCGCTCACTGGAGCTTCGCTCGCACTGCACCACTAGGAGTCTGTCGGGAATAGACTCTACGAAGCACCAGACATGACAATTTTTCCAGAGGGTGTTTGGGCTTAAGATGCGGCCATGGGAAAGTCTTTTCGGTCCGCGGATGTGAACCAGGCGTTGCTACTACCACCGTCCCTGCATGATTGGCTGCCAGAGAAGCATTTAGCGCGCTTTCTGGTGGATGCCTTGGATCTTGGGGCCATCTATGAGTCCTATGAGGAAAAGGACGGGCGCGGGCAAGCCGCCTATGAGCCGACGAGGATGGTGCGGGTGCTGCTCTACAGCTACTGCATCGGGAGCTACAGCTCGCGCAAGATCCAAGCCAAGAGCTACGAGGATATCGCGTTTCGGTACCTGGCGGCCGACGAACATCCCGACCACAGCACGCTGGCGGAGTTTCGCCAACGGCATCTGGCGGCGCTGGCGGGGCTGTTTTGCCAAGCCTTGCAGTGGTGTGAGAAAGCGGGGCTGGTGAAGCTGGGGATGTAGCGATCGATGGCAGCAAGCTCCAGGGCAATGGCAGCAAGCTCCAGGGCAATGCCAGCAAGCTCCAGGGCAATGCCAGCAAGCACAAGGCGAGGAGCTATGAGCGGATGAGCGAGGCGGAGAGGAAACGGCAGGCGGAAGTAGAAGCGCTGCTACAGCGTGCCGAAGCGGTCGATGCGGCTGAGGACGAGAAGTACGGGAAGGACCAGGCGGGCGACGAGTTAGCGGCGGAGTTAGCGCGGCGGGAGAGTCGGCTGGCGAAGATTGGCGCGGCGAAAGCGGAGTTGGAAGCCGAAGCCAAACAGAAGGCGGAGGAAAAGCAAGCTGCCGCCGAAGCCCCGATCAGGCAGCGCCAGGAGCAAGCAGCCGCCACGGGCAAGAAGGTGAGCGGGCGTGAACCGCAGGTGCCGGATCCGGAGCAGGCGGTGCCTGACCCGAAAGCGCAACGCAACTTCACCGACCCGGAGAGCCGCATCATGCCCGATGGGGGCCACAAGGGTAGCTTCGTGCAAGGCTACAACGCGCAGATCGCGGTGGATGGGGAAGCGCAGGTGATCGTGGCGGCGGAGGTAACGCAACACAGCAACGACAAGCAGCAATTGGTGCCCCTGGTGGAGCAGGTGAAGCAGAATGTGGGGGCCCGGCCCCAGGTCGTTAGCGCCGACGCCGGCTACTGGCGTGGAAAGCAAGTGGGAGACGCGCGGGTCCAAGGTATCGACTTGCACATAGCCACCGGGAAGCAGAAACATGGGGAGCCGAGTAAGGCGGCGGATGACGGTGCGACGGAGTCAAGCGCAGAAGCTTCGTTGCTGGAGCAAATGAAACAAAAGCTGAAAACCGAAGCGGGACGAGATCTGTACCGGATGCGCAAGGCGATCGTGGAACCGGTGTTTGGGCAGATCAAAGAGTGGCGTGGGTTCCGACGGTTTCTGCTGCGCGGATTGCAGAAGGTGCAAGCGGAATGGAAACTGATCTGCCGCACCCACAATTTGCTCAAGCTGTTCCGCTCCGGCCGAGCCTGGCAGATGTCCTAACGAAGCACGAGGAAAAGCCATGCTTGGGCTGCGAAAAAGGGCCTTGCGGGCTTACCAAGGCAAGCAAATGAGGTAACCCGGTTTCAATTTCCAATTTTGTCGCGGCTCAATGCACCCCGACCGGCAAGGTCAAGAGATTGTGATTCCGTATTCCCGACGGACTCCTAGAAACCGCGGCGGGTACAAAGCGAGTACGTCAAGAGTTTACTGCGGCGACGGGGCGAGTTGGTGGAACGCACTTTCGCGCACTGTTACGAAACCGGCGGTCTGCGACGCTGTCACCTGCGCGGACGGGACAACATTTTGAAGCGGCAGTTGGTTCATGTCGGCTCGTTCAACCTCGGTCTGATCCTGCGCCAGTTGCTGGGTGTGGGCACGCGGCGAGGGGTCAGAAACCGTCTTGGCATGCACACTCTGCAGGTCTTTTTGCTGCTCTCACGTCGGGCTGCTCACCACCGGATTTGTCGAAGCCGCACCGATGCAGCAGAAGCCAGGCACTTTATAAGATCGCGGATCCGGCAATGCCGCACGTCTTGCAAAAAATCAGCTAGTTCCACCACGGACTGCTAAGTATGTATTGGACTCATTGTGACGGCGAGAGAGCGAATACGCAAGGCGACCACACCAGTTTGGGAAGGGGTTTCGAGATGAATTCTTGAAATCCTGAATCAACGCGCGCACTCGCAGGCACCGTTCTAGCAGTTGACTTAACAGCCGTTCCAGGGCGTCGCCCTCGGAGCCATACCACTCCGGAGGAATCTCCTCGGCCATTGACCACAGTGAGCTCTCAGGAAAATTCTCGATGCGGCTGAGCCAAGGCTCGAAGCTTTCCCATCCAGTGATACCTGCGTACACGTAATTACGTCCAAAGACCCCGCGCAGCGGCGCATCCGGGAAGTTCCACTCGCCCGCGTTGAAGCAAGATCCCTGGTCAATGAAGCTGGCGGTGAATTTAGGTTCCCATATGCGCTTCCAGAAGGTCACCTGGCGGCCGTCCGTGTTGCAAGTCCACTTGTCGAGGGCGAGAATGCCGGCGAAGTCGCGCAGGTTGCGTACCCGTGGGAGCATGCTCTCAGGCAGGTAGTCGTACACCTGACCTTCGCTAGGCGGGACCACGTAGCGGGAGCCGAGCGATAGCCCCGGAGTGAACATGGTGAGATTCCCGGAACGTCCGGTGCGCGAGTCTGGCGTGTGCTCCAGCAGCCGCGAAAGCACATCCACGACGGCGACCACGGGCACCGGCAGACCAATCATCTCAGCCAAGCGCGTGCCCAGCCAATCGTTCACCAAGACCCGCGTGTGCTGCGGATTGTTCTGGGACTTGACGACGTAGTAGAAGCCGTCGGCACAGCGCATGAGGTGGGTCTGACCGCCCCCGCGCATCCTGCGAACGTCTTGTACTGCTTGTATTGGCGCAATTCGTAGTGACACAAAAGTGACCCCTCTCGCCCGCGTCGTGCAGATGGCATCTTGCTCCTCGGCCATGAGCTGAAAGCCAACTGGAACCAACGCCGGGAATTCCTGCAACAAAATCGGCCCATAATAGACTGCAGCTTCCCACCGCGAACGGTACGCTACCCAAAAGGAGCCAGTGGTAGAACCATTTCGGTGCCTGTTTGAGTCGCACAGTAGCTGCCGCGCACCTACCTTGTCAATGGTTGCCAACTTGATTTTTCCAGATTGTCTTTCTGATCGATAAAGGCACTGAAAATAAATAACTTATCGTAATATGTGATCGAGTTTGACGATGGATATGGGGTCAGTAGGAGTTCGGGATCCTCCGTATGAGTTGGCGGAGTAGGGCCGAGCACAGCTTGGCGGGCGGGAATGTTCCAAATGTGAGAAGCTCACCCATCGGCCATTCCCGTAGGCAATTCAAGCGCGCGCTGTCTCAAAGCGCCAGTAGCTCCGAATGGCGGCGCTCCAGCCTAGTTCCGCACTGGGGGTGACACAGGATTCTTTTTCCCTTAGGGCCTCGCAAAGTGGTTTGATATTTGTCCGCTCGATCACTCGGCATTCCAAGTCAGTCCGATATGACCCTGTCGAATCCTGCATATCTCGCACTCTGACCTAATTGCCACGGTCACCACCGTCAAAGCCGCCATGGCTACGGCCCAGTTCACCCATTGCGCGGAAGATGGACTCGGTGAGAATCCAACGAGAAGTTGTCGCAGTATGTCGGCAGCATCGCTCCACAGCTCGCCGTTGAGCAACAGTGTAATTATTGTTCGTTCTCCTGTTCAGCGCTTGCATAGACTGTCGTCCAAGATTTGCCTTCATTCCTCACTTGGAGAACCGCTGAATCGCCAGCCACGAGCATAGACGCTCCCGTCTGTTTTCCGGCAGGCGCTTCGGTTTGGCCTTTCCCGATGTTGAACTCCAAAAGGGGAAATCCTCCCAATCCGGAACATTAGTTTTCCATCCCGAAGATGTTCCGGCCTTTCCCAACGTGTTCTTGCAGTAATGCTTATTCGTGCCGCGATGACCACTACCGCGATGGAGCAGGAATTGCACTAAGTTGAAGCCGATGGCACATCGATCTCGTGACTCTTCAGCTACGGGTGGTAGGCCGAACGCAAACCTAGGCTGAGCAAAGGAGAAATGCAATGCCGCATGTAATTATTCACGACGCGCCCAGCGCTTATGACCAGTTAGTTGCTGCCGTGCAAGTGCTGCTCGCTGTTCTTAAGGGCTGGTTTTGAAAAGATCGGGCCTATAGAACGGCTCCGGCGTGAAAAACACCAAACCTCTTTTAAGTATCCCCCGGCAGAGCCGGGGCTATAGAATCTAAGCTGCTCAAATCGGCTGTGCGGGGTCGCGAGCGCGGCCCCGGTTTCTTGGGGCCAACTTGCGGCGGCCGGTTAGCGCCACAGGTCGATTTGCATCGAGCAGTTTGCTCCTGTTGCCGGATGTACTCTCGTATCACCTTCCCATCCCTCCCAACCGTGGACACGTAGTACCCTTGCGCCCAGAAATGCTGACCCACAAACTTCTCATCTTCCCACCACTTCGTGCACGCAGCCCTTCACCAGCACTCGCGCTGCCCATGCTCGGCCGGCACCGAGTAATCGTTGGTGCGATAGCGCACCAGCGCCATCGAATTTACTCGCGCCACCCGCTTCTCGCAGGCTTCATACTCGCTGTGCGGCAGCGGCACGAAGGCCGCTCGGTCACGCTCAAAGCGTTCGCCGATCGTCTCCGGCTCACCACGAACCCGCTGCTCACGGCGCTGGCGGCATTGCTCCCGTAAGTAGGCATTCAATGCGCCCCAACTGGCGAAACGCGGCACTGGCACCAGAAAGTTGCGCCGGACGTAGCCCACCAACCCTTCGACGTTGCCCTTGCCCAAAGCTGTTAACTACACATGATCCGGTCGGTTCGCAGCAAGTTCGAATCGTTCATCCCTTCCATCCGCTTTGCGGCCAGTCGTTTCCTTTCGTTGTGTCCAAGAAACTTTGGGGTGAAGAGCGGGTAACGATTGAGCTCAGGGATGGATCACCGTTATCCGTGCCCGTCGGTTGGACCGATGCGGTTCCCGCTGATGCGTACGTGATCGTTGGAGGCGGCCGCTCTCGGTTCCGGGTGGAGGACCTGTTGGTGTTAACCGAGCTGATAGCTGCGAGCCAGGGGAGGCGATGATGGCGACTTTCTCAGCGCCATGTAAATTACATCCATTGTGCCATATTTATTACGTCCACAACTCATTGGCGGGAAGCGGTCGGCCTGTGTTGCGCATTCGCACATATCTCATGTATATGTTGCCTTCTAAGATGACAGTCTTGCGTAATAAGCTTGACAATTCAACGGTAATACACATAATAAAATTGACACAATATGAAGCGGGCAGAAACCAGCAAACCGAGCCGAATGAAGGATGCCAAAGCCGAGGTGCTTCGCCGTCAAGGCGCCCTTCATCCGGATCCCGACGCCATCCAGGATGGGGCATTTCGCCAGGAAGAGTTCTTCGATCCTCGCGATCTGGTGCAAGTGCGCTACGAGATGCTGCGGCGCCATCAGGTCGACGGGGACCCCGTGACCGAGGTAGCCACCGCCTTCGGGATGAGTCGGCAGGCGTATTACGTGACCGAGGCCGCATTCGAGGAGCAGGGGCTTACTGGTTTGCTGCCTCGCCGGCGAGGTCCGCGGCGAGCCCACAAGTGCACCGAGGAGGTCCTGGATTTTGTGGAGCAGCAGCGCGCGGAAGGCTCTCCGGATCAGGACGTCAGCGAAGCGGTGCGGAAACGATTTGGGATTTCGATTCATCCACGATCGCTGGTGCGCGCATTGATCCGGCGGAAAAAAAAACAACAATGACCTACCTCGGCCGATGAACGTGGATCAGCGAATCGATTGGCGGCAAGAGTACGAACACCTGCGCCAGGAAGCGTGCCAGGTCGGCTTTCGCCGTGGTCATGGTTTGGCGTTGTTTCTGTCGCGCGGAATGATGGCTTGGCTCGAAGCTCTGACCGCACTGAAGCCGCGGCCGCTTTCGGAAAATCCGTCGCCAGAATCGCTCGATCTGCCATCGGTCCTGCGGCCCGATCTGACGACCCTGCTGGCTAACATGGTGCTGTCGTGCATGGGAAAGGAGATGCATGAACCCATCGTCTAAAGTGAACGCGGAACATCTGCGACGCTTGGCGTATCTCTATGTTCGTCAGTCCACCCTGCGGCAAGTGCATGAGAACTGTGAGAGCACGGCGCGGCAGTACGATCTGAAGCGGCGGGCGCAGGCTCTGGGGTGGACGGCCGATCAGATCGTCGTGATCGATGAAGACCTGGGTCTGTCCGGCGCCACGGCCACCGACCGCAATGGCTTTCAGCGGTTGGTGGCGGACGTCGGACTGGGGCGAGTTGGCGTGGTCATGGGTCTGGAAGTCTCCCGTTTGGCGCGCAGTTCGACGGACTGGCATCGGCTGTTGGAGATCTGTGCTTTGGCCGATACCCTCATCCTCGACGAGGACGGTATCTACGATCCCAGCCACTTCAACGATCGTTTGCTGTTGGGCTTGAAAGGGACGATGAGCGAGGCCGAGTTGCATCTGTTGCGCGCTCGACTCATCGGTGGCCAGCTCAACAAAGCGCGTCGCGGCGACCTATGGATAAAACCACCGCTGGGTTTCGTGTATGACGATCGCGGGCGGATTGTGCTGGATCCCGACCAGCAGGTGCAACGAGCCGTGCGACTGCTGTTCGAGACCTTTCGCCGAACCGGGTCCGCCATGCGTGTTGTCCGTCATTTCAGAACTGAGGGCATCCTCTGGCCCCGGCGGATCGCCAAGGGTGTGCGCGCGGGAGAACTGCTGTTTGGCCCCTTGGAGCACAGCCGTGTCTTGGGCATTCTGCACAACCCCCGCTACACGGGAGCCTTCGTCTACGGCCGAACCCGTCAGCGCAAGGTGCGCATTGGCGGACAGCTTCGCTACCGGCGACTGAAGCGCGAGGAATGGTCGGTGTTCCTGCCCAACATCCATCCGGGATACATCTCATGGGAAGAGTTTGAAGCCAATCAAGCGAAACTGCTTGCCAATGCGAACGGCTATGGGGAAGATCGGCGCAAGAGCCCGCCCCGCGAAGGCACTGCCCTGCTGCAAGGTCTGGTCATCTGTGGCGTCTGTGGTCTCCGCATGACGGTGAGATATCACGTGGGCCACGGCCATCCCATTCCGGACTATGTTTGCCAACGACACGGAATCGAAACCGCAACCCCCGTGTGCCAGCACCTTCCTGGTGCACAAGTCGACCAGGCGGTCAGCGAAGTTGTGCTGCAGGCTGTCACTCCTGCTTCCCTGGATGTGGCGTTGGAAGTCTTCGAAGAGTTGCGAGCACGACAAGCGGAAGTGGATCGTCTGCGCCGCGCACAAGTGGAACGGGCTCGCGAAGAAGCCGAAGTGGCGCAGCGCCAGTACCTCCTGGCTCGTCCAGAGAATCGCTTAGTCGTGGATAATCTGGAGCGGCAGTGGAACGAGAAGCTGATGAGTTTGTCTCACGCCGAAGAAGAATACGCACGCCTGAGTAAGTCCCAAACAGCGGCACTTTCTGAGGAAGATCGCGAGCGCATTCAGGCCCTGGCTTCCGACCTTCCCCGCGTTTGGAACGATCCGCGCACTCCGGCACGCGATCGCAAGCGAATGCTGCGGCTTCTCATCGAGGATGTCACGCTGGTGAAGAATCACCAAATCCAGATCCACATTCGCTGGAAAGCGGGAGCTACGACCTCGCTGGAACGGCCGTTGCCTCTGAGCGCGCCAGATCTGGTTCGTACTCCGGCGGAGATCGTTGAAATGATCCGCGCCCTGGCCAGTGAACAAACCGATGCCCAGATTGCACGAACCCTCAACCTGCGTTGGCTCCGTACGGGCAGAAAGAACTCGTTCACGCGGCTGATTGTCCGGCACATCCGGAGCAGGTATGGCATCGCACCCTACTTCCAGCATCTTCGCAGTCAGGGTTGGCTCACTGCTCCAGAGATAGCGGCACAGATGAAAGTCCACTCCAGCACCGCCAAGCGCTTCGCCCAAGAAGGCGTGCTGCGGGCTGTCCGTGCGAACGATAGCGGCCTTTTGCTGTTTGCCCCAACTGTCGGCCCCCTGCCTCAAGCTCAACCCGGCAAGCGATTCCGTGATCGCCGCCGTTATCCTCAGCTTGCATTCAGGAAGCCCAACGAGGTGCAGTATGAAGCCTGATCCTTGTCATTGCCCTTGCTCGGGCGTCCGAACTTCTCGGCAAACAGGTAGTGGCTCTGCAGTTCGGCGAAGGCCCGCGTCTTCTGCCGGGTGCCATCGCCCAGAATCCGTACCACCGCCAGTTTCGTGTTGTCGTACAGAATCGAGGTGGGAACGCCGCCGAAGTAGGCGAAGGCCTGAATGTGGCCTTCCAGAAACGCTTCCGTCGCCTCTGCCGGAAACGCCATGACGAAGCAGTCATCCGAGTGCGGCAGGTCGATCGCGAAAAAGTGGGCCTTCCGCTCCACGCCATCGACGATCACCAGCGCCTCGCCGAAGTCGGCCTGCGCCGTCCCCGCCGCATGGGTCAGCGGAACGAACATCTCGCGCTGGCGCAGCGAGGCCGCACGCACGTAGTCCTTTACGATGGTGCAGCCGCCCGTAAACCCGTGCTACGCCCGCAGACGATCGAAGGTCCGCTGGGCGGTATGCCGCTGTTTGGCTGGTTTGCTCTGGTCTTCTGCCAGAATGGCGTCGATCACGCGTATCCACGGCCCCAGCTTGGGCCGCTTCGCTGGCTCTCTCCGCCGGTAGCCCGGCGGAATCGAATAACCCAGCATCTTGCGTACTGTCGCCCGGGCCACCCCAAACTCCCGCGCGACCGACCGTTGACTTCTGGCCTCGACTAAAACCGCTCGCCATATACGCCGATAGATCTCCACTTGGTACATCCCTCCGGTGTCCCACAATCTCAACCCTCGGCTCAACGAAAGCGAACCAGTTCCGTTACCTCCGCAGGCCGCGGTACCTCGTGAAACAAGAAAACGGCGGTCCACTCTTACTCCGCCGCCTCATGCCGCTTCTGCGGCGTAGTACGGTCTATTTTTGCTGCGGCGCTTACACGTCGCCGGTTTCGTTCCGTCGCCTTGACTTTTCGGCCCGGCATTTCAGGGTGGTTTCGCACCACACAACATCATGCGATAATTAAAGCTTAGCGGTTGCTTCGAGGTCGCGCGAGCGGTGTCACTCAGATCAATTGGTAGGCGAGTCCTTCAACGACTGGAGAATCGGCCATTTTGTAGCATTTGTGAGCGGCGATAGGGCCGTCACTTTGAACGAGTCGGACTCAGTCGCGGTTTCCCTGCGGGATTCATGATCCATGCGAAGCAGGAGGGCATAGAGTTCGCAGGGAGCGTCTATTGCCCCTGCGTGACGTGCCCTTACCTTAATTACCCTCTAGGTTCAAGCGGCGGAAGTGCAGATCGCTTCAACACATTGCTTTCACTGAGGGGCAGACCATGACCGATAGCGCACCGAATGATGTGGCAATGGCTTACGGATCTGCGTCAATACCTGCAGCCGCATTCGAAGTGTTGGGCTACCTCGGAGCGGTCGCAGCGGCCACACTTGCATTTGTTGTCGGCTGGCTCACTGTAAACGGCGCCGTCGTCCTCACCGTGGCGTTGCTCACCACGCTCATCGTGCTGTCGTGGATCCACCTCGGCCAGGGCCGGCACCCGGTGTTTCTGTTTCTGTGCACGTTGATGTTCTTTCAGGGAGGCCGCCTGCTGGCGTTTTGCTTGGGCGGTGTCGCGCAGCCCATGCGGGTTCAGCTCATGCAGCCGGAACCGTTCAGCATCGGGAGGACGAACGAGGGCATTGTCCTGCTCTGCCTCGCGCTCTCGGCCATCTGCGTTTATACGCCTTGTCGCTGGAAGTATTTGGCGTTTCTTCCGCCCAGCACCGACCAGGTCCGACACTATTTGCCGTACCTTTACTTGCTGTTCTTCGCTGCGCTACCAGTCCAGCTCTTCAAGAATTACTGCTACTTCGAGTGGGCGCAGACACACGGCGGTTACATGTCGATCTACCTCAGCCACGCCGGTTTGGCCTCGAGTGTGCCGTTTTGGGTCAGGGTCGTGCCGCTTATTAGCCTCCCCGTCTTCGTCGCGATTTTTGTATTTGAGTACCGTAAGAAACTTGCCTACCTCACTGCCGTGCTGTATTTCGGAGCGGCCTCGCTGATTCTCCTGATGGGTGCGCGCGGTGCGGTGTTCGGCCTTGTTCTGTCGCTATGGTATGTCGCCAGGTTGAAATCGACGACGCGAACGCGGATCATCACATTGATCGTGTTTGCCGCCATCCTCGTGTTGGTCGCGGATGCGGTTCGCAATCTCCGCGAGAACCCTGATGACACGTCAGGTTATTCATTTTTGCCGGTGCATTTTCTCGAACTTCAGGGAGCTTCGATCGATGTGGTCTCAGCCGTCGTGGCTTACCGTGAGTACTTCGCGCCATATGCCTGGATGTACCCTGTTTATGAATTGCAGAACGCTTTTGTGGCAATTGACACGGAGCACTATCAGCGTGGAAAGGGATTGTCCTATGATGTGCCCGTGCTGCTAAACCGCAACGGCTTTATCCTCGGAGCTGGGACGGGCAGCTCCTACACCGCGGAGGCCTACGCTATCGGCGGTATTGCTGGGGTAATTTGCATCTCGCTCGTTGTTGGGTGCGGGCTTCACTGGTTGCAAGTTCTAAGCCGCGGTGCGTCGGGCCTTTTCCTCGTCGCCATGACACTGCCGGATGTGTTGCTCATGCCCCGAGGCAACTTATTAGATTGGGCGTCAGTTGCGGCAAAGAACTTGATTTCCATCGTGCTCTTGTTTGCGGGCTGGGGAATTTACAAGCTTCTTGTCTCCATACGGCACACCCCTGCTGAGGCGCAGACGGATGTGAAAGGAGCGGCGACTTCGTGAGCGTCGAGCACCAGAAGTATCTGAGCGAGCACTTCTGTGCGCCCGCCGGAAGCGAGTGCATCCAGGGCAACGCCATTTTTGCCTGGGACCAACATGGCAAGTACTTTCCACTCGATAAGGATGCGTGCATTTGGGAAATTGACCCGGGCTTTGCCGCGATGCTGAATCTACTGCACACCAAATGCGGCTATACAAACGTAAACGCAGTGGATATTTCTCCAGAGGTGGTCGATTTCTGCAGCCAACTTATGCCGCAAAGCACCAAGTGGACGGACGGCACCGCCCGCTTCCCGGAAGCGCAACGCGGGAAACACGACCTTATTATAATTATGATGTTTGACGTACTCGAACACGTTCCCAAGGAGGAAGTGGTACCCTTCTTGATGGCTACGCGAGAGACACTCAAACTGAAGGGCAAGATTTTGGCAGAAGTGCCGAATTGTGCACATCCTCTTACCGGGCGCTACCATCGTTACCACGACATCACCCACACGGTAGGCTTCAGCGACCAGAGCTTGGCGTTTGTCATGTGCACTGCTGGTTTTTCGAGTGTTAGTATCTATCCCCGCAAAGTTCCGCGAATCTCGACAGCAACCGTCAGCCAACGTGCGTCCCAAAACGCGGCAGAGCTCCTGGTATCGATGTTGTTGAAGTTGTATGTGCGTCGGCAACCTGTGATTCTGTCTAGCGCTCACGGAGCTTGTGCAGACAAGTAGAGGGTGACCTCGACCATTTCACCGTCCGAACATGATTTCGCTAATTGTCGCCACACTGCATCGTGTAGATGAGGTTGAGAGGTTACTGGCCAGTCTTGATGATCAGACCTACAAGGACTTCGAAGTTCTCATCATCGATCAAAACGACGATGACCGTCTGCGTCCGGTCTTCCAATCTCATCCGAACCTCGTAATCCGCCATATCCGCTCCGAGCATGGGCTCTCGCGTGGTAGAAATGTTGCCCTTCCCGTTGCAAAAGGTGATTTCATTTGTTTCCCTGACGATGATTGTTGGTATCCCATAGACCTGCTATCCAAGGTCCTTGCATGGTTCAGTCTCCATCGTGAGTTCGCGGGCTTGTTTGTCTGCCTGCGTGATGTCGACGGTACTCCGGTTGGGCCCAGATGGCCGAAGCAGGCATGCGTGTGCACGAGAGAGAATTTATGGGACATAGGGCTCTCTGCTGGCGTTTTCCTGAGACGCGAACTGGTTGATGCCAACGGGCTGTTCAACGAGAGCGTCGGTCTAGGCTCTGGGTCACCCTACCAGTCAGGAGAAGACATTGATTACAACCTCCGTCCGCTGGAACGCGGATTCAAGATGTGGTTTGAGCCGTCGCTCACGGTTCACCACCCCAATATGCATTCTTCAGAGCGGCTGCGCCGCACGACCTATGGATATGCCTTGGGCGGAGGCTACATTCAGCGTCTCCACGGTTACTCTCTGACCTATCTTGGGTATCAAGTGATTCGTTCATTAGGCGGAGCCACGTTCAGTTTTCTAAAAGGCGACGTTGAGAACAGTCGCATCTACCTTCTGCGCGCCGCCGGACAGCTTCGCGGATACTTCTGGGGACCGCGTGACCTGGCACGCCTCCGTGCCAAGGCGATTTGACCCGCATGGACATCTCGCCCCGCCAACTCGTCCGTAATGTGTTTCTCTTCGGCTCGGGTGAATTTGTCGCACGCATTTTCTCCGTCGCGGTCGTCATCTTGCTCGGCCATCTTTACGGCGTCATCATGGTTGGCGTGTACGGCCTCGCCGTCACCGTGTCGCAGTACCTGATGCCGGTCATCGACTTCGGGCTGAAGCACGTCGGCGCACGCCTGATATCGCGCTTTCCGCGGTCGGCCTCGGAGATTGTGCAGCGGGTGCAGCGCCGCCGCTACCTGATGGCGTCGGCCGCGTTACCCTTTGTGCTGCTCTATGCCGCGCTGGCCCGCCTGCCCTTCGAGTTGAAAATCTTCCTGTTCGCCTTCTCCACTATCGGCGTGCTCTACGCCTTCTCGCTTGACTGGGCCGCGTGGGGCAGCGAGAACCTGCTGCTGGCAGGAATGGTCAAGGCCGTCATTCCGGTCTGCCTGCTGATCGGTCTGCTCGCCGCCCTGGGTTTCGGGCACCTGCTGAGGTGGCTGGTCTTGGGAAACCTCGTGGGCTACGTGGTGCAGAGCTGGGTGTTTTACGTCTGGTGGCAGCGCCATCGCCGCCGCATCGCCAAACCCGAGCAGGGCGTCTCCGAGATTGCCGCCGCGCTGGAGTGGCGGCGCACCAGCATCATGGGTATGGCCTGGATGGCCAACCTCGCCTTCAACACCGTGGACATACTCATGCTCGGCGTGCTCTCGAACCCCGAGCAGGTGGGGCTGTACAGTGCGGCTTATCGCATCGTCAACCAGTTGCTGCTGGCCTACTACATGCTCACCGGAGCGCTCTACCCGCAGCTTGCCCGGCAGGACAGCGCGCAGCGCCTCCGCATGTTGCGCCCGCGCATCTTTAGTGCACTCATCGTCGTCGGCTCGGCGCTCGCCTTTTTGCTGGCCTCCTTCCGCCGTCCGCTTCTCGGCGTCGTCTTTGGGCACCCCTTTGTCGCCGCTGCGCCGCTCCTGCTGCTGCTGGCGTTTGTGCTGCCGCTCGATTTTCTGACGTCGTATCTGAGCAATGCGTACATCGCCTGGAGCATGGAACGCAGCGTGCTGGTGTGCGCCGCCATCGCCGCCGGCAGCAACATAATCCTCAACCTCGCCACCATTCCGCGCTTCGGAGCGATGGCCGCCGCCGTCAACACCTTGATTTCGTATTTCGTTTATCTTGGGGTGCTGGTCTGGACAGGCAGTCGCGTCAGCAGCGCATCGTCAATCGCGGACACGATGGAATTGCCGAATTCTTGGCTTTAAGGAGTCCAACTCGTTGCGCATACACTTTGATCACCAGGTCTTCTCAATGCAGAACAACGGAGGTAACTCGCGGTATCACTTCGAGTTAATGCGCCACCTTGCCGCCATTCCCGAGGTCCAGCAGGAACTCTTCCTTGGTCTTTACCAAACGCAGTTACCCTTTCCGCAACTCGCGGGTAACAACATTCGCGTTGTTGGGCGTCCGACGTCGTTGCCACCCGGGGGCAAGCGTTACATCGTCAACGAGGCTTTGAACAGTGCTTTTGCTTTGCTCAGAGGGCGCTTTGACATCTACCATCCAACGCACCACCGATTCAATCCTTTGGTGCGTGCCCACCGCATGGTCGTTACCCAGCACGATTGCACCCAGGAGAAATTCCCTGCAGAATTTCGCTACAACCAGCGCGTTCTGCGCTATCGCAAAGCTCTCTTCACACGCGCCGACGCCATCATATGCATCAGCGAGGCAAGCCGCCAGGATCTGCTTGCGTTCTACGATGTCGATCCGGATAAGACTCGCGTGATTCATCACGGCTTCACCCGCCTAAAGCGTTCTCCGGAAGCCGGCGAAGAACTCCGCCGCCATGTTCGTCGCGACTACATGGTCTATGTCGGATCGCGCGCCTTATACAAAAACTTTGGAGACCTACTTCGCGCTTTTCGGGAGACCGGGCTTCACCAAGAGCTCGACCTACTGGTTCTCGGAGGCGGCCCCATGTCGCCCGACCACGTCCGGCTGAGTTCCGATTTGGGAATTGCTTATTGCATCATTCATGTAGACGAAGTTACAGACGCCTTCTTGGCCGAGGCCTACGCCGCTGCCCGCTTACTTGTCTATCCTTCAAAATCGGAAGGGTTCGGATTTCCGCCCTTGGAGGCGATGGCCTTGGGCTGTCCGGTTCTTGTCTGCAATACTTCCGCGCTGCCCGAGATCTGCGGCGACGCAGCTGACTACTTCGATCCCGACTCGCTTGAGTCTTTAGTGATTGGACTCAAACGGGCGGCACTTGCGCGGGATGAGCACAGTAAATCCACTTCCGTTGACCGCATACTGAAGCGCTATTCCTGGGAAATATGTGCTGCGCAGACCCACGCCCTTTATCGCGAGTGTCTCTAAGTCCGGTCTGATTTTCCCCTGGGTTCAACGGCGGCGGATCATCAAAGCCCTTGCCGTCTCCGAGTGTGTTTGTGCTCGAACACCATTGGGTCGTCGGAACGCTGACTCCCTGTCCCATCTCCTTCCCTCAAGGAATTGGAAGCACAACCCAAGGAATGGCACAGTGCCCACTGCGAGAAGGTCAAAATGACACGATCGGGAACGGTCGGTCGTGTAGATGTTTGCTTCCCTTGTATTCTGCAAAGGAAACGCTACCCGCCTCAGACGTCTCAACATCCCGCATGGTGTGCAACGAGATTGTCGAATAAACGAAGATAAACTATAAGCGAAACCCACAACCCTGCCGATGATACTGTCCGGAGGTCGGGACGTGATCAAGAGGGCTTTGTGGCACGTGTTTGCGATCACGATGAGTTTGTCAGCCCTGCCCGCACAGGCGTCGACAGGCATTGATGGTTGTGCGCAGCTCAACGCGATGATCGCCGCCTTACCGACACGGGGAGGCTACATTGACGCGACGAGCCTTACGGGCGTTCAGGCATGTGACGTCTCTATCAATATCGACAGACCAGTGAGAATCCAGTTCGGCAGCGCCGTGTGGGTTCTGAATTCAGACCCAGGAATCTACATCAGCACGTACGGGCCGGTGATCCTTGAAGGAGTGGGTTTCGAATACAATTACGTTCCCTCCAGTCCGCAAGGGACCGTCCTCAGATCTGGCAGCGCTTCTCCGCTGATCCTCGACTCCGGGTCGCAGGGCAGCCAGTTCATGAACCTCGATATTGATGGAAACAACACTGGGACGTTTGGATTTCTCAGCAGTCTAGCCGGCGGTATGGTGTGGCAAAGCGTGCATATCCATAATTTCTTATACGCGGGCTTAGTCGCACTGGGCGGTGTCAACACCTATCACGATTTAATGACTAACGACAACGGCGGCGATGGGATCGTCGTTGCAAACGACATCACGATGGACGGCAACACACAGCTGGCCAGAAATCGCGGGGTGGGCTTTCATGCCCTGGCTGGCGGAGCCCGTCTGACGGACGTCGATTCGGATCACAATACGCTCCATGGGATCTATTTTGATGGCCGCAAGCCGATGGATTGGGCGGGCGGTACCAACTATGTTGTATCTACGATGATCAGGCCTCTAACCGGGAATCCTGGCGGCTTCTATTTCCTAAGCGTTAATGTAAATGGGATGTCAGGCAGCACGTCGCCAGCTTGGAACCAGGCCACCAACTCGGTGGTCATGGACGGATCCGTTGCCTGGCTGAACGTCGGAACGCTTCCGAATCTCCAGCCGAGCTCGATGATCGTCAACTTCGTAAACGGAGGGTATGTCGACGATAACGGCAACGGAGAGCCGGACGGATTCATCAGCGACAACATCCGAATCGAAGGAGCAGCCAGCGACAACCGTACAGCAAACTCCATCCACGTAAATGGCACATATCTCTCCCAGGCCCAGGTAACGAGTCATCGCGTGAGGGGGTTGCACATCCTGAACGCGGGTCAAACGGAAGTCACAGGTTTAAATTGGCTGGGCGGAGCTTGGAACAATACTCCCTCCCTCGATGCTGGGGGCGTCGTCATCGAAGGCTCTTCGGCAATCGTGGTTTCAAGTATGACGTCGCTGTGGTCATCAACGAACCCTATCAGGATATCGAATTCTGTCGACGTAGTAATCCAAGGGGTATCGGCAATTAGCAGCGGAAACTCAACTGTCACCGAGCGAGATAGTTTCTGTATCTTGATTGATGAAGCATCCTTACGGACCAGCCTTGCCCAGATAACGTGCACGAGCGATAACGGCTACGGGAGGGGAATCTTCAATGGTGGCACGAGTACCACGGTCAACGGTTATCAGAATTCAACAACGGCCGTACCCGCCGATGATTTGGGAAGACTTGCGAGTTTCACAGACTCGAGCGGAGATGGGAAATTCAGTTACGTGCAGACCTCTTCGGCGGCGATAAATCAACTGCAAGCTTCAACCGTGTCGGTGTCCGGGAGCGGTATGTTCGACTCCATGGTGGCTTCCACCGCCACGATAAATAGTCTGCAGGCATCCAGCCTTCTAGTTACCGGGGAGATTGACGCGGGCGCTATCCGTGTCGGCGGCAACCTTCTCGTCGCCGCCAAACCGGTGACTTCCTGGACTCTGCCGATACTAGGCTCGACCGGCGTCGTCTTTCCTCCCACGTCAGGAGCAGCTCTAAGAACTGCATTTGAGATTCCTGCAGGAGGCGTGGCGTTCAGTGCCATTAGCGTCATCGTGCTCGCCTCCGACCCAAGTGAAAGCAATCACTACGCAGTGCAGATAGCTGGAGTTGATGGGAGTCTTCTATGCAGCGCGTCCGCCGGTCGGCCGCTGTCAATTACGGGTACTGTTGACTTTAAGTGCGCCGAGGGTGCGGTGACTCTGCCCCAGGGTATCTATACCTTAGTGCTTTCCTCTAACCTCGTAGCACCATCCGGGGCTCGAACGAGGAGTGTCCGGGCGGTGCGGGGATACAAGAGTCGCCTTGATATTCCGTTTGGGAGTTCTACCGCGGCTCTGCTCGGCGTTACCGCTCAATTCATTACGCCTTATTTCAACAATTCTGAGGACGTCAGAGCGATTGATGGGGCCGTGACCGGCCCGCTTGGCCGGGCAGAATTAAGTTCTGCAGTTCTTGGGGACATTCCAGCTTTCCGTCTCCATTGAAGAGGGAAGCGCTTCGATGCATGGTCGCCGTGTAGGTATGCCTAACAGGCCGTGGTGGAAGGAGCTGATTTTCTGCCAAGCAGACAGCCCAGTCGGGTACGCGACTTTTCGGCGTACCTGGCAACTGGCACGGAAATACGGC
>Ga0335069_10004328_pt1 | contig 21109 bp, 20 predicted proteins | sample Lox_Sample_11_FD_206714 | JGI IMG/M metagenome (GOLD analysis project Ga0335069, IMG submission 206714) | Soil microbial communities from Loxahatchee National Wildlife Refuge, Florida, United States - Lox_Sample_1.1 | ecosystem: Environmental > Terrestrial > Soil > Wetlands | place: USA...
CTCGGCCCCGCGGAAGAGCGCGCTCAGGGCATCGGCGAGGTCCGCCGGCCGCACCGGTCCGGTCGCCAGCGCCTCCTCCACCTCCCACTCGAAGCGGCCCGGGCTCGTTCGGCGGAGCTGCACCCGGCCCTCGTAGTCTCCCGGCGTGGCGGGCACCCTCGCCCCCGCCCGCACCTCGACCCGGTAGCCGGTCCCGCCGGGCGCGCCGTGGAGCTCGACGGCACGCCGGTCGTCCTGGCGCCACGACCACAGGCGCGGGTCATCGAAGGCACGCGAGGGAACCAGGGCCGCCCGGGCCAGCGCCGTCCGCAGCGCGTCGAAGCCCGGGTCCGGCTGCACCGGCCCGAACGCCGCGGCCAGCGCGTCGAGGCCGGTGCGCACCCCGGCCGCGCCGGCGGGCCGGGCCAGCTCGCGGGCCGGCTCGGCACAGCAGACGAGGGTCGCCGCGAGCAGGCCCGGCAGGAGCGCACGGCGTCGCATGGCAGATGCTGGCACGGCGGCGGCCGCGGTTTCACGGGGCCGTCGTGAAAGGAAGTGAGATAGCATTCCCGCGCGCGGCCGCCCCGCCGGCCGCCGGCGGAGGACTCACACGACGAGCGAGGACGTCCCGGAGCTGCTCCTTCCCGACGAGCCCGACGGTGACGGCGCGCCGCTGCGCAAGACGCTGGCCGGGCGCTACGAGCTGCTGAGCCGGCTGGGGGCCGGGGCCTGCGGCGAGGTGCACCGTGCGCAGGACCTCCTGCTCGGCCGCGAGGTGGCGGTCAAGCGCATCCGACTGGAGGGTGCGGCCGAGCCGGGCCAGCTGGAGGAGGCCAAGCAGCGCTTCCTGCGGGAGGCCCGGGTGGCCGCCCGCCTGCGCCACCCCAACATCGTCACCACCCACGACATCGTCTCCTCGCCGCAGACGAGCTTCATCGTCATGGAGCTGGTGGAGGGCCGCACGCTGCAGTCGCTGCTGGCCGACCGCGGGCGCCTGCCGCTGGCCGAGGCGGTCACCCTGCTGGCGCAGGTGGCGGCCGCGCTCGACCACGCGCACGCGAACGGGGTGGTCCACCGCGACGTGAAGCCCGCCAACGTCATGGTCGAGCCGTCCGGCCAGGTGAAGGTGATGGACTTCGGCATCGCCAAGCCGGAGACGGGCGCCAACCTGACCGCCACCGGCGCACTGCTGGGGACACCCAGCTACATGTCTCCCGAGCAGGCGCGGGGCGGCAAGGTCGACGGGCGCTCGGACCTGTTCTCGCTCGGCTGCGTCCTCTACGAGTGCCTGACCGGCGTCCGGCCGTTCGGGGCCGAGAGCGTGACCGCGATCCTGGTCCGCATCCTCACCGAGGAGCCGCCGCCGGTCGACTTCGAGGCCACCGGTCTGCCCCGCGCGGTCGACGAGGTGCTCTCCCGCTCGCTGGCGAAGGACCCGGGGCGCCGCTTCGCCACGGGAGCCGAGATGATCGCGGCCCTGCGCCGGGCCGGCGGGCTCGGCGAGGTCACCCCGCCCGCGGCCAGCATCGAGCGTGCGGCTCCGGCGGCGGCGCCGCCCCCGCCGGCGGACGCGGCCCCGGCCGGCACGCCCACCGTCCTCAGCACGCGGCCGGCGCCGGTGGCGGCCGCTCCGGCGCGGGCGCACGCCCTCTCCCCGCGCACCCGGGCCCTGTCCGTGGCCGCGCTGCTGGCGCTGCTCGCCGGCGGGCTGGCGGTGCTCGAGATCGGCACCCGTCCCGCCCGGCGCAGCGCGCTGGTGGTGGAGGAGCCGGTCGGCCTGGTCGGCCGGCTGCTGGGCCGTGAGCCCCGGCTGCGGGTGACCGTCCCCGAGGGAACGACGCTGCGGGTCTCCCTGGGAACCCCGCTCAGCTCGGAGACGGCCGCGGCCGGCGACGCCGTCTCGGGCGAGGTCGCCGGCGCCGTGCGCATCGACGGGATCGAGGCGCTGCCGGCGCACAGCACCGTCACCGGCCACGTCACCCGCGCGGTGAGCGCCGGTCAGGGCGGCCGCGCCGAGCTGGCGTTCGAGCTCGACGGCGTGACCCTGCCCGAAGGTCCTCGCTACCCGCTGCGCACCCGCCCGCTGACGCTGCGCTCGGGCCGGGCGGCCCGCGACTCGTTCAAAGCCGGCCTGTCCGAGATGGGCGCCGCCGTGGAGGGCCTGTTCGGCGGGAAGAAGCCGCGGCCGGCCGCGGCCCCCGACGCCGGCCGCGAGGTGACGCTCGCCGCCCACGCCACCGTCATGGTGGAGACCGCCGAGCCGGTGGCCATCCTGCGCCCGCGCCGGCCCTAGGCGCCAGCTATATCAATCGCTGATATAGCTACATCAGGGTGCTGGCCAGCTCCGCCAGGTGGCTGCGCTCGCCCTTCACCAGGTTCACGTGGGCGAACAGCTCCTGCTCCTTCATGCGGTCGATCAGCACCGTCAGCCCGTTCGACTGGCTGTCCAGGTAGGGGGTGTCGATCTGGTGGATGTCGCCCGTGAACACCACCTTGGAGCCCTCGCCGGCGCGGGTGATGATGGTCTTCACCTCGTGAGGGGTCAGGTTCTGGGCCTCGTCCACGATGAAGAAGACGTGGTCGAGCGAGCGGCCGCGGATGTAGGCGAGGGGGGCGATCTCGATCTTCTCGTGCTCGATCATCTCGGCGAGGGCCTTGTGCTCGCGGCTCTCCGCGGAGAGCCGGTGGCGGATCACCGCGATGTTGTCCCACAGCGGCTGCATGTAGGGGTCGAGCTTGCTCTTGACGTCGCCGGGCAGGTAGCCGATGTCGCGGTTGCCCATCGGCACCACCGGCCGCGCCAGCAGGATCTGGTGGTAGGTGCGCCGCTGCTCCAGGGCGGCGGCGAGCGCCAGCAGCGTCTTGCCGGTGCCGGCCCGGCCGGTGAGCGTGACCAGCTGCACCTCCGGCCGGGTGAGCGCGTCGAGGGCGAAGATCTGCTCGGCGTTGCGCGGCTCGATGCCGTAGGCGTGGCGCTTCGTCACCCGCTCCAGCGCCCCGGCCGCCCGGTTGTGGTGGGCGAGCGCGCTGAGGCTGCCGTTCTTCATCACCAGGTACTGGTTCGGCAGCAGCCCCGCCGGCGCCGTGGCCACCATCGGCACGTCGACCACCGGCACCGAGTGCGGCTCGTTGTGGAAGCGGGCGATGAGGTCGCTGGGCAGCCCCTCGACGCAGGCGGTCCCCGAGTAGAGCCGGTCGACGTGGCGCACCTTGCCGGTGGTGTAGTCCTCGGCCACCATGCCCAGCGACTTCGCCTTCATCCGCAGGTTGACGTCCTTGCTGACCAAGACCACGTGGCGGTCGCTCCGCCGCTGCCGCAGCTCGTCCGCCAGCGCCAGGATGCGGTGGTCGGGCTTGCTCAGCGCGAAGGCCTGGCTGACGCGGGAGTTGGCGGGCTCGCCGACCTCAACGAACAGCCGCCCGCGACCCTCGCCGAGGGGCAGCCCGCCGGTGAGCGGGCGGTCTCCGGCCAGCTCGTCCAGCTCGCGGATGAACTGCCGGGCCTCGAGGTTGATCAGCTCGTTACCGCGTTTGAAGCGGTCCAGCTCCTCCAGCACGACGATCGAGAGGGCGACGTCGTGCTCCTGGAAGTTGTAGATGCACGTGTGATCGAACAGGACGACGTTCGTATCGACCACGAAGAGCTTCTTCATCTTCCCTCGCTGGTACGCGGGCTCCGGGCGAGACGGCCCGGGCGGGGACGGGGCGGAGGCCCGAATGCGGGAGCGAGCGGTTGCGGCGAGCTGACCGGGAACGGACCGGTGTTCCGCTCAATGCACCGCTAATGTAGACCTTCAGTCGCTGGCGATCAAGTACCTTTTGTGTCGAGGTTTCGCCCGGTTTGGCCTCAGGCGCTCCCCCGCCTCGCCGCCCGCAGCTCGAAGAGCCTGGCCCCCGCCCAGCACTGTGGCATCGCCAGGATGACCAGCCCGATCGGATACCACCGGGGCCCGAGGTCGAGGTTCCAGGTGGCGACGACACCGAGGAGTGCGGCGACCAGGCCCAGACCCCCGAGGATCAGCGCGTGCTTCATCGGATCGCGGGGTGCGAGCCGGGCGGTCAACCACCCGCCTGCGACGCCGGTCAGGATGCGATAGGAGGTCGCCAGCAGCGCCAGCCGGTCGTCGATCGGCTGGCTGAGCGGCGGGTACACGCCCGCCGCGTGCAGGGCCACGTCCAGCAGCGTGGTGACACCGACTCCGAAGAGCACGCCGGCAACGACCGCCCAGACCGACCGCCAGTTCATGGTCTCCCCCCGCGTCTGGCGTTCCTGTCAGCGGAACGGGTTCTCGTCCGCGGTCGGGCCGTAGACGGGCGGCACGGGCACCTCGAGCAGACGCAGGTACAGGCACAGCTGGCCCCGGTGGTGGTAGAGGTGGTTGAACATCAGCGACCGCACCAGCGCCACCCGCGGCACGGCGAAGAGCAGCTGGCCGCCGCTGCGGGCGGACCAGGTGGCCGTCGCCTTCCCGCTGTCCAGCCCGGCCAGCCAGGCGCGCGCCGCCGCCAGGCTGTCCCGCAGCTCGCGCTGCAGGTCCGTCTCGGCGGTCGGCCCGGGGCCGCCGAAGTCGGCCTCCGCGAAATCGACCCCGTCGCCCTCGAGGATGCGGGAGAAGTCGGCCGGTATGCGCGCCACGTGCAGGGCCAGCTCACCCAGAGTCATCGACCGGGGATGTGGTCTCCAGTCGAACCCGTCGCGGGGCACCCGCTGCAGCACTCGCAGCGTCGTCTCCGCTTCCTGTTCGAGCTCGCTGCAGAGACCGTCGAGCGCCGATTGCATCGCCGCGCCTCCTTCCCCGAGTCTCGCGACTTCCGTCCTCGCCTGTCGTCGTCAAACGATACCGTACTCCGCCAGCAGCGCGATGACCTGCCTGCGGCTGTCGTGGTACGCCTCCCAGACCGACTCGCACCAGCTCCGAATCGCCGCCAGTCGGTCGGGACCCGCGGGCGTGGACAGGACGTCGGTCGCGGTCAGCACGCCACGCGCTGCCGGGAGCACGAAGGCGGGCCACGCCCGCTGCTGCCGAGCCAGCCGCATGTGCGCGTGCTGGTGGACGAAGGCGGCGTCTCCGAGACCCAGCGTCCAGCCGCAGAGCTGATCGTACGCGTCGCGCTGCGAACGGCGCACGCCGGAGCCTCGTCCTGCGGCGATCAGAAGATCTTCAGGTTGATGTACTTCTTGGGGTTGGCCCGCAGGTCGCCGAGCAGCTTCTGCAGCTCCTGGGCCGCCTTGTTGAAGTTGTCCGTGGCGTCGACCGCGTTCTTGTAGAGCTGGTCGTCCTTGGAGAGCTTGCCCAGCGTTCCCTCGCCCCGATCCATGCGGGCGAGGATGGAATCGAGCGAGTTCGAGCTGCGGTCCAGGGTAGAGACCGTGCCCTCCAGCTTCTCCGTGATCCGGTCGATCCGCTCGACGGTGCGCTCCAGCTCCGGGCCCGCGGTCGCCTTCTCGACGCTCTGGGCCGAGCGGCGGAGGCTGGTGGTCAGGTCGCGCAGCTCGCCCCGCTGCTCCTTCAGGATCGCCTGCAGCTGACCCAACGACTCGTGCGCATCCGCGGCGGAGCCCTTCAGGTTCTGCACCGTCTGCTCGTCCAGCAGGTTCTGGACGCGCACGGCGATCTTGTCCGCCTGGCCAGCGAGGGCGTCCATCTTGTCGAACAGCCCCTGGCCGGTGGTGCCGCGGAGCCGGTCGCCCCATTTCAACGTCTCGCCGGAGGTGCCCGGGATCACGTCCGCCACCATGCCGCCCAGCAGCCCGTTGGCCTTGATCTCCACCCGCGAGTCCCTGGGGATCCTGTACTCGCCCTCGATCTCCAGGCGCATGTCCACCCCCTGCGCCCGGATGTCGAAGCGGAGGATGCGCCCGATGTTCACGCCCCGCATCAGCACGGGGTCGCCCTTGCGGATGCCGCTGGCGTTGGGGACCTCGGTGTAGATGTAGTAGCGGCCCCGCCACAGCGCCGCGTTCGTCATGGTCATCAGCGTCACCAGGACGGCGGCGATGCCGGCGACCACGAACAGGCCGACCCACACCTCGCGGTACCGCCCGCGGGCCGGCGGCAGCGGCGGCAGCGGCTTGTCGTTGCTCAAGGGGGCTCCTCCTCGCCTACTCTTGTCGTTCCAGGATGGCCAGCGCGGCCTCCGCGGCCGCGCGGCGGTCGGCGAACGCGCGCACCACCGGGTCGTCGCTCCTGCGGAACTCGTCGGGGGCGCCCACGAAGCGCAGCTTGCCGTGCTCCAGCAGGGCCACCCGGTCCGAGATCTCCAGCGCCCCCTCCACGTCGTGGGTGACGACGATCGAGGTCACCGGCCGGCGCGCCCGGATGTCCAGGATCAGCCGCGACACCGAGGCGGTGTTGACGGGGTCGAGGCCGGTCACCGGCTCGTCGTAGAGCAGGATCTCCGGGCGTCCCACGATCGCCCGCGCCAGCCCCACCCGCTTCCTCATGCCGCCAGACAGCTCCGAGGGCAGCTTCTGCAGCACCTGGAAGGGGTCGAGGTTCACGTCCTCCAGCGCCTCCGAGACCCGGCGCAGGACCCCGGGATCGCGGCGGCGGCCGTCCACGTCCGGCAGCCCCATCAGCAGGTTCTCGTAGACCGTCATGGAGTCGAACAGGGCCGCGTACTGGAAGACGTAGCCGACCTTGCGGCGGATGGCCTCGATCTGGTCCCGGCTCGAGTGGTACACGGAGACGCCGTCGATCCGCACGTCGCCGGCGTCGGGCGTCAGCAGCCCGTTGGTGGTCTTGAGCAGCACGCTCTTGCCCGTGCCCGAGGGGCCGACGATGGCGACGGTCTCGCCCGTCTGCACGGTGAGGCTGACGCCGCTCAGAACCGGCACGTCGAACGCCTTGTAGATGTCGATGTACTCGATCACGGGCTTCAGTTCAGGAACAGCGGCGGGAAGACGGCGTCCAGCACCAGCACGGTGATGATCATGAAGACGACGGCCGAGGTGGTCGCCCGGCCCACGCCCTCGGCGCCACCCCGGGTCTCGAAGCCCATGTGCACCGAGATCAGCGGGATGACGAACCCGAACACCAGGCCCTTCATGATCGAGTACAGCAGGTCCCAGCTGTGCCAGAACATGCGGGCGCCGTAGAGGAAGCTCTCCGGCCCCAGGCCGACGGTGAAGCGGGCGGCGATCACGCCGGCGATGATGCCGATGAGGTTGGCAAGGCCCACCAGCAGCGGCATGGCGATGGTGCAGGCGATGATGCGGGGGGCGGCCAGCACCGCCACCGGGTCGCGGCCCAGCGACTGCAGGGCGTCGATCTGCTCGGAGACCTTCATGGTGCCGAGCTCGGCGGTGATCCGCGCCCCCACCCGCCCGATGACCACGAACGAGGTCATCACCGGGCCCAGCTCCAGCACCACGCTGGAGGCCACCACGCTGCCCAGCACGTAGAGCGGGATCGAGGAGGTGAACTGATAGCCGCCCTGTTGCGCCGTCACCACCCCCGAGAGGATCGCCGTCACCGCCGTCAGCGGGAGGCTGCCGATTCCGATCTGCTGCAGCTGGGTGGCGACGTCGTGCAAGGCGACCCGGCCGCGGAGTAGCGACTTGCCGACGCCCCAGATGAGCACGGCCATCTGCCCCAGATGGCGCGCCACCGTCTCGGAGGTGTGCCCGATCCGGCCGAACAGCCCGGTGACCGGCCGAAGTGCGACGTTCTCCATGGATGCGGTCCTCGGGGCGGCCAGAACGGCCGCGCAACACTCGATTCTATCCTCAGCGGCTGCGGGGCAGGGCACGTCCCAGGTGCACGCGCCCGGCGGCCAGCAGCAGGCGCAGCACCCGGAAGCGCTGGCCGGCGAACGGCGAGAGCAGCTCGAGCATGCGCCGGTCGCTGCCGCGGGCCTCGCCGGCGAGGACCCAGGCCACCTCGTGCGGCAGGTGCAGGTCGCCGGTCGGCACCGCGTCGGGGTCGCCCAGCACGAAACCCAATGTGATCTCGACCGTCCAGGGCCCGCAGCCGGGGACCGAGGACAGCACGGCGCGGGCGGCGGCCGGCGCGCGCTCGAAGGCGGCGTCGAGGCGACGCGCCTCGCGTGCCACCGCGCGCAGGGTGCGCGCCCGCTGCACGTCGATCCCGGCCCGGTGGAAGTCGTCGCTGCGCAGCCGCAGCCAGTCGAGAGGCGCGAGCGGCAGGCGCAGGCCCGGCGGTCCCGGCGCCTCCGGCGACAGCGAGCGCACGAGCCGTCCCTGCGCGCGCGTGGCGTCGCGGAAGCTCACGCGCTGCTGCAGCACGTACTCCGCCAGCCCCTCGTGCACCCAGGGGCTGCGCGACAGGCGCAGGCCGCGCCAGCGGCGCGCCAACGAGGCCATCCGCCCGCCGGCCGGTGCGAAGGCGGCTGGCTCGTCGTGCAGCCCCAGCAACGCCGGCACCCGGTCCAGCGCCCAGCCGCAGCCCGGTCCCCAGGCGCGGGCGCGGACCACGGCAGCTTCCCGCTTCAGGTGCAGGGTGACCGGCCCCTCCGGCGTGTGGCCGGCCTTCCACAGCGCGCCCGGCCCCCGGCGGCAGGTCGGGTCGAAGGGCCCGAAGGGCAGAAAGCGCAGCGACTCGTCGAAGTCGTAGGGAGCGGCTGTGGCCAGCTCCCGCTCGCCGTCGCTCAGACCATCGCCTCCCGGCGGACCTCGTGGCGGTGCGCCCTGTAGAAGCCGACCAGCCGCGGAAGGTAGTCGGCCAGCCGCGGGCACTCGATACCGAGCTCGCCCAGGTCCTTCGAGGCCTGGGTGGTGTCGTGGCGCACCGGGTCGTCGAAGTAGTCGAGCGCCTGCGCCGGCATGCCGAAGAAGCGCTGCACCGGCTTCGGCGCGAAGAACGCCTTGGCCACCGTCATCGGCACCGGCACGTACGCGAAGCGCTTGCCGATCGCCGCCGCGAACATCTCGGTGAGCTCGCCCGGCGTATGCGGCTGCGGGTCGCAGAGGTGGTAGGTCCGCCCTGCGCTCGCCGGGCGGTGGGCGAGAGCGGCCATCGCCTCGATCACGAAGTCGACCGGCACGATGTTGACGGTGCCGAAGCCGAGCCCGACCCGGAAGAACACACCCGGCGAGGGCAGCTTCTCCATCAGCCGCAGCACGTGGTAGGGGCCGTCGAACTTGGCGGTCTCGCCGGTGCGCGAATCGCCCACCACCACCCCGGGACGGTAGACCGTCCGCGGCAGCCGCGAGCGCGCCACCTCCACCTCGGCCTGGAACTTCGTCTCCTCGTAGAAGTTCTTGAACCCCTGGCCGACGTCGAGGTCCGTCTCCCGGAAGGTGCCCCGGGCCGTGCCGGAGACGTAGGCGGTGGAGACGTACTGCAGGCGCTCGAAGTGCCTGGCCTCGCCCACGAACTCCAGCACGTTCTTGGTGCCCTCGAGGTTGATGCGGCGGCCCACGTCGCGCCGCACCGCCAGGTCGTACACCGCCGCCAGGTGCCAGGCCTCGCGCAGCGCGTGGCGCAGGTCCCGCGCCGGCTTCGCCTCGATCCCCAGGCCTTGCAGGGTGATGTCACCGGTGACGAGCCCGATGCGCCCGTGGGCGTGCGGGTGGGCCGCCTCGATCGCCTCGGCGGCGGCACGGGCCTGGTCCAGGAACTTCTCCTGCACCAGGCACACGGCCCGGGCCTCCGGCTGCATCTCGAGCACGCGCGGCAGCAGCCGCGCCCCCAGGAAGCCCGGGAAGCCGGTGAAGAGGATGACAGGGCGGGAGCCCCCGTCCGCCTCTTCCTTCCTCATCTTCCTCGCCCTCTTGGTGGCCGCCATCTAGGCCCCGCGGGCCGCCGCCGGCGGCAGGCAGCAGCCGGGGGCACAGACGTCGGGTGCCGGTCCCTGCCCGCCCAGGCAGGCGCGGAGCGGGGCGTCCGACAGCCGCTCCTCGACCAGCTCGCGGACCAGGCGCACGAAACGGGGGTGCGTGCCGACCGTGGCGGCGCGCACCAGCCGGATGCCCAGCTCCAGCGCGCGGCTCTTCGCGTCGAGGTCGAGGTCGTACACGACTTCCATGTGGTCGGAGACGAACCCGATCGGGGACACCACCACGTCGCTCACGCCGTCGGCGGCGAGCCCTCGCAGGTGGTCGACGACGTCGGGCTCGAGCCACGGCTGGCCCGGCGGCCCGCTGCGGCTCTGCCAGGCGAGCGAGAAGTCGCGGCCGAGCGCGCCGGCGACCAGACCGGCGCACTCGCGGATCTGCGCCTCGTACGGCGAGCCCTTGGCCATCGCCCGAGGCAGGCTGTGCGCGGTGAAGACGAGCCGGGTTACGCCCCGTCGCGCGGCCGGCACTTCCTCGAAGGCCGCCCGCACGCTCTCGACCAGCGGCTCGACGTAGCCGGGGTGGTTGTAGAACGCGCGCAGCTTGTCGACCGCGGGCGCGTCTGGGCCCACCTCTGCGCGAGCGCGGGCGATGTCCTCCAGGTACTGCCGGCAGCCCGAGTACGAGCCGAAGGCGGAGGTCACGAAGGCCAGCGCGCGTTTCACCCCGTCGCGCGCCATCTGCCGGAGCGTGTCGGCGAGCAGCGGGTGCCAGTTGCGGTTGCCCCAGTACACGGGCATCCGCGACCCGCAGCGCCTCAGCTCCTGCTGCACGGCCGCGACCAGGGCCCGGCACTGGTCGTTGATGGGGCTCCTGCCGCCGAAGTGCCGGTAGTGGGCCGCCACCTCGCGCAGGCGTTCGTCCGGCACGCCGCGCCCGCGCACGACGTTGCGCAGGAAGGGCAGGACGTCGTCCATCCCCTCGGGCCCGCCGAAGGAGACGACGACCAGCGCGTCGTAGCCGGAGGCCATTGCCGCCATCGTACTCCAGCCCCCCGCGCCGGCCGGGGGGGATCGGATGGACTAGTGGCCCTTCCCCTTGCGCAGCGACTTGTGGGCGGCCTTCCAGCGGCCGCGCTCCTGTCGCCGCTCCAGCGGGTCCTCCCGGACCTCGAGAGCCCGCAGCTCGGCCTGCAGCTTGAGGAAGCTATCCAGGCGCAAGGGATCGAGCCGCCCCTCCGCCACCGCCGCGCGCACCGCGCAGCCCGGCTCGCTGCCGTGGCCACAGTCGCTGAAGCGGCAGCCGCCGGCGATCTCCTGCAGGTCGAAGAACGCCGTCCGCAGGCCGGAGCCCTCCGACCACAGCTGGATCTCCCGCAGTCCGGGGGTGTCGACCAGCAGCGCGCCACCCGGGAGCGGGACGAGCTCGCGGTGGCTGGTGGTGTGACGGCCACGGCGGTCCGTCTCGCGGACCTCCTGCGTCTTCTGCTTCTCGCGGCCGAGCAGGCGGTTGACGATCGTGCTCTTGCCGACGCCGGAGGAGCCCAGCAGGGCGACGGTGCGGCCCGGCGACAGCCAGCGCGCGAGCGCCGGCAGGCCCTGTCCCTGCTTCGCCGAGGTCACCAGCACCGGCACCCCGGCCACGAGCCGCTCGATCTCCGCACGACGTGCCTCCGCCTCCGGGTTCAGGTCGGCCTTGTTGAGCAGGACCACCGGCTCCGCCCCGCTCTCCCAGGCGAGCACCAGCGCCCGCTCCAGCCGGCGCGGGTTGAAGTCCGCGTCGAGGCCCATCACCAGGAACACGGTGTCGACGTTGGCAGCGAGCACCTGCGGCAGCGAGCGCTCGCCGGCGGCCCGGCGCACGAACGCGGTGCGCCTCGGCAGCACCGCCTCGATCACGGCGCCCCCGCCCGGCCGCTCGCGCAGGGCCACCCAGTCCCCGACCGCCGGCAGGTCCAGGGGGCTATTGGCCTGGTGCCGCAGGCGGCCGGCCAGCTCGGCCATCACCTCGCCCGAAGCGGTGGCCACGCGCGACAGCCGGGGCGTGTGCCCGGCCACCACGCGTCCCGGCCTCAGCCCGTCCGCCTCGAGGGGCGCGAACGCCCGCGCCTGCGCGGGCGTGAAGCCGAGTGCCTCGAGCCCCGGCGCCGCCAAGCTAGCCGCTGCGCTTCTGGAAGTCGCGCATGAACGCGGCCAGCGCACGCACCGACTCGAGCGGGCAGGCGTTGTAGATGGAGGCGCGCAGCCCGCCCACCGAACGATGCCCCTTGAGACCGTCGAGGCCCGCCGCCTGCGCCTGCTTCAGGAACGCCTTCTCCAGCTCCTCCGTCTGCAGGCGGAAGGTGACGTTCATGCGCGAGCGGCTTCCCGGCTGGGCGTGGCCGCGGTAGAACCCGCCGCTGCCGTCGATCGCCTGGTAGAGGAGCGCCGCCTTCGCCTCGTTGCGCCGCGCCGCCTCCGCCAGGCCGCCGCTCTCCAGCAGCCACTGCAGCACCAGCCCCACCACGTAGATGCCGAAGGTCGGCGGGGTGTTGTAGAGCGACTTGTGCTCGGCCATGAGGCGGTAGTCGAGCAGGGCCGGCAGGCCGCCCGGCGTCCGCTCCAGCAAGTCGCGGCGCACGACCACCAGCGCCACCCCGGCCGGGCCGAGGTTCTTCTGCGCGCCCGCGTAGATGAGGCCGTAGCGGGCCACGTCCATCGGCCGGCTGAGGATGTCGGAGGAGGCGTCGCAGACCAGCGGCACCCGCGCCGGCGGCTCGGGGTCGATCGCCCACTGGGTGCCGTAGATGGTGTTGTTCGAGGTGAAGTGCAGGTACGCGGCCTCGGGGTCGAGGTCCAGCTCGCTCTGGGCCGGCACCCGGTCGAAGCGGCTCGCCTCGCTCGAGCCCGCCACCCTCACCCTCCCGGACTTCTCGGCCTCCTTCAGCGCCGCCTTCGACCAGTGGCCGCTCAGGACGTAGTCGGCGGACGCGCCCTCCGGGCGCAGGTTCGCAGGCACCATCGCGAACTGCAGAGAAGCGCCGCCCTGCAGGAAGAGGACCGCGTGCTCCGCCCCCAGCCCCAGCAGCGTCCGCAGGTCCGCCTCGGCCCTCTGGATGATGGCCTCGAACGCCGCGGAGCGGTGGCTCATCTCCATCACCGACATGCCCGTCCCGGCGTGGTCGAGCATCTCCGCCTGGACCCGCTCGAGGACGCCCAGCGGCAGGACCGCCGGGCCCGCCCCGAAGTTGTGCACCCGCTTCACGGCAGTGGTCGTCGTCATGGTGGGCCCTATGCTATCGCCCTCCCGGCGCTTTTTCCGCCCCCATGAAACCTTTTGGACGCCGACGACGTCTTGTCTCCAGAGGGCGGCGCGCCTGCCGCCCGGTTGTGGGTCGGGGGTGGTCATGCACGATGTCGCCTTTGGGGCGGGTCCCAGCCTCAAGACCCTGGTGGACAGCTACGAGCGGCGCATCATCGAGGAGGCCCTGCGGGCCTCGAACGGCAACCAGCGGCGGGCCGCGCGCGCCCTGGGCGTGCTGCCCACCACGCTGCACGAGAAGATGAAGCGCCTCGGCCTGATCCGCCGGGCGAGCCCCGAGCAGCCGCTGACGCTCGCCGGCTGAGGCGCGGCGCCTTTCCCTAGTCCTCGAGCGAGAAGAGCAGCAGCAGCGTCCGCTGCAGGCCCGTCCCCCGCAGGCCCCCCGGCCTCTTCGCGCAGTTGTTGTCGTCGGAGACCAGGTAGACGAGCGTCCTCCCCGACTCGTCCCGCCGCGTGTCGATGCCCTCCATGTTGTCGACCGTGAGCGGCGGCACGAGCCGGGCGATCTCCCGCGGGTGCAGGGGGCCCTCCCCGAGGACGTCCTCCCGCAGGAGCCGCACCACTCGCGCCGCGAGCGGCGGGAAGCGGCGCTCGAGGACGAGGACGTCCCCGCCGGGCAGCACGGTGGCGCTCGTCGGCCGGAACGGCTCGCCCAGCACGCCCTCGAAGCGCAGGGGGTAGCGCCTCTCCGTCCAGGCGGAGCCGTCGCCGATCCAGGCCGGCACGTCGAGGGAGGGCTGCCGTCGGCCCTCGCACACGAGCAGGCGGCGCGTGGCGTCGAGCATGGCCATCGTCTCGATGCCCTCGTTGAAGCCGCAGCCGCGGAGGCCGGCCGGCGCCGCCACCGGCCGGGCCGGCCCGCCGAACGGCGGCGTGAGGTCGAACGCCCAGATCCGCGCCCTGCCCTCGAAGCCGACCTCGAGCGCGTCGCCGTGGATGACGAGGCTCTCCGAGTCCTCCTCGCCGACCGCGAGAGGCTGCCCCTGCAGGCCGACGAGGTCGTACAGCCGGGGCTCGCTCAGCCCGTCGAGCCGTCCCTGCGCGTCGTACGACAGCGCGGCGGTGAAGCCTCGGCCGCAGTCGGAGATCATGAAGACGCGCCCTCCGTCCGCGCTCACGCGCAGGTCGGAGAGGCCGCCGAAGCGGGGGTCCGGCGAGCGCAGCCACAACCCGCCCAGGTAGCGCAGGGCGCCGACCCGCTGGTGGCGGGGGTCGGCGGAGTCGAGCGCAAGCGGGGCGACGGAGACGACGGTGGCGACGTCCGCCCGCGGGCCGCTGGAGAGCCCCGACAGCGTGCCGAGCACGGCCAGGACCGCGGCGGCGAGGCAGCCCGGCCAGAGCCAGCGTCGGCTGAGGGGGTCTCTGCGGCGGCGCATCCGCCCATGATACGTGGCTGCGCCCGGGCGTCGGCGGGTGATCGCCGCCGCGAACGCGGGTAAGATCCGCCGGTGCGCAACTTCGGCGGAATCCTGCTGCTGCTGGGCGTGCTCGGCTTCTTCTACGCCAGCTCGCAGCTCGGCCAATACGAGCCCGCCCCCGAGGGCCTGGGCATCCGCGAGAGCCTGCAGTACCCGGCCGCGCGCTGGGAGCTCGTCCGCTACGGGTGCGGCGGCGCGGCGGCGGTCGGGCTGCTGATGGCGCTGTTCCCCAAGGGCCGCTGAGCCGCCGTGCGCCGGGTCTGCGTCTTCTGCGGCTCGAGCCCGGGCCGCGATCCGCGACACGCGGAGGCGGCGGCGGCGCTGGCGCGGGCCCTCGCCGTGCGGAGGCTCGGCCTCGTCTACGGCGGCGGCTCGGTGGGGCTGATGGGTGTCCTGGCCGACCACGCGCTCGCCGACGGCGCCAGCGTCACCGGGGTGATCCCGCAGGCGCTGGCGGCGCGCGAGCTCGCGCACCACCGCGTCGCCGACATGCGGGTGGTGCCGACCATGCACGCGCGCAAGGCGCTGATGGCCGAGCTGGCCGACGGCTTCGTGGCGCTGCCCGGGGGCATCGGCACCTTCGAGGAGCTGTTCGAGGTCGTCACCTGGGCCCAGCTCGGCATCCACCGCAAGCCGGTCGGCGTGCTGAACGTCGCCGGCTACTACGACCCGCTGGTGGCGCTCCTGCAGCACGCGGCCGCGGAGGGCTTCATCTGGGCGGGCGGGCGGGAGCTGGTGGCGGTGGAGGAGGACCCGGACCGGCTGCTGGACCGCCTCGAGCGCTACGAGCCCCCGCCGGCGCCGGCGTGGTTCACGCCGGACGAGAGCTGAAGCTCGAGCGGCGACCGCTCGGTCTGGGCCGAGTGCGCCGGCGGCAGGCGGCGCGCGGGGACCACCACCGGCGTCAGCTCGCCGGGCATGACCCGCACCGGGATCACGTAGCTGTGCCCCGTCCGCAGGCGCGAGCCGCGCATCCGGTTCGCCTCGCGGATGGCGGCCGGCGTGGTGTGGAAGCGGGCCGCCAGCGAGGTCACGGTCTCGCCGCGGTGGGCGCGGTGGGTCAGCCGCGGGGGCGGCAGCGCACCCTCCTCCACCAGGACCGGGTAGACGAGCCGCCCGTACTCCTGCGCCTGGCGGTTGAAGAAGCGCACGTGCATGTGGTCCCGGTGGCCCTTCACGTGCTGGATGATCCCCTTCTGGCCGCCGCCCAGCCGGCCGAACACGTCGTCGAGCCAGTCCCGGTCCTCCTTCTCGGTGCCGCGGGCATAGGCGTACAGCACGGCGATCAGCGATTTGTCGACGAAGATGCGGTCGACGTCGGTGTCCGTCAGGAAGGCCCGCACCAGCGCCCAGGTGCGCCGCAGGTCGAGGTCACGGGCGCGGCGCGCGATGGCGAAGTCGGCGAGGCCGCCGCGGGCATAGTAGAAGCCGATGTCGGCGTCGCGGCCGGCCTGGTGCGAGCGGTGGCGGCTGAGCTGCCCGCCGTCGGAGCGGCTGATGTCGCCGATCACCAGCCGCGGCGAGCCCGGGAAGCGGGCCTCGACGTCCTCGATCGCGGTGATGATGAAGGCGATCGTCTCGGCCGTCCCGAAGGCCTCCAGGGGGTGGCGCAGGCTCCAGTAGGGACCGCTCGGCATCGGCACCGGGTTGAGCAGCAGGCCGGCGTCGGGCGTCCCGATCGAGAGCGGGCCGAGCGCCGCCACGCCGCTGTGGGCGAGGCGCAGCAGGGCCTCCGGGTCCAGCGCGGCGCCCGCCGCGACGTCGAGCGAGGCGAGCGCGTCGCCGGCCGCCGGCAGGCCGATGGGGGCGGGGGGCAGCGGCGCGGACGCCACCGGCTGGGTCGGCGGCATGGGGACGAGGGCGTCGGCGTCGTCGGCCCGAGCGCGGTTCGGGGGCGCGACCAGCAGGACGAGAGCCAGCCCCAGGAGAGAGCGGAGCGGCACACTGCAGGTGGTCTGTCTCATCGGTCGTCGCCTCGCCTGCGCTCTCAGGCACCCGGGGACGGCCCGGGTGAGTCGAGCCGGGCGCATTCTGCCAGAACCGGCACCCGTCTTAGCAAGAGGAAAGTGCCTGGAAAACGGTCCGGTGTGATCCGGCTCGCCACCGGGTTCAGCGCTTCAGCACCCTGACGAGGTCGCTCCAGTCGTCGCTCCAGAGGACGGGACGCCGCCGGCCGAGCGGGGGGAGGCTGGCGGCGCTGATCAGCTCGTCGTCCAGGAGGCCCTTCTCCGGGCCCACCAGCATCCAGTCCGAGGACCACAGGACGCCGCGCTCGTACGAGGGGACGTGCTCCGCCCGCAGGCCGAGCGCGGCGGCCGCCCCCCGGACCACCGGCTGCAGGTCCAGGTAGCGGTTGGTGACCTGCACGGCGATGACGCCGCCCGGGCGCAGGTGGCGCTGGTAGAGCGAGAAGGCCTCCCGGGTCAGGAGGTGCGCGGGGATGGCGTCGCTGCTGAAGGCGTCGAGCACCAGCACGTCGAGCTGCTGGGACGGCTCGCGCTCGAGAGCCAGCCGGCCGTCGCCCAGCACCACGCTGACGCTGCCGGCCGCGTCGCGCAGGTACGTGAACAGCGGCCGTTCACCCTGCGACAGCCGGGCCACCTCGGGGTCGAGCTCGTAGAAGCGGAAGACGTCCCCCGGACGGCTCCAGGCCGCGAGCGTCCCCACCCCCAGCCCGACCACGCCGACGCGCATCGGCTCGCCGGCGAGCCGCCGCGGGTGACGGGCGATGGCCAGGCCGACGCCGCTCGACGGGCCGAAGTAGGTGGTCGGCTGGCGGCGGCCGGCGGGATCGCCGAGCTGCAGGCCGTGGGCGATGCGGCCGTGCAGGAGCTTCAGCTGCTCGCCCGGCGTCCCCGCCTGCTCGCGGACGACGCGCAGGACGCCGTAGAAGCTGCGCCGGGCGAGCACGACACCCTGGCGCGACCCCCAGACGTCGTGCGCCAGCCAGCCGGCGAGGACGAGCAGGCCCAGGCCGCCGGCGATCGCCAGCCGCAGCGCCCGCGGCCGGCCCTCGCCACCGCCGCCCCCCCGCAGCGGCGAGTCCGGGTCGTGCAGCCAGCTCACGAGCACCAGCAGCGGGCCGGCCAGGATGGCGACGTGCAGCTCCCAGTAGCCGTCGAACAGACGCGGCGCGAGGACCGCGTTCACCACGCCTCCCAGCGCGCCGCCGGCGGCGACCGTCAGGTAGAAGCCGGTCAGCCGGCCGGGCCCGGGACGCCGCCGCACCAGCTCCCCGTGGCCGGCGAGCGCGTAGGCGAGCAGCACGAACGACCACAGGCCCACCCGGGCCGTCACGCCGAGGTCCAGCACCCGGGCCAGGCCGACGACCGCTGCCGAGGCGGCGAGGACCAGCAGCGCTCCGGGCAGCAGTCGCTGCGCGACGACGGGCCAGCCGAAGGTGATCACGAAGGAGACCAGGTAGAGCGCCAGCGGCAGCGTCCACAGCAGGGGCACGGCCGCGACCTCCTGGGTGATGTGGCTGGTCACGGCCAGCAGCATCATCACCGGGAAGGCGCTCAGACCCAGCCAGAGCAGGGGCAGCCCTGGTCCCGTCGCCTCCGCCTCGGACGGGCGGATCGCGGGCGACCACGCCGGCGCGCGTGCCGCCAGCACCGCGCTGCCGCCGGCGGCGAGCGCGTACGCAGCGAAGGCGGCCGACCAGCCCCAGCCCTGCGCGCGCAGGCTGGCGCGCGGCTCGATCCACAGCGGGTAGGCCACGAGCGCCAGCAGCGAGCCGGCGTTCGACCAGGCGAAGAGCCGCCAGGACGAGGCCGGCGGGCGCAGGCGCGCGAGCCAGGCCGAAAGCAGCGGGCTCCCGGCCGTCAGGGCCACGAAGGGGACGCCCATGGCCGAGGCCAGCAGGCCGAAAACGGTCGCCACCGGCGGGTCCGCCGGCTGCGGCCGCAGGTCGTCCCCAGGGGTGACGGGCGACGGCCATCGTGCCGCCCGCCAGGCCACGAGCAGGAGCGCGAGCGCCAGCAGGCCGAGGTGCAGGTCGCGCTGCCGGCGGGGCGAGGCGTGCCGCGCGAGCGCGTGAGCCCAGGCGTAGCCGCCCAGGAGCGCGGCCTGGAAGAACAGCATGCAGGTCGTCCACAGAGCCGAGGTGCCGCCGAACCAGGGCAGCAGCCGCTTGCCGAGCAGTGGCTGCACGGAGAACGCCAGGAACGCGCCGAGGCCGGCGACGCCGGCGAACAGCAGGGTGGGACCAGGCCTGGCGGCGGTTTGCGGCTCGTTCACGCTGGGGCCTAAGCTTATCTGCTTCCATGGCGCGCGCCCCGATCGTCCGCCTCGACCGCGTCGGCAAGGACTACCGCGAGGGCGACGAGGTCCGCCAGGTCCTGCGCGAGACGAGCGCCGCCATCGCGGAGGGCGAGATGGTCGCCATCCGCGGCCGCAGCGGCAGCGGCAAGAGCACCCTCCTGAACCTGATCGCCGGCGTCGACCTGCCGAGCGCCGGCGAAGTCTGGGTGGCCGGCACCTGCCTCAGCCGGCTCTCCCCCGCCGAGCGCACGCGGTTCCGGCGGGACCACCTCGGCTTCGTGTTCCAGTTCTTCAACCTGGTCCCCACGCTGACGGTCCTGGAGAACGTGCAGCTGCCGGCCGAGCTGGCCGGCCGTCCACCGGCCGAGGCGGCGGCACGCGCGCGCACGCTGCTGGCCGAGGTGGGGCTCCTCGACCGGGCGGCCAGCTTTCCCGACCGGCTCTCCGGCGGCGAGCAGCAGCGCGTGGCGATCGCCCGCGCGCTGGTCCAGGACCCGCCGCTGCTGCTGGCCGACGAGCCCACCGGCAACCTCGACGACGTGACCGGCCGCGCCGTGATGGCGCTGCTCGAGCGGGTGACCCGGAACCGGGGCCGCACGCTGCTGCTGGTGACGCACAGCGCGCCGCTCGCCGCCGCGGCCGACCGGGTGTTCGCGATCGAGGGCGGCCACCTGGTCCCGCTCCCGCCGGCGGGCGCCGCCACCGCGTGACCCGGACGCTGCTGCTCACCGGCCTGCGCGACCTCGCGCGGCGACCGCTGCACACGGGGCTGATGGTGCTGGGGGTGGCCCTCGGAGTGGCGGTGGTGATCGCCATCGACCTCGCCAACGGCAGCGCCGAGCGCGGCTTCCTGCGCAGCAGCGAGGTGGTCACCGGCCGCGCGACGCACGAGGTGAGGGGCGGCCCCGCCGGCGTCCCCCAGGAACTGTTCCGGCGCCTGCGCGGGGAGGCGGGGGTGCGCACTTGCACGCCGGTGGTCGACGGCTACGCGGTCGCGGTCGACCTCGACCGCCAGCCGCTGCGCGTCCTCGGCCTCGACTCCCTTTCCGACGCGCCGTTCCGGGCGCACCTGGGTGGCGGCTCGCTCGCGGAGGCCGGCTTCGCCCGCCTGCTGGTGGACCCCCGGGCGGTGGTCATCGCCTCGCCGCTGGCCGAGCGCTACGGCCTGCGCCTCGGCTCCCCCCTGCGCCTCACGGCGATGGACCGCCTGGAGACGCTGACGGTCGTGGGCATCGCGCGTCCGGCCGACCGCGAGGAGGCGGCGGCGCTGGAGACGGTCCTCCTGCTCGACGTCGGCACCGCGCAGCGGTTGTTCCGGATGGGCGACCGCCTCTCCCGCATCGACCTCATCGCGGACGAGGCCGCCCTGGCCCGGGTCCGGCCGCTGCTGCCGTCCGGGACGCGGCTCGTCGCCGCCAGCGCGCAGGCCGCCACCGTCGGCCAGCTCACCGCCGCCTTCCGCCTCAACCTGACCGCGCTCAGCCTGCTGGCGCTGGTCGTCGGCATGTTCCTCATCTACAACACCGTGATGTTCGGCGTGCTGCAGCGGCGGGCCGTGCTCGGCACCCTGCGGCTGCTGGGCGCGACGCCGCAGCAGGTGTTCGCCCTGGTGCTGCTGGAGACGGCGGCGGCGGCGGCGCTGGGCACCGCCCTCGGCATCGGCCTCGGCTGGGCGCTCGGCCAGGGCGCCGTGCGGCTGGTGGCGCGCACGATCAACGACCTCTACTTCGTGCTGTCCGTCACCGGCGCGCCGCTGACCGCGGCGGCGACGGCGCGTGCGGTCGCTCTGGGGCTCGGCGCCGGCGTCCTGGCGGCGGTGGCGCCGGCGCTGGAGGCAGCGCGGGTCGAGCCGGTGGAGGCGCTGCGCCGCAGCACCGTCGAGGCCCGCTCGCACCGGCTGCTGCCGCGGCTGGGTCTGGCCGGCGTGCTGCTGGCGCTCGCCGGCGGCGGGCTGCTGCTGGCAGTGCAGCGCTCGCTGGTCGCCAGCTTCGCCGGCCTCTTCACCATCGTCATGGGGCTCGCCCTGTTGGCGCCGCTCGTGACCGTGGCCGCGATGGCGGCGCTGACGCCGCTCGCCGGGCGGCTGGGCGGCACCCTCGGCCGGCTGGCCACGCGCACCGTCCGCCGGTCGGTCAGCCGTACCGGCGTCGCCGTCGCCGCCCTGGCGGTCGCCGTCTCGGTGACGATCGGCGTGGGCCTGATGATCGGCAGCTTCCGTGCGACCGTCGAGAACTGGCTCGACCTCACGCTGCGCGCCGACGTGTTCGTGGCCGCCCCCTCGGTCGGCGGCGCCCGCGCCTTCCCCACGCTGTCGCCCGACGTGGCCCCCAAGCTGGCGCGGGTGCCCGGCGTCGCCTGGGTGGAGAGCTTCCGCAGCGTCCGCGTGTCGAGCCCGTCGGGCGAGGTGAAC
>Ga0335069_10004329_pt1 | contig 21107 bp, 14 predicted proteins | sample Lox_Sample_11_FD_206714 | JGI IMG/M metagenome (GOLD analysis project Ga0335069, IMG submission 206714) | Soil microbial communities from Loxahatchee National Wildlife Refuge, Florida, United States - Lox_Sample_1.1 | ecosystem: Environmental > Terrestrial > Soil > Wetlands | place: USA...
ATGCGCTTTACCGCCATCCGCTGGAACTTCCGCGGATATCGTTTCCGTTTCACTTTGCAGTCCTTTCCCTGCAAAGTGTGCCCATCCGCAGCGCCTCATTTCAAGGGTTCACTCCATTGGTTTTGTTCTCGATGTGTTCTCGACTCTGAACCTCCAAGTGAACCCCCAATTTTCTGAGAACAATTCAACTGAAATGCAACGCTGAACCCGTGGAACCCCGCGACCGGCCGATTATGAGTAGGGCCTCAGTAGAATCCTTCTCGGGGTGGGCTGACCTAGAGCAAATGTTGCCAAAGACTGTTTTGGATTCAGGCATAGCGTTAACCTCTTAACCTCACGCATTCAAAAATGAGCAATCACCCGTAACCCATGAGGCGAAGAGCGGGACACTTGTTGGAGTTGCAAGACGCTGAATTGTTTCGGGCTGCGCCTGAACTCCAAAAAGACCCACAAATTGTTCGTAGTCATGCCAACTGGTACGCTGTTTACTGAATGAGTGGACGAGCATGACGGCCGCAACTGCACGGTACTGCTCGGCCGTCAGAATTGCCGAAGCTGCTCGGTGAAAGAACTGGTAGCGAATGTGACCGGGTGGCTCGGGTATGGATAGGGTTCGCAATAGAAATCCTAGTCGGTCGAGTTTGCCCTGCGATGCATCGACCTTCCAGTCGGCGACCGTTTGACCAAACGACTCGTTCACTTTGCCTTCAACCATAATGCAGACAGTTCCTTCCAACGACCGAGCCAGCACAAACACGTCGTTTTGTGAAGGGTGCCCCCCACCCGGTAGAGGCACCTTAAACTCCGGCACAGCAAGAACTGGTAACAGATCGACTAACGAAGGCTCTGTTGCTCTACGAAGCGCTGTGATTACTTCGGGCGGAAACCCATCCGCCGCTTCCCAGCAGTGCGCGAGTGTGCGGGCTGAATAGCCCGACCTCCATTGCTTTTCTGGTTCAGCTAGGAGTGCCCTCCAATCGGCAGGTCCAGATGTCAGAAGGATGCGAGGCATGACATTCTCCCGAGGCTCTTGGAATGGAATACAATCCCGACTCTCCGCTGCTTGTCTGCCCAAGTCTGTGATGAGCGTCCTAACTGGTCCATTGCCTCCTATGGCGGTGGGCGAGCCTGACTCCGTTCCCGATTTCTGTACTTTCTCAGAGTAGTTGGACTATCCTTGCGTGAGTTGCCTCAAAGTCCGACCTCATTTTTGCCGGTGCTCATACATGTCTATATGCGAGGCGCTACGTGGAAAAGGAAAAGCCTCTAAAAGCCACGATTGAAGAAGCAAAGAAACTGACGTTCGGGCCAGCCGGTAAACGCTACACCCCGTGTCCATATGGGTGCGGTCAAGTTAGGATGGAGAAATTTGAAAAGCATCTGAAACGGGTCCACACGAACCGACCTTTTCTTGTCAGCAAGGCCCGGAGTGCCAAGGCGCCGCGAACCAAAAGCACAGATGCACTTTCGCACTCGGTTTCTGGTGGACGGCCCGAATCCAATCGGCGGAAACATTAGCCTTCGTGAGTTCACCTTGCCGTGCCACTCACACTCTTCAAGCGCGATACATTTTCGTTCTGCTCCGCCACTTGCTCGCCAGATGGTCGCGTCCAGTATTTCCAGCCATAGCCATTCTCGCGTGTTCACAAAACCCCTAGCGTGTTCTTTAGCTCTTTGAAATCAAGGAGCAAGCTCGAAGTTCCCTCCACGTTCATGAAAGACCAGTTTCTCGAACCTTGCGGGTCCGATCTGGCAACCCTTCGGTTGACAGTTGCGGCGACCTAATCTGCGATGGAGAGCCATCATTTGCTATCAAGCTGATTCTTCTAGTGCTTATGTCCAAGTCGCCCTTGGTTTGACTAGGACCAATTGCTATCGTTTTTGATGGAGGGTGGGCACAAAAGTGGGCACAGTCTTGTTCGCCGAAAATGAGCGGTAAAGCTCCGACCTAAAGTCACCCAGCTACCTCCAATTTGCGCGGATTCTCGGGCTCTTCTAAGTCGCATCTTCGTCTCGCATCGACTCCAGGAATGAGCCTCCGATCGTCGGATCAATCCTGTCAGCTTGAACCAATGCCCAGCAGCTCCATCTATCTATCGCCTCAGTTGTGGAAGCCACATCACACGGATGCGCTAATCGGATTGCTTGGACGTAATTCCTTATCACTCCGGCTTGCTGAAATGCCGCAGCGTCCTTGAGAAGGCGGTCGATGCGGCCCTGCTCGAGCCGCATCAGCCGCTCACGTTCACGGCGCTCCGCTTCAAGCTCGCGTTTCCGTTGCCGCCACGCGCCTGCTTAAGCAATTAAATGCGAACTCGATGTTGCGAGGACCCGTAGAAAGGGCTATGGAAGCAAAAGGGAAATGGGTTTCGGCGACTGGTTGACGTTTCGAGGGAAAAAGAGCGACCGATATGGGGCCGCTGGTTAAAGAGCTATTGAGTTACAAACGACACAGACCAGAACCGGTAATCTTGAGTCCGTATATTAGCACTTGACATAATGGGTACCTGTTGCCTACCATCCTCGCACTTTTCCCCGTCAGTTCAACGCACAGGACCACAGGAAACTCTTTCTGCACACGATAGGGAGGATAGTATGCGCCTGATGACAAACCCACGAACGGCTCTCCTTTTGGTTGTCACATGGCTGGTAGTTTCATGGACACCGCCATCCGCGGCTCAAGAGGAGCACGCGTTTCGAAATGTCCGTGAAGGTAGTCTTGGATACATCGTAGGGGCCGGTTCGGGACTACTTACCGTCGCGGCAGACGAAAAGAGCAGAGGGGAAATCAAGCAGGGTTTCGATCTCACCGTCTGGAACTACGGTGACAAAGAAATCTCGTTTTCGAGAGGTTGGGAGATCAAGGTCTACCCGTCCGGTTCCGACCGCAGCACGCCCATTTGTGTGGACTCCCAGCAGGTCAACGAACCATGGAAGGTCGGCCCCGGCGCCGGTAAGACCGTCTTTCTTGCGTGTAGACTCGCTTCTTCGTCCAAGCTCGGGAACTACGAGGTCGACGCCAGTTTCCTGCCTACTGGTCGGGTTGTCACCATTGTTTTCACCATCTCCAGCGGACTGGCGGATAGAACTCTCCTTTTCACGGGAAAACTAATGGGATACTTCAGATTTCCCAATCATGAGCCGGCCGTGATGGGCACGAAATGGGACAAACCGCATTGTACAGACCCTTCGAACGCCTTCCTCGCCGGAAAAGATGGGGAGATCCCGGAACAAGCACTAAGTGCTGACGCGCAGATATTTATCAATGCTTATGGCGAAAAGCACCATGGTGTCACAATCGAAAAAGTGCTGGTTGGAACTGGCGATAATTTTGCTCCGAACTATTACTCACGAGTGTTTTCCGGTACCTGGCCTCCCGGAAAGGAATTGTACGACTGGGATCCCTTCGCCCATACGTGGGTGTCTGCTACCGGGAGCAAAAATAACCTGTCCCCCGCCGCCTCGGGCCTTCTCCAACAAGGAAGAGGCGTAATCCCCACCGACAACGTGGGGTGTTTTTTGGCTTACGCGCACTATGATGCGGTTGTACCCGGAAAGCACGACTTCTACTACGGGCCGGATAGACTACGGCAGCTCGGACGCTTCATGGCCAGCATTCCCAGAGATGAATTCTTCCAGCCCACACAAATGCTCGCTGCCAACTTGATGATCAAGACGACGTGGGCGAAAGATCACACGCCAATTTCGGATGGAAACAAACCGGCGCTCAATTTTCTTACCAAGTATTTGCCTGCGCCACCTCGAACAAAAGTGGTGCAACCCGTTTTTCACGATGTGCAGATCAGCGATTTCACCGACGGAGGATTTGCCTTCCCCTGGATGCGGTTCGTACGAATTTCCGCTACCGGCTGGAAAGAGGACAACCTACAGAAACTCGAGGTATATCTTTGCCGGGCACCACGCGACAATCCCGACGGTTTCAGAACCGACTTGAAAAGAATCTGTGATGACGGCGTTCAATTGCAACCAGACCCGGGCGCTACGATCGAGGCCAACATCGACGCAGCATTTCAAGCACCTCAGGACTCACAACTGCTGGTGCAGCTCGTATATCCGTTTGAACACGAACTCGAGCCGGGTCAAAATTATGCCATCTGTGCGGCAAATCCCGATGTCACCATCGACAATCGGACCGACATCCCCGCCGCTATCGCGCAGCCGTACTGTTTTCGGTTTTCTGTATATCAGCCATTCTTCCAGTTTTACGAGGAGAAAGGTAGTTCCGGCGGGGTCTTGCCCCCCGGATATCGCAATCCTCAACTCTATGTGCTCAAGGAAACGAGCGGACATCTGCCCGTGGTGATCTTCGGCGTTGTCGATCCCTCGCTGCTGGACCACATCGGCCTAAATAATTACCTCTGGAAAAACATCAAAAACTCGGCAGGAGGAAAAAATACTAGATACAAAACCCAGATCGCCATTGCGGAACCCGTGAGCGCTCTCATCCATCTGCAGGATCGTTTTGAAGAAGATTACCGCCGGGATCACGAAGGCAAGGAGTTTCACGGACTTCGCGTCTTGCTTGCGCAGATGCCTCCCGACGAAGCCCGATCGCTTTCCGAGCACCTCCCAAAATGCGTGCGCTTCGACGTAGTTGTTTCGGCCGCCGACGACGGTCTGGCAACGCCAAATCAATTCCTTCGTATTCAACCCGCGCAATGGGAACGCAATCAAGAGCGCTCCTGCCATGCAAATGTTGGAGCATCCGGCCTCAAGGAGACCGCCCGAGAATTTCTCAACGGGGCGATTGTGACTCGTCCCACGTTCATCGCCATACCACCGACACACGAGCAATCGGTGCCCGAATCTCCGGGCCAATTTCCAGCCCGGGTGGTACAGGTTCGTTCTCTCCGAATTACCAGACACTCGGACGCATTCGAGACCTATGATCTGATCGGCGATCCACTCCGTGTTCCTCTGAAGGAGGTGAGTTCCCCAGAGTTCCTCAATGCGGAGAACTCTTTTTGGCTTGGAGTTTGTCAGGCGATTTACGAAACTGATCCCAAGAAACCATGTACGCCACAGACCATGGGAGCAAATATTTTGGGATTATCGTTGAATATTTCCTTGCGAGCTCAGACGCAGCCGTCGGTCATTCAATGGGACAAGGAAGTGAAAAACGCTGCTCTGCAGCAACTTGCGCTCTGGACCATTCGCAAACAACACCACGCTGATGTCGCCCTGCTCCAGCAAAGAGATTTTTATGTATCGGGATTTCGAGAATACCTTCAGGAGGATTTCGATTCGGCCAAAAACATTCTGGATCTGCAGCAAATTCTTGATCGAATCCTTTGGAAGGATGATTTCATCCGCGTCATCTCCGTCCAGGGTACCACTCTGAAAAATATCCTGAAACAGTCCGACCAGTTCTCGAAAGCGGACAAGACAGCATACTTGCCCGTGAGCGAGATTGGGCGATCGCTCGTAACTCTCGGAATAACAAAGGACCCGCAAAACGACGGGGATTACCTGGTTAACGACAAGCCGATGGACCCTAGATCACTCTACACGGTCGCAACCTCAGACTACATCGCGCTCGGCGATACCGGTTACACGGACCTCGCGACGCCTCCAGTCGGTGACCTTCCTAACCCCACCAATTCTAGCGAAAAGCTTGTTCGAATCAGCGGTAAAACATGTGAGATTCTCGAGCCGTTCGTCCTTCGAAGCCCAGCTCACTTTACTTTACCCGATCCGAGTTGCGGCGGCTCCATCGACCCGACGGACTATTACGATGAGCTCATCGCTCAGAAGCCAAACGATCCCCGATCGGGCAATACTACCTGGCATCAGTTCGCCACCTGGACTCCGTTTCATGCGCACTTCGGCCAGCCGACAGCAAAGAACACGGGCGCTCCTCCGGGACTGGGAGACATCGCCAATCAAATGCAAAAGCGAGTCGACGCGCTGCCGAATTGGGAGTGGGCGTTTACTCAACTAAGCGTAGGCTTTTCGGGATTGTCTCACAACTACAGCGAATCGACTCTTTCACAATACTTCGCCGGAGTACTGAATTCGCAAGTCAACGCCAAACATTCTCATAGCTGGGATTGGGATGTAGATAGCAAATTCACACTCTACCATTCAGCATGGGATCTCTTTGCTCAGGAGACAATGCAGTATTCCTCAGCGTTTACTGCAAACCTCCAGCCGCCGCGAACAGAATCGCAAGCTCGGAATCTCTTTGCATTCGACTGGGGAACGTACTTGCATCTACTGCAATCTCGCGGCAAGGGACTGCCGCAACTTTCATTGGTCTTATCCGGGCACTTTGAGACGCCGGTGGCGGACCCTATCGTCAACGTCAATCTGAAGGCCATCCCACCCAGCACGAGTTCTTCCACTCTTACCTTCGACCAAGGCCGAACAAATCTCCTCCTGGGTCGCGCTGGGATGCGTTGGCAAAATCGCAAGAGTTACATCGAAGGCGGACTCGAAGGAGGACAGACCCTCAACGCGATACGGCAATACAATGTTCTTCCCGCGCCAGGTGCAACGCCCCTTCCCTGCCCCTTGATAGCCGAGGAGAGCCTGACCACATGCATCAACAACTACAATATTCCTGGAAATGGCCAGCCTCCACCCGCAAACCCCGTTACCTCCTCTTCGCAGGTAACTTTGACGCGGAGCTCGCAGGAACGATACGGAGCCTATTGGAATATCGGCCTTATCGTGCCGGTTTATCCAACGATTTCTTATTCCTTCCAGGACACCAGCGATTACTTCTTTCTGTCTAACGGTGACAATTCCGCCGACACCCGCTTCCGGCACCAGTTGATCAACACCGTGAAATTCAACGTCTTCCCAAATCTCTCTTTCGAGCCCACGTACACTGTCTTCCTGTACGAGAACAAACTCGACTACCACTTTCTGTTCCAGCAACAGCTCGCAGTGAAGATCAACTATTCACCCGACTGGTCGAATTGGCACGAGTTCTGGCAACAAATGCGTTACAAAAAGCCCGCGGGCCCATAAAGCGAGATGCTCGGCAGGACACTAAGCACCTGGATGGAATGAAATTGGCGATCGTCGCTAGGTGCGCACGCGTCGCAAATAGCTACTCCCTTGTCGCTTTAGAGCCTTGCGCGAACTCTTGGTGCGCTGTTCGATAATCACATCTATTCCGAACAGTCGAAATCCGCCTGATTCGTTTAGAATTATCAATTAGTTCCAGCCCGATCTGTTCAATGGTTTTCTGAACGTTTGGATACACGTGGGTTCCCGTAAACAACCAAGACTTAACGAGGGATCTCACACTTCCTGTAAGGGCTTCTGGGCCGTTTAGCGGAGCCGCGACCTCATAACTTCACACTTGTAAGACTTATACCGATAACGCCCCATATACGGTATCATCGACAGAAAAAACCCCAACTGAACGCAGCTACCCGGGGCGTCTCGGGAGCGAGCATTCGAGAAGGCCATGCGTCATGAGCGAAATCGCGCTCGAACTTTACGAGAAGGCATGCAACGTTCAGGCACAACGGACAGAGGCGCGGCGAATTCGGACGCGGGTCCGTGACGCGAGGGCGGGCACGACGGGGGCGGCTGGCCGCTGGCCCTTTGAATTACTTCAGAACGTGCATGATGCTGGGCCACGCGCTAGCAAAGATCGTGTGAGTGTCTCCTTCAAGTGGGATGGTACGACCCTCCTGGTCGAGCACGATGGTACGCCATTTGAGATGCAAGAGGTGGCAGCGCTGCTTTCTGGGGGATCGAGCAAGGAGTTTGACGGCGAGGTCACTACCGGACGCTTCGGCACCGGGTTTATGGTCACACACGCCTTGTCGTGCACAATCGAAATCGCCATGGTAATCCGTGCTGAAGAACGACTCGAGCTTGCAAGAGTCTGCTTGGATCGACGCGGCGATGATGATGCGATTCTAGCCAATATCCAAGCATCGCATGAGGCAATTAAGTTAGCCGTCCCACTGGACACAATCGAAAACTCTCCCACGGCCCAGCTCAGGTACCGCGTAGATCGGCCAGACGCTGTCGCAGAGGGTTTCGGGAATCTCAGGCGAACTCTCCCGTATCTCTTCGTGACGTGCCCCAAGCTCGGGGACGTCGTGATTGAAGATCTCGAGCGGCACGAAAAGTGGACAGCCAAGCCTGCCGTACTCAAGCTCGAACCCAATCCCCACCTTTCAGTCCGTCAAGTGAAGACACTTGCGAGCGACGGTTCGGTCCTGGGTAACGTCGAGGTGTTCTCCTGCAAAGCATCTGCCCAGTCTCGCGCGACACTCATTGCCCTCGTGCAACACGGCGATACTGTCCCCAGTGTTCAGATTCCCGACCAAGGGTTTCCGAGACTCTTCGCCAGATTCCCGGTGCGCGACACGGGAAGCCGTCCGATCCCCCTGATACTTGACGCTCCGTTTGATCTTCCGCAGGAGCGGGACCGGGTGCTCATGAGCGATTCTGATAAGGTGATGATCGACGAAGGTTTAGCCTTGCTCCCTCAGCTCGTTTCGTACGCGACGCAGGCGAATTGGCTGAATGCTCATCGCCTTGCCTATATTGACCGAGTTGCAAAGATGGATGGCGCGAGCCAAACTCATGAAGACGATTGGTGGAATGAGCATCTCTCTGATGTTGCTCGAATGCTCTCGGAGCTACCCATCGTGAAGACTACCGAACGCGGATTGGCTCCCGCGGTCGTTGGCGAGAAGAGTGGGGTGAACTTTCACGCAGACTTTGTTCTTCCTCGCTTTTCGTTGAAAGACTCGGATGGCCCGAGTCTCGACCGGTTGTGGGCGCTGGTGATCGGCGCCGATAACGTTGACCCTCCCGAGAAAGACATCGCCTCAGAATGGAATCGGATCGCGGAGGCATGGCACCGTCTCGGGGTAGAGGTTAGTTTTCTCGGCCTTGCGGAACTCGCCCACAGCGTGCGTGGAGATGCGGAGACGCTCGACAAACTGCACATTCGAGGAGAACCACTCCTCTGGATCGCCCGGCTCATAGAGTTGGTGGGCGAATGGGCGAAGAACCACTCCGCGCTTCATTCCAAGCTGCTGGAACATCTTCTGCCAGACCAAACAGGTATTCTTCGATCCACAGAATCAATCTCACTTGACCGCGGGATTGACTCTCAGTTGAAGGATTTGGTGGAGCGGATCGGTCCGCGCGTTAGGTCTCGCCTATTGGACACTAGATTAGCCGAAGTTGCGAAAACAAATGAACTGCGCGATTTTGACAATGGCCTCGGGCTTATCGTCACCAAGTCTCTCGGTGCCGACGATCTCATTTGCGATGCCATCGCCCATTTGGACAAGCTCCTTCCCGACGGGACGAAAATCACTGCGGATGCCGCGCCCCTTCTCGTAAGCGCGAGGGCAATGCTCGTATATCTCTGGAGCACCGGCGGAGTAGGATCCACTGACTTTGCCAGGCGGCTTCCCCTTTGGACGCGGTCCGGAATCGTGGCTCGCTGCCCGAAGGGCACGATCATGATGGGTGCAGTCGCAGAATGGCCGGTGGACGCTCACGCGTTCGCGGACGCGTATCCGCCCCAACGCGTGCTTGACGATCTGTACGCAGCGGGGGGAGATCGCGACTCGATTGGGCAGGCGTTTGTTGCCTGGCGCATCACTGTGTCTTCGCCACTCATTGACGAGACTCCCTCGGACTTGCGTGGCGCACGGTTGGCTTCTGCGATGGTGGACGGCCAGTCGACCGGTGGATTAACGGTCGGTAATGTTCGGTTCAGTCAGATAGCACTGTTGCCGTCGGAGCTCATCTCGCGAGCCGCAGCAGACCAAAATCACGCAAAGCTACTTCTCGGGCTTGTTTTGTGCCATATCGCGCGGTCTGACCCAGCTTGGCGGGAGGACCAAGCCGTGGTCGGAAGGCGTGATGGGCACGACGTTCAATGCCGCGTGAGGCGCTCACTTTGGCTCGGAGATTTGCTTTATCGAGCATGGTTACCTGCAACGGGTGAAGACGGCAAGACCATTTCTGTTACCGCCTCTGCTGCTGCAATCAAGCCCCTTCTAGAGCCGTCCTGGCTGACTTCAAATGACTGCGCGATCGACCTTCTCACAGCTCACTTTGGCTTCAATCCGCTAGAGCTTCGAATTACGGCGGCAGCGGCTGACCCCGAAGCGAGAGCAAAGCTGGAAGAAGGGTTGGCCGCACTCGTTCAGTTGGCGGGTGCCGATGCCGGAGTGTATGCGAAATTGGCCGAAGATCTGGTCGCGCGCAAGAAAAGCGAAGAAGATGTCAATCGCAATCGGGCGCTTGGCCTTGCAGTCCAGGACGTGGTACGGCAGTGCATGGAGAAGCGCGGATTTAGACTCGAGTTAATCGACCGAGGCTACGACTATGACGTCACGTTGCCCGACGGTGACCCTCTGCTTGACGGTGCTCATCGATTGCAAATAGGACCGTGGATGATGGAAGTGAAAGCCACTACGAGCGGAGACGTCCGTATGACGCCTACTCAAGCGGAACGAGCCAGCACGGAACCGGATAGGTACTTGCTCTGTGTTGTCGACCTCCGCAACACTTCGGACGAAGAACGTCGTGGACCTTGGACAACAGACCTGGTAGAACCGCGGGCCTGGATATTTCCACACGTAGGTTCCTCTGTAGGACCGACATGGGAGCTGGTAGCAGAAGCTGTCGCTAGCCCTGTCGGTATTCGGAACGAGAAAGTGTTGCGGTATTCGGTACCACCGACAGTTTGGGAAAACGGTCTACGGCTGAAAGAGTGGGTCGGTTCTGTCCAGGGTAGCGCCTAAAAACCGAACCTTCGGACCTATAACCTCTATATTTTCCCGATAAACGCCCCAGTGTCTTGTAACCAAACCACATTCGGGTGCCGGTAGTGGTCCCAAACCTTGTCCGCCACTCCAGCTGTCATAGCCGGGGTCACCCTCAATGTTTTGAGAATTCTGCCGAAATTGTAATACATAAAGTGCACATCTACTGACTGCATGTGATTATCGACTTTCTGAGGCAAGCCATTCGTTAGCCGAGTGAATCTTCGCATAGACATCCGAATTGCTAGATTTTGCCGTTCCACAAATCTGGTTGAGATGTGTTTCGGGTCGGGATTCCCAATCGGCTTCAGGTCGCCTCACATTTTGTGACTCCTTTTTCAGATTAGGGAGGACTTGCGCAGTCTAGGCGAGCAGGGGATCTAGGTCGTGAACTGCCTCTTCGACAACGAGATGGAAACCGAACACGGACGTTCTGCGGAACTCGTTTCGCAGTTTCAAAGAGTTAGCAGGCCGGAGTTTTGAATGGATTATTGAACACCCGAACTATGCTGGCATGCAGCTGCATCAAAAACATTTGTTTTTGGGCAATCTAAAGTTTAGAGCTCGGGCCCAACAAAATCAGGGCGTTAGGGGCACAAGTTCGGGCAGGTTTTTGGGCAAGGAAACAAATGCTCGCTGGGCAGTCCCTTTGGATATTCCTAAGGAAGCACAAATTTCTGCCCAAGAGCACCCTTCTTTGCGAAGAACGCCAATCTTGAGGCTATCCACTTGAACTCGAGGTCTTCCAAGACGCTTCCCGCGTGTTTTCGCCAGTGCCAACCCAGACTTAACGCGATCACGAATCAATTCACGTTCAAACTCAGCGATGGATGCAAAAATCCCGAATACAAGCCTTCCATTTGGCGTGGAGGTATCAACCCCCTCATGGAGACTAACGAAATCAATTCCGAGGGCGCGGAACTCCTCGAGCGCGTTCACGAGTTGACGTAGGCTCCGGGCAAAGCGGTCATAACGGTAGACCACCACGCAGTCGACAGTCCTCTTCCGACAATCGGCGATTAGCCGATCGAGTGCAGGGCGACGCTCTTTTGACCCACTGATGCCCCTGTCCACGTACTCGTGGACGACCTGCCATTCACGTCTAGAACAATACTGACGCACCTCCTCGAGTTGCATTTCAGGATTTTGCCCGTTGTTGGTGCTCACTCTAAAGTAGATCGCAGCTCTTTTCATGGCTCACCTTTGATCCGCACTTTTAGGCCTTCCACCAAGTTTTGCCCACTTCTCAAGCTCGGTTTTTGAGTGCCTTTTAGCTCGCGCCAAGCCACCCAATCGAGCCCACGCTTGTCTTTGCTCACGCGTAGTCCGGAGAGTGCGAGCAATGCCCCCTAATTTACCTAGGCTGACTGCATGAGGGTTTTTTCCTATCATATTTGTATCTTACTTAGCGCTAAGTAAGAATGTCAAGGAAATTTACTTGGGTTGCTAGATCAAAACGGGAAATACAGGGCCAGTTGGATTGGATGTTGATGATCCCTTATCTAATGAAAACCTTACTCGCCAAGTTGCTGCGCAGTGTCACCGCCCGAGTGCGCGGCGAAGCCTCGCGGCCTCGCTGTCGAGGCCTGCTTTCTGTAAAGCGTACACCGCGTCCCAAACCAAGCGCTCCAGCTTTTGGATTTGCTCCTCCCTCTGAGCAACAGCAGCGTCGTGGCCGGCCCACTGACGAATTAGAGCCCAGGCTGCGCGGTATTCATTGAGCAAGCTAACCAAGTAATCTTCGCCCGGCTGACGTGCTTCCTGTGCCCACTTCCCTTCAGTACCCTCGACTCCCGCTAAAACAGTCGCTGGTTCCGCAGCGCAGAATTTTCGGGCAAGTTCCAGTGCCTCATCGAATGGCAAACGCAATGTTCCCTGGCGATCCGTGTAGGAAATCATAGAGTTCTCTCTCGCCACCACTTTAGCTCGCGTCTTGAGTCTATCTAGGGCTTCCGGTGAACACCTTAACGTTCCCCTGTAAAAACTCACTTCATCCCCAACACTCTCGTAAATCTCATACATCGCATGCGCAATTGGGGATTGTTCCTTGTATCCAAGGTGCAGGTTGTGGTTCTGAAGCCGCTGCTCACTCTCTTCTTCTTTCAAAAACGCTTTTCGCTCCTTCCATGAGACTATAAGCTGCCCTGACTCCACATAGTCAACAAGGCCTGGATTTGGCTCAACCCATTTCACCTTCCATTTGTTTTTGCGAATGTGCTCAAGGATGCGTACTCGCTGAAATGTTGCCCCGACAGCGCGCTTCTCACGTAGGGCATACTCTACACCCGGTTGAATCTCAGATTTCAGCATGAAGACCCTCCACGAAAGTCAGCCTCCCCGCGTGCTTCATAGCGTTGGGGCTCTGAAGGCTTATCTGCAATGCTGAGATATTGCAACAGAAGCGGTGAATCGTTGCCTTTTCAGACTTTTCCTCATTCCCTCGCTTCGCATCTCGTAGCGGGCAACGGCAACCTCGCTCTGGTGAAGCAAGCCCTTGGCCACCGCTCTAGCAGCTCCACCATGGTCTACGTCGGGACCACGGATGCCCAGGCCGCTGAAGCAGTCCAGTCTGCCCTGATGGGAGTTTTCAAGGTCTTTCGCGCGTGGCCTTTCGCTAAGCAATAAATGCAAGAACTTGGGATGGGTGGCTTAACCGAGTATCTGTGGAAACCGTTCACCGATTCTGTCCCAATGCATTAAAGGGCGAGGTGTGACGCGCCGGAAAGCCCTAAAACGTAGGAATAAATGATAAGGCGAACAGGAAGTAAACCGTTCTCTTTAAAAACTCCGTTCTGACTGAACTGGCTGAATCGGCAGCAGCTGCTGCCACGCGAAGGTTTGATTACCGAGATACTAAATTACAGTTCGGAAGCGCCATCTCGATTTATATCGAGGAGTGTCCGTATTCCACGATAAAAAGCCTCTTTGCGATACCTAAGCTCCCATTGATTCAGAACTTCCCTCAGATCTTTAGTAGCGCTTTTGATGGCAATCTTCGCCCTGGGATGTTTCTTGCGCAGGTTCTGGAGCTTGCGCATACATTTCTCTATGGAGGGCTCGACAGTCTTTCGCGATGTGTGGGCGTTGTCAATCCACCGAGGAGGGATGTTGCCTTTCAGCTTCAGAAATCCTTTCACGGCTGAACCCGAGCAGGAGTCAAACAGCTGGGCTTCTCGTGGCATGTTGGTCTCCTTACAATTGCTATTTGCAGTATATTCTTCAACCAGCCCCAGAGCGATTATAATTACGTCACGCCCTCCGTCGAATTGGGCTCAAATAGACTGAGGGGCAAGATTCATCGAGAACGACTGCCCCGTACAACACGGTGCAGGTGTACCATCGTCAATCCACCCATACCAAGGCTCGACGACTTGGCCTTGAGCTTCATCCTGCTGAAATCGTCAATTCGGCCTCAACAGTGTCCGGGTCGGGTTCGACATCCTCGCCCTCCTCTTGAACGGTTCCGGCATAGGCTGCCTTTCCTGTCGCTTGTTCGATGAGCACCAGGAGGCGTTTCTGCCGATCCTCCATGAAAGCGTCAAAATTATCAGCCCTCAAAAGCGAAGGATCAATCAAATGAGAGGTGAGAAAGGCATCTAGTCTCACAGGATCAATCGGTGGCGCTGTGTCAGTGCCCTTTTCCAATTTGGCAAGATACTCAGAGGGGGCAACGCCACCGATGATCCGGTTTGTCCGGTATGAAAGAGGTGTCTTGTTGATGATGGAATCAAAGACCTTCGGCTCGATTTTATGGCGCTTGCACCAATCTTGCGGAAAGATGTGGTGAATATCGACGTTTTCGTTAAAGAACACAATGTGGTCGAACTTCCGTCCAGAGCGAAAATCCTGAGCACCTTCCTTCATCAAGAGAGCATTAAGGCCTTTGTAGGCGGCAGATAGGCGCATACGCATGGTCTTCAATCTGTCGGCGCGGAATATGGTTTGACTGACCGTTGATGGTTCGTCACCACCCTTCAGCCAAGAGGGTACTTCCATGAAATCGCGTGCGATGCGGGTCTCGACTGCGGAACCATAAAGCTCACCAAATACGCCATTCCAATACCACCTGACCAGCTTGGCTCTGTTGGCGTCGTGCTCCCAAGAATCACCTGTATCGGCGAGTATAGCGGCCAACGGCACGATTTGTGATTGATAGGGGAGATCAAAAATACGATAAATGTACAGCGTGTGCAAGAACTTGGCTGCCTGCACGAAGCCGCGCTCCACTTGTACTTCATAGCGCGTGTAGGCTTCAAGAGGGAGATTCAGCAGCGCCTGACGGTTGCATGTAACAGCAGGCAATTCCTTGCCTTGCTTACCCGCGGCCTCAGCCAAACGTCGTCGATCACGCGTATGGAAAAGAGAAATTGCCTGAAGGAAATCCGTATTGGAAACATTTGCTATGATACCCGCATCTGTACCGGGAGGACCGAGGGTCGCCTTGAAACGTCGATGCCTCCCCTCCGTTCCGTCATCGCCGTACCAGTCTTTGCGCAATTCATGGCCCGAGGCAGCATACATCGCCGTGACTAGCTCAAACGCATCTAGCGCCTTACCACCGGTGTTTACCTTCTCGAAGACGATACATACGGCTTCCTTCGAGGTTGATCTATCCAAGGTGATAACCGGCACTCGATAGGATTTGAAATTCTCCAGAACCTGGTGCTTGAAGGTCCGAAATTCCTTGCGGACATTTTCATTTTTGTCACCCGGCCAATTTTGGTCGAAGCCGTCTTGCCACTCGTCCCAATCGAAGACTTGGGTAAGTGGGAACATGAGAGACGCGTATTCTTTCTCAGGCGATGACAAATCCAGAACAGTTTCGCGGCCGAAATCAGTTCGGACGATCCGATCCTCAGGTACGCCGATAATGGCTTCTTCCCGTTCCACCGAAGGATCAAGCGATTTTCGAATGTCGATATAGAACCAGCGCTTTACCTTCTTGTTCTTTGGGGTGACTGTCTCAACCACTTTCCTTCTAAGGATGACTTGATAAAGCGAAGTCATTCGCTGCTGACCGTCAAGCAGTAGAGACTGGGGCACCGTTTGTTTTGCTTCAGTCGGCGCGCCTTCAACGGGTCTGGGTTTGAAGTTTACCGGCCCACCCGTGTCAAGCGACATTAGAGCACCCACGGGAAAAGCTCGGGAGACTGAAGCGATTAAGCTCCTGATGCGCTCCTCATCCCAGACCCAACTCCGCTGGAAATCCGGCAATTGAAGGACCCCCAAATGGCAGTTGTCGAGAAGATTGTCCAAGTCAAACGGATTTGTCTGAAACGTTGATCCGGCCATACGATGGTCTCCTTGCCAAATCCGGGATCGATCCCAGAAAACACACACTTTCTAGCGCGCGAAGCGCGATACTGGGCATAGGCTGCGTTGACAGTGCCGTGGGTCACAGCGGATTCGTGAGAGGGTCGGGATGGGGTGCAAACGGCTTAATCCGTTCGACCTCACCCGCAGCGAATCCCTGCCAAGCAAATGTTGCGAGGTTGCGCTTCGTGTCGCAGTTGCGTCCCAGGGCCGGTTTGGTTCGCCTTGCTGCGCCGATCAGCGTTGGAACTGCGTTTTGTCCACGCCACAAAGTGCTGACAAGCATCGTCAATTGTCAGCGTTTCTATGCTTTGTAGTCGTAACCAAGGTCCATCAACTTTTGTTCACAAATCGTGATTTCCTCTGGGGAAAAAAGGGGACGCCATTTCGGGTGGAGAACATACGCCTCAACAGAAAGGTCCAACCTGCCGTGTTCCCAAAGCACCTCAAGCCCGTCCGCCATTGGAGTCTTAATGAGTTGGCGCGCCGCTTCCACGGCCCCGCGTTCGTTTACCATCTGTAAGAAACGAAGGGCATTATAGTCGCATTCATTTTTGGTTCTTTCATACAACTCCATCATCTCTACTTGGAACTCTTCACGGAGTATTTTAGGGTTCACGACTTTCCGTTTTCCCGATTCTTTTCGCATCTTCACAGATGTCCTCCTCGATGATGCACTGCGGTGTCACGTTGCTTGGTTTGGAGCGAACATGCAATCCCGATTGTTCGTATGCGGTCACGGGGCGTTCTTTCTGCGGGTTTCCTTGCGTGCCAGCCGGATCGCTTTCCACGCCGCTTTGTCGCCGTACATGGCTTTCAAGGCTCCGAGGGCGACGCGGAACGTGTCGAGGGTCACCCTAATTTTTGTGTGAACCCGGTTGTATCTTGCGGAGGCGGGCGATTCGATTCCTGTGGATTTGGGCCGGCTGAACCTCGTCTTCGAATGTTTCATGTATTTCTCCTTTTAGGATTTGAGCTCAATCTGACTTGGAACTTCCCGTGCCGACAATGTTATCTGGTGCGAGCGCCCCAAATGGCTCTCGGGCCCATTTGGCTCTAGGCTACAGGCTGACCGTAAGTGAGTTGGTGGCGCCGGTCACAAACCGCTGAAACCTCAATAAAGCTTCAATGTTCCGCCGGGGCCCAAAAGGCAACAGAACGCAGTCCTGATCCTTGGGAAACCGTCGGTTAAAAGGAAGGCAGGCCCACCGCAAGTCTTCTTTGGTGCACCCTGCCCTTTGCAAGTAGTCACCCATTTCCGGTTCCACACTTCCAAGCGCAGTCAGCGGGATAAGACAAGGCTCTACGAGACAGATGCTCCAGCGAATGCATGCCGCTCGCATCTGATCGTTCGAGCTTGATGAGATCACCAACACTGAGTAATGGTCCGATGCTGAGTCGGACAGACTATCGCGAGTCCTTCCGAGATGCAGGTCCAGCGCGCGAGCCCAGAACTCTGTCGGAACTGCTCGCCCAACACCTCCACATAAGTCCTTAGCTTCGAGGTGAAGGAATTGTGGGCCGTCATAGACAAAAAGATCCGTTTCGGGTGAAAGTCCACTGTAATATACCCCGCCATGAGGACCGCGTCGAATCCTGCGCTCAGTCCGAAGCCATCTAGAGCGCGCGAGCCCCTCTAAATCTTCCTCCAAGTAGAGGCCCGGCTGAGCGCCGCGTTCGCGCTGCTCATCGCGAAGCAACCTGTGCACGTCGAAGAGGTATTGCGAAAGAGCGGCTCTCATCATGGCATTCACCATTAGTCAACAGCACCAATGCGGCGGCGGCGAGTAGTGCTAGGAGTATCCTCGTTCACCCGAAGGTCCTGAGTGATCGATCTGGCCTCGGGTTCCCCAATTCGTGCCCAAGCATTTCGAGCACCTTCTTCGATTAAATCGTGAGCGACTTTGAGCACTTGCCCGGGTCTCCCACCACTGACATCCAGCAAAACGCCTACAGCCGCACGATTCAATGGATGAAGAGAGTCAAACTCTGTACCTTCCAGTCGAAACCTTTTCATATAACCAAGGAGGAGCTTCTCGGCGTCTTCGAGCCGCTTCAGAGGTTTCAAAATGACAGTAATCCTTTCGTTTTGCTTCAAGAGATGATCAATCTTCGGCAGGCGTGCAAGAGACCAATACTCCTCAACAGATCTCGCCGCAGCGGGGTGCATAGTAAGAACGTAACTCGCCATGTCGCCAAACGGCTGAGTCTCGATGGCGATGTCTCTGAAGCGTTCGACTTCCAAACTCCGGCGCTTCTTTGGAGTGTCGGCGCTTGCGAAGTCTTCGACCTGATCGATGAAGAGGAACACGCGCTTGATTCCTGCAGCACGCGCGATAATCAAGCAACTGCTGAGAAGGCCAAACCCATCCTTAGCATTCGCATCACGGAGGAAACTGACTAGGCTTCGCCAATCGGCATTCGCGAAATGATTCAAGAGCTGGCGATCGGGGGAGCCCAAGGTCTTGCCGCCGAGAGCCAGATTGGTCTCCCGAACCGCATCACGGATTGTCTCAGCTTCGGCTTCAGATCGATCTTTGATTGAGTTCGTCGATCCTCTTTGGAGGCGCCGCACGAAGTGCTCGCGAAGGATCTCAAGGGGAGAGCGTCCGCTCAAAGAATCAATCTGAGCCAAGTACCTGACTTGTTCCAAACTGACGGCCGCCAGCCCCGTAACGTCTGTCTTGTTAAAGGTACCCATCGTTGCAAGCACAGCGGTTTCATTCGCCTCCACGTCATCGAATTCGTTTGCGAGGAGAACGTGACGGCCGAGATCAATATTAATCTCCCGTGCGATGTGACCAAGCAGAACGGTTTTGCCGAAGCCGCGAGCCTCGTCACCCTCGCCGAGAGACCAAAGGAAATGAAATTTGCTGCCTGAATCGATCGGCCCGACGACGAACTTTCCGATCGCCTCGGCGTATTCCTTGGGCACCACATCCGCATTGTAGAGCGAGCCGTTCTCGCGCTCGTCACTGCTCCCCCACTGGGCGATCGCGCTTGGAGGGAACGGATTCTGCCCAAAGCCATAACTGTCTCTGACAAAAGACCTAGGACGGACCATATTTTTGCTCCTCTCGGTTACGTTTCAACAGCGTTATCAAGTAAAACTGGCGATCCCCGATCCGGAACGGCTCCTCAGAAGGAGGAAGTTCATCCCCCCCACCTCGGTCGAGGTTGACCGCATACCGCGAGTCAACCAACGTCTGCGCGTGCAATTTGCGGAGAACTCTGTCGAAGTCGGAGCCATGAATACTCAAACGATGGCAAACTTCAGCGCGGAGAACGTGGATTAGCGCGAAACCACCGCGCCGATCGTGGAGCGAGAAGAAACTTTCTATTAACTGGTCTTTAATAACATTATCTGTCTCGCTGTTAGGCTTGAACCAGACAGGCCCGCGCAACGCCTCTGCTGCTGGCGTGGCTGTGGGCGTCAAGCTTGGTACTGGCGCAAACGACGTCGCCCAAACAGTCCATCCGCGACGACCGGCCAGTGAGCGCGTATGCCAAATCACATTCAGGTCCGATAAAAGAGAAACGGCTGAGCGGAAAGTCACATAGTCCATACGCATCCCATAGGTCTGAAGGAGAACACGCACTATTACATCGTTCACCGCCTTGACGACCGCCTTGGCGAACAAATGCGATTTCTGTGATTTCTGCTCTTGATCTAGGCGTTTCCAAGCCGCATTCAGGTAAAGGTTCATACTGCTTTCGAGATCGTAAAGAGGAATATTCAGCTTCAGTACCTCGCGAACTGAATCTGCAACCAGGACACTCACCGTGCGAAGGGGCTCGGGCGGTTTCTCCCTCCATGAATCAGCATCGCCAGGTAACTCGGATGTTTGAATCCTCGGGAAGAAAAACTCTCGCGACCTGAGTAGTTGATGGAGTTCCCGCAGGTAGGGATGCGCAATTAGCATGGCTTGTGCGAATCGATACCGAAACTCCAAGCGGCTCTGTTCCTCTACGTCAAGAGCCAGAAACTGCTCGCCTTCTGCAGTCAGAGTGAATTTTCGAGCGCGATGCGCGTCAAGCTGATCGGAACGACTCGGAAGAGCCGCCCGGCTCACGAGACCAAGGCGCATCAGTTCGCGAAGCACATCGCGTGCGTTTGACCAAAATGTATTCAGGGAAATTCGATTGCGGGACTCGGAATACGCGGGTCGCATACGGATTAGTTCTTTTCGGATGGAATCGAAAGTAAACTGCTCCGCGGTTAACCCAAGAGCCTCAAATAGATAGTTGACTTGATCTAGCTTAGGTATCGTGTCAGTTTTGCGCTGCGCCATGGCTTATATCTCCCATCCCGGTTGTGTGTGGTCGGCGAAAAAATTCTCAGCGAATTTTCGCTCGATCGTCCTTACGCCTTGACTGGCCGCAAAATCGAAGAGAAAAAACAACCGCTGAAGGCAATAACCCGGCCTTCCGTGGTCCAGCTCATAAACTAGGTCGATCGCACTCTCAGTCAACGGGTGTACTCCATGCGTTCGTCCTGCCACGCGGACGGCATCAATGTAGGTCCTGACGAGATCTGTAAATCGCGCCCTGCTCATAGGGCCAAGGCGGACAACATTGCCAGCGTTGCTTTCCATTTCCATAGATCCGAGAACCTCTTCCGGCCAGTATCTAGACAGAATCCGTGAGGCCCGAGGATGCATGGTCAGCACGAAGGTGAGACGCCTGCGTAGGACCCGGTCCGTGGAACACAGATACGCAAGTCTTGGGAAATCACGCCGCAACTTGTAGGACGGCGTCATGAAACTTGCAAAATCCTCAACTTGATCGACGAGGATAAAAAGACGATGCACGCCAACCTGCCGGAGGAAACCGACACAGGAACGAAGGAGCTCCGGCCCAAGACGGACTTTGTGCCACTGTGAAAACTCGTAGCCGTTACCCAGATATTCGGCCCAGCTTCCAGGCTCTTCGTGACAGAGTTTGTAAAGGAGGGTGGGAGACCACCCCTCATTGCGCTGTTCTAGAAACAGCTTAGTGGATTCGTAAATT
>Ga0335069_10004330_pt1 | contig 21107 bp, 22 predicted proteins | sample Lox_Sample_11_FD_206714 | JGI IMG/M metagenome (GOLD analysis project Ga0335069, IMG submission 206714) | Soil microbial communities from Loxahatchee National Wildlife Refuge, Florida, United States - Lox_Sample_1.1 | ecosystem: Environmental > Terrestrial > Soil > Wetlands | place: USA...
AATCCAACGATCCAAAACCTATGGCAAAGAAACATCTGACCAAGAAACAACAGACCTTCTCGATCACCGCACCTGGTGCGACCAGCGTCAAACTGGTTGGCAGCTTCACGCACTGGGAGAAGAACGCCATCCACCTGAAGCAAGAGCCGGACGGGGTATGGCGTGTGACCACGGAGTTGCCGGCGGGATCCCATCGCTATCGCTTCATTGTGGACGGCCGGTGGTGCGACGATCCGGAATGCACCCTGCGGGTGGACAATCCGTACGGCAGCCAGGATTCGGTTCGTCAAGTCACCTGATGAGGAAATATTTACCGGAGAGCCCCCCGAGCTTTCAGATAAGAACGTATAGGCGCAAGGGGGCTCTCTTCCACAACCGTCACCCGTTTCAATCTATGAAAAATAATACGTATAAGTTCTGGACCGCTCTTTTGTTCACGGCGCTTCTGGCCTCGACTGGCGCTTACGCCAGCGAGGCGGATATTCATATTCCGAACCTGACCCAGGTCAGATTTGATGGTCTGGGAGGCATGAGCGGCTTGGGCCTGATGTATTTCGGCATCGTGATGTGCGCCATTGGCGCCATTTTCGGCTGGGTCCAGTACAAGCAGACCAAGGCCCTGCCGGTGCACGAGTCCATGCGCAACGTCTCCAACATCATCTGGGAGACCTGCAAGACTTACCTCTTCCAGCAGGGCAAGTTCCTGGTCATCCTCTGGGTTTTGATCGCGTGCTGCATCGTCTATTACTTTGCCGGCTTGCAGGGCGCCGGCTTGGGGAATGTCGCTGTCATCCTTGCCTGTTCGGTACTGGGCATCCTCGGCTCCTACGGCGTCGCCTGGTTCGGCATCCGCATCAACACCGTCTCGAACTCGCGCACCTCCTTCTCCGCCCTCAAGGGCAACCCGTTGGCGACCCTGGGCATCCCTCTGCGCTCCGGCATGAGCGTCGGCCTGCTGCTGGTGTGCGTCGAACTGTTCTTCATGATCTGCATTCTGGTCTTCCTGCCGCGTGCGTTGGTGGGCCCCTGCTTCATCGGGTTTGCCATCGGCGAATCGCTCGGCGCCAGCGCCCTGCGCATCTGCGGCGGCATCTTTACCAAGATCGCCGACATCGGCTCCGACCTGATGAAGATCGTCTTCAAGCTGCCTGAGGACGACCCGAAGAACCCGGGGGTCATTGCCGACTGCACGGGTGACAACGCCGGCGACTCCGTCGGCCCGACCGCCGACGGTTTCGAGACCTACGGCGTGACCGGCGTGGCGCTGGTTTCTTTCATCGCCCTGGCGCTGGCGGCCAACCAGGGCGTCTGCGCGACGCTCATTATCTGGCTGTTCACCATGCGCGCACTGATGATCGTGACCTCCCTGGTCTCCTATTTCCTGAACCAGGCGATCAGCCGAGCCAAATACGGCCATCAGAAAGATTTCGACTTTGAAGCGCCCCTCACGCACCTGGTATGGATCACCTCCGCCGTCTCGATCCTGATCACGTTTGCCGCCAGCTACCTCCTCCTCGCACAGCAGACCGGCCTCGATCCGAACCTCTGGTGGGGCCTTTCCATCATCATCTCCTGCGGTACCGTGGCCGGGGCACTGATTCCTGAGTTCACCAAGATCTTCGTCAGCACCACCTCCCGCCACGTGAAGGAAGTGACCAATTGCTCGAAGCACGGCGGCGCCTCGCTGAACATCCTCTCGGGCTTTGTCGCGGGCAACTTTTCCGCCTTCTGGATGGGCCTGGTCATCCTGTTCCTGATGTTCGTCGCTTACTACTTCTCCCAATTCCCCGGCGTGGTCAGCATCATGCCCGAGAAGTCCAAATTCGCCGCGCCGATCTTCGCCTTTGGCCTGGTGGCCTTCGGCTTCCTGGGCATGGGGCCGGTGACCATCGCCGTGGACAGCTATGGGCCGGTAACCGACAATGCCCAGTCTGTCTATGAGCTGAGCCAGATCGAGAGCATCAAGACCGTCAAAGAGGACATCAAGCGGGACTTCGGCTTCGACGCGGACTTCGAGAACGGCAAGTATCAACTGGAAAAGGGCGACGGCGCCGGCAACACCTTCAAGGCCACCGCCAAGCCGGTGCTCATCGGCACGGCCGTCGTCGGGGCGACCACGATGGTGTTCGGCATTATCATCCTGCTCGAGAATCTATTTGGCGGGGTGATTCCCAAGCTGAGCCTGGTGCAGCCTCAGGTCATCCTCGGCCTCCTCATGGGCGGGGCCGTCGTTTACTGGTTCACCGGCGCGTCCTGCCAGGCGGTCGTCACCGGCGCCTATCGGGCGGTGGTCTATATCAAGGAGCACATCAAGCTGGACGCCTCGAAGGCCTCCGTCGCCGACAGCAAGGAGGTCGTGCGCATCTGCACCGTCTATGCGCAGAAGGGCATGTGGAACATCTTCATTGTGATCTTCTGCCTCGCGCTCGCGCTGTCCTTCTTCAATCCGTATTTCTTCATCGGCTATCTCATCGCCATCGCGTTCTTCGGCCTGTTCCAAGCCATCTTCATGGCCAACGCCGGTGGCGCCTGGGACAACGCCAAGAAAATCGTCGAGGTGGACCTGCGCCAGAAGGGCACTGACCTGCACGCCGCTACGGTCGTGGGCGACACGGTGGGCGATCCGTTCAAGGACACCTCCTCCGTCTCCCTCAACCCGGTCATCAAGTTCACCACGCTGTTCGGACTGCTGGCGACCGAGATTGCCGTGACCATGAAGAGCCAGGGCCTTAAGACGGGTATCGGCGCGGTCTTCTTCATCGTGGCCTTGGCCTTCGTCTATCGCTCTTTCTACGCCATGCGTATCCCGGAAGAGAACACCGCCGGCGCCAACGCCACGCCGGCGACCCCTGACGAAACCCATCGCGAACAAGTGGCCCTCGCCAAGTAGGACGAGGAGGCCTCGATGGCACATTCCATTCCCTCCTCCATCGAACAATGCTGAAGGTTCGCAAAAGCAATCGTCCTTTCGCCTCGTCCGAAGCAGATCCTCCAGTGCTAGCCACTGGGCAACACCTCGACCCCCAACCTCCGGCATCAAGAATCAAGCCTCAGGTCCACGCTGACTGGGATGCTTCAGTTTGAATGGCTTTGTTGAATGAGAGGGCCAGGCGGGTGATTCTCTCGGACAACACAGCGAAGGTCTTTACCCGTTGCCCGACCTTGCCCTCCAGATCAGCCGAGGCATAGCCCTCGACCGCTGCTTGCAGTCGGGCGAATGCGACCTCCAGGTCCGGCGCTGAAGCTGTTGGCTTGTCGTCCAGCCGGTTAGCCACATGCTCAAGCGTTCTCGCCAGGCATGCATCAAACTCCTGTTGCGCACGCCTTATCGCGTCGGGCAGTTCGAATCCGGGAAGCTGGAGCCGGTACTTGAACAGGGTGACGCGAGTCAGGAACAACAAGCGGAGCTGCGGTTGCAGCGCTAGAATGTGCGTGCGCGCGGCGAGGTCCTGGTGCCGCGTTGGGCCGAACTCGAAAAGCACCCCGTCCCCCAGGGACCGAATGTCGTTAAAGCGGCTATTGATGGTTTCTCGAACCGCGTAGCTCTGGTTGATCGCCACTTGAAGTTCACCGGCGGTCGGATCGCGGGCCAGCTTAGCCAGGGAACGAAGAAGCGAAATGAGCGCCTTCTTCATTCCCACGATCGCTCGCGCGCCCCATAGACCATCAAAGGCGAGCCACATCATCATCAGCCCCAGCAGAATGCCGACGACGCGGTCGCGCGCAATGCTCAGTGAGGTCTGGATGGTGAACTCCGAAACGTTGATGAGGTAAAAGGCAACCAGGAGCTGAAGACCAAAATACGACAGGCGTGGACCGGAAGACATTATCCATACACCCAGGCAAGTGACTCCCAGGAATAAAAGACTGAAGCTGGCGATCGAGTCGATCCCGGGCAGGATGAAGATTTGGGCCAGCATGCCCAGGGCTCCACCCGCCAGCGCGCCGGTGATGCGGAGAACCTGCTTTTGTCGAGAGGAGCCGATGGTGCTTAAAGCGGTCAAGTAGCAGGTCGTAACCGCTGTGCTGATCCCGGGCCAACTCAGCGCTGTGTAGATGACGTAGCAAATGCTGGCCGCCAGACAACCCCGCAGGGCAAACCTGATGTGTTCCGGATTGGTAAACGCGTCGGGTGCAAACACCGATTGAGCAGGCGAATATTCCGGTGAGACAGGCGCGTAGGCGGTCAGCGATTCAGACCCGGCAAAAACCTGCGGAATCCGCGACACGGTTATTTCAAGTTCGGTTAACAGCGGGATGCCGGCGGCAGCATTACCTTCACCGCGCGCACCCAGCCGTGGGATTCTTCCTTCAACCAGATCGGTTCGGATCGTGGCGACGTCGTGGAGCAAGCTCCGGCAGCGTTCCCTGGCCCCGGGGGAAAAACGCGGATCGTTGTGCATTAGCGTGACTGCGAGGTCCACCAACCTACCTACCAGGGCGACTACCGCACCCATTTGTTCGCCGTAGCTCTGAGAAGTCGCGGAGCGCTCCAGCACCCGGCGCAACCTTGAAGTGCCCAGCATGACGAGCAGTGTGAGTTCGTCGTCGGTCTTCTTCTCGACAGGGCGTTCTTCAGCGTAGCAGGCGAGCAGGTCCTGGACGGCGGCCAGGCGCCGCGCAAGTGCCTGGAGAAGGTCTTGCGACTGGTAGCGGGCCGCGAACACCAGCTCGACCCCGGCGGTAACAACCTGAGCCAAAATCAGTCCCGCGACAATCCAGAGAGTCCGTTCGACTTTGGCCTCCACACCGATATGCTCATCCCAGAGGGGAATCATGATGACCACCAGCCAGCCAAAACGCGACGCAGCCAGGTAGTTGGTCATAGCGCTCAGCGTGAAGAAAGACACAAACAACGCTGCTACGACCCAAAGCAGCCGCAGCATGGGATCCCCGGCAAAGAACATCGCGCCCGCGATGACGAACACCGTCGAGAAGGTGAAGGCAATGACACTGGTCTTCACGTCCTTAAGCGTGGCCTCAGGGTCTTCGCGCGAAAGGATCAGGGCGAGAAAGGCAGGATAGGCCCCATACGGGATGCGGAAGGTCATCACGGCCACCATGACTACGGTTGCCGCTAAAACCATCCTCGCCACCAGCGCCACCCGTCCTGGATAAGGCGCAAGTTCTCCCTTGAGAAACTCCCGAAACCAGGAGAGGGGCTGGGACCCTTCCGCAAGAGAAACTGCGATCGCCCCGGCTTTCACTCTTTTCGAATCACGACAACCGCCGATTCGCTCACGCGGAAGAGCTCCGGCTCAGGATCTTCGACGCGCACCCGCACCGGGTATCTGGACGCCAGGTGCACCCAGTTCAAAGTCCGCTGGACATCCGGCAGGCCGCTCTGGAACCGGCCAATGACATCGGCGTCCGGCGTAACGCCGAAGCCAATGCTGTCAACGATCCCGGCAAACCGCCGGTTGGGCTTGGACATCACATAGACGTCAGCCTTCATGCCGGGTTTAACGTGTTCGAGCTGCCCTTCGCGGAAGTTGGCCACGGCCCACCAACGCCGCGCGTCAATCAGCAGGAACATCTCCTGCCCGGCATGGGCGTAAGCGCCTTCGGCGATCGTGAGATTGGTCACGCGCGCGTCGAAAGGCGCATAGACCCGGCAGTTGTCGAGATCGTAGCGCGCTTTCTTTACCGCGGCGGCCTTGGCACCGCGTTGGTTAATCAGCGGCTCAAGCGTCGTCACCGCGTTGGCGGCCTGCTCGTGCTGGGACCTGGCGGAGCTGTGTTTAGCTTGCGCCAGGAGCAATTGCGCCTGCGCCTCGCGAAGCGCTTCCTGGTGCGAAATCTGCGCTGTCTTTGCCTTATCAATATCGTCAGGCGTGACAAACTGCTTCACCAACAACGGCTCAAGGCGATGCAGGTTGTTGCTGGCGTACTCCCACTCGGCCTGCGCGCGCGTGACGGCCTTTTCCGCGGCCGTTATCTCGGCCTCGGCGCTCCGGATATTGGCTTCCGCCACCTGCACGGCACTCTTGAGGGCTGCGATGCGGCGCTGCTCATCCTCAATTTGTCCTTCCAGCGCCGCCTGCTCCGAAAGCGCCCTCTCCAAAGCGTATTGATACGGCCGGTCATCAATTTCAAACAGCAGTTCGCCTTTTCTCACGAACTGATTGTCGTGCACGGGCAGCCGAATCAACGGACCTTCGACCTGCGGCGCGATCCCAATGAGGTTGGCCATCACCGTTGCGTCGTCTGTCCGGGGAAAGTGGGTCGTTTTGTAGAACACGACCAGTCCCAGCAACACGGCGGCCCCCACGATCCCAATGCTCAACCAGCGCCCCGCAAGCTCGCGAGAATTGACGGCGGGGCCGACCACGGAGGTTCCGGGCCCCTCAACACTCTTCGGGCTGACGGCCAGTTCCGGGGTATTCAATTCACTTTCTGCACTCATAAGGCATCGGTCCTTTGTCAGCTAAAGAAAATCAGCCACAACAAAAATGTGAAGAACGCCGCCAAACTGGGATAAACCAGGATGGGCCAGGAGAGGGCGACTTTCTGGCGCAGCAGGAGCCAGCGGGCGAAAAGCGCCAGCAAAATGCCGATGATCAGGCACACGATCCAAGCCGGAAACAGCGAGCCCATAATGTCAAACGTCGGCGCCCGGCCACAGCTCGTCACGAGCCACGGCACGAGCGCGACCCCGTACCCTGAGCAGTGACGCATTCCGTCCTTTTTCATCGCCCGCTCCTCCTCGCCGTGGGTTGGATTGAATCTCCGGTTCTAAACGCCAGTTCGGCAAGCGCGGCGAGCACCTGCGTGCGCGCCAGGACATCGGTTGAACGGGCCTGCGCCAGCGTGCGCTGCGCGGCGGTCACGTCCAGCAAATTGCGAACACCGCGGTTATAGGACTCCAGGGCCGCGGCGTACGATTGCTCGGCGGCGGCAAGCAGCGCCAGTGCCGACTGCCGCTGGCGAAAGGCGGTGCGCAAGTTCGAGTAGGCCCGCCAAACCTCCTCCGCGATGGCATCGCGCGCGGCGTTCACACGCGCTTCAGAGGCCTGCACATCGGCTTTCGCGCCCTGGAGCTTGCTTCTTCGGGCTCCCCCGTCGAACAAGGCCCAGGTCAGGCTCAGGCCTGCCCCGCCGACGAAATCTCCCCTGTGGACCCAGGGACCCGAGTCCTGCGAGCCATAAAGACTTTGCCCGCCACCCGCTGCGCCAAGGCTCAAGACCGGATAATAGGCGGCGCGGGCCTCTTTGACTCTGGCGTTGGCTGCCCGAAACTCCGCCAACTGCTGCATCAGGTCCGGCCGTTGGGCGAAGGCCCGATCCAGCGCCTGTTCGACGGTATCAGCAAGGCTATCCGGGATGGCCAACTGCTCAAGCGCTTGCACGCGAACCGGGATGGTCCGAGGATTCCCGAGCGCTTTCCCCAGATTCCCCTGGGCGATTTCCTGCGCGCCGATGACCGCTTGCAACTCGTACTCGGCTTGCGCGGTAGCGCTCCGGGCTTGCAGCACATCCGGCAGCGTCGCCAATCCATTTTGCAGCCGATCCTCCGCGGCTTGCTGCACCGTTTGCGCGTTGGTGAGACTTGTCTGAGCCGCTGTCAATTGGCCGGCTGAATTCAGAACCTGGTAATAGGCTTGCTCAACCTGGTAAATAACGCGGCGGTGGGCGTCGTTAAACGAGGAGTTTGCCGCCAGCACCTCCGCCTGCGCCGCGCTGATCCGCCCGGCCCGCGCCCCGAAGTCAAACACCGTGTAGCTCAGTTCCAGTCCCCCGTCGAAATCCCCGGTTGTCCGCAGATCAATCGTTGCGCCGGAGAAATTCTGATAGCGAGCAACCCGTGAGAGCGCCGTCGCAGCCAAAAAGGGATACAACTCACTGCGCGCCAGTCCCAGAGAGGCCGCCTGGGCGCGGGCCCGCTCCCAGGCAGACCGGGTCTCGGGGTTGTGCGCTTCGGCCAAATCAACGAGTTCGACCAGGGAATATGATTTCGCAGGATCAATTGGAACCTCGGGGTTGCGAACTACGGTTGCTTCAGGTTGCAGCCCCTCCTGCCGAGGCGGGGTCCAGGGATGATCAGGCGAGGGTGGCGCATCCCCCGCCACGCCATCAGCGCCACAGAGCAACATGGCGGCGATCAAAAACGCGCATAGCGCTAGCCTTCGACGCTCAAGCAGCATGCCATCTCGTGTTGGAACGGTTCCATTTTACCATATAAGAAATCATCACACCGGGCTTAAGCATTCGCCGGTCGAGGCGCTTCCATAACGCCTTGTCTGCAGATCGAAACGAGTATCCATTCCGCTGGTAATGCGACGCAGAGCATTCAAGGTGCGCCAAATTTCTTGCTCCGCCCTGCCCTCGCGTGCAATCCAACCGTGCCCGCCGAATGAGCGCCTGGGCGCCCCTGCCTATCCCACCCCTGTCCCAAAAACCTTTGGCTCGATTCCAGGCAGGAGGGTTGGCGAAGTTTGCAAGCTCCCATCGCATTACCGGATGAATGAGAGAAAACAATGAAGTTCGGTATCGCATTGAATGATACCAACACCCCGGAGAGAGTATGAAAGTTTCAGCGTGCCCGATGAGCCAGCAGGATGGATTTGGTTGTTGCCAACAGATTGCGGCTCACATTGGCGGTATGACCCAGGCGTGGCTGCGGCACCGCCCAATCCACTTCGCCTTCCACTGGAGCGGCATCTGCCGCGCTATCCGGCCAAAGCTGGAGCTACTCGAAAGGAAGAGGGACTGATCTGGCGCACGCCTCACGGCTCTTTCCACCTCCAGCCTGTAAGCTCTGAACTAAACCCACCGCAAAGCTATGCCGGGCCCCTGCTGGAGATGGAAACCTTAGTGAAGGAGCAGCGCTTTGCCCGGAAAATACACGGCGCCCCGCCGGGGGGCGTATCTTAGATACCAATACTGGAGCCCGGCTCTCCTCAGCCGCAGCCCATTGCTACAGGGGCTATTCTCGGAACACGCGGGCAGGGTTGGGTGGTCAGCCCTGCTGGGGCTGAGGGCAGCCGTGCTCCGGCCGCTTCCCCATGGCTAAGAACGATGGCGGCATCAAGATGCGCCCGCCGGTGCATGAGGTGGGGCAATATGACCAGGCGAACAGCATCCGGGGAGCCCCTCCAATACCTCTCCCATACCCCTCCTGATGCACACCGGAGGTTCAATTTCAACCTCCGGTGTGCATCAGGAGGGGTAGTGGAGGAGTAATGGAGGGGTTCCAGCCTGACCCGGATTACACGAATTCCACAACCCTGAGCTGCGTATGCTGCTGAAAGGCAGCACCTTGCGGAGGGTTGAGCTCCTGGAAACTGACGTACAAAGCCAGGCCCTGGCGGCGGGCAGCCGTCGGCGGTCGCCCAGCGGGGAAGCATGGCTCAGGGAAAGCCACCTCCCAAAAGCGTGTAACCCCGGATCAAATCCGGGTTTGCATTAGAGGTGTGTTTTTCGTGGGGTGGGGCGTCGGGGGGCAAACTTGCTACAGAGGTGGCACGTGTATCGGAATGTTGAAGTGGGCAGGCCTTGCACCCATTTTAGCCTGCGGCCGGCACCGCCGTGCGACCGGTACCCTCACCGGGGCGGACTCCGACTGGCCCGGATGGCCCGCCGACGGGCAATTTCGAAGCCCTGTGCCTTGTCTCGAACGGAAAGAGCCATCTTGTGGGGCGAGGCTGAGGTGGCCCCGTCTGCCTCCGTGTTCGGATTTTGCACGCTAAGCTGTGGGCGGTGGCCCTTAGCGTCCGGGCGGCCCACTCCTGCCGTAACAGCGAGACCATCACCAGGTCCTCGAACTTGTCCCCCCTCCGTGCCGCCTCGCGCATCACTCCTTCCCGGGTCATACCCAGCTTGCGCAGCACTCGGGCGGAGGCGATGTTCGCCGGGAGGAGGATGGCAGAGATTCGGTTGAGCTTCAGCCGCTTGAACCCGAACCAGACTACCGCGCTCGCCGCCTCCGTCGCATAGCCTTGGCCCCAGAACCGCACCTTAAGCAGAAACGTCAACTCCGCCGAGGCGTGCTCCGTCCTCACGCCCTCCAGCCCGGCCAGACCGAGCATCTCCCCGCCGTCCTTCAGCTCAATCGCGAACTCGGCCCGGGTGCCGTGCTTCCACGACTCGTGCGTTCCGTTGATCCAGTACCGGCACACCTTCCGGCCGGCCCCGTGCATATACCAGAGGGACGTCGCGGCGACTTGGGGGTCATTAGCCAGCTCCTGCACCGACAGGTCGTCTTTGGCCATCAGTGGCCGCAGCACCAACCGCTTCGTTTCCAGCTCCGGCTGCTCTTTCACGTCCGGGAGATGTCATCGGGGTTGCCCTATGTCGAAGCGATGAAACTGGCGCGCAAAGCGGCCCCGTTGCTGGACATCTCGGTATCCGAGTTCCTACGGCTGCGTAGGAACGAGTAACAATCAGGCTTGTTCCAGCCGGTCCAGCAGGCGTTCGCTGTACCCGTCCTTGCGGAGCTTCTCTCGGTCAACGCGGCCGTCGGTTTTCACCATGTCCCGCTTGAGCGCACGCAGGAGGTTGTTGGTGGCATGGTCCAGCAATTCCACCTCGGACTTCGGTCGGCGCTTAATGGTCGCTTTCACACGCACAATCTGCCTTAGCCATCGCGGGGATTCAATCCACAATTTCAGGTGGGGACCACCTGGTGGTCCTGATGGCCCCGCCCGACAATGTGACCGGAACGCCTGATTTCTCCTTTCAGCGTTTCAGCATTTCAGCGTTTCAGCGTTTCAGCTTTTCCCCATTTTGCCTTTAGTCTTCCCGCCCGCTCCTTCCGCCTCAGTGGGGTGCCGCCAAACCAATCTCCGGTTTGACCTGTTCTCGACAAGCCAGGACCTAATTGCCACCCTCTCCCGCGATGAGCCGCTTTACAGCGCACAACGACCTGGATCGTGCCATCATGGCCGTGGTCCGCAGCCAGGCGGCCATGCCCGACTTCTGCCGGGAGCTGATCAAAGGCGAAGTTTGGTTCCTCATGCCGCGGCGTCCGGGCGAGGAAGACGAACTCATTGAGCTGAAGCCGGGTTCGCCGCTGCCGTTCGTCATCCTGGGGGATGCGCAGGGGCCCGTCGTGCCGATCTTCTCTTGCGCGGCGCGGCTGGACGAGAGCCTGAAGAATAACCGCATTCCGGGCCGCACCTACACGGCCGGCGCCATGCCCGCAATGCAGTTGCTCGCGATCCTGGGCCAGACCGAGCTGCGCGCGATCATTAACAAGTCCTGCGCCACCGGCGAAGTCACCCTCCCGCCGGAGACGATGCGCGGCCTGGCCGACGGCACCGCCTTGAAGCCCCACCTCGCCGACAAACGGGAGGAGCGAGCGCTCCAGAAACTGGACCCGGCAGACTACCCGACGGATGTGATCCAGGCGGCTTTTGAATTGATGCGCCGGCACCGGAGTTTCCGGGCCGCCTGGGTTTTTGGCTATGCGGGCGGCGAGGGCAAACCCGGCAAGGGTTACCACCTGGTCGTCCTGATGGACCCGCCCAACGACGTGGGCTTCCACGACCTGAGCCTCGTGATCCGCGCCGTTCGCGGGGGAGTTGACGACGTTCAAGTCGGCCTCCTGGACGGTTCGGACACGGCTGCTATCGCCATCGCCTTCCACCAGGCCCAGCCTTTCTACATGGCCCCGGACTACCACCCGCCCCAGCCGGGCTCTCGGGGCGGCTGATTACCCGGGCTTTAGCCATTCCGCTTTCCCGGTTTCGCAATTTCAGCTTCTCCCCTTCACTTTAGCCCTTAGCCTTTAGCCTTAGCGAGGTGCTAAGGAGCAGCCGGCAGATCGTGGCGGTGGCGGCAGTCGAGGCAGCGGTAACCGGTCACCCTTCCGGCGTCTCTGTGCGCGGGGTCGCAGTATTTGTAGAGGTGGTGCTGGCCGATGAACAAGCCGCATTGGCCGCAGGTGTTCACGAAATATGCTCTTTCCAGGATCTGGCTGTATTGCTCCTTGAGCACGGCGCCCAGTTTCTCGGCCAACGCCCTTTCGGTGGGTGTAAAGCCTTCGGGACCGGAGGACATGCCGTCAGTGCTCGCTTCTGCAATGTTCATCGGTCTCTGGCACCTGCGGCATTTGCCCTTGTAGATGAACAAGGTTCGTTCGGCGAGCGGGGTGTGGCAACGTGGGCAGGCAGGGCGGAGGCACAGGTCAACGCGGCCGAGGCCAATCACGTCGGCGTTGAGGTTTTCAAGATCGGCGGTGGTTCTCACTTCGTACTCAGCCAGCGTGACTTTATTCGCGGCGCAGTAGTCGCGGACCTGTTGCTCTGGCTTGTGGCTTACGATTACCTCGACGATTGCGAGCACTTTCCCCTTCGGATTGAGCAGGGCGATGTCCGGGCGGCAGCCAGGAAGGTGGAATTCGATTTCGACTCGCGTCGCCCTTCGGACGAGGTTCCCTGTGTGGATGCCGGGGCACTTTTGGCATTGCCACACGATCGGAAGGGGGCAGTGCTCTGAAATCGCTCTTCGTATTCTGTCGGTCAATAATAGCTTTGCTGTCACGTGGGCAACAGTCTCCGGCTGGCAGTCGGCTTCTCTATAGTGGGCAAAGTGGTGGACTACCGTTGCCCCCTTTCGCGCAACTAAGGGACCTTTGCACGCCGGGCAGAGGCAATCGGGCCGCAGTCCTCTGGGGACGTCGCGGACGTGGATCAGTTTACCCTCATGCAGCGCGTAGGGGATTTTGAGAGCGGGGGGCATCTTTTGGCCCGGTCTGGGCTAGCGCCTGGGCATGTAGCGGGAGTCGTCTTGAGGTGCGGGGGCGAGCTTGGTGTCGGGGCGGCGAGCTTGGGACTTCGCCTGGGCCACGGCTCGCTGCAAGGCGGCCTGGAAGACTTGGGGTTTGGCGAGGTATTGGAGGGGCAAGCGCAGTCCGCCGATGCTAGAAACGGTGACGGTACCGTACCCGAGAAGCCGGCCGAGGAGCGGTTCTAGGATGAAGATGGCCTCGACGTTTTCCAGGGGCAGTTCGCCGGCAGCGCGGGCTACGAAGCCGGTGCGGTAAATCAGGCGCTCGTTGGTCAGGGTGATCTCGGAGTTCTGATAGGCGAAGAGGATGACGATGAAATACAGCAGCGCCGGAAGCAGGTCCATCGCGACGAGTACGACCCAGAGCATGGGGAAAGGGGACCGCGGTCCCTGGGGGTTGAACTGGCCGATCATGTTCCCCATCATGTTGAGGAAGAAAAGGACCGGGATTGTGGGAATCAGAAACGCAACGAACAACACGACGGGCAGCGCGAAAATGCCCGCATGGAGGCGTTCCTGTCTCAGGATTTCCTCGTTGGGATGGAAGTCGGAGAATGGGCTCATGGTCAAAGGATCAGGGTCTGTGCAGCTTTATGTCCGCGATGTCTTCAACCTTGAACTCCTGCTCGGTTTGGCACTCTTCGGCGTTAAGGACCAGCAGGCCTTTGAGGGTCCGGCCATCCTTCAGGGTTACGTCAACCTTCTGGTACCCCATTCCCGTCTCCGGCATGTGCGCGAGGCGCTGGGACCAGTGGTCGTTTAGCTTAACGGTCATAGGCTACTTATCGGGTATGGTGACAGGGCCGGTGACTGTGCCGTCCGGAAGTCCGTTCACGAAGATCACCTCGACCCCGCCGCCGGGCTGATTGTTTGCCGGCTGGGCGGTGCCGCGTTTGACTTCGGAATCTTTCGCGGGCGTGATGGTGAAGACATTGCTGGCCGGCTTGCTGTTGGGAAGCGCGTATCTGGCAACGGCGTCGGTGCCGGTCTTGACGTTGGCGTCGGCGTCTTCCTTGGTGGTGGCGAAGGTGCCTGGCGTAAGGCCCTTGCCTGGCGTTACGCGCCTGTCGTTGGCGTAGGCGGAGAAACGTTTGAAGATCTCGTCGAGGACAGTCAGCGTTATTGGAGCATCCTCGGCTGCGGCCATGGACGCGTTCAGGGAGAGCATCCGACTCTCGGAGAGCAGTGACTGGTAGGTCGAGCTTTTCATTATCCCAGCGATCGTAGCCTCATATTCCTTGCGGCTCGCCAAGATGTGGAACTTCTCATTCGCCATTACGACCTGGCGGACCCCTTTTAGGGTCTCCGGCTCGCGCGGAATGAGGCGAACATCCTTGACGAAGAGCGACGACTTGCGGGCTTCATCTTCGGCGTAGTCCAGGTCAGGCATGTACGTCTGCCACGGAGGAGACTCGCCTTCCTTCAGAAAGACCTTTGAGTTGATGATGATCCCGTGCTCAGTACCGCCTGTGTTGAGCGTTGCGACCACCTTTTGGTAGCCCATCCGGTATTCCGGCTGTTTGGGCAACCACAACTCCAGCCATGGTTCGAGGCGTAGCATGGGTCAGGGCGTCAGTTCAGGGGGCCTGGTCTTCCATATATTCAGGGCTTCCATGACCAGTTAGAGCGATAGATCACCTTCCCCGTTGCTTCCCAGACGAGTTTCTCCCACATGAGTGCGCCGGCCTGTCCGCCGTGCTTCGCGTCTTTGTTCAGTTTGGAGAAAACGGCTTGGGTAATGTGAGTTGGATAATTGCTGTCCCCGAGGGAGCAGAGTTTTGCGGCGTAGTTTGCGGCGGGGCCGACCCACACAAGGTCGTTGTAGGTACGAATGCCTGTTCTGGCGATGAAGAGGCTACTGGTGTCCACGCCGACGCTCTGTCGGAGAGCGTATGAGGTATTAGGGTAAGCGGCCTTCACGGTCTTATTCAGTTCGATGACAAAGGCGTTGATGTGCAGGGCGGTCTTGGCGGCGGAGGTGTTTTTGTAGTCGCCGATAAACACGGCCATGACGCGGTCGCCGTCAAAGGCCGTGATCTCTCCGCCATTGTCACGGATGATCCGTGACGCCCCCGCCAGGTAGGTCTTGTAGATCTTCGCCGCGAACCAGGGCTGAAAGCCGTCCACGAGGCCCGTGGAGTCTGCCATGTCGGCGTAGAGAACTGTACCTTCCAAGGTGACCGCATCGTTGCCAAGCTCGATGTCCTCCGGCTCTGGAACTTTGCGGCCAGCGCGGGTTTCCCATTTGGTTCTGAGTGTGGCGTCAGCCTCAGCAATCAATTCTTTCAAGTTCATGTTCGCTTTCCTTTCAGACGGGACCGTACTTCTTTATTAAGTTGCACATGACGCGAATAACGGGTTGCAGGTTTCGGGCCAGCGTGCGGCCTCGCCTCCGGCGGAACGGCAGGTACGTCACCCCGAGGAGGTCCGTTGGAATCTTTATCGAAACGCCTTGTGGTGCGACAATGTAAGTGCGTTCGCGCCTCAGCGCTCCCATGAACAGCCCGAGCTCGAAGAGGACGTTGTCTCGGGGAGAGGGTTTGGTGGCGCCTCGGCTTCTTGTGACGTCGTCCGCAGTAAGCACGAGAACTGCAAAATCACTTTGCGAGGTGGCCTGGATCAGGCTTTCGATGGTTGTTCGGGAGCACTCGAAGACGCCATTCGTCCACAAGTTCGGCACGAAGGGCTGTCGCTTGAATGAGCGGTAGATGGCCTCGGCAATGGTGAGGCCCTCTCCTGATGATCCAATGAAGACGACCGGTTCGGCGCGGGGCGGAGCCTGGAATTTATTCCGCTCCCTCAGCCGGGCGGCGAGGGCAACCGCAAGTCGGCGCCAAAGATCCGGGCAGACGTTCGCAATCCGGGTGAACTTGTGTTCTGGGACCCTGGCAATGACGGTCGGCTCAAGCGTGGAGACGGTGGCGCTGCGCGTGGCCGTAGTGTCGAGCATGGCCATTTCGCCGAAATGGTTGCCAGCGCGTCTGGTCGCAACCGGCCGCCCGTTGGCCCGAACCGAGACAGAGCCGGACAGGATGAAGCAGATGTCATTGTCGGAATTCCCTTGTGTGAGAATCTCGCGGTTGGCAGGGAATTCCTGGCGTGTGGCCGCAGTAGCGAGCGCGTGGGCGACTCGTTGGTTCCCGGCCACTATCTCCTGGCCGCGCAGGGCTTCGATGAAGCGCACCCTTCCGGCACGGCCGGTGAAGCGCTGTATGAGACCTGGGCTGCTCTTGGTTGCCATACTCAACTGACGTCAAGGGGCGTGATCTTCCAGACCTCTTTCGCCAGCTCGATTAGCATCGTCTGGCGTTTGGTAATGGTTTCGGCGGTCCAGTCGTCAAACGACGCCAGCTTTTGGTTGATTCTGCTGATGGAGCTGTTGTTGCCGACGGGCGTCAGCGCGGCGATGCTGCTCGTGAGGTAGTGTTTGCACTTCGCGTATTCCACCTTCTTGGCTGCGAAAAAGTCGTTGCTGGCGAGGATGTTGATCGGCTTTTCCAGCAGCGTCAGATTGCCGAGCCTGATTTTGCAATCTTGATAAGTCGCTTTGGTGTTTTTGGCTGCGAAATCATCAAGGAGGGCCTGCTTTGGATTGTCCGGGAGGATGTGCTCGACCTGGAGCCCGGCGTAGTCGGCTAATGAGCCGGGGACCTTCAGCCCTTTGTAAGCCATGTCCACGTGCTGGGTCAACTTGGCCAGCAGGTAGTGGGTGCGGTACTTCTGCATCGAGTAGAGCGTGTAACGCTTCAGGGCGTCCGATAGTTCGACATCCTTGGCGGCCATGTTCTTCTGGAAATACTCGGTGATGAACGCGTTGAGCCTCTCCTTCTGCTTCGTGGCGTCAACCTCCGCGCCAATGGCCCGCAGGTCGTCGGCCCACAAGGAGAAATTCCGTTCCAGGTCCTTGGTCGGCGTCTTGGTGAAGATGTAGTAGAAAAGGAAGCTCTCCAACTGGCCGATGAAATGGTCGAACAGGGGTTTTGGAAAGGTGCTGGCCGCGAGGAGCAGGACGTAATGCAAACTGAAGGCCCCGCCGGTCAGGCGAGCCAAGCTGAGCATCGCGAGACTCGTCTTATCGTCGTTGCCGCGTGCGTCCGCGTATTGGAGATACCACTTAACATTTTGGGTGATTTTGCGGACAAACTCAAACGGCTTTTCCGTGTAGCCGCAGAGCTTGGCGTTCTCCTTTTTGGTCAGCCAATCGTAGATTTCGTCCTCGCGGACAACGGCGTCCTTGCGCTCTTCATCGCCCCGCTCGACCTCGATCTTGTAGTTGGCCATCAGGAAATAGCGGAGGAAACGCAGGGGCTTTTCCTTGGCCTGCTCCAGCGGTTTGGTGATCTTCTTCCACTCGTCCTTTAGCCGGGTGAACTCGGCAGTGCGGACGTGGGTGAACAGCAGGTTCTTCAACAGGTCCATCGGGTTCAAGCCGACGCCGCGCTCGTTGATGGTCTCAAATATCTTCAAGGCGCTGCTCACATCCGTGGAGATTTGAATGAAAACGACGTTGTTGGCCAGGTAGCCCCAGTACTTTCTCAGCGTTCCTTTGGCCTGGTGTGTGTCGCGTAGATGCCGGTAGAGCAGGTCGTAGGCGTTCAGGAGGTTTTCCAAGGACCCAAAACTGGCGATGCCGGCGGCTTGGATGCCGCTGCGGGTCGCCTGAGGGTCGGCGTCCAGCGCGACGATTTTGGCCATGACCTCTCCGGCGTTCTCGTAGCGAGGCTCAAGCTTGAGATTGGTCCTCGTCTCGCCGTCGGTAGATGTGTAGCTGGTGGAAATCAGGCCGGTGATGGTCTGGTGCTGCGGTTCGTTGCGGAAAAAATGTTGCAGCGCGCACAGGAGGAGGAAAAACGTGGTCAGTCGTTGCTGGCCATCAATCACCTCAAAATGGTTCTTCTGGTCGGTGGGCGACACCAGCACGGTGCCAATGAAGTATTCCCGACTCGCCCCGCCGTCCAGTTGTTCGTTGATGTCGTCGAGCAACTGCTGCACTTCCTTTTCCGTCCAGACGAATTCGCGCTGGTAGTCGGGCACGATGTAGAAGCACTCGCGGAACGCTTCCTCGATGCTGTATCTGTAATTCTCGATTCTGGCCATAGGTGGTGGGTGATTTAGGTCATGGGCAGGCGGCCGCGTCTCGGAAGGCGGCGAGAATGGTGGTTTTGACGTCTCCGGCGACGATGGGAAAGGCAGTTAGGATGTGGGCGAACTCGTCTTCGGTGAGCCCGTAGTCCGCGCGCTCGGAAACGAGGAGGGTTTGCTCAAGGGCCGGGAGCAGCGCGGTTTCAATGTTGTCGAAGATGCGGGGCATTGTGCGGTTGGGGTTTAGCGTGTTGGATGCGAGTTCCTTCCGGGCGCTGCTGGGGGCGGTGGCCCGAGGGGGTCGCCAGACGGAATGGTGACTGTGCAGTTGTGCCGCCCATGACGAAAAGTCGCGCAATGATGGATCGAAAGAGGTAAAGGGAAAAGCAAAAAGTGGGAAGGCGGGATGGGGAAGGCTGGAGGGGGAAAGGAACTACGGGACTACGAGACCACGGGACGGAATGGGAAAAGCAGAAATTCGGAAAGTAGAAAGCAGAAATCGGCTGAAATGCTTAGTGTCGGGGTCAGAACGAAATTTTTGCACAACCGGGGGTTGGTGAGGCGCTTCGCAGGGAAAATGCTGAAAAGCTGAAAGCTGAAATGGGGGCAGTTCACAGTCCACGGTCGCGACCGGGCAAAGCAGACATTGAGAAAGCAGAGAGCAGAAAAGGAAAGGCTGAAGGCTAAATGCTAAAGGCTGAAGTTGGGCCCAGGGCGATGCCGGAGGGCAGTTAGAGGATCTCCAGGCACGTGGCGGCGCGGTCCCGCTCAAAAGCGGCGATTGCCGCGGCATGACCACGGAGAAGCTTTTCGATAACCTCAGTTGGTTGGTTCCCGCATCGGAGCCAAATGACTTTGGGGGGCTGGCCGTATAGGGTGGCCATATCCGCGAAGTCCGAATCCTGCGTGACAAGGACAAAGGCGTTGGTTTTGGCATGTTGCCAAACGATTCTGTCGTCGGCCTCCCCCAAACCAAGCAAGCGAACCTGGCTGGAGCCGGGGAAAAGGTCAGCGAGGGCCTGGCAGAGCTTAAAGCTGAGGTTCTGATCGAACAACCGCCTCACGCAGCGGTTAGCAGGCGGCGTTCACGGTCGGCAGCGTAGGCCAAGCAGGCGCGGATATCGTCCTCGGTCAGCTCGGGATAGTCGGCGAGAATGGCTTGGTGGGTCATGCCTGCGGCGAGCCAGCCTAGAACGTCAGCTACCGCGATGCGCATGCGGCGGACGCAGGGGCGCCCACCACGCTTGCCCGGCTCGAGGGTGATGATGGACTGATAGTTCATTTTCTGCTGCAAGCCTATCATGGCGGGGATCTGAAGGACAGGAAGATGTTTGCAACAGCTTATGTGGCTGGTGCTTGGCGTGAGTAACGCTGCGACAGCTCCTGGGCCGTACTCAGGACTCGCGTCCGCAATTCGGCCGGCTCGGCCACCGTGGCGTGGGTCCCCCAGCTAAGGGCGTATTGCTCGATTTCTTCCAGGCAGCTCAGCCGGAGCCGGAGCTGGGACTTGCCGTCCGGCAGCTCCACGATTTCCTGGCTGGGATGCCAGCGCCGGCCCCGCACGATGTCGGTCAGCCAGGCGTCCATTTCGATGACGACCCGGTAATCGCCCTGGCCGCTCATGACGCCGAGGCTGGTCTCGAAGTGTTTGCGGGCGTCGAAGTCGGCCGGCACTTGGAACTTTTCGCTGGTGATCTTCGCGTTGCGCATGCGGCCGAGGACGAAGGTGCGGATGGCACGGCGTTTCACGTCGTGGGCCAGGAGATACCAGCGGTGGGCGAACTCGAACAGGTGGTAGGGGTGGACGTGCCGCAGCTCCGTCGGCTTTTCGCCGGGCTTGCGGTAATGGAATTGCATCGCCCGGCGCTCCGTCAGGGCCCGGGTCACCAGCTCGACGGAAGGGGTCAACCCGGAGATCCCCTGTCCAGGCCAAAGCCGCCAGCCCCGCGTGCGCACGGCCCGAATTCCGATCTCCGGTTTGAGCCTTTAACCGGATCCGACGAAAAATCTCTATTGGCTAATCGCGTCTCCCCTCCGGGCGTTTTAGGAGCCAAGGTAAAAAAGTTCTTTGCGAAATATGAATCTTGACAGCTATATTTTTGCGTGTAATTTTAGGGCAAATGTTAGGTTTTCTATTATGAGTCCTCGGCGCGAGAGCGCCTGAGTAAAGTTTAATACACAGTAGTTCTGTGTACGGCGTAAGCCGCATTTGGTGAAACCAAATGCGGTTTTTCGTTTTTTCGAGTCGCTCGCCAACTGCCGCGGCGGCCGAGTCGAGCAGATGGACGCCAGAAGGCCGATACAGTGTTTGGATGGCCAGTGGCCCGAGTCGCCTTGGGGCGCGGGGTCGCCGGAGGACTGCGCTCGCCACCTGGCCAGGTGGTTGGGTTGCCATAACGTGGACACGAAGTGAGAGAAGCCCGTCTCCAGGACTTGGTGCCATTGCTTGCGCACGCGACGGAGGAGCAACTGCGTTCGATAGAGCGCTTTCTCGCGGGCGAGCCCTTGGCAACGCCCGAAGCTGGTTCGGTGCCGGCGACAGGGTTGCCCTCGCCTCACTGTACCGGCCCAGGGAGCGCGCCTGGGACGTCAGTCCCACGGGCCGCGGCCGAAGCGTGTGATCTGAGGCCAGTCCTCACTGAAATCCTGCGCCAGATCAGGGCTGTGGCACAGGGCACTTACGACTTGCGCCAGGAGAACGGGCAGTTGCGGAACGCGAAAGCACGGCTGGAGCAGATCGTGGCTGAGGGGTTGCTGAAGTTCCTTGGCCGGGTTGATGCCCAGTCCTTGAGGGTTGCTTACGCGGTGTTGGCGAAGGGCGACCTCGCGAAGGCGGCCCGCGAGTTGAAGGTGAAGGATTCGACGTTGCGCGACCTGGTAGGGAAATGGAAGGGCATGGGGAAGGACTACGCCGTGCTGGCTGACCTGGTGCGGTGGCGCAAGGATACGAAGTTCAAGGGGACAGTCCCGCTGAACGAGGCGGTTTTGGCCGCCGAGGCGAACACCGTGGATTACCGGGCTCTGATTGAGGACGTGCTCGACGGGCTGATGATGATGACGGAAGGGAACTGGGAGGAGAAGCGAGAGGACCTGGCGGAGCTGTTGAGGCCCGTGGCGGGTTGAGGGGGGAACTGTTAACAGAAGGTAACGAAGGAAACGAAGGTGATTGCCTGAATGAGGCAGGCCGGGCAATCGGAGAGTCCTGGTAGGGACGCCTCGCCGAGGCGTCCGTTTCGGGGGGGGACCCGGACGCCTCGGCGAGGCGTCCCTACCAAGGGTGACTGTTCGGCATTTGG